>Ga0209330_1000090_pt1 | contig 44895 bp, 38 predicted proteins | sample JacPinW_OM2H0_O3_FD_187969 | JGI IMG/M metagenome (GOLD analysis project Ga0209330, IMG submission 187969) | Forest soil microbial communities from Algoma, Ontario, Canada - Jack Pine, Ontario site 1_JW_OM2H0_O3 (SPAdes) (version 2) | ecosystem: Environmental > Terrestrial > Soil > Boreal... | reverse complement strand
AAACAAACCCCTCATGGTCTGCGACGCCGGCGTAGATATGATGCGAAGACCTAAGCATATTTGTCAGTCAGAACCCTTTTCCTTCTGAAAAATCGCATGGATGGACTCCCCTCCGCCCACCACAGGGGCCATCGCAAGCAGACCGCGCAAAAAGGTCATGCGTACCACCTTTCGCGCCGCCCTCCAGGGAATACTAGCCTCTCCTCGGTATGCCACGGGTGTTCGCCGGATCCCCATCGCGCCGAAAACATCATCCCAAACGTAGCGTAGGCTAGTGCCGACGGCAGGATTCCGGCGTGTTTCGAGCGATACGCCACGCAGTCCAGCCGACTCGGCAAGATATTTGAGAGATGCGGGCGAGTAGTGGAAAAGATGGCGCGGTAGCTCTAGACCATGCCAGTAAGTCCCGAAAACCCTCCCCTCGGCCGAGTCTATGTTGGGCACCTGAACGTAGAAGATGCCGCCTGGCCTCAGCCATTCGCGCACTTTAGCCAAGACCCGTCGAGGCTCGTAGAGGTGCTCGAGCACGTCAAAACAGGTGATGACATCGAAAGATTCAGCAGGGAAAGGTGCGTCCGTAATATCTCCCACAAAAACATGGGCCCCGGTTCTGGCCTCGGCTCGTCTCGCACACTCGGCGGACATCTCGATTCCGTATCGCTCCCACGATTCGCCCTTTAGAGACTCGAGGAAGGCTCCCGAGCTGCAGCCCAGATCAAGGACAGCACCACTCTGCCTGTACTGAGTTAGTTTCTTCCCGTGAGCCTCCCAGCGATGAGGGGAAGTTTCCCCCGCCTGGGAAATGAGCCGGTGGTAAGAGTCGGTATAGTGACGATGCATTTCCTCCGGAAGAGGAGCATTGCTCAACCACACGAGCGAGCAACCCGAGCAACGAAAAAGCAAGTAACGCTCCGGCCGCCCGTGAAATCTGTCCCGTGCCCCGAGCCATTTTTTTGCCCCAGAACGACCGCACAATGGGCACGTTGTGATGCAGCTTTCGGACGTGGCTAGCTCGTCCCGCCGCGTAGCCTGATCGACCCCAGAATTTGATGGCGAAGACAAATGCATTAGCATCCTTAGATCAAGACTTTCGTCTCAAGATTTGTATGGGAACATCGTGCCGCTATGGCCTGACCAGGATCGTTTCTTAGTCTAAGATGCACCCTAGCGCGCTTCAAAAAGGTTGGTACCGGCTTGCTTCTCTCATCTTGTCGAACAGCACATCAGTCGTCTTTTCGTAGGACGCGGACTGCAGTTCGGCGGGGACCGGCTGCGCTCGGACCCTAGCTCGCCTCCCTTCAAGGGTTGCCACAGAAATGCCCGCGAGCAGCGACGCGAAACACACAAACAAGTGAACCGAAAAATAAATTCCAAAGGATGCTACGACCGTAGTGAACAGGGCGGAAGCGATGCACCAGAAAAACCATTCCTGTTTGCGATCTCCCTGCACACGCTTCCTTGCGATCCCGATCGCGCCAAAGCTCTCCTTATAAATTCCAATATAGATCAGCAAGGTCAGGAGACCACCCCTCAAACCGGTCAGGATAAACTGGTTGCAAACATCAAACATCACAAATCCCCAGTCGCCGTAGGTTTTCGACCCAAGCAGCCACCAGTCAGCGAAATGACGAATGCAATTATCCACAAGCATGTAGCGATGGTAACTGGATGAGCCACCCGTCAGATCAATCTTCTCGATCAGGGACCAAACCGGCCCATGCATGACCAAATGTAATCCCACTAAGATTCCTATAAGCCCCCAGCGAGCCAGTCGCATCCGCCGGCGCAGAGGCCAAAAGCCGAGCGCCAAGAGGCTCGAGCCATAGGCCAGCCACGAAGTGCTTGCGTAGGTCGCGAACACCATCGCAGTCGCGCCGGCAAGTCCCGCGCACGCGGCTATCCGGAACGATCTTCCTTCCGACCACAGCCCGACAAACAAGGGGATCAGAATGCCGGCCAGCGCGCCGCCCCAGAGATTACCCATCGCTCCTTCCGCCCGAATGTGTCCCTCTCTGAGCGTGGGCGGGTTTGCACCGAAGGTGCTGAACACATTCACATACGTGAACTGTTCGCTGACCATGAAGGCACCCTGGATGACGCAAACTACGGCCAGTGCCTTGATCGAGCGTTGAACGGTCGCGCGGTCGGGAATCAAGAATCTCACCGCCAAGTAGCCACCCAGACTTACAACCAAATCCCCCGCACTCTTGATTACTGCTTGCACCTGCATCCAGGCGAGAGAAAAGATAATGAAGGCTGATAAAGACCAGAGCACAACTAGCACATCGAGGGTATTGAATCCCCCGGCAAACCTCCCCTTCCCGCGGAACGCGGCCATCCGGGCCAACACGGTCAAGATCAGGACTTGGTGCATCAGAAGGTGCACGTTTCCGACCACCAGTACCTGTCCAAGCGGGATTGTCAAGAAAGCAACGAGAAACGGTGTGATCGCCTTATTGCGCGGAAGAAGCAGAATCAGCACGATGGCGATAACCATCCCGCCCGCCACGAGCGGATGCAATACGGTGCCTGCCGCGCCACCTCCAAATTGAAAGTTTTTGGGTTGCATAACGTTCTGGTGTCAACGTCTACGGCGTCTTAAACCGTATCATCGCACCTTAGAAATTGATAGAAATTGATTATGCAACATCTTCCACTGGCCTGCGGGTGCCAGGGGTCTGGTTGGAGCCTGACGCGCGGAAGATCGAGCCCAAAGAAGCGAGGGATTGTTCGCTTATCGCCACCCAAAGAAGCAAGAGAGCTGCCTTGGATCGCATGGTCAAACAATCCCTCTCTCAATCACTGAACAATGGCCGTCAGACCCGAGGGAGGATTCGGACCAGCTCCTGCCCCCGCGTACTGATAAGCTCCTCTGTCTGTCGTGAACGCGTTTCCGTTGACATCCACGGTGAACGGAGCGCCGAGGGCGAGACGGCTGTTCTCGTCGTTGTTGTCCGAAGCAAGATTGAAGTTATTCGTCGTCCAACTCACGAAGGGATTCGCCCCCGACTCATCGCACACATTCCCAGTTCCGGAAGGACAAGAGGAACCAGAGGCTATGAACGAGTTATGATTTTGGGTGTAGCTGCCGCCCGTTCCCACGTTGAACGAGATGCTCCCGTGCGTGATGCCGTACCACAGGTTGTTCTCGACGATATAACTTCCGGAGTTCTCATTGTTGATGCCGCTCGAATCGCCTGCATTGATAATTGTGTTCTGAGCAAATGTGAAATTGTTACAGTTCGATCCCGAATTGATGCAGGCGATCAGACCATCCGAAAGCCAGCCGAGGGTTAATGAGCCCCCGGTGTAAGTGGTCGAGTTGAAGATGACATTGTTGTAGAATACCCATCCCGTGTGGGTGTTGTCCGGGTAGGCAAAGGTCCAAACCGCCGTCCCCGTGATGTCTCGATAGACGTTGTTCGCTTCGACTCCGTTGCTGTCGGTGTTTCCGCAATAAGAGTACTGCCCGTGCGTTCCATCTGAGGTAGGTCCTTGGATCTCAGTACCCCAAAAGTAGGAGTACTCCACCGTTCGCTGGTTGCAGCCGTACTGGAAATAAACTGCCCCCGTATTGTGACCGTAAACGTGCTCATAGGTTGAGGGAGAACTTCCTCCAGCAAATACGAAATTGTCCTCATTCGCACTGGGATTAGAATTACCAAGAAGTTCCACGTATTTGAACGTGAAGGGGCCAGAACTGACGGTGACTACCCCAATACAATTTGAAGTGCAGGACGTGTCGTCAATCTTTATGCCGCAATCGCTTGGTGTTGGAGGCGCTCCAGCAATCGTCGGTCCCGGTGCTCCGCCGCAGCCTTGAGCGGTCTGCTTTCCGTTACCATTAAGGATGAAATACGGCGCGCTTATGTTGAACACTCTGTGGAACACGGCCTGCGCCGATCCCATCGTGCTTGTGTTCCAGCCGGTCGAAGTGCAGTTGTCGTAGCTCTGCGCCTTGCGAATCTCCACAGTCGTCGTTCCCGAAGCCCCGGTGTTGAAGGTGAATCCCGGATAAGCCCCATCCGCTACATAGTAAATATCGCCACGGACTAAGGAGCTCGGAATCTCCGCGTATGCGTTGTTCCAATCGGCCCCAGTCTTAGAGCCGGATCCTGACGGAGTCACGGTGTGGCAAGCGGCAAAGGCTGAAGAGGTTGAGCCAAGAAAGAGGGCCAAGACGACGAGAACTGCGTTTAGAAACCACCGCACTTGCGACGGCAAAAACTTTCTTTCATTCGACGACACCATGTTCGAATCTCCGATTCGGGATGCAAGAATTTGCAGCCTGCTCGAAACCGAGGGGGAGGCTACTGGTGTCAGTGTAGCGAGGACCACCGGAAAACGAACAGGTGCCGAAAGGCCCACGACTACTCATGTTCGAAACCACGGTCGAGACGTCAGTTAGTGCAACTTATTAGCAAGTCTCTCACTTTTAAAAATCTCTAACGTATTGATCCCATTAGACTTAACTCTTTTCTCGGTTGTTCTGGGGCTTGGTTCTCTTTCCAACACACCATGGTGCGGCCGAAGATCGTAAATTTTCTGGCCCTTCCTATTCTGTGAAAGGGAGTTTTCCACAAAGACGCCAGCTGTGCATGGTTCCATTCCGCCGATTCGATGAATGCCCGCCCGCGACACTCTTCTGCCAGCTCGCGAAGGATATAGCGGACCAGCAACGGGTTCACTCCCTTACCGCGATATTGAGGGAATACATGGAAGTTGAAGAGATGTATATCGTCCGGTCCAAAGGGGAAGTAGTGGGGCTCGACTGTGTGCCCCCGAAGTGTCCAGCCGTAGCCTGCCAGCCGGCCTTCTGCCTTGATTAGCCACAGCGATGCCCCTTGTTCGAAACGCTCCTTGATGTTTCGCGCAGCCAGTTGAGGATTCCAGAAACTCGTGATCTCGTGCAGGTCCTGCTCGCTGAGATAACTTTGATTTATGTGCCGTTCGACCTTCAGTGAACTCGGCAAATCTGCCGTGCGAGAGCTTGGCGCGGAGAGGTCACAATAAAAGAGGACCATGCGGCTTGAAAACAACGCCCGTTTTGCGGCTACACCGGCACGGCGAAGTGTCGCCCCGAACCCGTGGCGTGAGTAATACGCGGCCAGGCGAGAGATTGACTTGGAGATTGCCATATTGACGCCTACCAGTCTGCCCCTCAAGAGATACTCGGAACGCTTCCGGCGAGAAGCTCCCGCAGGCAAGCACCGCTAACCTGTTTCTGTATGATGCCTTGCGCACTTCGCTTCGGGCGCGCCAGGCCCGCAAGCACGGCAACTGTGTAACGAAGTAGGTGACGCGAAATCATGATGCTTCGAATTCCTAAGACGCCCCAGAAGCCGTGATGTTTGCGCCAATAGTATAAGATGGACCGCTGTTGGGCGACGGCAAAGCGCACAGGATACGGCGCCGTGATCTTACCTCGATCATGAATTGCCTGGGCACCAGGGAAGAAGACTACTTGCCATCCCGCCTTCCAGCAGCGCCGGCACCAATCCACATCATCGCCATACATGAACAGGTTTTCATCGAGCAGGCCAACTTCGTTAAAGGTTTCACGGCGGATCATCGAGAAGCACCCCACTAGGACGTCCACGGGCAGCGTTCGGTCATGGGGAAAATAGAACATGTGTTCCCCAGCAAAGAATCGGGACTTCTTGAACGCAGGTGCCAAGCCGCTTGCTGAACAGAAATTGTTCCACAGCGTCGGAAAACGCCGGCATGTACTCTGCAGCGTCATGTCCGGGTTCAGGACGCGTGGGCCAACATTTCCGACCTTGGGATTCTGATCGAGGAAATCCACCAGAGCATCCAGACACTCAGGAAACACGATTACGTCCGGGTTCACCAGGGCAATATAGCGGCCCTGGCACTGGCGGATGGCCACGTTGTTGCCCTTCGCGAAGCCGAGATTCTCGCAGCTCCTGATGAGTTTGACACAGGGAAATCGCGCCTCGATCATCTCCGCGGAGCCGTCGGCAGAGGCATTGTCGACCACAATGACTTCCATGCTACGGCGTGGCGGGGCTGCAGCCAGACTGTCGAGGCACAGTTCCAGATAGTGCTTCGCGTTCCAGCCGACGATAATAACCGAAATATCCATAAAGGTGGAGGAAACGAAGAAACAATGGTCGTTGATGTCAAACTTAGGCGTTCAAGGTAGACTTCAGAGGGGATTGCCTCAGTGCTTCCGTCAACGCGTCAACGTGAGGGCGCCACCGAGGTGTGCATTGCCCAGGCTGCGCACCACTCGGTGCACCGCCAGAGTTGCCTTTACGATCACAGAAGAGACAATGCTGTTGCACGCCACCAGTGGGGTCAATTGAGACACGTCGCTGCCTGATATTCCGCTCTTGAAGTGGTACACTCCGGGGTTTCGCTTAGGGTCGATGCCTCCCAAGTCGTACGACTTAAAGCCATTTTCCTTGAGCCATTGGATCATGCTCCACTGCAGCAGATAAGCACCTTTTGAATTTAGCCCTTCGTCGCTGGTCGCCCCGAGCAGATAAATCGCCGAATCACCCATCGCCGAGGCGACCAGTCCCGCGACTGGGATGCCATCTTGCTCACAGATCAAGATCCGCATGCGATGGGTCTCCGGGAGATCTTCTTGTATGCGTGCGAACTCCTCAATGTCCACCGTGCTTTCGAATGCTTTCCTTTTCTGCATCTGATGGTACATCCGGCAAAAGCGTCGGTATTCATCGGCCCCATTGCCGGCAATAACCTTCAACCCGTTCTTCTCCGACCGGGTGAGCTGGTTCCTCCATTTCTTGTCCAGATTCCTCCGCAATTCATCGATCGTAGGTGCGAGATCGAGAACGAATGTTCTGTACGAATTGGAGGTTCCCGAAGGATCTGACGTGAACTTAGAGAAGGCGGATTGAAATAGTGCGGATCGCGGCGACCCAACAAACGAGTTTGGCAGGACCTGCAGCAAGAGTCCTCGTCTATCGACGTATTCCTCTTTCAGGAAGCGAGCTAGACCCAGGGCTGCATCGACGTCAAGCGGCCTTCCACGCCGGTGACAAACAGGCCCCCACCGCAGATACGCCATGCCGAAGTTGAATCTTGTCGGGCGAATAATCCTGATTTGCGCCATCCCTAGGACTTCGCCGTCTCGCTTCAAAACCAAGTGGCTGAGGTTTTTTTTCCCCCAGCGAACCGTGCCGTACGACCACGTCTGATAGAAGTTGGCATCGCAGAAGAGATCGAGCATCGCCGACCATTCAGCAGGCGTTGCGCGATCCACTTCGATTTGGAAATCGAGCTCCGGCATGAATCTAATTGTGCTCATTGTAGATATCTGCGCCTTTCTCAGAATGGGCAACAGAATGTAGCTGGCCTGACCTCTTCTGGACCAGACATTCTGGCCGACGCCGTGCATCGGAATTGCGGAATAGGTCATTCCTGATTGCGCGGAGCCGAGGAAGGATTTCAATCTCCGAAAAGAAAGCCGCATTAGTACTAGCCTTGATGCTGACCCTATCAAGATGCGACTGGGGGCGCAACGAGTTGGCACTGCCCTCGGCGAGGAATACCGCCTGGTATCCGGAACGACGAAGGTGCGCCGCTAGATCGGTTGTCAGGTCAGCTGACGAACCGTAGGGCACGCTGAACGACCTTACTTTCGTCCCAGAGATAGCCTCTAGCTCCGCCTTGTTCCTGTCTATCTCCCCGCCAAGTTCCCCCGTCGACAAGGTCCTGCAGTTTGCGTGAGTGTAGGTATGGTTGCCTATCTCGATCTTGAAATTAGCCAGATCGCGAAGCTGTTGACTGCTCAGGTAAAGACCGGCTTCAGCTGCCAAGTCACCTTCACTGATCCTAGCCAATTCAACCAGGGCACTACGAAAGGCCTCCCTGCCTCGGAGAGACGTCCGAGGAAGAAAATGAGAGAAGACCTGTGTCAGCGAGCGAACCTCGAGGTCTCTGGTGCCATCGACAGATCGAATCGCAGCGTTGACTGTGTCAAGTCCGAGCACGTTTGTAATGTAGCAGAGAAGGTTTTCCAGGGCTAATTGGCGGTTGTCGAGACATCCGCTATTGACGAAGAAAACCGCCGGCACACCAAACTGCGAGCAGAGCGGAGCGGCAAATTCGCTGACTGATGAATAGGCATCGTCGAAAGTCACCAGCACTGGCCGAGGTGGCAGCCCCCTACCATCGGAATCCGTAATAACATCTTGTAAGCTAACGGGGGTGTAGTGTCTGGTGACAAACCTCAGCGCAGCCTCGAATTGTTTGCGAGTGACGGTGACGCCCAGTCCCTTGGTAAACGACGATTCCGCATCTGAGATATCGTGGAAAAGCACGCAACGTAGAGAGTAGCTTGGACCGAGAAAGCGAGCCATGCTGAAGGATCGGGGACTGTACCACAGGGTTCCCCCGACGAGGCTCAACGCAGTCCGCCGACAGCCAATGTCGTTTTTTGTCATTGTGAAAAGCAGTGAAATGTCGAACGAAGAACGATTCCGGCAGTTTCTGTCCATCGCCCGTACTTCTTGACTTTCTTAATTCAGCGTCACTTCTTGGCCGTCGAAAAACATGCGATGCCACAATTCCAAGGCGACCAGCGAAAAGACCTCTTTGGAGTAGGTACCGGAATCGCTGTTGGCACCAATAAGCTTTTCAATGGCGGTCCTCTTAAAGTATCCTCGCTCGATCGTCTTTCGGTCGGTCAGAATGTCGCGAACCTGATCCTTGAAATTGTTTCGCAGCCAAAATTCGTATGGAACGGGAAAACCAGCCTTTTTTCGTTTCAGGATGCTCGTTGGTACCCGCTTGGATAAAGCTTTCTTCCAAATGTACTTCAAAGCAAATCCCTTCAGCTTGAAGCTCGCCGGCAGGGACGCGGCAAATTCGAGGAGTCGATGATCCAGCAAAGGTACGCGTAGTTCCAGGGAGTTCGCCATGGTCATCTTGTCAGCTTTGACAAGCAAATCATCCGGCAGCCAGGTCTTAGTGTCGATGTAGAGCATCTGGTCGAGCACCCCCAGGTTCTCTATCTTTGAAAATAGCCGGCGCACCGGCTCAATCGTATATTCCTTGTCGATCGAATTCATAAAATCGCTTGAGTACAATTCGCCAATTCCGTTCCCGGCGTACCGGTACGGAGTTGAGGTGCGACTGTAGTAATAATCAGGAAAGGTTGCGTTCATTAGCGGAGCGTACTTGGCCACCTTCCCAGAGTGCATCAGCGAATTGATATGGGAAAGCCCCCAGGAAGCCGCGCCATTGCCAGCTGGCCAAACCTGTTTTAGACGTTCCAGCCAAGCCATATTCCGGTAATTGTCATAACCGGCGAACGCCTCGTCCCCACCCTCGCCTGAAAGCAGAACCTTCACGTGACTTCTTGCCAGCTTTGACACGTAATACAGGGCAACGGCCGGCGGCTCACAAACGGGCTCTTCCATGTGCCAGACATATTTAGGAAGAAACGCGATAAAATCCTCGGCCGTGATCGTCATCTCATGGTGCTGGCTGCCAAACGCCTCGGAAGCCAAACGGGCGTAAGGTCGTTCGTCGGCAAATCCGGCATCAGAAAAGCCCACCGTGAAGGTGCTGATTTGCTTGTCCGTTCGCTCTGCGGCACAGCTCAGTACCGCAGTCGAATCCACGCCGCCGCTTAACAGAATGCCTACCGGCACATCTGCGATCATATGCAGTTCGACGGCTTCCGCCAACAAATTGGCCAATTCCCTTTCCGCCTCGTCAATGCTCAAACTTTCGGCCGGCTTCCGGAAGCTAAGATCCCAGTATTGCCTTATTTCCGTTTTGCCATTCTTAGCCACCAGATAGTGCCCCGGCGCGAGCTTACTTATCTCTCTGAGCATCGTTTCCTCTCCCGGAACGTAGAGGAAAGTCAAAAAGCGGTCGACCATTTCCGGAGCAAGATTTCGGCGGATCGCAGGATCGGCAAGAATCGCTTTGATCTCCGAAGCAAAAACGATTCCCCGGTCGTTCAGCGCATAATAAAGCGGTTTTATTCCAACCCGGTCCCGGGCCAGAAGAAGTTCCTTCGTGTTTTCGTTCCACAACGCGAAGGCGAACATTCCCCGCAATTTCTCTACACACTGCGGACCGAGCTCTTCATAAAGATGCACAATCACTTCGGTATCGGACTGCGTCTTGAGAGTGTGGCCTTTCGCCAGCAGAAACGTTCGCAGTTCACGATAGTTGTAGATTTCTCCGTTGAAAACGATCCAGACCGTACCGTCTTCGTTAGACAATGGCTGGTGGCCGCTGTTCAAGTCGATAATCGAGAGCCGAGCATGCCCGAATCCCACTTGCGGCGAAAGATAAATTCCCTGATCATCCGGTCCCCGGTGACGGATTGTATCCAGCATGCTTCGAATGAGCGGAGCGCTGACTTTCGCATTCCGATCAAACTCGAGTTTTCCGCAGATTCCGCACATGTCAGTTCGACCGTTCTTTCCTACTGACCAGTCATTTCCAAATGGTTTTCAGTCCGCAAAGGCGTCTGAGCTGCTGCGTACGCAAATACTTGATCAGTTGTTTGTCATTCACACGCGGCATACGGACGCAATAGCCTTTCAGAAAACCGTAGGCAATTGCGGCTGAACCAGCAACGTAGGGCTTTTTAACCAGCCTCGACACGCAACTCGCGACGACAAATAGGGGTGAGTACCCCGAGACGTAGCACGCAACACCGTGCTTTATCCTGTCGCGTAACAAACCTTCGGCGGTCCCAGTCAGGCGATGATGAGCTATTTTGAGCTCGCCGAAGCTATAGGTCTTCCAACCCAGCATGTTGGCCTTTACTTCGTCGATCGTGTCCCAGCCAGGCGCTCGCCACAAGCCGCCAATCGCTTCCCAACAGGCCCGCTTGTAGATTTTGGTCGCACCTCTGACATGAAACTTTGGATTGGCTTCGACTTTTTGCACGCCTCCAAGTTCGTGATAAATGTCTCCTCCACCAATTCCAAGTTTGGGGTCGCTCTCAAAATGTGCGAAGCACTTTGCAAAATAGGTAGGCTGCAAGCTCAGGTCGCCATCGAGCTTGACAATAAAATCCCAATCACGGCAACGAAGAGCCTTAAAGCCATCATAAAACGCCTCCACCACTCCGCCACCCGACTTGCGAAAACCTCTGTTCTCTCGGTGAACGACGCGTATCCATGAGTATTGCGAGGCATAGCGATCAATAATCTCGCCCGTCCGGTCGGTCGACCCGTCATTGACGATCACCCACTCCGCAGGCCGTACTGTCTGGGCTTGCACGGACGCGATAGTAGCTTCAATAAACTTCTCTTCATCGCGGATCGGCGTGACAATTACGTATCGGCTCATTGTTTCTTCAACTATAGCGCTTTGCCGCGAAGCCGGTGTGGATGCCTCAGCTCGGTCTTGAGTTTGGGGATACAGTTTCATAATGTGATGGCAAACTTCGTTAGTAGCGGACGCAGATTCCGCGCGTTGATACAACCGTTTTTCTTCTCTTCATGATCAAGCGGAGGAAACCCATTCCGCATAGGCCAAATATGATTAATGCGCACCCACACAGAATCACTATCATCTGTGACAGCTCGTCTTTGTAGTAATACTTAGTGACCGCCCGTCCCGCGCGATATTTTGATAACGTTATGTCACGAAAGTCCGAGACCATTCTTAATAGATAAACGCGAGTAGAACTTTTCGAAATGTCGACGGAAGCCAGGTCAAGATCATTCTTGTACCGGATTAGAACCCTACGAGACTCCCCTGCCGGAATAGCTACACTCAGGTCAAGATATCCGTCGTTTAACTGAAAAGGAACAGGTCGATCCTCTACACTCACCGAAGCTATCGTGGAAGAATCGGATTCCGGCTTCTGGATGTAGAAAACTGAATTTCCTCTGGAAGTGTTCTCCAAGTCCAGGGTGCCGGAAAATGCCAGCACATCGTAGTTCGTGTCCTCCCTCAGCCGAACCAGGTAGAGGTGCTTCGCCACGTCTCCTAGACTGCGCCAGCGGGTGTCTGGTTCAATTCGATTGACGTCATCTGCTAATCCATCAAAGGCGCCGATGCCGCTGGCGAACAGGTCATGGTGGCCGTAGAAGAAGATGGGATTGTCGAGGAATTCGTTGATCCCAATGAAGCCGGTCGGATTCGGGAACGCCGCACCAAAGCGGGCCACGCTGGGAAAATCTCCGAACGATAATGTGACCGGTCGCAAGGGAAAGAGTGGAGATGCTGGGCGCACACGGTCCATCGGAACGCTTAGGGAGTTTACCGTGGCGGCGAAATTATAGGCCTTCAGCTGTTCTAGAATGCGTTCCGAACCGATATTGTGAGGAAAAACAAAAACCTTATCGTAGGGAACTCCGGTCAGCGCCTGGAATTTCTCCATCCTCGCCAAGGACTGTCCCAGAGCCGCAATCTGCGCACTGAGAGACTTGCTGGCATAGGTATCAAACTCTTTGTGATCGTGGTTGTCCCCATGAACGCAGATCGAAAACCTCTCCGGATGATTGCGAAAAAGCGCGACCACCGCCGGTTCGCTGCGATCGTAATTCCACGGGATGAAAGCGATGGTGGTATGGAAATTATGCTTTTCCATCTGCACCAGAAGATCGTTGTAATCTAAATATCCATAGGGCTCACGCAGCCACGGGTCATCAATCGTAAAGTTGGCGTAATGATGAATCGCATGCCAGCCGCGATCGCCGGCGCAGTATTTTGTAAAGATCATTACGGATGCAAGTTCCGCAAACGCGGTTTCTGTATCTTCGGGAATTCGTTCAATTCGGCTGGGTTGAGGTTGCCTTTGGCAAAGCAAAAAAACCCTCTGCTGGTCGATCTCTGTTTCAATGAACACTGGTACTACCTGGTGACCATTTGTTACCGATAATATTTGTTGAGCGCTGCTGTGCTCTGCTGAAGCGAAGTAGATTGCATCATCACCCGGAAATGTAATTTGAAGCCCGCTCAGCTGTTCGGTGACACCGGCCACCTTACCAACTAAATAATGGAGTTCGGTACCTGTTAAACGTTTTGTCCCGACAGTGGCACCGCCAGACCATATGCCAAGGAGCCTGGGATCGGTATCTGCCGCCACCCCCAGAATCAGTACGGGCACAGCGCCTCCGACTTTACGGCGGAGGGTGTGCAAAACTGCCTTCTGGTTGACTGTAGCCAGAGCATTTGCTTCAATCGCAATTGCCACGGCTTGGTCGAGTTGGGCGGGATCTAGTAGCTTGTGCGCATTGTTTGCGTCACAGAGCGTAACAATCCTGAGGTTCAATCCGTAAAATTGGGTCGCAAGTTCCAGTTCGTGTTGCTCTGAAGACGAAGCTCCGGAACACCGGATCAACACCATGTCTGCCGAATAGCACCACAGGGACGAGATTAATACCAACGAAAAGACGGCGTATGCAGTGCGGAGATGGTGACTTCCTCCTCGGCAAAATCGCGCTGGCGCATCTTCTTTCAAGCTTCTCTCAAACATAAGAGATGTCCGCCCAGAGGCCGCTGCTCTGCTGCCACGAAAGACTCCGAACTCGAGACCAAGTATCGTCATAATCGAGATTGCAGGGTGCACTTAAGTTTCGCGACGTCAGGATGCAGAGTCAGACTGCAATGCAGTTTGATAAGCGAGAAGGAGTTGGTCTTTTTCCATTTCCCAGTTCAGTTTCTCCGCAATGCGTCTTCGCCCACACTCTCCAAGTTCTCTGCGGAGAGCTTCGGAGTCGAGCAGTTTAGTGACGTGAATGGCGAAGTCCTCTGGGTCGTTAGGACGTGCGTACAAGGCAGCGCTTTCAGCTGAACGGCGACCCTCAGTAAGGTCATACTGGACGATCGGGAGACCGTAAGACATGTAGTGGAGTATCTTGTTCATTGTCGACATGTCGTTCATGGGGGTCGCCGGATCAGGGGCCACGGCTATGTCTGCCGTTGACAAGTACATTTCAAGGGCTTCGTCGGAGATGCGCCCCGTAAAAATCAGGCTGTCATCCAGGCCCATTTGGGATGCGAGTAGTCGGAGCCTTGCAGTTTCGGTTCCGGAACCGATCAACACAAAAAATGCGTCCTGCCGTTGATGACGGTGCACAAGCGACTCGATCGATTGAAGCAGAAGGTCGACTCCGTCTTGGGTCTCCATGATTCCCAGGTAAACAACCAGATGCGCCTTCCCACGCTTGAGGGCAAGGTCTGGAGATCGTCTTCGGACTTTGCGCAAATCTAGGCAGCTGCGAACAATGAAAACTCGGTCGGGCGAGATGCGTCCCCGTTTTACGGCAAGATCACGATAGGATTCATTCGTCGCAATGGAAACATTGGCACAACGGAATGTCAGTCGTTCAGCGAAACAGACAAGCCAATAAAGAAGTCCTCGTTTACCGAACTTCGCTTCAAAAAGTTCTGGGCAGACGTCATGGTGATCGAACACAAACCGGACTCCAAAAAGCTTGAAAAATGCACCGATAGGAAAAAGGACGTCGGGTGGGTTGCAAGCCTGCAGCACACGGAAGCGAGTGCGTCGATAAACCTTGAGCGCAAGAAAGAACTGAGCTGCGATGGCCCAGGAATATTCCAGGAAATACTGCCACGAACTGGAGGCCTCCCAGGTTCGATGGCGATAGATATCAACTCCATCAATCCTCTCGTAGCTTGCGTTCAAACCGAGAGCTTTCGGGCAAATGATGGAAACGTGATATCCGTTCTCCGTCAATGCACGCGCTTCTTGCCAGACACGGCGGTCATACGGTGCCGGTAGGTTCTCCACCAGAATGCATACACTGGGCCGGAGTGAGTCTACCACCTCGCTTCTCATCGCTTTGCCTTCTGCCGTTCTGTCGAGGACTGGTTCTTGGATTGTCAAATTGATGAATCCTCGCATACGAGAGAAGAACCTGCGGAGACCTCTGAATATTCGTCAGCGTATCGGTTCACACTCTCAGTTTTCCGCGGTTTCTTGAAATTAACGAGGTCAATCACAATCTGCTCAGGTCGAAGGTGCGCGGCCAACTCGGCAGTCGTTACAGACTTGGTGCCAATCACCACGACTTCCGCTGTTTCCAATACGCTTTTCAGGTCAGGAGTCAAAAGCATTCCGATGTGCGGAATTGTGTCCTCAATAAAGTGCCGATTTGATCCAACCAATCGGCCAAGGGATACTTGAGGATCCCAGATTCGAATTCGTAGTCCTTCTCCCAAGAGCTTCTTTGTCAGCTGAACGTGCGGACTCTCCCTCAAATCGTCAGTTCCCGCCTTGAAGCTGAGACCCAACAATCCCACATTCTTCTTCTTTGTATTCAATATGAGATCTGCCGCACGGTTAACATGCTCATTGTTACTCGGTAGCACACCTTCAAGCAGCGGCAAGTGTAAATTAAGTTCCCTTGCTTCATGGCTGAGTGCCCGCAGATCTTTGGGGAGACATGAGCCCCCAAAGGCGAACCCGGGGGAAAGATAAGCGCTGGAGATATTTAGAGAATGGTCAGCGACAAACATCCGCATTACCGCTTCGATGTCCACGCCAAGTTCTCTAAAGAGTGTTCCTATCTCGTTTGCAAAGGTCACCTTGACCGCGTGGAAGGCATTCGATGCGTACTTAGCTGCTTCAGCCGCGGCAAGAGAAGTTTCAAAAACAGGAGCCAGGACCCAACCATAAAGGCGACGCACAATCGCAACCGATTCGCTCTCGTCGCCGCCTAGGATTGTATAAGGGGGCCCGAAGAAATCAGCTACCGCGCACCCTTCGCGAGTGAATTCCGGATTAAAACACACTGCAAAATCCACCCCGGCTCGCTTGCCACTGAATTGTTCCAGAGCCGGAATCACTACACGCGAGGTCGTACCAGGGATAACGGTGCTCCTTAACACAACGACATGATACGAAGTCTTCTGAGCCAATGCGAGTCCAATTTCTTTGCACACCTGTTCGAGATGGATGAGGTCCTGCTTGCCATTAGCCAGGCTAGGCGTACCCACGCAAACAAACGAAATGTCCGAATCGGCAACTGCGGCAGCACTATCGGTTGTGGCACGCAGCCGGCGCGTCTTATGGCCTTCCGCGATGAGTTCGTCTATTCCAGTCTCAATGATAGGACTACGGCCCGATCCGAGCATGTCTACTTTAACAGAGTTGACGTCTACGCCGATGACATTAAAACCTTTGGACGCCAGGCAAGCGGCAGTTACTGACCCCACATAGCCCAGTCCGAAAACACTAACTGCTCGTATGTTTGCGTTTGTCAAAATGACTTCCTTTCTCCTAGCTGATGGACGAAGTGTTTAGTTCCGAGGCTTGCTCGTTTCCGAGGTTACCCGAAGATATTGGATTTTCGTGGTTCTGCGTCTGCTTAACGGACTAAATTCATTTTCTCCAGTTTATGAGCAGTGATCAAAGTGAAGGCAACAATCTCATCGATAACCTGAGCCTGCTGCTGGGACGTCAACTGCGGGAACATTGGCAACGAGACAATTTCAGCGGCGGCTTTTTCGGTCACAGGGAAATCTCCAACGCCGTAATTCATCGACTCGTAAGCCTTTTGCAGGTGCAAAGGTATCGGATAATGGATGCCGGTGCCGATGCCCGCTTTCTTGAGATAATCCATCAACCTCTCGCGCTCGGCAGTTCGTACAACATACAGGTGATACACCGCGCGCGACCACGAGGGTTCGGAGGGTGTGACCACAGCTGTTTCTGCCGATTCCAGCAACCGCTGGTATTCCGCCGCACGCTCCCGTCGCTGGGCGTTCCATCTGGCCAAGTGACCCAACTTCACATGCAGTAGACCGGCCTGGAGGGCGTCCAGCCGGCCGTTGTAGCCTTCGATGTCGTGGTAATACTTGGTGGCCTGGCCGTGATCCCGGAGCATCTTGATGGTTTTCGCAATGGCGGCATCGTTCGTGGTGGCGGCGCCCGCTTCCCCGCATGCGCCTAGATTCTTACCCGGATAGAAGCTGAATGCGGCGGCTCGACCCATAGAGCCGGCCTTCATCCAGCAGTTGTGTTTCGTTGAAAAGTACTCCGCGCCATGGGCCTGGCAGGCATCTTCGATGACAATCAGCCGATAACGCTCTGCCAGCTCCAGGATCGCATCCATGTCGGCCATCTGCCCGTAGAGGTGGACCGGAACCACCGCCGTGACCGGGCGGCCGCTGCGGCGGCTTACCAACTTGCCTGCATCGTCGACCGTGCACTGTTTTTCCAGACACTCGGCTAACTTTGCGGGATCCATGTTGTAGGTCCGCGCGTCGATGTCCACGAATTCGGGAAGCGCCCCGGCTTGCGAGATCGCTTCAGTGGTCGCGATAAATGTGTGCGGCACGGTGAGCACGACGTCGCCGGGCTTCACTCCGCTGGCCATCAGGGCGAAGCGCAGGGCGTCCGTGCCGCTGCTCACGGCGACCGAGTGGCTGGCATCGCAGAAAGTCGCGAACGCCTTCTCGAAGTCTTCCACCATGGGGCCGCCGATGAAGCCGGCGCTCCGCAGTACCTTTTGAAAGACTTCGGTCAACTCCTGCTCGAGTTCGACATGAGGAGTCACCAGATCGAGAAAAGGAATGGAATTAGAGATACTAGAAATGCTCACTTTGAGACCTCCGCAGTCTGTTCGATGTAGCGCAAAAGCTTCGCAGGATTTCCAGCGACGATGCTGTTGGGCGCCACGTCTTTCGTCACGACGCTGCCTGCGCCCACGATGGCGTTTTCTCCGATGGTGAGGTTCGAGAGGATCGTGGCCCCAGAGCCAATCGAAACCCCTTTACTGATGACCGTGCGCTCGACTTTCCAGTCGGCCTCAGTTTGCAGGTTTCCGCCAGCGGCAGTCGCCCGCGGATAGCAATCGTTGATGAACATCACCCCATGACCGATGAAAACGTTGTCACGAATGGTGACGCCTTCGCAGATAAACGTGTGGCTCGAAATCTTGCAGCGTTTTCCGACAACTGCATTCTTCTGGATCTCCACGAAAGCGCCAATCTTGGTTTCATCACCGATCTCGCAACCATAGAGATTGATGAACTTGGACAATTTCACGTCGTGACCAAGCTTCACATCTGGCGCGATACACGTGTACTCATTCATAACGCACGAGGCCTTTCTACTGACTCGATTGCTGATTCTGAAATCACCGGGCGGGAAGGGAAAACGCGGCTCGCTCAATCCGCATTAGCCAGGGGCTGCTCGGATTGGCAGTACGAGGTAGCGGTTCCGACTGCGGGACTGCCGGCGGGAAGTGCCGGCCAGGATTCAGCGTCCAGATGAAACTCGCGATGCAAGGCCACGAGGGCTGTTGTCGTGTCCTCTGCCGCGATGACAAAGGAGATACTGCAGTCGGAAGAGGCTTCGGACATGGCAACGATGTCCACCTGCGAGAGAGCCAGTGCACCGCACGCACGCCCTGCAATTCCCGAGCTGCGCATATTCGTGCCAACCATGGTTACGATGACAGCTGTCGGGTCGACAGTGATATTTTCTGTCTTTTTGTGAGCCAGATCCTGCGCGAACTCGCAGCGCAGAACCTCCACAGTGCGTTTGGCGATCGCCGAAGGAAGAACCAGACACACACCATTTTGCGCTGACGAGTGCGCAATCAACAGCACATCGGAGCGAACTGCATCAGTCGTTGCTAGAGCACGAGTCAAAACGTCGGGCGCGCCGGTAATGCTCGGCACGCTTAACGTGACTAAGGTTACGTCGCGGATCGAGGTCAAGCCTTTTACTCCTCCATCGGTTGCAGGCCCCGCAGGCGTGATTCTCGTTCCGGGCCTTTGCGGCGCAAAGGTGTTTCGAATCCAAAGAGGGATCCCGCACTTTTTCAGCGCGAGGATGGTCTTCGGATGCAGCACCTTGGCGCCGAAGTGGGCGAGGTCGGCTGCTTCGCGATACGAGATCTCGGGGATCGTGCAGGCCCCCTCCACCACTCTCGGATCGGAGGTCATGAGGCCATCGACATCGGTCCAAATTACGACTTCGTCCGCGTCCAGCGCCGCAGCCAGGATGGTCGCCGAATAATCCGACCCGCCACGGCCCAGTGTAGTGAGCGTACCTTCAGGCGTGGCGCCGATGAAGCCGGTCACCACTGGTACAATTCCGCGCCGCAATAGTCCACGCAAGCGCTCTTTGCAACGCTCGCTGGTTGCTTCCATGCATGGGTCGGCCGCACCGTAGCAAGAATCAGTAACGATGATCTCTGTGGCCTCGATCGCTTCGCTCCTCAGTCCGCATTCCATTAGCGAGGCAGCAACCAGGGGAGCGGAAAGTCGTTCCCCCAGGCTGGAGATTGAATCGCGGTCTCTCAAGCTCAACTCGCGTCGCAAATCCGCACCTTGGCATAGCCGCTCGCCCTCTTCATAGCAGTCCTGCATCTTGCGCAGGACGGCCCTTCGCTGTTCAGGCGCGTGAACCAGGCTGTTGACTGCCATGTCGTGACGATTGCGCAATGCCGTAAAGATCGCTTCCACTGAGCTGCGATCTCCAGCTTCAGATTGTGTGGCTGCCTCAATCAGCTTGTTAGTCACGCCGCCCATGGCGGAGACAACCACGACCAGATCGCTGTCATGGGCAGCATTGCGAACGATTTCGGCGACGCGTCGAATGCAAGATGCATCACCCACCGACGTCCCGCCGAACTTCATGACTCGAAGTTGCCGATTTCTTGTCATTGAGGCTTGATTACTCCCTGTTGCGATTCGGTCGTCTCCCAATCCAGCGCTACGCCATAGGTCTTTGCCGAGGCGGGCACAGGCTTAGGAGTGCGAACTGGCGTAGAGCTTTTGATCCAGTTTGCCCGTGAGTACCAGGAACTCTGCTTTCGGCGATTGGTGGCACAGTCGCGAACTAACTCTGGCTCTTCCCATGGAATATCGTGATACGCCGAGCGCAGAAATGAACTATGTGGATCTCGAATCCACTCTTGTGGAAACAGTGCTATGGTGTCGTTTTCTGTAACGGCGCACATCGGTTGCAGATTCTGGCGCGACAAAGTGGCATATAAAGCCGCCGGAATGTCGCGACCCAACCCAAGCGCTAGATGCCCGACCTGAGTAGCCCGTGGATTCATCTCGATGAGATAAGCGTTTCCAGTTTGCTCCTCCAGCATGAAATCGAAGCCGTGCACGCCTGAGAGCTTCAACCGGCGAACCATCCTCTCGACGGCGGAGGAAATGTCGGCGTTATCAATTAATCGAACGACGGTGGCTGGTCCAGCCGCACTTCTCTTGTTGATCACTTCGAAATGGAGAGCCGCCAGCACCTTGCCCTGCCAGCAGGCTACTTGGCTGGTTGCCTCTCGCCCTTCAATGAAGGTTTGTGCATTCATTTCAAAGCGGCGACGCAGCAGCGCTGGCCCGACCAGCGTAACGTCATGATCGATCCCAGCCCGCTTGACGGCGCGCAACAAGCTCGGAGGAGCCTGCAAAGAAGAAAAGGCTCGTTCCGCCTCTTCCAGGGTACGGGCCAGCCGCACGCCGTCACCCCCGGAAGTACCGTTAGCCTTTAACACAACCGGTAATCCGTTTCCGACAATCCAATCCTTAAGTTCATCGAGGTTCGCGATAGCCTTCGTCGCTGGCACGCGAATACCCTCTTGCAGCGCCAACTCGATAAACGCAGATCTGGTGTACGCGACCGGAAAGCTTTCGGCTGGTCCGAGCGAACGCTCGATCACTCGACTAATGTGGGAGTTTGTTTTTCCATTCTTGCGCTCCATCTCATACAGACGGTGCAGGTGCCGGGCGGCAAGATCGTCCCCGGGAATGATCAGATCCGGCTGAGCGTTGGCGATCGCAGCGGCAAAGGAACGCAATGGCGCCAAGCCGTGATAGCGGTGGATCTTGGTCGCAGCCGTGGTTTTCGCGATTGGATGCGCGGGGGGACAAAGCATTTCGACGACGCACCCGTAATTCGCCAGAGCCATCGCCAGGCGAACGGTTGGATACCAGCGCGACGTGGTCGCAACTAGTACGGTTGGATGGAGACGCGACACTGAATGTGAAGACCCAGCTGCGTTGTTTAATTCTCGAATGGCCATAGCGATCGCTTTAAATTCTCCCCTCGCGCGAACCACGTTCACTCGTCTAGGCAACTTCCACAAGACTGCGCAACCGGTCGCCATTTTCAGAGAGCAGTTTCAAAGTATCGATGTTGTAATACTGCGGATTATCCCAATCCGTGAATTTGTCCATGTTCTCGATCAGGTTTTTCACAATGCACTTGACGTTGTGATTGGGATGAAAGCTGAGCGTGTTCTCGGCCTTCTGGATGCTCACTTTATAGTTGCGGAAATCCTTCTTGTGGTGGATGGTCAGACGGACCGAAATGCCGAGGTGCTCTTCAATCGCCATCTTCACCAGGTCTCCCACTTCGCCCACTGTGTAATTTCCGGAAGCGACGTTGAAGATTCCGGAAATTCTCTCGCTAGCCTCGATCGCCCGAACGTAGGCGTTCGTGGCATCCTCGATGCTGAGAATCGGGCGCCAAATCGATGGATTGTTCACCGTTATCTCACGGTTGCGGACACCGTTTTTGAACATGGTATTTATAATTAGATCAAGTCGCATGCGCGGGCTGTAGCCTGAGACGGTTCCTTTGCGCAGCGAGATCACGGAGAAATCGTCGTCCATCAGGTTCATCACGGCCTGCTCACCCTGAAGCTTGGAGATTCCATACGGGTAGGAAGAAGACACGGGCTGGGTCTCGTCGAACAACTCGTTGTCTGTATATCCGTAGACGGAGCACGAACTGGCATACACATATCGCCTCACGTTTGCCTTCTTGGCGACATAGGCAAGGTAGGCGGGAGCCGCAGCGTTGAAGATGAAGTTCTGGCTGGGCGAAAACTCTGCCATGGGATCATTGGACAATCCGGCGAGGAACACGACTTGCTGGTAGCACTGCAAGTCATCGACCGTGATATCAAAAATGTCTTTTTGGATGATTCCGGTTTGGGGAGGAAGATGGTTGCCGAACCAGAACAGGTCCACCACATCCACTTCGTACCCACGTTCTAACAATTTTGGAACTAGCACAGAACCCAGATAACCCGCTCCACCCGCGATCAGGATCTTCATTTCTATCTCCTCAACTTTATTGGTTTGCGTGACTATGACGTATGCTGGAGGAAGTTCAGACTCGAGGGCTGGCGATGGCCAGCTGCTTATCGGAAAGATAGGTGTGCAACCCTTCTTGCCAGGGGCGAAACCCGTCTAGATTTTTTGACTTCAGCCCGCGGTTTTCGAGCACGGAATACGCCGGACGTGGGACCTTGGCTGGAAATTCGTCAGGCGATGCGACCTCGAGATTTACTGAAACATCGGCCACACGAAAAATTTCTCGAGCAAACTCGTACCAAGAACAACTGCCCTCCGCGGTTGCATGATAAAGACCGTACGCGTCAGAGCGGCTCAGTGCAGCAATCTGACGGGCCACATCGGCCGTCGCCGTCGGACTAGTGAACTCGCAGTCGACTACGCGGACGCGACCGCGTTCCCGCGCCAGCCGGAGCATGAGGTCGACAAAATTCTGTCCTCCCTTGGCACGGCAAGGATGGGTGCCGTAAAGAGCCGCAGTGCGGAGAACGTAATGCTTGGGATTGATGTCCTGCACAGACTGCTCGCCCTCCAACTTCGTCGTGCCGTAAATATTCAGCGGACGCGCTTCATCACTTTCGACGTAGGGTTTGCCCTTTTTGCCGTCGAATACGTAGTCCGTGCTGACGTGGATCAGTACCGATCCCAGGTCGCGCGTTGCAGATGCGAGATTGCGCGCGCCTACGACGTTCACTTCGTGTGCCCTGCCCGGCTGCTGCTCGCAGCTTTCGACGTTGTGCATCGCGGCGGTGTTGACCACAGCGTCCGCCTGGGCCGCACGCAAACATGCCAGAACCGATTCCAGGCTGGAAAGCTCAATGTCCCGATGCGTTAAGGCATGAACTTCATCCCCCTGATCCGCAAAGGCGCGGACCACGTCTTGGCCCAGCTGACCGTTGGCGCCGATCACCGCGACTTTCATGCCATCCTCGAGCAAGGGCTCACTGCAATTGCAATCGTCATCAATCAGTTCCTCGCCGAAAATTCGATTCCCTGCTCGGAATAGCGAAAGTTGTCCGAATCAGGTGAGCGCAGCCATTCCGCCAGAGTTGCCGCGTTGCGGTCTTTGTCGGATACCGTCACGTCGGCAAGGGGCCATTGAATGCCGATTGCCGGGTCATTCCACCGGATCGCAGACTCGGCTTTATTGCTGTAGATCCCGGTGCACTTGTACTGGATTTCGGTGCCCTCCGAGAGCGCGCAGAAGCCTCGGGCGAAACCTGCCGGCGCCCAGACTTGGCGACGATTCTCCGCCGATGCTTCAATGCCAACCCACTTTCCCAGAGTGGGCGACCCCTTGCGAATGTCGACCGCAACCAGGAAGGCACCACCCGCGGTTACCCGCATCACCTTCCCCATCGGGGGATCCCATTGAAAATGCAACCCGCGCACAACCCCTTTTGCTGAACGCGAGTGGTTGTCCTGCACGAACTCGGTGGGCAAGCCGAGGGCCTTGAACTGATCTGCACGAAAGGTTTCCGTGAAGAAGCCCCGCGTATCCTGAAAAACCTCCGGTACTATGACGACCACGTCCCCCAGCCACCTAGACTCGATCTTAATCTGCATTCCTTGACCACTTCCTTTAGCGCGATGGAATTGCTGAACTTGCCTCTGATGCCGACGTCTTGATTACAGCGTCACCGGAATCTCACTCGCCAAAGTTTGAGTCACTGGAACGTGCGGGTCGGAGATGTAAACGAGCTGACCACGTTTTTGCATGGACTGATTCGCCGCTTCAAGCATCTTCACCACCCGAAGCCCCGCATGGCCATCGTTAAATGGGGTTTGGTTAGTGGTTATGCACTCGGCAAAATACGCCAGTTCGCGAGACAGCGCTTCCACCTGTTCAACCTGAGGAGCCCACATATCACCCGACCGATAATGCACCAATAAGTTATAGAGCCCTTCGCGGCTGGTAATGTTCACACCCTTGTCGTAAATCTTGATCTTCTCGTCCGCTTCAAGATCGTTCCAGACCAGCATTTTCTTTTCTCCCCCGATTAGGGTTGTCCGAACCTTCACGGGCGACAGCCAGTTCACGTTGATGTGGGCGATGACTTTGTCGGGGAAATAAAGCGTAATAAAGGCCACGTCCTCGTGCCCGTTGAGATGGGTCTGACCGGTTGCGGAAATCGCTTCTGGTGTCTTCTGAATCAGATGATCGATGATCGACAGATCGTGAGGCGCTAGATCCCAAACGACATTCACATCGTGCTGAAACAGGCCGAGATTCACGCGAGTGGAATCGTAGTAATACAGCTTGCCTAGTGCGCCTTCTTGCAGCAGCTGTTTGATCTTTTGGACCGCACCCGTGAATAGGAAGGTGTGGTCGACCATGATTTTAAGGTTTTTCCGTGCAGCCAATTCAATCAGTTCCTGGGCTTGCGCTGCATTGCTGGTGAATGGCTTCTCGACGAAAACATGTTTGCCATTCTCCAGTGCTGCCTTAGCCAGCTCGTAATGCGTCCAGACAGGCGTCACAACGGCAATGGCATCGATGTACGGAGAAGACATCAGCTCCGACGGGTCGTCGGTCACGAGGACGTCAGGATAGGCTTTTGCCACTTTTCGCCGAGCCGCAGGACTCTTGTCGCATACCGCAACGAGCTTGGTTTCATCCAGCCGGTCAAGGTTGCGGACAACATTCGGCCCCCAGTAACCATAACCGATAACTCCAAATTTAATCACTGTTGCATTTCCTTGCTCCTGCTTTGCGTTTGCCATAGAAGGCTCAGCGACCGTGGTCATTAGTTTTCACCTTGCGAACAAAGTAGGGGGCCAGCAGGAGGAGGAATTGTTTAGTGTGCGCCGTCGCCGAGAACAACTGCCCCAGGCGTGCGCCAAAGGATCTTCATATCCGTCCAGGGGGACCAGGTGCGCGCGTACTGCAAGTCGAGGCGAACCATATCATCGAATTTCACACGGCTGCGGCCGCTCACCTGCCAAAGTCCCGTGATCCCGGGTTTGGCCTCAAGCAACCGCCGACGATGCCAGATGTCGTAGGCCTCAACTTCATAAGGAACCGGAGGGCGTGGACCGACTAGCGACATATCGCCTTTCAGCACATTGATGAACTGAGGAAGTTCATCCAGGCTGGTTTTACGTAAGAAACATCCGACACGTGTGACGCGGGGATCCTTGGTCAGCTTATAGACGCCCCCGCCGTTCCCGTTCGATGGCTGCTTATCTGCTTTACCGGCGATCAGTTTTTGAACGTACTCCTTGTGGGCGGCGGCATCATTGTTCACCTGCATGGATCTGAATTTTAGGAACACGAAGGATTTTCCATGTTGGCCAATGCGGCGTTGCCGGAAAAAAATCGGCCCCTTCGACGTCGCTCTGACGGCGGCGGCAATCGCCACGAAGGCTGGCAAGAAAAGCAGAAGAGCCAGGGCGCTCCCGACAATATCCATCATCCGCTTCATGGCGCGAAACGATTTCCTGCCATCCTCGCGCTCGGATAAATCAGGGTAAAGCGTTGGATTGCTCGAGCCCTGAGGATCCTCGTGATCCCAGTCTTCCGGAAAAACGTGAAACGAGATGCGCACGCGGTTGAATTGTTCGAGGGCGAGATTATTACGCAAGGTGTCGGTAACTCGCGCGATGACAGTGCCAGGAATGGTAGCGCCATCCTCGGAGGTGAGTTCGGTAAACATGACGCCGAGGACGCACTCGTTCGCGTACCAGCCGGTGACATCGGTGTCGCGAGTGGAAACCGATAACACGGACGAAATCTTCCCCAGGATTTTTCCGTTCTTCTCAGATGGGCGGTCGCCCATATCAAGTAACAAAAGTATGAACGGCTTCCGCGAACGCTCGCTTCTCTTTCTTTCGAGGGCAATCATCCGCCGAAAGGCTTCCGCGTTTAAGACAACGCGTTCCCCGCTTGATGAGGCTTCGGAGACCGCGCTCAAAGTTACACCATTACTACCAGAGCGTCGTGCGTGCACAATATCCTCCGCGTGATCTGTTGCTGGCATAGAGCCTGGAGACTAGAGACTTTCCGATTGCTTGGATTTAACGGGGGAGTTGAGAACCAGAACACATCGGCCGCGTGCCGCGGTCGGTTTATTCCTTGACGGGATCTGCGGTCGATGAGGTGTACCGTTGGTAATAGTCGCTGTGCGCCGCATTGGCGCTGCTGTTCACCAATGCGCCCAACAACTTGGATTTGTCGATAGCCTCAAGGCCGCGCTGCAGTTGCTGTTTTTCAGTTGTCCCTCTTCGCGTGACCAACAGAATTCCATCGGCTAAGCGAGACCAGAGGCTGGTATCCGCCAGCGGTAGCACCGGAGGAGAATCGATGACAATCCAGTCGAACCAGGCTTCCAGTTGTTCCATCAAGGGCGAAAGCTTCCCAGATTGCATCAATTCCAGAGGATTTTGAGGCGTAGAACCGGCCGGCAGAATCCAGACTCCAAGGCTCTCCAGCCGATAGATATTGATAGATTGGCTTTCTCCGCTAAGCCACTCGCAGAGACCTGGCAGCTTGCCTAAACCGAATTGCGATATGATGTTCGGCCGCCGAAGATCACCCTCCAGGAGCAAAGTCTTTTGCGGCTTTCGCCGGGCCAGGGTGCATGCCAGGTTGGCTGCGACCGTGCTCTTGCCTTCCTGCGGAATGGAGCTGGTGATTAGAATCTTCTTCAGAGGACGGCTGTGGCGCAGCTGACGCAGACGGACCGCGAGAAAACGAAACTTTTCCGCGCCCAGGCTTCCCTCTTTGCCGAGCGATACCAGGCGACTATCGTCGCTCAACGAAACGGGAAGTACCGGATAGTGTTCCAAATCCTCCAGCGGAGCCGCGGGATCGGTATCGAAGGCATTATCGGCTGGTTGCTCAACGATGGTAACGGAATCCCGAAGCTTCTGCTCAGCGGCCTGCAGCAGTTCGGAAGCGAGGGCGAGAGTGGGACCTTCGCTCCCGGAATTCTCCAGCTCCGCTCGCTGCAGGGCATCAAATATATTGCTCATTAGTTATTGGTTATTCTTTGACCCGAAATCGCACTCGCGTTCTCACATCCTCATCCCGCTGTTGCTCTGCCTGCAGATGGGCATAGAGCTCGAGCAATGTCTGAGCTGCTTTGCGCGCGTCAAGTTCGCCTGAATTCGCGCTGTCCAGAGAAGGCGTTTGAATCCCCAGGCGGAAGTCGGTGGCGATGTCATCGATAATGGCAGGACTGACACTTCGCATTTGCCTGGCATACGCTGCGATCAGTGCATTTTCGCAGACAGTATTGATCAGTCTGGGAAGCCCTTGCGAGTGCTGAAAGACCGCGGCAATGGTTTCCGGCGGAAACAATGCCGAAGGATACGGACAGCCGGCCAGTTGAAGCCGGCGCTCAACGTATCCTTTGGTCTCATCCGAATTCAACGGCTCAAGGTGCGAGCGCAGGGCGATTCTTTGTTTCAATTGCCGCAGGCTGATGGAATCCAGTTTCTCATCCAGTTCAGGCTGGCCAACCAGTAGGATTTGAAGCAACTTCTCATGCGGAGTTTCGAGATTGCTCAAGAGCCTGATTTCTTCCAGTATTTCCGCCGAAAGATGGTGGGCTTCGTCGACCACGAGAGCTGTCGTCAGCTTCTTCTGGTTGCGCGCAATTACATAGTGGGCAATCTGAAGCAGCAACTCACCCTTGTTCTTGCTGGTGGCGGGAAGTCCCAGATCGTTGGCAAAGTACTGCAGGAATTCCAGCGGCGACAGACGGCCATTAAATATATACGCGTAGGCGACATCATTCGTTTGCTTCAGCAACTGCAGGAGGTAGTGCAACAGAAGAGTCTTGCCAGTCCCCACCTCTCCGGTTAGAACGACGAAACCCTTGTGCCGTCTGACACCGTAGTAGAGAGCTGCCAAAGCTTCGTTGTGTCTCCTGGTGGGAAACAGAAACGAAGGATCGGGAGTGATATCAAACGGATTCCGCTTCAGATTGTAAAAGGCTTTGTACATTGGCTAACCGCGCAAGTAACTCAAAGCTGACCCAAGCAAAATCGTAACAGATACAAACAAAGCCGTCGCCCAGCCCAGCCATAGCTTCCCGCGCTCGCGTTGGTCGTCCGACGGCACTTTGAGGGCTGGAATTTCAGAGATCACCGCTACGGGCAACAGTTTCTGCAATTCTTTTTCGTCGTGGATGCGATCGTCCATCATTTCGAATGCGCCAGCCACTACAACTCCGAGCACCAATCCCATCCCGAGACCGATGCCACAGAACTTCAGCCGGTTGGGGAAATCAGGCTTTACTGGAAGGCTCGGTGGATCAATGATGCGGAAACGCTCACCCTGCTGAAGCAATTCCATGCTGGTGGCCATGGCCGACTCATTTTTTTTCTTCAGCAAATCGTCATAATTCGCTTTGGACTGCTCATAGCCACGCGTCAGATCCGAAAGCTGCTGCTCACGCACCGGCTCCTGATTCAGTCGCGCCTGATAATCGATCACTTTTGTCTTCAGATCCACGACCGAACGCTCGCGGTTGGCGACTTCTACGCGGTTCGATTGCAGCTGTCCCTGCAGCTGCATCAAAGGGGAGGACGCATCTCTCATGTCGGGCGTATTGCTTTCCGCATTTGGGTCCGGCGGCGCCGAGGCCTTGGCTTTCAGATCCGCGATGATGCGATCCCTCGTCCTCTCGGTGTCAGCGATTTGCTCCTTGACCTTGCGAACGTCGGGATGCCGGTCCGTATAGTGCGAACTGAGGTCTGTCAGTTGCGCCCTGAGCTTATCCAGTTCTTCGTCGACCGCAGGTAAGCCCACCGTCGTCGTGCCACCCGCGGTCTTCGGCGTCCCTTGCAGCGAACGGTACTGATTCACCAGTGTTTCGAGGTACACGCGCTGTTGCTTGGCGGTGTTCAGTGCATCATCTTCGTTCTGCAACTGCGACTGCAGGCCGGCCAGAATCTGAAGATTGCTCCCTACCTGCGCGGGAAGCTCGCCTACGTGTTGCCCCTTAAACTGGCGAATCTTCTCTTCCTGGTCGGAGAGGGTTTTGCGGGCGGTCTCCAATTGGCTCTCGAGAAACTTTGTCGTGTCTTCTGACTGCTGTTGGCGTACTTCCAGGTTTTCGCTGATGAACAGGTTGGTGAGTTCGCTGGTCACCTGCTCGGCGACGCGAGGATCGTGCGCCGAATAGTAAACGTTAAACGAACTGATGCGGTCGCCGGCATCGCGCACCAGCTCGATTTCGATTTTCTTGCGCATCCGGTCGACTTTTTCATCGGGAGTAAGGTTCTGATGCGAATCAGCGTACAAGTTTAACTGATCAATGATGTGCAACAAACGTGTGCGGCTGAGAATCTGTTGGGTGATGCTCCGCAACCGGTCTTGCAGATCGTCGGTCACGTTTGGGGTAACATAATCCTTTGGCATTGTGGGTTGCTCTACCAGGATCAACGTACCCGAACGATAGGTTGGAGGCAGCACCCAGCTTGCTCCCCACACCACTATCCATCCCAGGAAGAGTGGTATTAAGAATTGCAAGTGGCGGCGACGAACCACGCCCAGGTAGCGCTGCAGGTCGAAGCCTTGCGAACTGTGATCGTCGATATCGTCAACCATAGAATTCATCTTCCCAGTGGTCTGGAGAACCGGTAGGAAATCGAGACAAACTCGCGATTGGTGTTGGGAGTCGCAGCCAGAACGGCAACACTGCTGTAATCCTGATGGAGTCGGGTATAGCCCAATTGCAGGTTGATATGCTCACCAAACTGTTGCTGGAGCGAAGCAGTACCCGATAGCGTGTGCCCGTTCGTACTAGCTCCGAGTGCAGAGGCCAAAACATCGTTCTGGGTGTATCCCCCCGCTAGAAACCCACTCAAGTTGCGCGTCATCTGCTGGTGTATCGAGGCGCTCGCACTGTTCATCAGTACAGCACCCGTCAGTCCTCCACCGCCGGAGATCACGCGAGAATAGCTTACTGCAACATTGGTCAGACGAGCTTGCCAACTCAGGCTGGCACCGGCCGCCGGGGACCATGCCTTCGCCTCGGGCAGTTGAATTTGCAATGGCGGTAACGGAGGTTGCACAGTATCGGAATGCTGCGGACCGCCGAAGAATGACACGGAGAGTCGCGGCGTCGCATAGAGCGTGTAGAAAAAAAGCAGCGCGTGGGTCTGAGTCTCGCTCGGCGTCCCCGTTGTGTAGGCTACCAGTCGTTGATACTCATAGGTAGCACCGACGTAGTGCATCTTCGAAATCCGCAGCGAGTAGAAGACAGAGCCTGCCTGGGAGCTCGAATCGAACAGGCCTGGGACCTGAGACTGGTTCGGGTAGTGCAGATTGGTAAAGGTTCCGCTGGCTCCCACCATTGCATTTGCAGCAAATTGGGTCATGATGCCAACGTTCCCGGTGTTGCTAAGACGGTCGGCGATGGGCGCGATGACTGAAAAATTCCCCTCCTGCGTTCCTCCAGAAACTGGCAAAGCCGATGCCAGATCCGGTTGATTAAAGACGCTGGAGCTTTTCTGGAAGCCGTCTCGTGCGCTAACCGTGACGTGCGGGCTAAGCCGGTACTGCAAATCGATTGACGCGTTCTGGTCGGCCTCGTTCAATGCAGTCTCACGCTGATAGAAAGTGAAGCCGGGCGCGTATGTCGAAACAATATGCAGACGAGGGGTGGTCTCGTCTAATGCCAGCATCGGCCATATCGAATAGCTCACGTCACTCACCGGATGCCCGTTCACCGACCCCAACGCGTTATCCGTGTATGCGCTAGTGAATGCGACTCCACCGCGGAGATAGTTAGAGCGCTCTGCGGAAGTGGGTGCGGTGGGATACGATTGACCACTCACCGGTGGCGGAGTCTGCATTTGATCGGCGGTGCTTTCCGGACCGACAACGGCTGGCACCGGTGCTGCCGGAGTATTGTCCACTTGCGACCACAGAGTGGCCGCGGGGAACACCAGCAATCCTACGCAGATTCGCTCAAACAGTTTCATGATTACGGAACAACGATGGTGTCGCGGGGCAGAAGCTTAATGTTCTGGGCGGGATTCTGGCCCTTGACGACTTCCTTGTAGTTGAAGCGCAGCCTGGTCTGACTGCCATCTGCACCCTGACGCAGAATGTAAATAGATTTCTGTTTGGCGAAGTCGCGGAATCCGCCGGCGACCGCGATAGCATCCAGCACCGTCGCTGCATTGGCGATTCCGTAAGAGCCCGGCCGTGTCACTTGTCCCAGGATGTTGAACTTTTGGCTGTTGATTTGCTGAACGATGACGGTGACTTCCGGCTCGGCTATGTAACTCTTCAGCCTGGCAGCAATCTCTTGTTCCAGCTTGAGCGGAGTCTGCCCGGTGGCTTGCACTTCCCCAACGAGTGGTAACGAGATTTTTCCATCCGACCGCACCGGGATCGAACGTGAAATGTCCGGCTCCTTCCAAACGTTGATGGCCAACACATCATCGTTGCCGATCATGAAACTGGCGTCGTGCGGCTTGGTAGTCGAGGCAACGTCGCTGCTCTGCGCGGGAGCGGCTTGCGGCGCTTCGGAGGCTGGGGCGGGAGCCTTGCTCGGTGGCGCCGCTTGCGCCCATACTGCCATCGACAGAACGAAACACGTCGTGGCAGAGAGCAGTCCATTTCTCCGTGAACAACCCTTGATTCTGATCATCCCTAGTCCGCTCATTTTGATTTTGATAACCTTCTCGCCCATGCTGATGGCTTCCTGATTCAACTAGCTTTTCCGTTTCCCTTGTTCTGAGTTGAAAAGATTAATCTCGCTCCCGGAAAAGACGAAAGGTAGGACTCCGGAGCGCTCATCGCGTACTGCTCGATCTTGTACAGAATCGTACGATAGCTTACACCCAGCAGGCGCGCGGCGGCTTTCCGGTTCCATCCCGTCTTTTCCAGCGCCGCCGAGATTGCATTTCTCTCGGTTTCCCAGCGAACACTCTGAATCATGGACTTCAAAGATTGCGGTATGGTTCCGCCCTCGGCAGCTTCGACCTCCTCGCGTGACGTCACGTGCAGCAGTCCTTGCGGCCGCTCGACGTCGATTGCGGAATTCGTTTCCAGTTCGCTCAAGGTGAGTTCTTCATCGCCCGCTATCAGGTAACGTTTGACGAAGGTCTCCAGTTCCTTCAAATTCCCCGGCCAGGAGTGATTCTGGCAGGCATCCAGCGCCGACTGGGTAAAGTCTCGTGGAGCAAGACCATAGTATTTTGCGAGCTTGTGCATCGAATACCGAAGAAGAATTTTTATCTCCTCCTTGCGCTGCCGCAGGGGAGGCACGTTCACGGTGAAGGCACTGAGGCGGTAGTAAAGGTCGGCGTTCAGCCGTTTTTCCGCGAGCGCCTGGTCCAATTTATCGCTGCTGGCGGCGAGGATGCGGACATCAACTTCGACCAGCCTAGCGTCGCCTGACCGGGCGAAATGCTTCTCCTGCAGAACCTTTAGCATTCGCGCTTGCAACGCCAGGGGCATCTCCGCGATTTCATCGAGCAGGATCGTGCCCTTCTGACCAATCTCGAGTTTGCCTAAGCCTTTGTGTGAACCGTTGGAAGATCCATTTTGTCTGCCGAATAGTTCAATCTCCAGCAGATCAGCCGGCATCTCCGCACAGTTGACTCTCAGGAATTTAAATCCAGACTGGACTGACCTCTCGTGAATGAGGCGCGCGACCGTGCCTTTGCCACTTCCAGGCTCCCCCAGAATGAGCACCGGTACGTCGGCCTGGGCAAGCAACTCGGCCTGCGCGCGAAGCTGCTGCATGATCGGACTAACGCTGAGAAAAAACTCATCCTCGCCCAGGGACTCAATGTCTTCGCTCGCCATCTCAGCTTCCCCATCATCGTTCGACGTACCCAAGTGCCGGCGGATTACGGATTCGAGTTGGCCCTCGGTGAGCGGCCGGACCAGTACCTCTTTAGCGCCGAGGCGGGTTGCTTCCTTCTGCCGATTCGCATCCTCGGGATCGCAAAGCACCACGATCGGAAGCTCTGGGCGGAGTCGGCGCAGCCAGGGCAAGAGCTGAAGACCATCGGCCTCACCGCCAGGCGCGTCCAGTAATAACAGGTGGGGTGCGGCGCCGAATTGCACTCGCTCCATCGCATCCCAGCCGCTGGCCGAAGTTTCCAGATGCCAGGAATTGGATTGCGCAGTGCTGCCAAGCAGACGAAGCATCGAGGCTTCACTGCTTACGACCAGCAGGCGAAGTGTGTCAGTTGTATTTGCCGCCATGTGATGGGCCCTTTTCCGGAAGCTCTAAGGAGAGGCTCTCCGGATATTTCAGGCAGGTTCGACTTCGTATCCTTCTACACGTACCGCCAGCGAGCGCTGGATTGCCTCTACCGAAATAACCAGCGTGCGGTCTCCATTACGCGAGACCAGTATGCCCTCCATGCCGTCGAGTGCTCCGCTCCGGATTCGCACCCGTTGGCCAATCTTCAGGTAGGGATGGGAAGACCAGGGCAGGTGGGTTTCGACCAGACTTCGAACCGCGTCGATCTCGGCATCTGGAATCGGTGCGCCCTCGCCGCAAGCCCCGACCAGTGCAAAAACTCCGTCAACGCGGAGAACGCGAAGGCGGTCCACCCGGTTCGGTACGAATTTGGCGAACACGTAACAGCTGAACAGCGGCAACTGCACTGATTTCTTGCGATCGCTCCAGCGATGCACTTCGGTAACGAGAGGAAGGAATGTGGTCACACCTTTCTCCGCCAGTCGATGAGCCACGATCTTTTCATGCCGTGGACGAGTATGGAGTCCGTACCATTGCTCGCTCTCGTTTTCGACGAGTGCAACGGGTTGCTGCGGATTCCACGGCACGCTGGAGACTGACATAGCTTCGCCCTCTAAGTCACTCTTTTCAGAATGACCCCAAAATTAGAAACAGCTAGGGTGTCGCTTTCGAAATCTCAATTACGAGACTTCAGGGGGAAGACCCGGTGGTCAGGAAGCCGGGGGAGATCTGGCCGCCTGTTAAATCAAATTCAAGTTTGCCTTACAAGTTCGTTAATTCCAAATCAGGGTCGCCGATTACCATTCGCCACTCACCTGGGGGGTTGGTGAGTAATCTCTACTATTATTATCGTAATTATAGCATTCTTCTCGTGTTTATCAAGAGAGTGCTTAAACCCACTCAACAACCGCTTACCAAGAGATTCTATGCCAGTGATCAGGAGCCTGGGGGAGAACCGGCTTCCCGCAAATCAATCCTTGCAGAGGGAGCTTTAATGCTCAATTCCTGCGCTACTGCAAAGACAGTATACAGCATCGCAGAGGGTTGCAATGGATATAAATACCCGGAATCCTAGTTCTCAATAATATATAGGCTATAATTCTTAATGTAGAGATTAACGACTCTACGACTTGACCATGATGCTGAAGAGAACAACCTCGTCAGGACGCGCCGGAATGGCAACCACCTCTCGTAGACATAATACGGCCAAGGCATTTAATATAAGCAACTTATGCCCAGCCAAGTGGCGCCATTCAGTGACGCCTAAACTTGTGAAGCCTCCCTTCTTCCGTCAACTTGTGGCGAATTTCGCGGTGTGAAGGCTATTGCGAGTTCTGGGAAGGTCTGGCGCGGCTGTTGCATTGCTTTTCTCAAGACGATAACATGGGCGTTCTGAATTATCCCAGAAATTACAACTCCAAGACATTCGAAGACATGTCACGAGGATGTCAAGAGGTGGTGATATTGAGCGATTCGAAGACTCGGAAAAAAATAGTCCGAGTGCTCGTTGCCGACGGTTCTCGCATACATACGCACTTGCTTGCGGACGCCTTGAAGCGCGATCCTCTGCTTGAAGTGATTCCCTTCGACTCAAGCTCGAGCAGTTTGGTTTCAGCGGTCGCTGGCCTGAACAGCGATGTACTCGTGATCAGCGCCAATCTGGATGAGCAGCCCGTTCGCGGCCTTGAAGTCCTGCGCGAGTTGCGCGCAGCCGGTCGAACTACTCGGGCCGTAGTGCTCATGGATTCTTTGAAGGATGAAATTGTCTTAAACGCTTTTCGCGCCGGCGCGAGAGGGATATTCAGCAAGAGTCAGCCCGTCGAACTCCTTTGCAAATGCATTCAGTGCGTGCACGAGGGACAAGTATGGGCCAGCAGTCGGGAAATGATTGTGGCCTTGGACGCATTGGCTAGCGCTCCCACGGTCCGGGCCGTGAATGCACACGGTCTGAGTTTGCTCTCTAAACGTGAATTGCAGGTTGTGCGCTGTCTGGCCGAAGGGCTGAGCAATCGCGAGATTGCGCAACGCCTCGACCTGAGCCAACACACCGTCAAGAATCACTTGTTTCGAGTGTTTGACAAATTGGGTGTGTCCAGCCGGATCGAGCTTCTGTTCATGACTTTGAACCAGTCTGCACCGGGTCAGTCGGCTGCGGAACGTTCAGGGAATGGCTCCGGGCGGGCCGAATTCCGCGATGAGTTTGCCCTGCTGCAAAAAGCGGCGGAAGCGGGCTTGCCGGCCGCCCAACTGGCTCTCGCGCAACTGTATCTGGTGAGGCGAACTGACCCTCAGGATGCAATTCGCGCTTACACGTGGTATCTCGTCGCTCTCGAGCGGGCGTCACAAGCCAAGGGACTCATCACCAAGATGCTGACTGCCAGTCAGATTGAGGAAGCGCATAAAGAGGCAGATACAAAGCTCTCTCAGCCGGGTACGGAACCGAGTCTCGACTTTGACTGGCTATCTGCCACTCATTTGCAGGAGGGTGGGCTGACAAAGAGGTAGAGGTGATCCAATTCAGAGGGATGATAGAGAAAAGGCGCGCCTGGTTTGGCACGCCTTTTCTCCTGAGTCGGGGGGAAGGCCGATTTCTTTTAAGCGGACTCCACAGGGCAAGGGTGACGCCGGGACCGCACGAACATTGCCCCAGCGCAGCACAGGCTGGCAAGGAACAGATAGGATAGCGCCGCTCCGCCTTCGGGAACCGCGACCAGGCTCCACATTTCCTGTGGCCTCGGCGATCCTGAGGTTGGGTTATAGATATCAAGATTTCCGTACTGACCGAGGGTAGCTCCATTGCCCCAAGCTGTAAGGGACGCCGTGAGATAGCCTAGCTCTGTCGTACTGGGGATTCCGGCATTACTGCTGCCGCCGGACGAGATAAACCAAATCGCTTCCGAAATCGCAGCCTGCTGTGCTGGGGTGGGATTGGCGAAGAACATTTGACTGACCAGGTATGCGATCTCGGTGTAGTCCTTGATCGCAGCCGAGCCCATCGTGTTCCCAAACATAGTCAGGCTCCCGATGTTGCTCGCAGTCAGGCTAGCAGCACTAATGCCGTTGGCTGTCCAATGTTCGCCAGCAGTAATGTTGTCGAAATAATCGTCGCATATCATGCCAGCTACGGCATGACCGGAGCCGACTTTGACTCCATTTATTGTGCCACCATAGAGTCCGGCTCCAACGCATCCTTCCGGTCCCGCACAGGAAACCGCGCTATAAGACCCGTCAAAAGACATCGGAACTGAAGTTTGGCCCGTAGCCAGAGGAGTCACACTAACCAGCGCTACGGTTATTACTAACAGCATCCCGGAAAAACTACGCATTGTTGATTCCCTCTCTTATTCGGGGGAGGGATGTTCGAGTAGCTACTTCTGACACATACAAAGTGCCTGTAACCGGAGCTATTCTGTCGCCGAATGCTGTCAGTGTCAAGACTGATAATATCTGCGACCTGTTGCAAGTGATTGCAACTGGTTACTTTTTTAGACTTTCTTCCTACAGATACTACCCCTTGGTGCCCTTCTTCAGTGGGACGCCCCGTTGTAGGTTAAAGAAACACTTCTCTTCGGCACATTTGCCATCAGGACTTGGATGAAATTCCGTTGCTCTCTTCAGTTTGTCAGCTGCGCGGTTTTGCTGCCTGTTATTTTCTCGGGGTGCTCGGGGAATCCGCAGGTGCGCCGCCAAAAGTATCTCCTGAGCGGCCAAGGTTACTTCGAGAAAGCTAAATACGCCGAGGCGGCCATCGAGTTCGTCAATGCGGTCAAGGTCGATCCAAACTGTACGGAAGCACACCACCAACTGGCTGAGACCTATCTGAGGTTGCAGAAACCGGAAGGCGCCTTGCAAGAACTGGGGCGAACCATTCAGCTCCAACCCGACGATTATGAAGCTCGCGTCGAACTCGCGAATTTATTGATCCTCGGCCACAATCTTGCGGAGGCTCGAGAGCACGTCGATTTCTTGCTGAAGCAGCGGCCGAACGATCCGTCAATTCACTCAGTAGATTCAAACCTTCTCGCAGCGCAGGGTGACGTGGGCGGAGCCATCGAAGAGATGCGAAAGAGCATCGCTCTTGACTCGGGACGTTGGCAATTTTATCTAAGCTTAGCCCTTTTACAAGTAAGAGACGCTCAACCAGATGCGGCGGAAGCCAGCTTTCAGAAAGTAATCGAGCTCAATCCCGCGGCGGCGCAAGCCCGGTTGTTATTGGGGAGCTTTTACCAGTCTCGTGGCCGAAACCAAGACGCGGAGCGCGAATTCCAGGAAGCCATTGCTGTCGATCAGAAAAGCCCTGAGCCGCGAGTAGCCCTGGCGCGCTTGTACTTGGCCGAAGGCAAGAGAGCCGAAGCCGAAGGCGTTGCAAACCTCGCAAAGCACGATTTTCCTGCCAATTCCGCCGCTTATCGCATGCTGGCAAATGTCTACTTTGTAAGCGGCAACTTCGACAAGGCGCTTGCCGAATACAGTGCCCTGAATCAGGCGCATCCGGCGGACCTGCAAGTAAAGAAGGACTTCATCCAGCTTCTGTTGCAGAAAGGTCAGTTCGTCGAAGCGAACCGGCTTGACGCTGAAGTTCTCAAGGCCAACCCGAACGACAGCGATGCTTTGGTGTATCGCAGCCAATCGCAAATCAGCAATGGCCATGCGAACGATGCCATAGCGGCTTTGGAAACTGTCATCAAGAACGACCCGGGAAATGGCGAGGCTCATTATGTCCTGGGGATTGGATACGAGAAACTGGGCAACATAGAAAGAGCCGAAAGCGAGTGGAGGGACGCCGTACGGCTCCGTCCGGACTTGCTCGACGCTGTCCGGGCTTTGGCCGGTCTAGCCATGGGCAGAGGGGACATGGAGGCTCTGGATCAGGAAGCAGCTGAGATCATCAAACTGCAACCTGAATCTCCCGAAGGCTACGCTCTACGCGCCCTTGCGAATGTCAATCGTAAACGGTTTTCGGTAGCCGAGGTGGATGTGCGAAAGGCGATCGAAATCGCTCCGCAGAGTTCGTTCGGCTACGTAGAGATGGGGAACTTGAAGTTTGCCGAAAAACAATTCGCGGATGCTGGTACGGCTTACCAGGCGGCGCTCGATCGCAATCCGAATTCAAAAGACGCGCTGCGTGGCCTGATGGGGACTTATGTAGCCCGGAAGCGAGTTGACCAAGCAATTGCAACCGCGAATGTTCAGATCACAAAGCAACCAAACAACAGCGGCTTTTATGAATTGCTCGGTACGTCTCTATTCATCAACAAAAAAGATTTGAACGGAGCCGAGGCCGCGTTCGAGAAGTCCACCGAACTCGACAAAAAGAATTCCAGCGCGCAGCTCAAGCTTGCTCAGGTGCAGGCCGCCAAAGGTGCAACCGATCAGGCCATTGCCACCTGCGGGCGCGCTCTGGTGAACAGTCCAAACGAGCCTAGTTTCTATATTCTGCTGGGCGACCTGTATCAGTCCCGTCGGGATTGGAATCATGCGACCGAGGCATATCAGAAGGCACTCGCCATCAAGCCGCAGAACCCTCTGGCGTCAAATGATCTGGCTTCCGTCATGCTGCAGTCTGGCGCGAACCTGGACGTAGCCTTGTCCTTGGCGCAAACGGCTCGACGTGGCCTGCCGGAGTCTCCGGGCGTTGCTGACACGCTAGGTTGGATCTACTTTCAGAAAGGCGCTTATCACTCGGCTGTCGACTCGCTTCGGGAAGCGCTCAGGCTCGCCCGGAATAGCGAATCTCCAGAAAACTCGCACCTTCACTATCACCTCGGACTGGCTTACGCCAAGAGCGGTGAAACCACGCTCGCCCGCCAACAGTTAGAGACTGCGTTGGAGATGAATCCCAATTCAAGCGATGCGGCCGACGCCAGGAAGCAGCTTGCCCAACTGAAATCGTGACAAGTGCGGTCCGGCCGGTTCGACAATCCCAACCGGTCAGCGGCGCGAGTGGCACCGGCTGAACGGAATTTTCTTTCTCACCGTCGTATTCCGGAATAGAGCGTGGTGTCTCAGTTGTGTCTCGCTTTCTCTTTTGCTATCGCTGAGGGGCCCAGTGCTTATGCGGGCTAAAGATTGGTGGAGCTAGTCGGACGAAGTGCCCAGCCACCTTTGGTAGGTTATTGAATCGCGGTAGATCGCACTGTGCCCAGAATGCCTGAGAGACGTGCAATCCCGAATTCATTGTGCGTTTATGGTACGGAGATCTTTTCAAAAATCAATCGCCGTCTTGGTTCAATCTATCAAGCCGAACTCCGATACATTCCATCTCCGATTACCATTTGTTCGACCTGGCCGTCTTCAGGGGTGAATGCGGAATTCTGCTGCGAATCGCTGATATTATCGGCGTTCGTGGCGAACGATCAACGAAGCCCCGACTGGAGTGCACCCCAAAAGCGACCAGGCGATGCCCCGACAAGAGTATTCCCGTGACTGAAGATGGCTGCGACGCGCGAGATCGACTCCGGAAAGGTATGGCGGAGGTGGCTCGCATGCATCAGCTGAGTCTCAAGTGGTTGGAGGCTTGGAGAAGCGAGTGGCGCGCGAAGGCGACCTGGCCTTTCCTGGCAAGGGTGCGCAGCCGCAAAGCAAACTCAATGCGATCGGATCTCCGAGCTGGAACGTAAGATCGGCCAGCAGACGATGGAAATCGATTTCTTAAGGAAAAGTGTTGCGGCGTTTCAGGGAACATCCTCGGCCAGTCGCCGTCAATGGCGGCACCGACTCTATGAGCAAATCCAAGACGCGGGCGAAGCGGGGGCAATCGTGAACCGGCTCCGCCGGGCCGCGGGAATAAGTCGCGCGGGGTACTGCTGTTTTCGGCAACACGGAAAAAGCAAACGCACGGATATGGATCTACGCAGCCAGATGCAACGCATTGCGCTGCGGTGGCCGGCTTACGGGTACGGTCGGGTGCATGCCGAACTCCTGCGCCAGGGTTTGGATCGTCAATCACAAGCGCGTCTTGCGACCGCTGCGAGAGGACAATCTACTGTGCGGCGCCGAAAGTTTCTGCTCGGAACCACCGACTCCAGTCACGGATTGCCGATCTATCCCAACGTGGCCGCAGGCATGGTGCTGACCCGCATCGATCAGCTCTGGGTTGCCGATATCACCTACATCCGCTTGCAATGGGAGTTTGTGTACTTGGCGGTTGTGCTGGATGCATTTTCCCGACGAAGCTTGGGCTGGGCCTTGCAACGCAGTTTGGAATCCGCTCTTGTCGTGGAAGCGTTGCGTTGCGTATGGCCCTGATGCGACGCCACCCTCCCTCGGCATGGGCTTGTCCATCATTCTGACCGTGGCGTGCAATCTGCCTCGCGAGACTACAGCGCACAACTCGAACAACGGCATTCGTATCAGCATGAACCGATTGGCAAGGCACTAACCTAGTTGACGCACATGTAAAACGCCCAACAAAACCTCTAACCATGGCAGCTTGAGTGCTCGAGTGTCCTCACTGCAGCTTGGCGTGCTAGCTTTCGCGTGCTTGTGGAGGGGATGTGGGGTGGATGTCTTTCCAGAGCATGAGGAAATCTTTGTATGCGGCGTGCGCCCGGACGCCGGCTGCATCGGCATCCGCGTCCTGCGTAGGAGTGAAACCTTGGTAGCTTCCTAATTTGGGAAAATTAGGAGGCTACCGAAACCTTTGTGTTCTTGACACCCCTTCGCAAGCATGGAAGACTGACGATGGAAGATTTCCAACCGTCGGTACGAAGCTGGCATTGTCTACGTTCGGAAGCCCAAGAGTACGAACTCCATACTGCAACGATAAGGTGCAACATCATGAGAGCTGACTCGATGACCGCTAAGGCCAGACAGGCATTAGTGTTAGCGTTATTGCTGGGGGCCGTCGCGGCACCATTAGCCCGCGCCCAAACCTTCACCGTTATCCACAACTTCACGGGCGGAAGCGACGGGGCTAACCCCCTGGCTGGCTTCCTGATCGACGGAACCACTCTTTACGGGACTGCGAGTTCGGGTGGAAGTTCACGACACGGAGTGGTGTTCGCGATGAGCGAAAGCGGCGAGCAGACGGTGCTGCACGAATTCACCGGTAAGACCGACGGAGCAAGTCCCGAAGGACTCTTGGTTATGGATAAGGCCGGCAACCTTTACGGCACCACCACCTTAGGCGGGGTTTCCAATGCCGGAACTGTGTTCAAAGTAACGCGTAAAGGCACGGAGACGGTGCTGTATAGCTTTAAGGGAAAACTGGACGGTGCCAATCCCGTGGCGGGTTTAGCAATCGATAAGGCCGGAAATCTCTACGGCACCACAACGAAGGGCGGCTCGAGCAAGGATGGAACAGTCTTCGAACTGGCAGTCCCCAAGGTGACGGGCGGCGCGTGGAGGGAGGAAGTGTTGCACAGTTTTGGCGAGGATAAAGACGGGGCAATTCCCGTCGCTGGCGTCACCCTTGATGCGTCGGGCAACCTTTATGGCACCACTTCTGCCGGTGGCACTTACGGATACGGCACGGTCTTCCAAATGACACCGTCGTCATCCGGTTGGAAGGAAAGCGTTCTTCATGAATTCGAGCTGCAAAGCGACGGAGGCGTTCCGTATGCTGGCCTGGTCCTAGACAGTAAGGGCGACCTTTACGGTGCTGCCACCGATGGCGGCGCCGGTGGTGCAAGCGGAGGCGGCACGGTCTTCGAGCTGACGCACGCAAATGATGACTGGAAGTTCACCGTGCTCTACCGTTTGTCCGGTTGGGGCATTTCGGGGAGTTGGCGCAATCTTCTACTCGTATCTGGCAAGATTTATGCCTCGACCCATTGCGATGGCACGCATAACGCCGGGACGGTCTACGAACTGACGGACTCAGGCACTACATGGACCTACAAACCGCTCTTCGTCCTTAACGGCAGCAGCGACGGCATGTTCTCGATCAGTAATCTGGTTGCCGACAGCCAAGGTAATCTCTACGGTACGACCCTAGAGGGCGGGGCCCACGGCTCAGGAATCGTCTTCAAGGTCACGCCATAACTGAATCCTGCGAAGATCGAGCTGCGCCGTTGAAAACGGAAAAGGCGATTTATCTGCCCAACTTTGCAGTGTTGGCCTTGGCGTCGTTGCCTGTGCCGGCTCAATCATAGCAGTCGTCGCGTGTCAGACCGAACTCGGGCACGAAGTGCAAGCGGAACGACCCTTTCATACTGAAACACTACCGGAGGCCGTCCCCGCTGAACCGGCGAGAAATGATAGCATCGGCGTAGCCGCTCTGGTCGATGTGCCATTCTCTCTCTTCTGCCGAGGTCAATGTGCAGTTTTCTGTTGCAGTCGTGCTTCTCGCCGTGCTCACGGCACCACTATCCGGCGGGGGGGATTCGCGGCCTCCTTCGGAGAGCTCCGCAGCATCAGTCGCCATTTACGACCCTGACCCCAACCACATTTGGAACCGGCTTCACGCTATATTCTTCGTCCGTGATGATCTGCCAGGAACCGAGCTGGTCCCAGACGCTCTGGACCCGCCGTTCTGGTACCACACGACGTACCTGCTGGCGCAGCCTTCGCACAATAAGGCGCTGCGCGTTCTAGATGAATTCCTGCAGGCACACGCGGAGAACCTGATTCACAACCCTGTGAAGCGAGCTGTCCTGCAGCGGGATTTGTGGGCGGTGTTCGATTGGTCCGTTGAAACGGCGCCGGGCTATGAAAAGGAAAAACGAGAACTGCAAGCCCGATTGACGGAGATCTTGCGGCGATTGGCGCCGATGCCTGAGCAACTCGGGTCGCTTCCGGACAACTACGCGCAGGCAGTCGCTGCGGGGGAGTTCGCCAAAGCGTACGATCCGGAGCACAGAGAGTGCGCATTTCTTCCGCCTGACTTGTTTGAACCGCACGGGCCGTGGGTCGAGCTCGAAGGCCGAGGGAACCCTCTGCCAGTGGCCGAGCAACATGATTCTTTTTTCTCCGGGCGGTCCAGCTTCTTAGTATTCCTGCGGCTTCCGGGGGGACGCAAAGCGACGTTTGATTACTTGAAGACTCTGTGGAATTCCCGGGTGCCGGTTCCGAGTCCGCAGTTCTCCCCCCTTCAGGACGAGGCTCCCAACCCCGACTTGCCGCAGTTGCCGGCCGGGACTCAGGTCGCGCTGGTTCGTCAGATGACTCTCTTCGACAATCAAGGTGAGCTCACGGCCTCGCCCATCACGGAAAGTGTGCAGATACGGGTATATCGGTCGGTTACCGTGAGTACTGCACCGGCCGTGGGTATAGACCAGATGATCACAAAAAGCGGGCAGGATTTCTACGCGATCCGGCTCAGTCGTTCGTTGCTTTTTGCCAACCAATCGGGGGGACTGAAAGCGGCTGGACGGGATGAACGGGACTTTGCCCTCTTTGGTGGTGGCGGTCCCGACGAAGGTCCGCCGGCTCACTATGTGTCGCTGGCTACATACCATCCGGTCGTCAAAGCGTGCGTCATGTGCCACCGGGAAGTGGGCATCCAATCGTTGAGCACCCGCGGCCGACTGCTGAAGCCAAATCCTTTGCAGCACGACCTCCCGAACGAAGCCTTTGGACCTCGCTGGTGGCAGGATGCACGAGTGCTCTCCTGGAAACAGGGCCAAGATGATTGGCACCTGCTCAGCAGTTCTCTCAAGTCTGCGAAGTGACCTTCGGCTTAGCCGAGCACGCGCCCGGTACCATTGCAAACGTGGCACTTGGCACGCATGAACGCAACTCCCCGCTCGCAATTCACGACTTGAACGATCAACCCTGTGCCGCGGCAACTCCGGCAGGCGTCGGCGCCTGCTTCGTGGCCGCGACGGTGCTTCAGGGTTTGGAAACGCCAAACGCTGCCCGGCAATGAGTGACGGGAAGTGCAATGAAGCTTTTCTTAGTTGGGGCGGTTTCTTTTGCGGTCGACGATGGCGGTTTTGTTAGGCGCTCTTAATCTTAAGAGTCTCGCTCCAATCCACGCCGTGCCTCTATACGCTATTGGGCTTGCTTTCGCTGAACTCCGTAGGTCGACTGGTCCACTCATCTTTTGGCAGTCGCAATCTAATTGATTGGCGGTTCGCGCTCAGGTTGTGCCGAATGTCACCCGCAAAGCTTTGCAGGATGCAATTCAAGAACGTGAATCAACGGGAGCAACTACCTCTTAGCTTCGTGTCTTAGTCCAAGGGTCCACTCCAGAAACTTCCCTTCCCCGCGCTAGGCCGGACATTGCGGCCAGACAGACGTTGGGTGCCGGAGAAACTGTTTTGCAGCGGTGACTCATGAACATCGCCGTGATGGGGAGTGGTTAACTCGTAACCTACTGAAAATACGCGACGCGGGTGGCTGGAAACTGGTCCCGCGATCCGGGAAGCGGGGAGAACATTTGCCTCGACAATTGCAGTCGTAATATGCATACTGGTTGGTATGTTAGCAGGAAGAAACAGACTGAGACGCAGCGCGGCTGCACCGCGCGATCCAGAGCGCACGCGAGGGCGCCTACTGCAGGCTGCCTCCCGGGAGATTCACCGCTCAGGATTTCGAAACGCTGACCTGGGTGCCATTCTGGCCAGAGCGGGCGTGATCAAAGGCGCGTTGTATTACCACTTCAACAACAAAGAAGCCCTCGGGTATGCGGTAGTGGACGAAATCATCGCGAGCAACCTTCACCAGAAGTGGGTGCAGCCTTTGCGGAACGCGAAGGACCCCATCGACGTTCTGGTCCGCATTATTCAGT
>Ga0209330_1000089_pt1 | contig 45521 bp, 31 predicted proteins | sample JacPinW_OM2H0_O3_FD_187969 | JGI IMG/M metagenome (GOLD analysis project Ga0209330, IMG submission 187969) | Forest soil microbial communities from Algoma, Ontario, Canada - Jack Pine, Ontario site 1_JW_OM2H0_O3 (SPAdes) (version 2) | ecosystem: Environmental > Terrestrial > Soil > Boreal... | reverse complement strand
CATCCGTTGGGATTCAATGGGATATCAAGGGCCAAGCCCTTGGCTAGTTAGAACTGCTAATCAGCTTTCCGCAGCACTCTGGCCTATCCGGTAGTTCTTTTTTCTCCCATCCGCCGCCAAGTGCCTGAATCAATAACACCGCACTTGCCATGCGCCGCCCGAGAATATTGACGGCTGTAACCTCGTCCGCGAGCGCGGCATTTTGAGCGGTGATCACTTCGAGATAACTAGTGACGCCACCGTCATAACGAGTGTTCGAGAGGGCAAGCGACTGTTGCGCAGCTTGCACCGCAGTCGCCTGAACTCTAGCCTCTTGCTCCAGAACTCGCAAGCTGGCTAGGTTGTCTTCGACTTGTTGAAAGGCCGAGAGGACGGTCTGCCGATAGAACGCGACGGAAGAATCGTAGCCAGCCTTTGCTTCATCGTTTAGTGCACGCCTCCGACCGACATCAAAGATGGTGACCGCGGCAGATGCCCCGGCAGACCAGAGAGCGCTAGGTCCCTGGAATAACGTGGTGATGCTCCCGCTTTCCAGTCCGCCAGCCGCCATTATGTTTACCAGCGGATAATAAGCAGTCTTGGCGAGCCCAACCTGGGCATTCGCAGAAGCCACTTGGCGCTCGGCTTGGGCGATGTCGGGACGCCGTTCCAGCAACTGTAAAGGTAATGCAACAGGAATTAGGGGCGGTGGGGCAGTAAGCGGCAACGGCGGCAGAGTGAAATCCGCCGGAGGCTTGCCAATCAACACCGCAACGGCATGCTCGTACTGGGCCCGCGCAACTCCAACATCGACCATTTGCGCGCGTGTGGTCTCCAGTATCGTCCGCGCCTGTTCCACTTCTACTTCAGAGGCAAGTCCTCCCTCGTAGAGGTCCTCATTTAATTGATATGCCTGTTCGTATTGCGCCACGGTGTCCTTCAGCAGCTTTTCTTCGGCATCCAGACTGCGTGCCGCGAAGTAATCTACTGCGAGCAAAGCGTGCATGCTCAAGTTGATTACCGCCAAATCGGCGGCGCTAGCCTGCGCCTGTTCCCGGTAGGATTCCACGTTGCGGCTCACCCGGCCCCAGGCATTTGTCTGGTAAGACAAATTAGCCGGCACTGCATAATCATTAAAGGTAATTCCATCATTGATCGTCGGAGGTGGAAGATTGTTGGAATACCGTTCTCGCGTAGCCGAAGGGGATAAGGTGACTGTAGGATAGTAATCGGCGCGCGCGTACCGCAAGGCGGCTCGTGATTGTTGATAGTTCGCTACCGCCTGCTTGAGGTTCTGGTTGGAGACGTTGATTTGCTCCTCTAAGGAGTTCAGCTGCGGATCCTGAAATATCTCCCACCAACTTCCCCCCAGATTCTGTTCGCTGGGTTGCGCGGTTTTCCAATTTCCCAGCTCCTTGTACGCCGGCGGCGTTGGAACTGCGGGAGCGCCTTTATATTTGGGCCCCACCGCGCAACCGGCAAACGGAATCACACACGTGATCAGAAGAAGACTCCATCGTGTATGCGATTTCTTCATCGCCAGGTGTACCGCTTGTGAAGCCATCATTTCGAATCTCCCGGCAACGCCGCATCCACGATCGCGATTTCCTCCCCGGAGACGAGCGAATCGGGCGGGTTCAGAACGATCTGGTCATTGGCGTTCAGTCCGGCGACAATCTCAATTTCGTTCCCGAAATCATGGCCGGGAGTAACGTCCATGACCGTCACTTTCCCATTCTGCACGACCCCTACTTGCAGCTTCTCTGAGCGAAAAATCAGAGTGTTGACTGGAATCAATAAAGTGGACTTTTGTGCCGGGATTTTCAGGTGCACTTCGGCGTACGATCCGGAGAAGAGCGTTCCAGAAGGATTTGCAACATCCACCTCCACCAGCAAGGTACGGGTGGTTGCGTTGATCGCGTCGGCCGTTCGCACTAACTTACCGGGGAATTTTTTTTCGGGGAATTCCGCCAGAACGAGGTCCGCCTGGGTCTGACCCACCTTCACTCCTTGCGAGTATTCCTCTGGCACATTCACGTACACACGCAAGGTGCTTGCCTGAACCATGTCGAATAAGTCAGTTCTGGGCGCCGTGTTACTTCCGGAATTGATGAGGTCGCCGATGTCTGTGTTACGCGCAACAATCACCCCATCGAATGGAGCGTACACTTTTTCGAAGGATACAAGGGCGGCGTAATGGCGCACATTCGCCTGATCCGCGTCCACGATCGCCTTATTTGCGGAGTAGGTACCGACGGCATTATCCACGGCTTGCTGGGGGACGGCATGTTTCGTCAGCAGTGACTGATAGCGGTCTCTCGTGATCTGAGCCAATGCGAGATTAGCTTCCGCCGTTGCGAGCGTGCTGCGTGCCTGCGCCAATTGCTCATCAACCTCCGGAGTCTGAATGGTCGCGAGCAGTTCGCCGGCTTTCACGTGCGCCCCAATGTCGAAATACCATTTCTGCAGATAGCCGTCGGTTCGGGCGTAAATCGGTGAGGAAATGAACGGCTGTATGTTTCCAGGCAGAATAATTTCCTGGGCTGGAGCGGTTCGTGTCGGTAGGACAACAGAAACGGAGGGTACCGCGGTCTGCGCTGCCAGCGCGCGCAAAGTCGTTTCCGCCTTGAGCCGAGACCTGATTCCAACGATCACAACCGCAGCCACCACGAGACTAATTACGAAGGAGATCAGCCAGCCGCGAGTAGTCCTGGTGCTCTCATTGTTATAATCCCGGTGGTCGGTCGCTGCTCGGGAACTTCCGGTAGGCTCATTGTCTCTCATATTGTTCATAACTCACTCTTGTGACAACTATCCGATTCTCTTCTCTGGCAAACCTTCCTGCTTTACCGCACTCACTTGACGAGATCCGTGCAGCACGCTGAAGAATGTTGGAACGAAGAGCAGTGTGGATACCGTGGCAAAAAGCAAACCGCCGATTACAGCTCGCCCCAGAGGAGCATTTTGTTCGCCGCCGTCGCCTAACCCCAACGCCATCGGCACCATACCGATGATCATGGCGAGGGCTGTCATCAACACCGGACGGAAGCGCGTAAAGCCCGCCTGCAGAGCTGCCGAGACGGCATCCTTTCCCTCGGCCATCTGCTCTGTGGCGAAGCTAACCACCAGAATGCTGTTCGCAGTCGCCACGCCCATGCACATGATCGTTCCCATCAGCGCAGGAACGCTCAAGGTTGTATGGGTAATAAAGAGGAACCATGCAATTCCCGCCAAAGCCGCGGGCAGCGCGGAAATCATGATGAGGGGATCAAGCCATGATTGAAAATTTACTACGATGAGAAGGTAATCGAGGAGAATCGCAAAAATGAGTCCGCTGATGAGACCGATGTAGGAGGAACGCATCGTCTGCACCTGCCCGCGAACCACCACATGCGATCCTCGCGGGAGTTGCGAGCGGAGAGCGTCGATGAGCTGGTTAAGGTCGCGCGCGACCCCTCCGAGATCCCGTCCCGAGACCGAGCCATAGATATCAATTACCGGAGCGATATTGTAGTGAGATTCCACTGCCATTCCGGTTCCACGCTTCACAGACACCAGACTCGCCATTAACGACGGCGCGGCTGCTCCGGTTGCGTTCGTGATTGGAATGTTCACCAGGTCTTGCAGCGTGTCGGCGCGATATTGCGGAGTCTGGGTGGCGATCGAGTAACTGATGCCGCTTCGTGGGTCGACCCAAAACGTCGGCGAAGTCTGAAAACTTCCTCCCAGCGAAATCAGCAGGTTTTGCGCGATATCTGACCCCGTATAACCGAGTTCCTGGGCCTTGGTTCGTTCAATCCTGAGGTGCAGGTAGGGTTCGTCGAAAGGTTGCTGGATACGCAAGTCAGCCGTCCCTGGCACGTACCTGATTTTCTGCATCAACTCGCTCGCCCACTCGCGATTGCCTTCGAGGTCATTACCGATCACTTGAATGTCGATGGGAGCGGGAAGTCCGAAGTTCAGAATCTGGGTGACCATATCCGAGGGAAGAAAGGCAAACATCACGCCCGGAAATTGCTTCGCCAAGCCCAAGCGCAGCTTGTCAACGTATTCTCCTGTGGGGTGATGTTTGGCAGACAAAGTAACAAGCACATCAGCATCCGACGTTCCCACCGGTGCCGAATTGCTGTAGGAGAGATTGATGCCGCTGTAGGGCAGGCCGATGTTGTCGATGATGCTGGAGACTTCGTCCGCCGGAATCTGCTTGCGAATCAGATTCTCCACCAGATCGCACAGGAACGCTGTGTCCTCGATGCGCATTCCGGTCGGCCCGCGCAAATGCAGCTTGAAGCTACCGGCATCGACGCTGGGGAAAAAATCTTGCCCCAGCCACGGGACCAAAAGGACCAGCGAGCCCAGGCACGCCGCGAAGAAAGCAATCAGAAAAGCTTTCCTGTGATGCAGGCAACGATTCAACACTCCACGATAACCCTGGCGAAACCCTTCGAATCCCGCTTCGAATCGCTGCTGCATCCGAACCAGCGGATTGCGGCTGGCGCCCGCATGCTCTCCAAGCTTCTGACTGCGCAAGAGATACTTGGCCATCGTCGGAACAATGGTTCGCGAGAGGAAATAGGAGGCGAGCATGGCGAAGACCACCGCCTCTGCGAGAGGCAGAAAGAGGTATCGCGCGACGCCCGAAAGCAAGAACATAGGTGCGAATACAATGCAAATCGAAAGCGTCGAAACAAACGCCGGAGTAGCGATTTGCATTGCGCTGTCGAGGACGACCTCATCCATATTCTTGTCAGGCTCGGCCTCGTGGTTGCGGTTAATGTTTTCCACTTCCACGGTCGCGTCGTCCACTAGAATGCCGACAGCCAGCGCCAGCCCTCCGAGCGTCATGATGTTGATGGTCTGGCCGATTAGGCTCAGCACGATAAGCGATGTGAGGATGGCAAGGGGAATTGAGGTCGTAATGATAAGCGTGCTCCGCCAACTGCCCAGGAAAATCAGAATCATCAGCGCCGTCAGAGAGGCGGCAATCAGAGCTTCGCGGACCACTCCGTTGATTGCACCCAGAACGAAGATAGACTGGTCAGCGAGCGGTTCCATTTTCAACTGCGCTGGAACAGTCGTGGCAATCTGCGGAAGAAGCGATTTGATGCCCGCAATTACTTTCAAGGTCGAAGCGTCTCCGGCTTTTTGAATGGTGAGCAGCACTGAGCGCTGTCCATTCACTCGGACAATATTGGTCTGCGGAGGAAAACCATCGCGCACCCAGGCAACGTCCTTTACATAGATGGTGGTGCTGCCAATGGTTTTTATCGGAATGCGGTTCAGTTCACCGATCGACTGCGGCGCCGCGTTGGGAACGTCAACCTGATATTCCTTGCCACCAATTTTCGACGTGCCTGTCGGCAGAATCAGGTTCTGCAAAGTAATCGCGTTGGCCACGTCGATCGCAGATAAACCTTTCGATTGCAACTGGGCTGGATTGAGGTCAACCTGAACCTGACGCTGCTTGCCGCCATAGGGGTAAGGCACCGATGCTCCCGGAACGGTGATGAGTTGGGTGCGAATAGAATTAAGGCCATAGTCGTTCAGCTGCTGCTCGGACAGTCCCCGCCCCGAAAGAGCCAACTGCAAAACCGGCACGCTCGATGCGCTATACGCCAGTATGAGCGGCGGGGTCGTCCCTAGCGGCAATTGGTGGAGTTGGGTTTGCGAGATGGCTGTGATCTGCGCGATGCCGCGTTCTACGTTCGCCGTGGGCTGCAGGAAAACCTTCACCACCGCGACTCCGTACAGCGACTGCGACTCGATGTGTTCAATGTTGTCGACCGTAGTGGTGAGCGCCCGTTCGGTCACACTGATGATTCGGTCGTTCATGTCTTTGGGGACGAGGCCGGAGTAATTCCAGATAATGCTCACAACGGGAATATTGATGTTAGGGAAAATGTCGGTCGGGGTGCGAGAAATCGAGATCAACCCCATCACCAAGATCAGAATGGCCATGACCACAAAGGTGTAAGGCCGACGCAGCGCTAATCGGACAATCCACATCGCAATTCCTTTTAACGAAACCCGAAGGCGTGATTTTCCAGCCAGCTATTCCGTGGCTATGTGGGAGCTATGCACCCGACGTGCCATCGTTGCTATGGTCCTTGTGAGAAACGTAAACCAGTGCGAAGGCACCAGTTACGCCTGAACACCCTGGAGTGTTCCAGCCGAATGGCGAAGACCTGGCGATCCCGCCTTTGAGCGTGTCCTCCGGCCGACACCGAAAATCAACCGAGCGCGACTAATTCAAGATCAGCTCCTGGCTCTTCGATGAATTCGGTCAATCTGTTTGGGGTATATACGCTCGGCGCGCTGCTTCGCGGCAACAAAAATGCAGAGCTCAAAACGGAGGCTCAGCAATGGATTGGGGAAACCACGGAGTGAAGATTGTTCACTCGGATGAACTTGATCTGAATACACCGCAGACATCGGGCATGACACGTGCCGCCGCAATTACCCACGCCAGAACTGGAGCAAATAAATTATGGGCCGGAACGATGCTGGTTCAACCGGATGCCAAGACCGGGCCGCATCACCATGGAGAACTGGAGACTGTTCTCTATGTCGTAAAGGGCCGAGTTCGAATGCGATGGGGTGATCAACTGGAATTCAGCGAGGAAGCCAGGCCGGGCGACTTTATTTACGTTCCACCTTACGTACCGCACCAGGAGATCAATGCCAGCCCGGACGAGATCTGCGAGGCTGTAGTTGTGAGGGACGGACAGGATCCGATTGTTATCAATTTGGATCTGCGCACCCCAGAACCCGCCGGTGCGGGGCGTCCTGGCATGCCGTTTCACCCTGATCGCTGAGCAACATCCTCTGAGAGACTGTCGATCGGACATCGACCGATGCCGGTGCATCTAAAAACTCGATCAGTGCTTCGCCGCGTCAGCTTCTATAGTTTCGGGTAAGACAGGTGTTGACTAAACCCCGACCTGCATCTCCGATAGAAACCAGGTACGCCGTTCGGTCTCTTCGATCCAGGTCTCAATCAAACTTGCGGTGGCAACATCGTTGTGATCATCACAAAGCTCATGGGCGGAGCGCAGAGATTCTGTCAGGAGTTGGTTGTCTTCGCAAAGTTCGGCGAGTATATATTGCGGCACCATCGCTTCGTCGTCGTTGTCCTTCAGGCGTTGATGACGTGAGATATCGCCGATTGAGCAGAGCGTGGTTCCCCCAAGCTTCCGGGCCCGTTCCGCGATCACATCCGTCATAGCGAAGATTTGCTCACCCTGTTCGTCCAGAAGGAGATGGTAATCGCGAAAATGACTTCCACTCATGTGCCAGTGAAAATTCTTGGTCTTGATATAGAGTGCGAATACGTCGGCAGGCAGATGCCGGAGGTCGCGTGAGATTGCCACAACCCCTTCACGATCGAGAGCGCCTGGATTATTCCGCCTGATAATATCCTCTTGGGTTGGTGATATTGCCGAAGTCGTTCCCATTGTCAGTTCGTCCTTTCCCAGCAAATCTGCGGTTCCTCGTTCGGAACCAGTTTTTTGAAAACCACGTGAAGTGCCAAGGCTGCCGAACGTCCAAAGGAGGCGTGACGTATCCAATCACGAACGATGCAACACGAATGCAGCGGGCAGCCCGGGAGTTTACTAGCGCGACAGCTGTCAATATTTCGACAGACAGTCGGGCCGCCGTCTGGCATACTCGACCCCATCTTCGCCCATCCATTCGAGCCGCGTACGTTCCTTGCCTGCGGAATTGCGTACCTGACATAGCTCGCCAAGACCGAACGGGAGGGGAAGCGGCTTGGAGGGAAAGGATGAAGTCCACTGATTACCGTCTCTTCCAAGCACGCTTCTTTTGGCGGGCAGTCAATCAAGAGCTCGAGCACGTCTTGCGGAGCTCACGCTGCCGCGCACCACATGGGCGCGATGAGCGACCCAAGTATCCACCGCGCCAAAGAACGCGTTCCGGCGAAGGGGGGAGCAGAACGACGGCTTTGCGGGCATCGTCGGAGCAAGCGAGACTGCCTGTGGATTCTCAATCGTGCAGCGGCCCCGTTTGGACCAGCGACAATGCCCTTTGTCGTGGGCACGGTCCAACGTGTCGTAGAGTTTTACTGGATCAACGGGCTTTTCAGCCTTCTTCCCTGCCAGCCGCTTCTTGAAATCAACCATCTCGGAATCCTGACTTTACCCGCGGACTTCAACGGACCTTCTACGCCCAAAGGTAGCTATTAAAAGATGTACCTTCGCCCACTAACATTCCTGTGCCACCACTGATGCCAACCGTGCTGGAGCCAAGCGCGGGAAGCAACCCGTCTGGCTAAGCACGGTGATGCGCGACTACATCCAGCCGATGGCCCGAAAGTTGGGCATCCAGAAGAAGGTGTCGTGGCATACCTTTCGACACACATTTTCCTCGATTCTCAAGGGCAATGGTGAGGATGTGAAAGTAGTGCAGGAGTTGTTGCGACATTCAACGTCAAGGATGACGCTGGATACCTACACCCAAGCTCTCGGGCCCGACAAGAGGGCCGCGCAAAGCAAAGTTGTGGGCATGATCCGGCCGAAAGAGCGTGTATTTTCTGTGTATCGCGATGCAGATGGAGTTTCCGTGTAAAGCGTTGATAAGATTTGGCGTCCCCGACGGGATTTGAACCCGTGTTACCGCCGTGAAAGGGCGATGTCCTAGGCCAGGCTAGACGACGGGGACAGCTGTGAGGTGGGTTGCCGACGCAACACTTGATCGTAACAAGGCGTTGTAGCCATGTCAAAATGCTGGCTGAAACGCGCTGGAACGCGAAGGCCGGGTTGAGCCGAAAAAGAGTTCCGCAATCTCCATTATCGTTCGTCATGAATCGACGCACTGCGCTCAAGTGGCGTCTGCCTTGTTTTCTTCGATCAACCGGACAATTTAGAATTGGAGATAAGGTCGCGCACCAGAAACGCGGCTCAACAAAACGTTCGAGGGAAAAGTGTCCGATCCAGTCTATCTCAGTCTTTGGTTCTCTGACTTTTCGGGACCCGAGATGTTGCCGCACGCTTTCGGGGTGTTGCAGCAGTTCCCTTTCGCGGCACAGCGCCCGGGAGTCAGTTATTTTGCAGTCCATCCTGTTTCCTGGGGCGAGGCGACGGTATTGGAGCGCCGGTTTCCTGGCGGCATCGATCCCGGGCAGGCTACATTGATCGCCGCCGAATTGATTCATGACGATTACGCTTACGTTTTCGAAGCGCACTGGGATTTGTGGACCCCGGATTCTTCGGGCGGAAACTGGGTGCTGGAAGCTGCGCCGGTGAGATTCATCGTACAGGGAGAACAGTTCGACGAGGGGGCGTATCAACAGACGGGTCACATACAGGTCGACTTCGGTTTGGATTCGTATTTTCTCCAGCCGGAGACTCCTCTTAGCGAACAGACTCGCGACAAGATTCGCGAGAACGTGGCCAAGCTGGTCGAATTTTCAGTGAAAGTTGACAAGAATAGCGGCACGAATTCGCGCGTGCTGTGGTCGGAATCGGAGGAGAGCTTGGCTCAGAAGCTGATTGCCCGTTTGCAGAGGGTGCAATAAATAGCGCCGAGGGCAAGGAGCATTTAAGTCGAACGCTGCAAAGCTCGGATCGCTGCAGAGCTTGGGTCATGGATCCGCGGCCCTCGGGGGCCAATTCTATTTCGTTCTTTCCCCCTCAATTTTCAGCGTTTCCGCAGCTGCGGCCTGTGCCGCTGCCAGCCGGGCTGTTAGCACGCGGAATGGAGAACACGATACATAGTCCATTCCCACCTGATGACAAAACTCCACTGAAGAGGGGTCGCCACCATGCTCACCGCAGATTCCGACCTCCAGCTTGGGACGAGTCTTTCGTCCGCGCTCGATCCCGATCCGAACCAGTTCGCCCACGCCATCCCGGTCGATCGCGGCAAACGGATCCTGCTTCAGAATTCCTTCCGCTAAATATGTGGGCAGCACTTTGTTGACATCGTCGCGCGAAAATCCGAACGTGGTTTGAGTAAGGTCATTCGTGCCGAAGGAAAAGAACTCCGCTTCCTTGGCAATTTCGTCCGCGACGAGGCACGCGCGAGGTAATTCAATCATCGTCCCCACAAGGTAGTGCACATGCCTTCCCTTCTCTTTGAACACCTCTTCCGCCACGCGTCGGACGATCGCGCCCTGATTCGCCATTTCTTTCACTGTTGAGATCAGTGGGATCATCACTTCGGCGTGAGTTTTGATTCCCGACTTGTCCACGGCGACTACCGCCTCAAAAATGGCCCGAGCCTGCATCTCGGTAATTTCCGGATAGGTGATTCCCAAGCGGCATCCGCGATGTCCCAGCATCGGATTGAACTCATGCAGCTCTTCCACGCGGGCTAACAGCATTCTCAGTTCCTTTAGCTTCGGCGAGCGAGGTTTGGTGGATTCGAGGACCGCAATTTCCACCATCAACTCTTCACGCTTTGGCAGGAACTCGTGCAGCGGCGGATCCAGCAACCGGATGGTCACCGGCAGGCCATTCATGGCCTTAAACAATCCGACGAAGTCTGCGCGTTGCATCGGCAGCAGCTTCTTCAGCGCGATGCGACGGTCTTTTTCATTGTTTGCCAGAATCATTGTCCGCATGTGCGGAATGCGATCTTCGGCAAAGAACATGTGTTCGGTTCGGCACAGGCCGATACCTTCAGCCCCAAACGCCCGCGCTTGAATCGCGTCACGAGGAATGTCGGCGTTCGCGCGCACGCCGATTTTGCGAAAGGGTTCCGCCCAGCCCATCAGCTTCTGCAGGTCCGCGTCATCCGCAGATGGTTCGAGCGTATTCAGCTTCCCTTTGATGACGCGTCCGCTGGTACCGTCGAGCGAAATCCAATCTCCTTCTTTGAAGACCTGCCCCTTGACTCGCATCTCTCTGGCGCGCTCATCGACTTGAATATCGCCGGCGCCCGCTACGCAACACTTCCCCATGCCGCGCGTGACCACGGCAGCGTGACTGGTCATGCCACCGCGCGACGTTAAGATGCCGGCTGCGACTTCCATACCCTGGATATCTTCCGGAGTAGTTTCGGCTCGTACAAGAATTACGGGATTCCTGTTGGCGCCGTGCCCCGCCTTCTTGACGGCTTCCTCTGCGGTGAACACAATTTGGCCGACGGCAGCGCCGGGAGATGCCGGCAATCCGGTCGCCAACACTTCCACTTTCGTGCTTTTCTCATCGAAGCGTGGGACCAGGAAATCATAGAGCTGATTTGGTTCCACGCGGAAAATCGCTTCTTGCTGACTGATCAGCTTCTCTTCCACCATCTGAATAGCCACTCGCACGGCGGCGCGTCCAGTGCGCTTGCCGTTGCGCGTCTGCAGCATGTAGAGCTTACTTTCCTGGATGGTGAACTCAAAATCCTGCATATCGCGATAGTGTTTCTCCAGCCGGGTAGTGATTTCACGGAGCTGGTCGTAAACATCAGGCATGATTTTTTGCAGTTCGAGGATTGGGACCGGAGTGCGCACGCCGGAAACCACGTCTTCGCCCTGGGCGTTCATGAGGAATTCGCCGTAAAACTCCTTCGCTCCGGTCGCAGGATTGCGCGTGAAACCCACGCCCGTGCCGCTGGTATCGCCGAGGTTGCCATACACCATGGCTTGCACGTTGACCGCGGTGCCAAGCATGTCATCGATGTTGTTGATGCGGCGGTAGTGCTTGGCGCGATCGTTCTGCCAGGAGCGGAACACAGCGTCACGAGCCATCACCAATTGTTCATGAGGGTCCTGCGGGAACTCGCGCTTAGCATGCTTTCTGACGACTTTCTTGTATTCCTCAATCACTTCCTTAAGCGCCTTGGCATCCAGATCGGTATCGAGCTTGGTTTTCTTCTGCTTTTTCTTTTCGTCGAACACTTCGTCGAAGGCGGATTTCGGTATTTCCAGCACCACGTTGCCGAACATCTGGATGAGCCGCCGATAGGAGTCGGCGGCAAACCGCTGATTGTTGCTGCGCTTGGCCAGCGCTTCCACACTCTTGTCGTTCAATCCGAGATTGAGAATCGTGTCCATCATGCCAGGCATGGAAAACTTCGCGCCCGAACGCACGCTTACGAGCAACGGATTCTCACCCGCCCCCAGTTTCTGACCTTGCAGCGTTTCCAGCTTGGCCAGAGATTCCTCCATCTGCCGGTCAACTTCCTTCGACACATGTCCCTGGCGCATGTACTCGCGACAAGCTTCCGTCTGGATCGTGAACCCTGGAGGCACGGGTAATCCCGCATTCGTCATCTCCGCCAAGCCGGCGCCCTTGCCGCCCAGATCGTCCTTCATCTTGCCGTGGCCATCGGCCTTGCCGCCGCCGAAAAAGTAAACGTATTTGGTTGTGTTCTTGTTTTTTTCCTGAACTTCGGTTTCGGGGAGGGTCAATGTCGCCATGATTATTAGTCCTTTGTATTTCGATTCCGTAACGCCGCCGGCCCGCCGGCAACTTCCACATCTAAAGTTTCTCTGTGATCAGGGACTGGTTCGTCTTTACCGTCAAATAGCGTTTACAGATGTCCGAGGTCATCCTTTGCCTTCGATCACAATTTCGGAAAAATCGGCAATGGTTGAGAATTCCTGCAATAAAGTCCGCAGCAATGCCAGCCGGTTCGCCCGCACTCTTGCGTCATCAACCATCACCATGACTGTGTCGAAAAATCTGTCCACGGGTTCTCTTGCTGTCGACAGCAGAAGCAGAGCCTCGAGGTAATCTTTCCCGCGTCTGTGGGCTTCGACTTTCGCGCTGGCACTCTCCATGAGAGCCATCAAGTTCTTTTCTTCTTCAGCAGATTCGGCCAGCTCCACGAATTTCGCAGCCGGATCAATATTCTTCTCCGCAGCTTGTCTTAGTATGTTTCGCATGCGCTTGCAAGCCGCGCCAATGGCCAGAAACTCGGGCATATGCATCACTTGCTTCACTGCCTCGGCCCGGGATAGCGCGTCCACAACATCGTCAGCATCCGCTGCCAAAACTGCCTTCACTACGTCGTATGCATATCCCCGCACATCCTTCAAATAAAACTCGAGACGCTCGCGGAAGAAAATCCGCACGTCCTCATCAAACTTCGCATCGTTCACGAACTTCTTCTCGGCTGCCGATCCTTTATATCCGGCCCGCGCATCGCGCATGAGATCCGCAAGGCGCAGCGGCAGCTTCTTTTCTGCAATCACTTTCACGATTCCATTGGCCTGCCGGCGCAGGGCAAACGGATCCTTCGACCCACTCGGAACCAGTCCTAGCGAAAACATGCCGGCAATGGTATCCGCTTTATCGCCAACGGAAAGCACCGCGCCCTCGATCGAGCGCGGCACGCTATCTTCGGTGGATTCAGGTTTGTAGTGATCGTAAATGGTATCCGCAATCGCGAGTCGCGTGGCTTCCGGCAGAGAGGGATCTAGCTCCTGCACCCGCGCGTACAGCCCGCCCACAATGCCCTGCAGTTCGGTGAATTCCTTTACCAGTTCCGTGGTGAGATCGACCTTCGCCAAACAAGCGGCTTTATGAATCACCCCTGCACGAACGGTCATTCCGCTCTGCTTGATGATCTCGCTCAGCCAGCTGCACAAGCGTTGCACGCGGCGCGTTTTCTCGTAGTAGCTGCCCAGGTCTTTCTGAAAAGTAACGTTCCTGAGCGAATCGAAACGTTCCAACAGGGAGCGCTTCTGATCGGTCTCCCAGAAAAAGTGCGCGTCATTGAAGCGCGCCCGCAGCACGCGCTCATTGCCATGCCGAATAAGCGCCTGCGGATCTCCATCGGTATTCAGCACCGCCAGAAAATGGGGTAACAGCTTACCGCTTGAATCTTCCAAGGCAAAATATTTCTGATGATCGCGCATAACAGTGACCAGCACTTCTTCCGGCAGCGTGAGGAATTGCGGGTCGAAGCCGCCCAGAATCGCCGAGGGAAATTCCGTGAGGTTCACAACGGTTTCGAGTAGCACTTTGTCTTCGCGCCAGCGGACCCCGGTAATCGTGCGCGCGGCCGCATCGAGAGCCTTTCGAATCTGCCGCTCCCGTTCGCTGCGACTAAGAACTTTTGCAGCGCGCAGAGCATTGACATAAGCAGAACCAGCGCGCGAAATTATGACGTCACCATGGCTAAGAACCCTGTGCCCACGAGACAAATTCCCTGCTTGGATTCCTCCGAATTCCAGCGGAATGGCCGCGCTGTCCAGCATGGCAACCAGCCACCGCACCGGCCGCACAAAGCGCTCGTTCGTCTTGCGCCAATACATATTCTTGGGCCAATAGATTGTGGAAATTTCCTTGGGGAGATTCTCGGCAAGAATTTCAGTTGCGGACCGACCCTTCCGGGTCACTCTGGCGGCCAGGTATTCGCCCTTCGGAGTCGTGATCTTTTCGAGTCGCGAGACGTCGATACCAGCCTTTTTTGCGAAAGCATGCGCCGCGGGCGTAGGCTGACCATCGTTATAGGCAACGCTGACTGAGGGCCCATTCACTTGCTCTGTAACATCGGGTTGGGCCGCAGGAATGCCTGACGCAATGACTGCCAACCGGCGAGGCGTGTCGAAAGGCGTAATCTCGCTCGCGGCCAGACGCTCCCGGATTAGTAGTGCGCTGACGCGCTCGCGTAGCTCCTGCGAGGCGGCATCGATCATCCGCGCCGGAATTTCTTCGCACCCGATCTCGAGTAGGAAATCTGGCATACCGTCAAACTCTGAGTCTCTCTAGCTAACTGACAAATCGCTGTGAACGCTCATCACGTGCGCTGTGCAAACCTAGCGGCGGCATCTCGCCCACGGCTGCATAAAAGAGTAAAGCGCTAGCCCACGGGCGACAAGTTCTCGCGCATCTTCTTCTTCGTTATCGTTTCCTTCTTGTCCTTCTTGCCAACAGGCGCAGGCTCGTCTGACTTCTCAGCCGAGGCAGATTCGCTGTTCTGCTGATCCACCCAGGCCCTTGCGATGCCAACCGCTAATGCCCGCACACGTGCGATTACTCCGACACGCTCCGTCACCGAGATCGCTCCCCGTGCATCGAGGATGTTGAACAAATGAGAGCATTTCAAACAAAGATCGTAGGCCGCAAGGAGTGGGAACCGAGCCTTGTCGCGGATCGGATTAGGGCACCCCACATTTATCTCTCCGTTTTCTGGAGAGACGAGGCGAGGATTTCGCTCCTTCATCAGCGCCTCATATCTTTCGATCAGCCCGTGACACTCGGCTTCGTACAGCCGCAAGTGCTCCCAGGTTTTTTCCACATCTGCAATCTCGAAGTTGTAAACCGAAAACTGCTGCTCATCCGCCAGTCGCACGTCGCCGTATTTCACTTTGTCGCCGGTCTCCGAATCGCGCGCCCATACGATCTCGTAGATCGAATCGACATCCTGCAGAAACGCGCCAATACGCTCCAGGCCATAGGTCAGCTCGGCAGAAATCGGGAATAAATCCACTCCTCCGCACTGCTGAAAATAGGTGAACTGTGTAATCTCGAGTCCATCTAGCATCACCTGCCACCCTACACCCCAGGCGCTGAGCGTCGGAGCTTCCCAGTTATCTTCTTCGAACTTGATGTCGTGCTGACGCAGGTCAATACCAATCGCGGTCAGCGACTCCAAATACAACTCCTGCACGTTCTCTGGCGGAGGCTTCAGGATCACTTGCAACTGCATGTGCTTGAACAGGCGGTTCGGATTCTCGCCATAGCGCCCGTCCGCCGGCCGGCGCGAAGGCTGAACATACGCCACCTTATATGGGTTCGGTCCCAGCACGCGCAGAAAGGTCTCCGGCGCCATCGTGCCTGCGCCCACTTCAACGTCATAAGGCTGCTGCAATACACATCCGCGCTCCGCCCAAAATGCCTGCAAGCGCAAGATGAGTTCCTGGAACGTCAGCGGATTCGAGTGAAGTGAAGTCATCGACGAAGTCGGTTCTACAATCCCCGCTCCCCGCTGCCAAGAGCCAGGTCGGGCCAATGCCGCAGAACCATCGCAGCTTAACCATCGATTGTAATGGAAGCGGACGATCCACGTCAGCCTGGCACGAGCAAAGAGAGCAAAGATGCTGTCCTGTCCTCCAATCAGGAGACTCCTCCTAAAAACTACCCGCAAATTAACTCTGTGGGTAGATTCTCGCTCTAACCTCGGGTGCGGCTCTTTATTCTTTTTCAAACCTAGAATAGGGGGAACAGATGAAAACGTCGAAGTCGATCCCTGCGGGGATTGCTGCGTTCCTGGTGTGTGTGGGAGCTGGCTGTCAGAAGACGCCAACTGTTATGGCGACGTCGCCAGCATCGGTTCTCGAAATCGGGACAATCCCGCGCACGCCGCGCGACTGACTTGTGGCCAGTATCTGGTAGAAGGGCCTGCTGCAGTGCCCCTTTTGCCATTCCGATTATGATCTCGCGCATCGTCTGGCGCGCTCTGCGGAAGGCAAGAATGATGGGGGCCTTGACTTCGATACGTTCGGGCTGCCCAAAGGAAATAGGAACGTCCCACCCAACATCTCTTCGGATCCTGACTATGGCGCCGGAAAATGGAAGGACTCTGATTTTGCGCACGCACTGCGGCAGGGTATCGGTCACGATGGCCGTACTCTCTTTCCACTAATGCCCTACCATTACCTCCGCAGCCTCCCCGATGAAGACCTGGCATCGGTAATTGTCTAGGAACGCTCGACGGCTACGATGCACATTGAGCATCCGAAAACCACTTTAACCGAAGACATCAAAACAACCTTCCAGCCGCTTGAACCGCTTGGCGCACGTTCCCGAACCCGACCGTTCGGATCGTGCAGCCTACGGCAAGTACTTGGTGACGGTGGGGTATTGCGAGGGCTGCCATACTCCCGACGACGGGCACGGCAATCCGATTCCAGGAATGAACTTCGCCGGCGGAGTTGATACGTGAGGACCCTGGGGACCCGACCCTAATTCGGTGGCCTCGCTGTACCTCACACCTGATCCTCCGGCATCTCGTATTTCGACGAACAAATGTTCATTAATTTGATTCGTAAGGGGCAGGTCAACGCCCGCCCACTAGCCAGCATCATGCCTTGGGGCTTTTTCCGGAAGCTCGGCGACGATGCCTTAAGAGCTGTATTCGGTTACTTGCGGAATTTAAGAGCTGTGAAGCATCGCGAAGAAAATACCGAAGACGCCCGTTATTGCCAATTTGCCGCGGCAAGCACGGATTTGGCGAACGGACCTGAAACCGGGCAAAGGTGCCGAGCTGGACCTTCAAAATGCGCTCTTCTCCAGCATCCCTGCCGTGACCAACTTCTTCTCGATATGCCGCTGCAAAGCTTGGATTAAGAACCTTCTCAGGTCGGCGCCCCGCGACTTCGGCCATGGAATCTCGACAAAATTTTCCACCGGGGCGCGAAACATCTGCGCTGCCAGCGCGCGCGATTCACTCGAAATCTCCGACGATGCCAGGCGCTTGTCATCCGGACACATCAAGCCATCGGCCAGCGCGTGGAAGTAAGCCCTGCTACCGTTTAGGCTGCGGCCGCACACGATGCACTCAGTCAGCTCCGGCAAGAAACCTACCAGCCGCGTTAGCCACAGATCAAAGTAGGTGACCGGCATCCATATATCCGAGCCCGTCAGTGCGTGCAGGACGGAGAGGGTCAGGCGAAAAATGGCGTCATTGGCTTCGCGATCGGGAAGCAACTCGTCAAGCAATTCGGCCACATGAGCCAGCCCCACTGCGCGCGCGTAACTGACTTCGGTGGCCAGCGGAGACTCCAACACCTCGCATGCATCCAGCCGTGCCAATTCTTGCCCCTCGCGCATGTCATAAAACGCGCGCACATAGGTCATCGGCTCAAGCGCGCCCCCAAAGCGCCGCTTCGACTTCTTTGCCGACCGCGCTACGCCGCGCACCTTACCTTCCGCGCGGGTAAAAAGCGTGACCAGCAAATCTGCTTCGCGCAGCGGATAAGTGCGCAGAACAACTGCCTCCGACTCCCTCAGTGCCATGAAATCCCAGCGAGTGGACCGATGATTGTAAACGGACGAGAGACAGAGAAGGAAAGAATCGGACTCCCCTCCGCCCAGGCACGCAGCAGGCTCATCCAATCGGGCAGTGCGGCAGCTTTCCACTGCATGCGCACCTTGCTTCCGCGCAACGACTCGAACTCGATCAAGCACTCTTCCAGCATCGCTGAAGGTGGCGCCATCAGTTCGACGAATGCCGGCTTGCGCGCTTTTCGTCGGCGATGGGAAACGCCGTTTCTTCAGCCCCGTATAGTCCAGCCGCAGATGATGCGCGACAGAATACACTCCGTGTTCCCGGGCAGGTTCCACAGCGGCTTGCCACACCGAATCCGGAAGTCTCGTCGCCGTGGCCGGGTTACGAATCTGATCCAGTTGGAGTTGTAACTGCGCGATTGGTTCGGAAATGACTGCTGTGCTCATGCGGTTCGCCCTCGGCCGCTCCTCGGCGGCTCAACGAACCTAACAGGGCGAGTTAGTGATCGTCACGCATGCTTGCCGAAGATTCACGATGGGATGTAAGGAAGGCGCGGCGCCGCAAGTTGTACCGCTGCTGTCCAAAACACGAGAATCCCCGTTATCCCGCACCGCTAAGGTGGTTTGCGATCCCGTTTGGTTGATGATGGACGGAAAATGTTGGAAAGAGAAATCCGAGGCTTGGATCAGTAGTTGGAAGATCCCCTGAGTCATCGCGAAGTCGCCTTGGTAGCCGAGCTTCCAGAGAATGTTGCAGCACCTGTGCCATTGTGATAGTCGGTCTTGAGAACCCAAGATTGATGACGCCTCGACAGCAGTAGGTTAACCGTCGGTGGCTGGGTAGACAAGAGCGTTGCCGTGAGTCCAGTGTGGCTGCCGAAGAGATGACGGTTCACGTCGAGATAGTCGAAACTGTTCCATGCCCAAACCGGGTTCCAGTTCTCATCTAGATCGACAACGCCATCTCCAGTAACAGCGACAGTACGGGGATAACCGGGGAGGTCGGTGAAGTTTCTTGCGAAAAGCCCGAGGAGGTGCGATCACCATTTTGGATGCTTCAGTTTTCGCTAAAGAGACCAGAGGCGCACCGCCCCGCATAGCATCGCTTGCCAATTCGAACACACTCGCGAAAACGCGTTCCGTGCCTAGCAAGCTGTTTCTGCCCCAAATGCGACTGCGTGGAGGAGGGCTAGCGGAAAATTGGCGCGAGTTTCATTGCTGCCATGTCACTCCTGGATAAAGGCTTGGTATGCGGTAGCCCCGATACGCGCCGATGCTCAAACCACCCGCGATGTTCATTTGCCAGACAACCTGAGGGCTGTCAGTTTGGGACGCCTCTATGATTACCGACCCCGCAAAGTCGGACGGCGCGCTGCTATCAAACTCGACATCACCGTTACCCAAAACATCGATACTCCCGCCCCAAAAGGAAAAAAAACCTGGGAGATACTGCCACTCCAAGCTGGCAACATATGTGCTCTCGTCTGTTTGGAATATCGTGGCGCGGGTATAGCAATTCGGCGCCGGTGGTGCAGGTGGTCCGCAGGGCAGTCCACCGGCGAGGATCCGACTGTTTCCGTCGTCGTAGACAGCCATCGTCGTCTGGGAACCAGTGACGCTCAAAATGTTCGGATAATGTTGTGCATAGAACCAATCGCTCGAATCACCACCCAACAGAGTGAAGTCTCCATCTTGTCCTAGCTTCCACAAAACATTCCCGGAGCCGGTCCCGTTTGCGTAATCAATCTTCAGAATCCAGCTTTGGTTACGCATTGAGACGAGCAGATTGCCGTCAGCCGTGTAAACGAGGGCATTACTGTGCGTCCAATCGGGCAATCCAAAATAAGGGTAGCGATTAACGTCCAGGTGATCGAAGGACGACCACGCCCAGGCCACGTTCCCGTTCACATCGATGTCAACCACAGCGTCACCAACGACCTGGGTCGTTCCAGGGTAACCGGGCAAATCAGTGAAGCTTTTCGCTATCTCACAAAGCGCGATCCAGTGGCCATTGGGCAAAACTAGTACATCATGGTGGAATGGGTTCCCGCCGTTCAGTCCTAGCGGCGGGGGGATAGTAAAGTCGTAGAGATTGGCTTGAAGCGATTGATTCACTGCAGTGTACGAAACATCGCGAACAACGTTGCATGCCAGGTCGACTTCCTGCAAATCCAAAGGACGAACGATGATGAAGTGCCCGTTTTGCAAGGGTTTGACCGGTTCCGCGTTACCGGGGCAATACCAGATGACGTTGCCCTGAAGATCGACAGCGACAGATTGCGGGCCAGCAGAGGTGAGGCTAAGCAATTCCACGCCCGGGGAGGGCGTAAGCCCTGGGGTAGGCAGCGTGACACTAATGCCGGGGAACGGCGGGGACGAGGACGCGGTGGGCGTCTGCGTAACAGGCAGTGGCCCGGTAGTGAATGTGGCATCGTCCGTAACGAAGCTGTTGGTTACTCCCACGCACTGTGCCTGAGCGCGGGCACGCATGTGGTATGTGGTGGATGCTTTCATTCCGGCGACCAGGACGGCGGTCGTCTGGCGAGTGGCTGAGACGGGATACCATGCGGTCGTTCTCCCGTACGATGTATCAGGTCCAAACTCCACCATCACTTGCCCCGCACAGCCCAGCGCTGTCGTCATCGTGTATTGCGCCACCAACGGATGCTGAGTGGCCGCGACGGCTGTTGCCCCAATACCCGGCGGATCATTGAACTTTCCGCCGCCGCAGGCAGCTGTAAGAGAGACCAAACTGATCATTGCTAACCAAAGGGATGGCTGCAGCGGAGCTGATTCTCTCATCTGTTGGATTTCCTCTTTTTGACGAGAAGACCTGCCCCCAGCCGGAGCCGCGCTTTCACAATCGCGGCAGGTTTTCTGTTAGCGGAAGATCATACCTCAAACGCCGAAAATGCGTAGTAATAATTTGTAGACGGATCGGCTGATCGTTTCCAGAGCTGGTGCCGGTACTCTGCACTGGGGTGATGACACCTCGTAAAACGAAAGCCAGCTGCAGTTACTGGAGCCCTATATGCAAGCGCCTATCCGTCCTCGCAACGCAGCCGGGCGTCGGTTTCGCAACGTATTAAGATTGGCGGGCGTCCTAGATCGGACTGAGCCCTGCCAGAGCTGCGAACGAAGCACAAACAGACCATCGGATACGACATACGCAGCCTCACACGTCTTGCCGGAGAAGTAAAGGTTGCGTAACCTTCATGCTGGTCGAGAGTGCTAATTTTCATAGAATCCGCGCGATCTGGACCCTTGAGAAGCCCGCATCGACCAGTTGATACAATTCAAGGCTTGAGGCTACATCTTCGGAACTACGGGATTCCTGAATTGATCATGCAAAAATTGCCGCTGCTCGTTTTGTTCATCGTTTTCACCGTTGGGCTGTGTTGTTCGCAGTCTCTCAGCGATCCTTTGTCACAGGGCACATCATCTCAGGGGAATTCTCAGGGGACATCCGTGGATTGCTCCGATCCGACGATGGCCAACACTCCGCTATGTAGTTCCGCGCAGCAGCAAAGAACCAGTAACATTCAAGGAATCGGCGGCTCGTCCGCGCCCATGCACACGCCGGTATTGACCACGCCTTATGGTTTCAGTCCGGACCAGTACACTCCGACCAGGCCCCCGCTCAATCCCCCGCAAGTCTGGCACCTCCCGGTTGCGGTTCGGCCGGAGACTGAATTCGAACAGATGGTGGCCGACTCGGTTGGACGACCATTGCCATTGTTCGGCCAATCGCTGTTCGTACAGGCTCCAAGTACGTTCTCTCCGGTAGACTTCATGCAGGTTCCGAGCGACTACATCATCGGCCCCGGCGACGAATTACAGATCAGGGTTTGGGGCCAAGTTGAAGCAAGCTTGCGGGTAATCGTGGACCGTTCTGGGCAAATTTACATCCCGCAGGTGGGACAAATATCCGTTGCCGGCATCCACTATGGAGATCTGGAACAACACCTGAAAAGTGAGATTTCGAAGACATTTAAGAACTTCTATGTCACAGCAAGCATCGGCCGGCTTCGATCCATCCAGATAATTGTTGTTGGCAATGCTCGTTATCCCGGCACATACACCATCAGTTCGTTAAGCACATTGGTCAATGCGATTTTCGCTTCCGGCGGCCCTACCCCCCAAGGATCCTTGCGCCACATCCAGGTCCGCCGCGATGGGGCTACCATCACCGATTTCGATTTCTATGACCTTCTGATCAAGGGCGACAAGTCGAAGGACGTCCGTCTACTGCCCGGCGATATCCTGTACATCCCCCACGTTGGTCCCCTAGTCGCCATCTCCGGCTCCGTGAACTCATCCGCCATCTACGAGATGAAGGACAACTCGACCCTGAACGATTTGATTGAGATAGCAGGCGACCTGAGCACCGTCGCCGACACCAATAAGATCACCGTCGATCGCTTCGTGGATCACCAGGCGCGCAAGACTCTGGAGTTCCCCTACGATGCGCAGTCCCGTGCTCTGCCACTCCAGGATGGCGATATTGTCCGCGTGTTTTCAATCGTTCCCCGTTTCGAAGATACCGTAACCTTGCGGGGCAATGTGGCTAACCCCGGGCGCTATCCTTGGAAGCCGGGCATGCGCATTAGCGATCTCATACCCGACGTCCAGGCATTGCTCACACGCCGCTACTGGCGCAATCGCGCCGCCACCGTCAATGGTCGCGCGACTGAATACCCGGTTCAGACGCCACCTCCGCAGACGCAGAACAACCGCTCCACATCGAATCAACAACCACCCGATGGGACCGCGCCCAGCAGCACCGCAACCCCAGGCGTTTCGGACTCAACTCAGAATCCCAATTTTCCCGAAACCTTGCCCGATGCAGCGGGTTCCTCAAATCTGGCGGACGCTCTCTACGCGCAGAATGGGCAAAACCCATCGGGCAGCGATTCTTCAAAAACCGGCAATCCTCCCACCGGGAGTCAACCGCCTTCTCAGGCTCTGAGCAGTAATCCGAACAATCCCAACCCCAACACCGTTAAAGATATCGCCGAGGATGTGCGCCGCTACGCTCCCGAAATCAACTGGGACTACGCCATTATCCAGCGGGTCAATCCCAATGACCTCACCTCCAAGCTTGTTTGGATGAGCCCGCGGAAGGCAATCCTCGAACATGACCAAGCAAGCAATTTGGAACTCGAGCCAGGCGACATCGTAACGATCTTTTCTCAACGGGATATCAGCGTGCCGCAGACCGAGCGCTCTCAGTATGTGATCGTTGAGGGCGAAGTAGTACGGGCTGGTGTTTATAAACTCGAAAACAATGAAACGCTTCGCTCGGTTTTGCAACGCGCGGGCGGTCTGACTCCCAATGCCTACGTTTACGGTTCGCAATTGACCCGCGAGTCGGCACGGGTGGACCAACAAAAAAGCCTGGACCAACTGGCGACCACCATGGAGGTACAAATCCGGCAGTCGGCGGTATCAGTGGCAGCTTCCACGAGCCCCGGAGAGCTACCGCAACTGCTGGCAGCACAGGAAGCAATAGTCGCGCAGCTGCGTAACACCCGCGCCAGCGGACGCGTCGCATTGCCCGTCCGGCCCAAGGACAAAAGCCTGAGCGATTTCCCCGACATGGTGCTGGAAGACAGTGACCGCCTTTCGATTCCTCATACTCCTTCAACCGTCTCTGTGGTGGGAGATGTGTACAATCCAGGATCGTTTATTTTTGAGCCTCGTAACACCGCCGGGGCCTATCTCGATCTCGCTGGTAAAGGAAAGCCGCAGTCGGACCTGCATCACGCTTTTGTGCTACGCGCGAACGGCATCGTAGTGGCAGCCAATAATGTCAACGGTCTGTTCACCGGGGAAAAATTCGAACGCCTCCGGTTGTATCCTGGCGATCAGATTGTTGTGCCTTACAAGCTCCCAACGGGAGCGTTCGTCCGCGGACTGCGCGACTGGACGCAGATCATGTCACAACTGGCGTTGACAGGCGCGGCTCTCTCTATTGTCCTGCCATGATCTATGCCGATCAGCGGTGGATCGGAGATCATGGCATCGGTCGCTTTGCACGACATGTGCTGGCCGATCTCGATTATCGTCCGGTTGCGCTGGCCGGGCATCCCGCCGCGCCGCTGGATGCTTGGCGCCTTGCGCGCGCGCTCAGCGGACTGACAGGAAACGACTTATTCTTCTCGCCGGGATATAATTCGCCTCTTTTCTGCAGCGCACGGTTCGTCTTCACCATTCACGACCTCAGTCACATTTACTGTCCGGAGAACAGCAGTCTGCTCATTCGGTTGTACTACGCCACCGTAATGAAAAGAGCTTGTGCACGTGCCCTCAGGATCCTTACGGTCTCGGAATTTACGCGTACGCAGATTATCGAATGGTCGGGCGTGCCGGCAGAGAAGGTCTTCAACGTTGGGTGCGGGGTTGACCCTACCTATCAGCCCGGGGAGAATTGCCACGGTCTGCAATTCCCCTACCTTTTGTGCGTAAGTAATCGCAAGCGACATAAAAACGAATTCCGGATAGTGGAAGCTTTCGCCAAAGCTGACCTTCCCACCGGGATACATCTCGTGTTTACGGGTGGGCCCACGGCGGAGCTTGCGGATTGCATTGAACGTTTCCATATAACCCAACGAGTGTATTTTACTGGCGTGGTTCCGGAAACAAAGCTGCCTTCGCTTTATCGCAGCGCCGAAGCGCTGGTATTCCCTTCTCTTTATGAGGGATTTGGGCTCCCGATACTGGAAGCAATGGGGTGCGGCACACCCGTGCTCACCGCAAACGTCACTGCCATGCCCGAGGTTGCTGGAGGCGCTGCTCTGCTTGTGGACCCGACCTCCGTAGAACAGATCGCGAGTGCGATGGGGCAAATTGTGAGCGACACCACGCTACGCCAGCAGTTACGACATAAGGGCCTAGCGCGCTCTGCTGAATTCCCATGGGCTAGCACGGCTGCCAGAGTGCGTGAATTGATTAAAGGAGGGTGACGCAGATGCGCGCTCTGAATGGACAAGACACGAACTAGCCCTAATCGGTTTTCGCTTTATGAAAACAGCCTGTTGAATGCACCTTCTCATTGAAGCGCCTTTTGACATAATTTGACATAGAAGAAAAAGGTCCTTAGCTTGATGTTTGCTGTGGATAAATCCCTGTGATTTTGCAAGCACGATAAAATCGCTTGGAATTGAATTCATTTTCACTGGGAGACCTATTTTGAGAACCCTTAGACTGCCGTCCTTCTGTGTGGCAATTTCGATCTTCGGAATGATCCCGCTACTGACCGGACAACAGTCGAGAGGCGTATCGCCGGGACCAGTACCTCCGCAGATCGTAGCGGCCGAGAAGGTTTCCATTGCGGACGCAAGCGGCCAAAACTCCGAGAGTGTTGTCGATCAGACCCTATCCAATGGCGTACGGGACTGGCCCTTGTACCAGATTCGCGGTCTCAACGGTGCGATGAATGCTGGCCTCTGCGGTTTGTCCGACCGGCCAGCTTGGTGTCGCGGCTCTGAAATAGGAGAGTGGACGAATAGCGCGATTAGAGTAATCGGCTGCGGCGAGGTATCCATCCCGGCCGGAACTTACACCCAAACGACCAGCATCGTAAAGCCGCGTTGTGTCAAGCTTCACGGAGCTTCGGCGCACAGCACAATCATAAAGTGGATACCCAAGACAGGCGCGGCGGTTATCATGGGAGATGACGTTGTAGAGAATTTTGCGGCGGAAGGCGCACTGGAAGACTTGACCCTAATCGGTCCGGGTGCCAGCACCAAGACCTGCGGCATCTATCTTGGTGGATCAGACGGTACTGGATGCGCGCCTCCGACTGCAATCGATCCCCGCAAGAATCAAGACGACCACGACAATATCAATCGAGTAAGTATTTACAAATCCTCGCCTGCTGGCGCTTTCGGGGTCGGAATTCAGTGGGGTTACAACGCGTGGTCGAATACGATATTTGAGAGCGACATCGCTTTCAATGGAACAGGGATTTACGTCCCTCACACTTTGACCGGGACGGGAGAAAATCTCTCGATCGTCAGCAGCGCGATTCAAAACAACGTAGGCATCGGGCTCAAGATCGGGACAGGTGACAATATTAATTTTACGCTCGTCAACGTCTCCCTGGACTATAACGGATCGTGGGCCGTGCAGAATGGCACAGCCCCGACGCAGAATGCGGTGAGTCTGGTCAATTGCTATATCGCGCAGCGGAGTCGCTGGCTGCAGAACTACGGCTATATGAACCTCTCGGGGGTTTACGCCAATGACGCCGCGGACTCAGGTATTCTGGGCTACCTCATCGACAATGAAGCGGCTTTCTTTACTGCCCTCGGGGGCCAATTTTTTAACAATGGAACGGGCGCAATCCTGAATCCGAAAGGGGTTGCAAGCACGTGGATCGCGCCACTGGTCACCAGTCCCGGTGCAAACGGCTTTACTCCTACCCAAACTTACATTGACAGGCTCGGAGACCTCGCCACGAACGCCTTATACGCCAGTCACTTCAACCAAGCAGCTGCGAACCAAGTGGCGGGGACATCGGCCTGCTCATCCGCCACGCAGACTATCGCGTTCGCAGGAGAATACGCCTCGCCGCCTGTGGTTCTAGTGTTTGACGAAACCACCAAGGGGGGCATCAATCTCACCGTGAAGGCAACTTGGGGCTTCACGGTTTCCTGTACCGGCCCCTCGGACGTGTTCGATTGGATTGTGATCGGAAATCCCAACTAAAGAGTAACTCTGGAAGTTCTTAGTGAGGAGGGTTCCGCTAATCGCGGCGATTCGGAATACTCAGTAACACGTAAGAGGCCTACTCCAAGCGGAACGCAAGCGTCAATCCTTCGTGACTACATAACTCATGCTGTGAACGTTGAAGTCATCGGGGTACGACCGCACCAACCGAGCTCCGGCACTGGAGACTGTCTCCTCCACTCTTGCTGGAGTCAAACATATGGTCCGCATAGGATTCAGATGCAAGCGATTGTAAAGGTCCGTCGTCGAGAAGCCAAACCGTCTAAGAAGTGAGTAAAGTCTCCGTCTAGGTTGCAAGGCCTGACGCAGCGAAAGTTTGTAAGGAATCTGGAACACGATTGTTCCTTGGGGTCTTGTCACCCTAACAAACTCCCGAATGTATGCCTTAGCGAGATCTCTGGTACGTTGATGTTGCAGTACGATGTTTGAGTACACAAAGTCGAAAAAGTCATCCTGAAACAAGTGCAGGTTGTCGGCTTGATTGAGTAAGAAGTTACACGAAGGTGTGTGCTCCCTTGCCAACCTTATCATTTCTTTGGAGATATCTACTCCATACACTTCGCCAAAATAGGTGCGCAGACCTCTAGAAAGCCTTCCGACCCCGCAACCAAAATCGAGAACTCTCCCATTGGAGCCTCGCTTGAATCCACAAACCTCCATGAGATCATCCACTTCACGTTGACCGGAGGCAAAGAATTCCACGACATCCCACCGCCTAAACTGCTTTTCCTCGTTGCTCAGAATCGCCCAGAGTGGGTCCAGTTCCGCGAGGTCTTCCCACTCCCGCTGCGTTGCTGCGCTTTTGGCGACAGGCCTAGACATGACGATTCCGATAGTGTATCAGCTCAAGTTCGCGATTGGCATGCCGGGAATAGACAACCGGCTATCTAACGACCGGTCGATTGTGGAACTAGCCACACCGCTCCAGTTTCAATTGCGTGTTTTCGGAAGTGCTTCAGCGGCAATGCAAGAGTGTTGCGAGATGCACTCTCCTAAGAGTAGCCTGACAAGTGCGATAGACTGAATGGTCTGACCAGGGATACGCTGGCTAAGCGGGCCGCTAGCGTTGCCATAATTTGACAAAAGTCTTCCGCTGTCACTCATGTTGAAAAAACTAGAATATACCTGCCTAAGCGGAGGCATCGCCTTGATAGGCGCGGACCGCATCGACTTATTGGGGGGGCATGTTTTTTTTAGGCTGACGCCATTTTTGCTTTTTGCTTCGCTCGTTGTTTCAATTCATCTCCTGCTCATGGGATTGCGCGGGAGATTTCAGATCAGAATCAGTCTGCCTGTTCGCAGCCAAGCCCCTTACCTTGCTGTGTTAGCTCTGTTCTTGATTCTCGCATTTTTTTCAACCATTTTCGGTGTGAACCCGCAGCGGGGGCTGGTGTCTCTTTTCGGTTTGGTGCTTGTGGCCGTGTTGGGATATTGCTTTGCAGTAAGGATCTTGGCGGATCCTGATCCAGGAAAGCTGGTTGTACGCTCAGTCACATTTGCTTTGATCGTATGGCTGATCTTTTGCATTGGCGGATACATTGCTTGGAGCCATGGCGGAACGCGTCAACAGGACGAAGCTGCGTCGTCCATCGAATCCATGTTTGCGCCCACTGCAACACTCCTTTGGGCACCTCGGCTGTCAGGCGTCTGTCTGGATTCCAACCGTGCCGGCTTCATTCTGGTGATGTATTTGGTCTTGCTTGATCGATTTGCACCCAAGACGCGCTATACGCGTTTCCTTCGTTTTGCCGTAGGATTCTTCATTCTGCTCGCGGCTTCGAGATCTGCCATGCTCTGCTGGTTCGCATATTACTTATTCTCTAAAGCGTTCTGGAAGCATATGACGACGCGGCGAGCGGCGTTCAGAGTGGCCACCCTTGCGGTCGTCGCTTTGCTAGTTGGTCTTGTATATCGAGAAGAAATCAGCGGGCTACTGGAACTCTGGCAGGTATCCGACATTTTATCTGACCGGCTTTCCGGCGAACAGGGAACATCGGGAGGAGATCACCTTCAGCTGATACAGAGGGGTCTTGAGACTTGGTCAAGCTCGCCCCATACAGTAGTTGCAGGTATCGGATTCGCGGGTGCTCCCAGATTCCTGGGCGATTTCTTCGGGGACAATAAATACGGGAACTTTCACTCCTTGTATGTATCTGTACTAGCTGAGCTCGGCCTGCCTGCGTTCCTTCTTTTTATGATCCTCCTCGGATACCCGCTCGTCGGAAGGAAAGGGGCGGTATCGTGCATCGCGGCGATCGCGACCTTTAACTTAGCGCTTCAATCCTATATGGAACCTGTGTTTTGGGTTGTTCTTGCGCTCGTGTGGTCATACGAACTGAAGGGCTGGAGAGTCCGAAACTCACCTTCAAGCGTTTCACTCTAAGCGCTATCATATCAGAGTACCTCTGTCGAGCTGCTCGCTTCACGTCCTACCTGTTGCATTTTGAGGAACATATTCGCGAAGATAGCTTTCCACGATGTGCTCCTCTCGAAACGCGCTAAGGCTCGAAGCATCGGGGACTTTATTCTCTCGCCATTTTTGCGGTGACGACAACGCCAGATTCATCTTCTCCGCCAGCGAATTCACACTTCCTGCAGGGAAAAATTCGACCATTTTGGAAAGTCGAGCAATCTCCGGAATTCCGCCTGATGATGCACAGATAAGGCTTTTTCCCGCATGCAGACTTTCAACACAGACATACGGCAGGGGCTCAGGCCAGAGCGACGGAATAACTACAGTGTCGACCGAAGAATAAAACCTCGAGGAATCCATAAAACCCAGCCATTCAATCCTCGGATCTGAGTATGTCCTTCTCAAATTCTGGATATAGCCATCGAGGCCCCGGCCAGCTATTTTGAGTTTCCAATTCAGCTGATTCAGCTGCCTGGTGGCTTCCAGAAGTGTTTCAATGCCCTTCTCTTGCTCAACTCTTCCGATGAAGCCAAAAACAAGATCACCGAACAACGGCTCAGCGTTTGCGTTCTGCAGAATCGTCAGTGTGGCGCCACCCTGAATGTTATAGATGACCGTTGAAGGCACATCTTCCAGATAATGCCGACTGATGTGTTCATCGAGAGCGTGTTGGCTGACCGAAACGACCACGTCAGGCAGCCGCGAAGAGGCTCTTTTCGGGGAAGTCAGCAGTTTGCAATCCAAGCACCTTTTCTCGCAGACGCGGCCATTGCGAAACAGAGTACAGCGCGGACACATCAGATAATAATCGTGCAGAGTATGCACCAGACGCACTCTCCTGCGCTTAACCTGCTGCCAAGCAGCCACGGAAAATCCACAGACGTTGTGGGTGTTTACGACATCCGGCATTTCGGCATCCAGAATTTTGCCGATCCGGCGAGCCGCCATCGGGTTCCACATTTCCCGAATATGCCAGGCGAGGCGACGGAGAATACCGGGCTTCTCACGTCGGCCAAAGGGCCAGTGGAAATTATCCAGCGGAAGACGGTAGATGCGGACCCCGCTCCGATCCTCGACGACCTCGCTCGACCCTGGGTGCAAGCTGACAACCACCACCGCATGGCCGCGGCGGACCAAAGCTTCCGCCAGTTCAGCCGCCGCCTTTTCGGCACCGCCGATAACATGGGGAGGATAAAGCGTGCTAATTATCAGGATTTTCATTTACAGCACGTTGTCGCACGCGGGAGGACGTCGCCATCCGATATCGCCCCTGCGGCGCATCCCAGAACCGCAACCGGAGGTCGGGGCATGAAAATCATGCCGCGGTCTATGCACCCGGGGTGCCGGCACAGGTGAGTTTGTACCGCCGGCCAGCGATCTCAAAGGCGGGCCAGTACAGTGTAGTTCGCCGGCAATCTTGTCGACTTGCTTACCGAATCGAGTAACGCGCCACTAAGATTCACAGCACATCGCAAGGGAAACAGCCATTTATTCAGCCGAAGGCATACACTTAACATCAGTTGAGCCCAGTCTCCTCCGTCCTCGAGGATCTGCCATTCCAAAAATCCAGCATCCTTCAACAACTGTTCGAATCCGTACTTCGTGAAGCGGAAAAAATCATAAGGCTCTTCATGGAGGGGCCAGAAAAAGGGGCCACTCAGGATCAAGCATCCATTCGGTCGGAGCACCCTTTTGCATTCCAGTACCATGACGTGGGGATTTGTCACGTGCTCGATCACTTGAGTAGCAAATACAATGTCCACAGATTGATCTCTAATCGGAAGGCACAAGGCATCTCCTACGAAGTCCGGCGAGGTGTCGATGACTCCATGATCCATTCCCCAATGCTGAGCCGTGAGAAAAAGGTCACGGTATGGCTTATGTCCACAGCCAATATCGAGTATTTTTGGGCAGTCGCTACCGATGTGTCCCAGCGCCGTCCTTGCGGCCCATTCAAGATTAGGCCAAAGGTACTTATAGTGCAGATAATCTTGCTTCCAAATTCTCAAGGTGCGCCGTTGGAGACGGGCTTTAGCGGACCCTTTTACTTTGGCAGCTTCAGATGATGTGTGACTGCCGATTGGTGGCCTCATTTCCTGGTACTTCTTGGAAGCGCTACCTGCTTGTTACCAGCAGAACGTCTCTTGCCTCACATAGACTCACAGTCTTGTTCCCCACCGTCCGCTTCTACACATGCCAAACAGACATTGCCGATTCTACACGGACCGCGCGAGGCCTTAATTGCAGGCGGCCATAAAATCACCGAATACCAAACTTCAAGCGCGAGACTCGGCTGCGGCCTCGGCATGCTTACGGAGGACGTAGATCAGGCCGGCCGTGACGCCCAGCAGCTGCGCACAAGCGCGCGCAGCTAGCAGGACGGGAGAAAGCAGTCCTACAATGGGATCTTTCGGTACGGCTCGCAGCGCGAAGGGCAGCGTGCTGACCAGAAACGCGGCGCACACCAGCAGCGATGCCGGTATTTTCGAGCGCACGACCAAATCGCAAAAAATTGCCACCAGTAGCACGGGGACGAACAGAAGCTGCACCTTCATCAGCTGCGGCGTGTGGCTATCCTTCATAGCCTTATTTGGATTCTTACGCACCGCCAGCACTCGCCAAAAAGCGAATTTATATTTCTTACGGAGGTATCTCCAGAGGGTATCGGGATGGGCGTGGTAGACGATCGCCGTGGGGACGAATTTCATCGTCCAGCCGCGGGCATACATGCGGTAAGAAAGTTCTACGTCCTCCGCACATGCCAACGGAAAACTCGTGTCGTAGCCGTTCATTTCGAGGAAGCGGTCTCGGCGAAAGCCGGCCGAATAGGTGTCAATGAAATCGATACTCGGACGATCTGCCATAAGCCGGTATTTGTCTTCGTACTCGATCTGCACGAAACGCGCAACCAGACTTTTTTGACGAGTGCGGTAGATGCCTTTTACTCCCACGACATCCGGGTCGCGGAAGGGTTCCGTCATGGCGGTCAGCCAGTCAGACATCGGGACGCAGTCATCGTCAGTGAACAGGATGATCGTTCCGCGAGCTTCCAGGGTGCCCCGATTGCGTGCCGCCGCAGGTCCGGAATTCAACTGAGTGATGCAGCGAACGCCCGAATAGCGGGCAACAACGTCTGCAGTATTGTCAGTCGAGCCGTCGTTGACTACCAGAATTTCTGCATCTCGTCCCACAGTCTGCTTCAAAACTGCATCGACGCAATTCCCGATGCGAGACGCCCCATTAAAAGTGGGAATGATGATTGATACTGACATAGACTTTATAGAGATCGACCGGGGCTGGCCTCGTCCTGTGCTTGGCCAACGTTGCCGTCGTTTTGTATTCTAACCTGTAGACGCCAATGCTGGAGGCAGTGGCTCGTCAGGGACGATTGGAGAACCAGGCCCGCCCCTCAAACCAAATTTTTCTGCTGCGGGATCAGTGTCGAACCGCGTTGAAGAACCCTGCGCTTACCGAAGAATCGACGCAACCGCATGTACAGGAAATCGGCAAATGCCAGGAGAGATTTTGCCAGCCGACGCGGCGCACAGGCCTGCAGCCAGTGCTCTCCCACGAATTGTCTTCCCTCGATGCCGCCGGAAAGAAACGCCACCACACAATTTAGGGGATTGCACCAGTTGTATTCGCAGACTAGCTGCAGATATTCGGGTACATGGGTCTCGGGAGGGCAATTGGTTACATAATCGCTGCCTGAATGCCTCCGATATAGGTAGCCCGGTTCATCGATGTTCACATAGGCGCCACGTTCGAGAATCTGAAGACCGAATTTTAAGTCCGAGAGCAACCGATACTTGTTGTCAGACACAACTCCGGCGGAGGCGGAACGCCGAAACATGATGTTTGACGGGCCGCCGATACAGTTTGCCATCCTGCTGAGACATAGATTGATCACCCGGCGCCCCGGATGTGACCCGGGGAACGCAAACCAGCTTCCTTGAATGTTCAGATTAGAATCTGTGGGAAGGTAGTTGCATGTGACCAAAGCAACTTCAGGACGGGTTTCCAGAACATTTAATTGTTTTCGCAAGACTCCATCCAGCAACACGTCGTCGGCACAGAGGAACTTAATATAGCGTCCCCGGGAATTTGCTAAACAGCGGTTTCCGTTTCCGCAGGATCCCAGGTTTGATGGATTCCGAATGTATCGGATATGTGGGTTTTCAAATGAACGTACGACTTCCTCGGTGTTGTCTTCCGACGCATTGTCCACGATCAGAATCTCGAAATCGTCGAGGCCTTGGCGGATGATTGACGCAACTGCATCTGGCAGAAAGTGAGCAGAATTGAATGTGGGAATCGCAATGGTGAGAAGTGGTTCTTCGCAGGCCATATTGGAAAGCTAAAACTATCTGGCGCTTCAGGTCCTGAGACACGACCGCTCGACAATGAGATCAGAGTAACTCGTATCGTGCGTCGAGAATCCATCATACCAAAGCCGTGCGGCCAGTGCCCTTCCTATGAGGAACGAGGGCGGAACCTAAGAGGCATGCCAGAGTCTTCGGTACTTTCGAAATTTGTACGTCGCCCATACCAGTCCGCCACAATTTAGGAGGCAGGTGCTGACCACGATCCCCGTGGCGCCGTAGCGCCGTCCAAAGATGAAAGTGCATATTGTTACAGCGACTGCGCCGACGAGCGAATTGACGAAAAATACCTCTTGCTTATGCGCACGAAGATAATAGGCCTCAGCAGATGTGACGACATTTACGATCATGTAAAGCAGCAGAATCCCAAGAGAAAGGGGGCCGAGTAGACGCTGGGCAAAACTAAAATGCTGGAAATTGAGGTAAATGCATCCAAGCCAAGCTGTAAGAGCCCCTACGACGGAAACGGCAAAGGATTGGCTGAGGGCCTGAAAGAATTTTTGGTCCAGCTGCCGATATGCCTTGCGGGCGATCAGGGTTCCAAAAGGCGCAGACTTTGTGCTCACCCAGGAAACCGCAATGGCCTGAATTGCATTTGCCAGACTGAGCGACATTCCCATCTTGCCCGCCTCCACTGGACCCCGAAATGCAAACAGAACCGGATTGAAAATCCAAAACAGGAAGTACCCGGAGAGCCAGCTTACAGCAATTCTCCATTGGAACGGCCAGACTTCCTGGCTCCACAGAATCCGATGTGCTCCAACGCGGTGCCTCAGTAGTCCGAGCAATAATTTACGTTTTCCACTCAGCCACACAAGTGAAGTGGAAGCCATCCCCAAGAGCATCATCGATGGCGCGAACAGGCCGTGATGGTCGATCAGAACGATCCAAGCCAGCAGACTCCCGGTTGCCGACTGCAGGAAGCGAAGACGCGCAATTTCTGCAACATATCCGCACCCTTCCAAAAAAGAGAGCAATGGGTCAAGTTGGAAGTTGAGTGCTGCCATCAACGCGGCAGAACACCAGGGAAGCAGCCAAGAAACATTTTGCCCGGCATGCTGGTGCGTGGAAAAAAAATAAAATCCGAGAGGAAGTAACGCCCCGGCCATAACGACCGCAGCCAACGAATACCAGCGAACTGACTTTTGAACGACGGACGCCAGCCTGGCATGGGCAATTGGGGCTCCGCTGATTTCGTAGTCACCCGAGATAGAAAGCTCGGCTCGCTCGTGACTCGCCATCTGCAAGATCACATAGGAGAAGCCCAACTCAAAAACGACCTGCAGAGCGACCAGGCTCCCAAATGTGTAGTAATATCCCTGCTCTGCGGGGGAAAGAAATCGTGCAATCAGAACAACCGTGACAAGGCCGGCTGCACTGGACCAGAATCTCGCAAGAACTGTGAATCCTACCGCCCGATCAAGCCCAAGCACCTGACGAATCCAGTGACGAATACGTGCAACACCAGATGCCTTCAACGGGAGAGGCGCCACCTCCGGCAAACCTTCAGACATTCAGAGCCCTCCCAAATCGAGACGCCGACTCGGCCCGACCAGAGATGTAGTAGGCTAACAGGCAATCGGTGAAACTGAATATACTCAGTGTCAGCAGTGGTAAAGACGAGATCTGGTACGACCTGAAATAAGTTCACCCCGAGGCATCGTCGCAGAGCTTGATTTCATTTCGGCCCCGGGCAATCGCATTCCGCCGTCAACTGTCACGTCACAGGATTATAGCGTGCGTCGCCGCCTGACTGCATGGCCGGCGCCGGGAAGCGGTACGTGTAAGCGGCTATTTCTGCTCAGTGCGCTGCTACCGTAAGTGCCGTCAGAGGTTACGTCAAACGATCTAAACGATCTCCTGTGACAGGAGAAAGGTTTTCCAGTAAACAGGAAGCGCAAGCTTGCGTCGCGCGAGGAGAAATTGTGGGCGAGTGCAGGAACTGTGGAGCACAGGGAACAAAAGATCTCGGATTTATCGGCGAAGTAGCCCCATTTTTTCTAAAACGAGTGCTGAACCTTGAGTATGGCCTTGCCCCCACTGGGCATCCCGTGAAGCGCTTTCTGCGGAGAATCGGATCCTTTTCCAAAAGCTTTCAGAAAATCTACGGGAAATCCGCCCTGGTCGAGATCGAGATTTGCACATCCTGCTCGTTCATCCAGACCAAGCTGCCTTTTCCGGATGAGGCGATTGGAAGGCTTTATACCGATTACCGCTCTGATTCATATAACCGGGAGAGAATTCGCTACGAACCCGAATATGCGGCGATAGCCTCACAGGCCGGCAGTTGCAATCAGGAGATTCAGGCCCGGACAGTCGGCCTGACTCGCTGGTTGAACGGAAAACTCAAAGTCGAGAGCAATTTTTCGATGCTTGACTACGGCGGAGCGGACGGAAAATTTCTGCCGAACGTGCCCGGAGAAAAATATGTCTTTGACATTTCCGATATCGCTCCGGCCGATGGAGTTATAAGGATCCGAGACGAATCCCAGCTAGGTTCATACTCTTACATCCAACTCGCGCATGTACTCGAACATGTGTCTTATCCTCTGGCTTTGACCAGGAAAGCCACATCTTTTTTGAAAGACTCAGGTTATCTCTACATCGAAGTTCCCCTGGAGGTGAGCGAGGCGGAGACCGCCAGACTCGCTCGTGGGGACAAAACGATCCGATTGGGCATTCATGAGCATATCAACAGATACTCCACAAAATCGGTGACAGAGCTTCTGCGATCTACGGGACTTTTGTTAGTAGCGGCAGAAACCGAGACGATGGATCTCGGCTGGAACGATGCGACGATCGTCAGGGCGCTTGGAAAGAAACTCTGAGTTTGCAATAATGACATGCGACTTTCCGTTGAATGAAGCCGCGAAACTACATCCCGCGCATCCTGGGAAGCCTTTGAGGTTCAATGACTGTTTCTGCTCCGATCGTCAGCTTTGGCGCCGGCAATCTCGGCCGGCGCATCGCCAGGGCTGTCCGTCCTGTTTTGATCTGCGACAGCAATCCTTCGCTGTGGGGCAGGGTCGTAGAAGGCATTCCGGTCGAGTCGCCTCAGGCGGCTGTCAAGCGTTATCCGGATGCTACGTTTGTGGTTGCGATCTGGAATCCGAGCCGCACGGAGGGAACGAAGGAACTTATGAATCACCTCCGGTCTCTGGGGGCGCGGAACGTCGTATCTTTCGCTGCTCTGTTCGCTGACTACGGCGATGTTTTGCTGCCGCATTTGCTTTGGGAGCGTCCGGATTACTATCGTCAATATGAGGAACAGATAGGGCTCGCCCGAGCATTGCTAGATGTGGCGGGACAGCAAGAGTTCGAACGTCAGATGCGACTTCGGATGGGGGACTTTTCCGATCAGGTGGTTGATTCCGGAATCACCTATTTTCCGACCGATCTCTTTCAACTCAGCCGGAATGAAGTCTTCGTTGACTGCGGCGCTTATGACGGCGATACGATTGCGGCGTTTCGCAGGGTCACGGACGATCATTTTGAGCGGATTATTGCCTTCGAACCCGATCCAAAGAATTTCGCGGCGCTAGAATCGGCAGTAAATGGCGATCAGCGAATCGTGCTCGAACCCTATGCAACCACTGCGCGGCGCGAGACCCTTCGTTTCGTCGCCGGCGATGGCGTCGGATCTCGGGTCTCGTCAATGGGGACGTGCGAAATTGAGTCGATCACGCTTGACGACGCCCTCGACGGTGTCGCACCTACCTACATCAAGTTCGACATCGAGGGAAGCGAACCCGATGCACTGGAGGGCGGTCGCGAAACGATTACCCGGCATCGCCCGAAGATGGCGGTTTGCCTCTATCATGCCCCGGATCACTTATGGAGCATCCCCCTGCGGTTGAATGAGCTACTGCCGAATTCCTTGTTCACTTTGCGCACCTACTACGCCGATGGATTCGACTGCGTTTGTTACTGCATTCCACGGTAGAACGGTGGGCGCTCAGGGGCGCTCATACTCGGCGATCTGTTTCTCGGTGAACTTGGCCATGTTGTCTCCTTTATTCCAGACGCGATACCATTCCGTCGTCCATTCCAGTGCTGCTTCGATTCCCAGCCGCGGCTTCCATCCGAGCTCGACACGCGCCTTGCTGGCATCCAGCCTAAGGACCTGATCCTCATGCACGCTGGGAACAGAATCGCGAATCCATGACGCGCCGTCGCCCCACATGCGCACAAGTTTGGTAGCGATGCGCTCGACCGGCCAGACGTCGTCATCGCTCGGTCCGAAGTTGTAGGCGGAGGCAAACCGCGCCGGCTGCGCGAGCAGTTCTTGGGCCAACATCATGTAGCCGTGCAGAGGATCGAGCACGTGTTGCCAAGGGCGGATGGCATTGGGACGTCTGATCAGAACGGTCTGATTCGATCTGAATCCACGGATCAGATCTGGAATAAGCCTGTCCTCGGACCAGTCCCCTCCGCCAATGACGTTGCCGGCGCGCGCGGTAGCCAGGCCCATATGGTGTTCATGCAGCCGGTCGACGGGAAAGAATGAGCTGCGGTATGCCGCGCTGACAATTTCAACGCAGGCTTTGCTCGACGCATACGGATCAAATCCGCCAAGCGGATCCGTCTCACGATACGGCCAGATCCACTCTTGATTTTGGTAACACTTGTCTGTCGTCACACATACGGCTGCTCGTACACTCGGGGTTTTGCGGATAGCCTCCATCAGATGCACCGTACCCATGACGTTTGTGCTGTAAGTACCCACGGGGTCGGCATAGGAGCGTCGAACGATCGGCTGAGCCGCCAGATGAAAGACGATTTCCGGCTTAAACTCCGTCATCGAGGTTTCGAGCTTGGCACAATCGCGGACGTCGCCGCGAACGTCTTCAACGACGCTACTCACGGACGCCTGGCTGAATAGGTTGGGTTCGGTGCAGGGATCGAGAGCGTATCCTCGAATCTGCGCGCCGAGCCTAGCCAACCAGAACGCAAGCCAACTGCCCTTGAAGCCAGTGTGACCGGTCAGAAAAACACGACGCCCTTGCCAAGTTTTCACCAAATCTTCCAGGGTGCCCTCCCGTCAGCCCACAACTCCTCAAGCCGTTGCTTATCGCGGAGAGTATCCATCGCCTGCCAGAATCCGCGGTGCCGGAATGCATGCACCTGGCGTTGTGCGGTGAGACTGTCCATAGGCTCCCGCTCAAACAACCAGGCGTCATTGTGAATTTCGTCCAGCACTTTGGGTGACAAAACGAAGAAGCCGCCATTGATCCATCCGCCTTCACCTTGCGGCTTCTCCTGAAATGAAGTGATGGCCGTTCCTTCCATGCCCAATGCGCCAAATCGCGCTGGCGGTTGCACCGCCGTGATTGTCACCCGGCCGCCATGCTGCTTGTGGAAAGCAAGGCTCGCCGAGATATCAATGTCACTCAAGCCATCTCCGTAGGTCATGCAGAAAGCATCCTCGCCCTCGATATAGCGCGCCACTCTTTTCAGCCGTCCTCCCGTGCCCGTCTGATCTCCTGTGTCCACGAGAGTCACCTTCCACGGCTCTGCGACGCTTTGGTGAACTTCCATTGAACGCTTCTGCATGTCGAAGGTTACATCGGACATATGAAGGAGATAATTCGCAAAGTACTCCTTAATCATGTATCCCTTGTATCCGCAGCAGATGATGAAATCGTTGATCCCATGATGTGAATACAGCTTGAGGATATGCCAAAGGATTGGCCGGCCGCCGATCTCAACCATCGGTTTAGGCCGAATGGCCGTCTCCTCACTGAGACGTGTCCCAAAGCCGCCAGCAAGAATCACTGCCTTCATTCGCTCTCCCAGCGATCAAGTCGGGTATATCACACCTTCGGCGCCAGCGAAGCGCGCTCGTTGCGAGTGTGCTTCCGGTTCACCTGCCTCGAAATGTATAGGAAAATCGTTTTCATCATAGCTTACCTGAGCATCCAGCAAGCGCCCCGCAAGCAGCCTGAATGGTATGATTTGAATGCTTCATTGAATGTATGGCGGACACCGCGGCCCAGCTTCGCAGGCAGATTCTCGACCTGACTGCCCAATATTGGTCGGTATTATCAAGCCCTGCAGACTTTATCCCCGGGGTTTCACCTGTTCCCGTGTCCGGCAAAGTGATCGACGCTGCCGATATTAGCGCGGTCGTGGATTCGGCTCTGGACGGCTGGTTTACGACCGGTCGATTCGGAGAAAGTTTCGAACGGAATCTGGCGCGCTTTGTCGGCGTCCGCTCGGCATCCCTGGTCAACTCGGGTTCTTCGGCCAATCTGGTTGCCCTCAGCGCTCTGACTTCACCGAAACTTGGCGATCGGCGCCTGAACCCAGGCGATGAGGTCATCACCGTGGCCGCAGGTTTTCCCACCACGGTGAACCCGATCTTCCAGAATCGTCTGGTGCCAGTTTTCGTGGATGTCACTGTTCCGGGGTATGAGATTGATGTGCATCAGCTCGAATCGGCGTGCAGCGACCGGACCAAAGCCGTCTTCGTCGCCCATACTCTGGGAAACGTCTTCGATCTCGATGCAGTCTGTGCCTTCACGCAAAAGCACAATCTCTGGCTGATCGAAGACTGCTGCGATGCGCTCGGCTCCACCTATAAGAGTCGGAACGTCGGGACCTTTGGCGATCTCGCCACTTTGAGCTTTTATCCTGCACACCACATCACAACCGGAGAAGGCGGAGCCGTCCTTACCGATAAGCCGGCTTTGCAGGTCCTTATCGAATCGTTTCGCGATTGGGGTCGCGACTGCTGGTGCGAGCCCGGCAAGGACAACACCTGTGGCAAGCGTTTTGAATGGCAACTAGGTTCCCTGCCCTGCGGCTATGATCACAAGTACACCTATTCGCACATCGGGTACAACCTGAAGGCCACGGATATGCAGGCTGCTCTCGGAGCTTCTCAGCTCACCAAGCTGCCCGGGTTTATCGCGCGCCGCAAGGCGAATTTTGCCTATCTGCGAAGCAAGCTCGACCCCCTCCAGGACCTGCTGGTTCTCCCGGAAGCGACCAGGGGCGCAGACCCAAGCTGGTTCGGTTTTCCCATCGGCATCCGGCAGGGCGCACCTATCAGTCGCCTTGAGTTGACGGGCGCCCTTGAGGCGAAGAAGATCGGCACCCGGCTCTTGTTTGGAGGGAACCTGGCTCGCCAACCGGCATACGAGGGCCGCGAGTATCGCGTGATTGGAAGTCTGCCCAACACCGACTATGTGATGAACCATGTGTTCTGGATCGGCGTGTATCCGGGGCTGACGAAAGAAATGCTGGACTTTGTAGCGGAGACTATCTTCGACTTCGCGGCTGCTGCCAGATCGCTTGCGGTACGTTCGTGACGCGCATTCGAATACACCATTCATGAAGCTTTCCGATTACATCTTCTGCCGGTTGCAGGAATGGGGCTCGCGCCACGTGTTTCTCATCACAGGTGGCGGCGCTATGCATCTGAATGATTCGGTCGGCACCAGTGGCCTTTCTTTTATTTGCACGCATCATGAGCAAGCAGCTGCTATGGCCGCGGAAGGCTACGCCCGAATCACCCGTAAACCCGGTATTCTGAATGTGACGACAGGGCCTGGCAGTATCAATGCACTGAATGGCGTCTTTGGAGCTTGGACAGACTCGATTCCCATGCTGGTTCTGTCCGGACAGGTCAAGCGAGAAACCTGCATGTCGACCTATGGTCTCACTGACTTGCGCCAGTTGGGAGACCAGGAGGTCGATATCGTCCGCATGGTTAAGGGCATTACCAAGTATTCGGTCCTGATCGCTGACCCGGAATCGATCGCCTATCACCTCGAACGTGCCTGGTTCCTCGCGCAAAATGGGCGCCCCGGGCCGTGCTGGCTGGATATTCCCGTTGACGTTCAATCGGCACAGATCGAACCCGAGCAGCTTCGTCATTACGATTCTGGGGAAGATGCTCTGGAATTTGATGGCGCGTCGGTGAGGGCTCAGGTAACAGATGTTCTGGCACGCATCAGCCGCGCCCAACGTCCGGTCATCCTCGCCGGCAGCGGTGTTCGGCACGCAGGCGCTCTCTTCGAATTTGAACAGGTAATCCACGCTTTGCGCATTCCGGTCGTCACCGCCTGGACCCACGACCTGATCGCCGGCGACGACGAGCTTTTCTGCGGGCGGCCCGGCACCATCGGGGAGCGCGCCGGCAACTTCACGGTGCAGAACTCCGACCTTCTGTTGGTCCTCGGCTCTCGCCTCAACATTCGCCAGACCAGCTATAACTGGAAATCTTTTGCCCGCTTCGCCACGAAAATCCAGGTGGATGTGGATCCAGCCGAGTTACGAAAACCCCTGCACCAACCCGATATTCCGATTTGCTGCGACCTGAAGCTTTTCCTGGCGGAAATGACCAGCCAGATTGGACGGGGAAACCATTCCAATTCGACACATGAAACATGGCTCGGCCGTGCCCGCCAATGGAAAGAGAAATACCCGGTGGTGCAACCACGTCAGCGGGTCGCGGGGCCGCCGCTGAATCCATACGATTTTATTGACAGATTGTTTGAGATGCTTGGGCCGGAAGATGCCGTGGTTTGCGGCAACGCAACGGCGTGCATCGTTCCCTATCAAGCGGGCAAGCTGAAAAAAGGGGAACGCCTGATCTCGAATTCCGGCTCCGCTTCGATGGGATACGATCTACCGGCGGCTATCGGCGTATCCGTCGCCAAGGGTGGACGCACGATCTGCATCGCAGGCGAGGGCTCGTTGCAGATGAATGTGCAGGAATTGCAGACGCTGGTGGGCTATAAGTTGCCGGTCAAACTCTTCGTTCTGAATAATGGCGGGTATCTTTCAATCCGCCAGACTCAGACTGGTTTTTTTCAGGGGCGCAAGATCGGTGAGAGCCCCGAAAGTGGCGTGACCTTTCCGAAGATGAAGCGGATAGGGGAGGCCTACGGCATTCCGTCCTTCGCTATCGAAAATGTCGGCGACCTTGACATAGTCCGCCGAGAACTAGAAACCGACGGACCCACGTTATTTGATGTTTCCCTCGATCCCTCTCAGGAATTCGAGCCCCGCCTGCGCTCGCGAATTCTGGCTGACGGCAAAATTCTTACGCCGAACCTTGAAGACATGTATCCCTTCCTTACTCCTGAAGAGTTGGCGTCGAACATGCTGGTGGAGGATCCGAAATGAACGCTCCACTTGCCTCCTGCATCCTGTTTGATCTGGACGGCACACTGCTGAACTCTCTGCCAGGAATCGCTTTTTCCGTGCAAGAAGCCTGCCGGATGGCTGGATTGCCGGAGCCGAAGATCAATCTGCGGAGCCTTCTCGGACCGCCCATCAGGACCATCCTTTCCCGCGCGGTGGCGACGGACGATCCAGCGCTGATGGATCGGCTGGAGCAAGCCTTTCGAACCAGCTACGACAACGAGGGGTGGCGCAAGACTTCATGCTTTGAAGGCGCGAAGGCGACGCTCGGAATGATGAAGGCGGGTGGACACCGGCTTTTCGTAGTGTCGAACAAACCTCGGCAGATCTCGCTGAAAATTCTGGAACGCGAAGGATTGTTGCCGCTTTTTGAGCGAATCTATACTCGGGACTCACGCTCGCCCGCGCGCACAAAGCAGGAAATGCTGCATGAGTTCCTCAGCCAGTATGGCGTTTCCTCCGCAGACTGCCTAATGGTGGGCGATACCATGGAGGATGCCACAGCAGCTGCGGCCGCCGGAATCGGGTTCGTTTATATGACTCACGGCTATGGGGAATTGGCGCAGACGCCCTCCGTCCCCATTGCGTACACGCTGGATAATTTTTCGCAATTCTTGCAATTGATGACACAGGAGCCGGTTCGTGATTGACAAAGACATTTTTGAGGACCTGTTCGTGCTTGAGATGGCCAACAACCATCTCGGCAGTCTGGAACGCGGACTGAAGATCGTCGCGGAATTTGCGCAGGTGGTTCGATTCAATAACGTCCGAGCGACGATTAAGCTGCAGTTTCGCGATGTCGACTCATTTATCCACCGGGATTTCGTCGATCGCAAGGACCTCCGGTACGTCAAGAAAACGCTCGAGACGCGGCTGTCCGACGAAGATCTTGCCACTCTCGCCCGGGCGATTCGCCAGGCAGGATTCACCGCGACAGCTACTCCCTTTGACGAACGCTCCGTCGATCTCTGTGTGGAACTTGGCATCCCGATCATTAAACTCGCAAGCTCCGATTTGAACGACTGGGTTTTGATTGAAAAAATCGCAAAAACGAAGAAGCCGGTAGTTGTCTCGACCGGCGGGTCGTCCCTTAAGGACGTGGACGACATCGTTACGTTTTTTGCAAATCGAAATATCCCCCTCGGCATCAATCATTGTGTTTCGCTTTATCCGACGGAAGATTCGGAACTCGAGTTGAACCAGATCGATTTTCTCTGCAAACGGTACCCTGAAAATACCATCGGATTTTCTACTCATGAATATTCGAACTGGTCTAATTCGATGCTCATCGCCTATGCCAAGGGCGCCAGGATGTTTGAACGACACATCGATATCGAGACTGAAGGCGTAAAGGTATCGCCCTACTGCAGCCTTCCACACCAACTAGACGAATGGTTCAGGGCTTTCCATAAGGCAAAAGAAATGTGCGGCGCTCCGGGAAGCCAGAAGCGCATCCCGCCAAAGAAAGAAATCGAATATCTCGACGCATTAGTTCGTGGGGTCTACGCGAAAGCCGATCTCCCGCAAGGCCATTGTCTGATGGATGATGATGTGTATTTAGCGATTCCACTACAAAAAGGCCAGCTTTCTTGCCGGGAACTGATGAGAGGGGAGATGCTTCTGAAAGGCGTACAGAAAGATGCCCCTATCAAGATCGACGATATCGAGAGCCCCTACTCGCAGATTCCTTCCCTCAAGAAGACGATCTACCAGCGCGGACTTGACGTCGAGAACGGGTCTGGTAAGCAGTGACCCTGGCTACGGCGAGGATCAGAGTTCCGTGCCGCCGTGCCGTTCCTTCCTATGAACAGACCGACCTATGAACAGACTGGCTTCAGACCTTGAACTAATCGTCGCCAATACCCAAGGGTTGTGGGACGAACTGCGCGGCCAGCATCTCTTCATAACGGGCGGAACTGGTTTTTTTGGCTGCTGGCTGGTGGAGAGCTTTTGTTTTGTGAACCGACTACTCGGCCTCGGAGCTAAGGCCACCATACTGACGCGTAGCCCCGAAGCATTCGCCAGGAAATGCCCGTATCTAGCATCCGACAGCGCCGTAACGCTCCATGCCGGCGACGTACGCAGTTTTTTATTTCCCGAGGGAGAATACACATATGTCATCCACGCGGCCACCGAGGCCAGCGCGAAGCAGGCTGCGGAAGACCCTCTTGAGATGCTGTCGACCATCATCGCAGGCACGGAGCGCACTCTCGAGTTTGCCGCCACGCATGGCGCGGAAAAGTTTCTCCTGACGAGTTCCGGCGCGGTGTATGGGGAACAACCGGCCGATCTCACGCATATCCCAGAAAGCTACGCCGGAGCGCCCGATCCGTTGGATCCGGCCAACGTCTACGCAGAAGGTAAACGGACCGCCGAACTCCTTTGTGCGCTTTATCAGAAGACTGGCCGCCTCGATTGCAAAATTGCGCGCTGCTGGGCTTTCTGCGGTCCCTATCTTCCCCTCGACCAGCACTTTGCCATCGGCAACTTTATCGGGGACGTTCTTGCCGGCAGGCCAATTCAGATAAAGGGCGACGGAACCCCGAGAAGATCTTATTTGTATGCTGCTGACCTGGCGGTGTGGCTCTGGACAATATTGTTTCGGGCACCGGCACTGGTGCCTTTCAATGTGGGGTCAGCGCGTGACGTGAGTATTTTGGAGTTGGCGCAAACCGTCGCCATGACTCTCGACCCGCAAACAGAAATTCGTGTCGCCCGACAAGTTGTTGCCGGCGCCACCCCGCTCCGCTACGTTCCTTGCGTCAATCGTGCCGGCGAAGTGCTCGGGTTGCATCAGATCGTCGGATTGGAGGAATGCATCCGCAGGACTGCCAAATGGTATGGCCACCTGACATGACCCGCGTTTAAAAGCGCGGGCTTATATCTCCCTCGGCAATCAGTTGGGAACTAGCTCCGGTCGAGCCGCCCGCGGCGCGGAAATTAATCGCCGCC
>Ga0209330_1000088_pt1 | contig 45879 bp, 43 predicted proteins | sample JacPinW_OM2H0_O3_FD_187969 | JGI IMG/M metagenome (GOLD analysis project Ga0209330, IMG submission 187969) | Forest soil microbial communities from Algoma, Ontario, Canada - Jack Pine, Ontario site 1_JW_OM2H0_O3 (SPAdes) (version 2) | ecosystem: Environmental > Terrestrial > Soil > Boreal... | reverse complement strand
GGCCCGCGGGCGTGACCGTGGTGATCATTCGGCGCGACGTGGCGGAGCGTGCGGACAAAAATCTGCCGACGCTGATGCAGTACCGCTCGGAGATCAAGGAGCATTCGCTGTTCCACACGCCGCCGACATTTGCGGTGTACATCACGGGCTTGGTGCTCGAATGGGTTGCGGCCGAAGGCGGTGTCGGTGCAGCCGAAAAACGGAACGAAGCCAAAGCCAAGCTGCTTTACGAGACGATTGACGGGAGCGGTTTTTATTCCTGCCCGGTGGAGAAGGATTCGAGATCCAAGATGAACGTGGTGTTCCGTGTCGCCGGTGGGAACGAAGCTATCGAAAAAAAGTTCGCGCAAGCGGCCAGTGCGGCTCGGATCGTCGGCATAACGGGACATCGAGCGGTCGGCGGGATGCGTGTGTCACTTTATAATGCCGTGACCTTGAACGCGGTCGAGGTATTGGTAAATTTCATGAGGGAGTTCCAAAGAAGACAGGGTTAGACCGTCGGTTGCAGCGCGACGCTAAACTCGGAGGCTGGCGATACCCGAGCGAAGAACAGCCACACTGGTGTGGCAATTTCGCAACACATGCTTGACTTGCGTAGAATCGCCCGTTATCGTTGATATTCATGTCTAATACCGCCGATTCGATAGCTAATTTGCCAGTTTCGCCTGTTTCTCCTCGCGCGGACTGGTTTCGGGAGGCCACGCTTCGTACGAAACCGGCGAAAGACGCCAAAGACGATGCGCAACCTCCTTTGGATGAATACTTTAACTCACTCTTTACAGCCCTTGGGCCTCAGCATTGGTGGCCCGGAGAGACACAATTCGAGGTGATCGTCGGTGCAATCCTCACTCAGAATACATCCTGGAAAAACGTGGAGCTGGCACTGGCTAACCTGCGAGACGCTGGGTTATTAACGCCGACAGCAGTCGCGAAAGTGCACATCCGACGCCTGCAAGTGCTGATCCGGCCATCGGGCTACTTCCGCCAGAAAGCACGAGCGCTGAAGGCGTTTGTCCTCTTTTCGCGGGCCGAGTACCGCGGATCGCTGAAGCACATGTTCGCCACGCCAACGATTGAACTGCGAGAGAAGCTCCTGCGCGTGTGGGGAATCGGCCCGGAGACAGCGGACGCGATCTTGCTCTACGCGGGCCAGCATCCCGTATTCGTGGTTGATGCATATACGAAGCGCATCATGGCGCGGCACGGATGGATCGGCGACAAAGCAAAGTACGAAAATATTCGCTGGATGTTCGAACGGCAATTCCCTGGAGACGTTGGGCGGTACAAGGAGTTTCACGGGCTGATAGTCTCGGCGGGAAAAAATTGGTGCCGCAAACAAGTTGCTGACTGCAAGAAGTGCCCCCTGGGACGGTACCTGGAGGAAGGCCGGTGAAGGCCGAACGGTCGAAGAAGAAACGGCGGTTGTGGCTCACGCTGGGTCTGGTCGCGATTGTTTTGCTTGCTGCCGCAGTGTTCACACTGGGCTCGCTAAACATTCCGCTGCATCCGGAACAAGAAAGCGGATTGGTGGTTCTGTTCGCGCTGTCCACTTTCATGTTCGCGGCGCTGCTCGTTTTCACTCTGATAATGATCCGCAGCTTGGTTCGTCTGTGGAGTGAGCGGCGCAACCGGCAAATAGGCTCGCGGTTCAAGGCAAAAATGGTATTAGGCGCGATGGGCGTCTCATTGCTGCCGGTTATGTTTTTGTTTTTCTCCAGCTACGCGCTCTTGAACCGGACGCTCAACCTGTGGTTCCCGCGGCCTCTCGAGATAGCCAACGAAGAAAGCCGAGTCCTTCTAACCGGCTTCGGCACCGCTGAGCTGAAGCGATTGAGCGCCCTCGCTTCCGAAGCGGCGATGCGGGAAACACCGGACCAGAGCTTCCTGGTGCTGAGCAGAACCGCGGATGCCGCATGGATTACCGACCCTGAGGGACGAATAAGCGACGGAATGGATTTCGATAAGGGTTGGACTTTCGGACCGAAGAGCGAAGCGAAGACACAAGACCCTCAGTCGGCGGACCGCAATCCGGGACCGCCCAAAATGGTGCGAACGCTCGCGAGCGGCGCTCAAGTGTGGCAAACCGGAAACAGGCTCTACATCGCCGGAAGCGCTCCCATGCAAAATTCCATTTTATTTGCAGCGCGGCACCTGCCCGACGATTTTGTGGAGCGTTATCAAAACATAGAAACGCAAACAGGACTTTACGCTCAGCAGAAGCAAGGATTGCGAGCATTCAAGCGCGAGATTTTGCTGACGCTGATGGCGATCACTTTAATCCTGCTTTCCAGCACCACGTGGATCGCGCTGCGTCTTTCGAAGCAGGTGACGGTGCCGATTCAGGCGTTGGCGGAAGCGACTCGTGAAATTTCGCGCGGTAATTTCGATCATCAAATTGAGGTGGAGGCGCAAGACGAGCTCGGAACGCTGGTGCGTTCGTTCAATCGCATGACCGAGCAGTTGGGAGAAGGCCGCCGCCAGATCAACGAGTTCACCCAAAATCTGGAACAGGCCATCGAGGAACGCGAAGGCCGCCGGAAATTAATGGAAGCGATTCTGGAAAATATTCCGACGGGAGTGGTTTCACTCAATGCGGCCGGAGAAGTGGCGCGAGTGAATTCCGCTATCGCCATGATTTTAGGTGAGCACGCACGCGACGCGCACACGTTGACGGAGTTGCTGGGAGAAGAGGCCGGCCGAGCGGTGCTGCATTTGATGAGGCAGTCGTTGCGAATGGGAGCGGCTTCGCGTGAAATTGAGATCGCGTCCGCGGGGCGGCTACTGCGCGCGGCGGTAACCGTGAGCTCGCTCGGACCACGGCGGTCGAACCCCGGGTTTGTGGTGGTGATTGATGACTTGACCGACTTGCTTCGTGCGCAAAAAGCCGCGGCGTGGCAGGAAGTTGCACAACGCATCGCGCATGAAATAAAAAATCCGCTTACGCCGATTCAGCTTTCGGCGCAGCGTCTACTTCGACACCTGGACCGCAATGCTTCGCCGAAGACGCAGGCCGCGCGCAGCGAGTTCGAAAAGCTGGTGGCGGAATGTGCCGGATTAATCGAGCGCGAAGTGCAGACCCTTGAATCGCTGGTGGATGAGTTCTCGCAATTCGCGCGATTCCCTTCCGCGCGCCTGGCTTCGGCGGATTTGAATTCCATCGTGTCGAGCGCGCTGGATTTGTTTCACGGACGGCTGGACGGCATCACGGTGAAAACAGAGCTGGCCTCCACGCTGCCTCCGGTGAAAGCGGATCCGGAGCTGATGCGTCGTGTGGTGGCTAATTTGATCGATAACGCGGCGGAAGCAATGGAGGGTTCGACGATTCGCCGCTTGCGCGTGGCGACGCGTGTGGAAGGAGACGGCGACGCAGTGGAAATTGAGATTTCCGACAGCGGCCACGGGATTTCTCCAGAAGATAAGGAGCGACTTTTTCTGCCGCATTTTTCCACCAGGGAGCGAGGCACGGGGTTGGGACTTGCTATTGCGAGCCGCATTATCGCGGAGCACAACGGAACCATTCGCGTGGAAGACAATCTGCCGAGCGGCGCGCGGTTTCTAATTCGCTTCCCCGCTGCGGAAGTTGTGGCCACGCAAACGTCGGCGGCGAATCCCGCTTAATTGCACGAACAGGACGCGCGCGTTCTCGCAGAGACTGCAGGACGAAACGGCGAAGCAACTCGAAGGCTCGAAAACCAAATGCCGGCAACAATACTTATAGTTGACGACGAAGTCGGAATCCGGCAATCGCTGGGTGCACTGCTGCGCGACGAAGGGTACGAAATCGAAGCGGTAGCATCAGGCGAAGAATGCCTGGAACAGATCGGGCGGCGAAACTTCGATCTGATTTTATTGGATGTGTGGCTGAAAAAGATGGACGGCCTGGAAACGCTTGAGCGTATTCAGCAGATCGAAGCTGCGCCGATGGCGGTTATGATTTCCGGACACGGAAACATCGAAACCGCGGTGCGCGCGACCAAACTTGGGGCGTTTGACTTCATAGAAAAGCCGCTCTCGCTCGAAAAAATCGTCCTGGTAGTGCGCAACGCGTTGGAATATGTGCGGCTGGAATCTGAAAATCGCAGGCTGCGCGCAGAACTCGAGGAAAAGCACCAAATTCTCGGCAACAGCGTGCCCATGAAAGCGCTGCGGCAGCAAATTGCGTTGACCGCTCCGACGAACGGCCGCGTGCTGATTTACGGCGAAAGCGGAACGGGCAAGGAGCTCGTTGCGCGCGCGCTGCATGCCAGCAGCTTGAGGGCGGCGATGCCCTTCGTGGAAGTAAACTGCGCTGCGATTCCCGAAGAACTGATTGAATCGGAAATGTTCGGCCATCGCAAAGGAAGCTTTACGGGCGCCGGCGAGGACAAAATTGGCAAGTTTTTGAAAGCGGATGGCGGAACGCTTTTTCTGGATGAAGTGGGCGACATGAGCCTGAAGACGCAGTCGAAAGTTCTGCGTGTGCTGGAAGAGCAGCGCGTGGAGCCTTTGGGCACACATACGCCAGTGACCGTCGATGTGCGAGTAGTAGCGGCCACAAATAAAAAGCTCGAAGAAGAAATCGCGCGCAACGTTTTTCGGGAGGATCTATTTTACCGGCTGAATGTGATCCCCTTTTACGTTCCGGCATTGCGCGATCGAATTGAAGACATCCCGATTCTGGCGGCGCATTTTCTGAAGGCCTTCTCCGAGGAATACGGCAAGGGACAAAAAGAGTTCAGCGCGCCTTCGGTGGATGTGCTGCTGAGTTATCCGTGGCCCGGCAATGTGCGCGAACTAAAAAATCTAGTCGAGCGGCTGGTGATTATTTGCCCTTCGCCGCGGATCGAGCCGCATCATTTGCCGCCCGAGTTATTTCGCGGCGCGTCGAGGAGCCCGCAAAAACCTTACGAAAGTTTGCAGGAGGCGCGCTCGGCGTACGAGCGCGAATTCGTTCTGCGCAAGTTGGAGGAAAATCGCTGGAACATGACTAAGGCTGCTCAGGCGCTGGGTCTCGAGCGCAGCCACTTGTACAGGAAAATGCGCACATTGGGCATTGCGCCTGCAAGAGAATAGAAATCATTCCTGGTAGTCGGCGAGTTGTTCGAGCTGACGGTGCCAATCGAGTTGGCGAACGATCGCGGAATTCTGGCGCCAGTGCGGCTGCACTTTGACCATGAGTTCCAGAAAGATTTTGGCGCTGAGGATTTTTTCTAGTTCCTGGCGAGCCTGCGTTCCGATTTTCTTGATGGTGGCGCCGCCCTTTCCGATCAGAATGCCCTTCTGGCCTTCGCGCTCGACATAGATTGTGGCGCGTATGCGCGTCAGTTTCTCAGTCTCTTCAAAATTATCGACCAGCACGGCGATGGCGTGGGGAACTTCTTCTCTCGTGATCAGAATCGCTTTTTCTCGAACGAGTTCGGCGGCCAGGAAACGCTCCGGCTGATCCGTGAACTGATCGCTTGGAAAATGCGGCGGCGCCTCGGGAAGCCGCGTGAGCCAGGAATTTACCAAGTCGAGGCAGCCGGCGCCGGTGAGCGCGGAGATGGGGAAAATCTCGGCGAACGCGAACACTTTGCTGTAGCGCTCGATCATCGGCAGCAGCAGCTGTTTGTGAATGCGGTCAACTTTATTCAGCAAGAGATAAACCGGACCGTGAAACCGTTCGACCCATTGAATCGAAAAGCGGTCGCCCGCACCGAAATCGGCGGTAGCGTCCACGATGAGCGAAAGAATGTCGATGCCTTCCAGGGCGTGTTGCAATTCGTCCATCATCATGCGGCTCAAAACGTTTTCGGGCCTGTGAATGCCGGGCGTATCCACCAGGACGATTTGCGCGTCGTCACGATTCAGAATGCCCTGGATGCGGTTGCGCGTAGTTTGCGGCTTGGGCGAAACGATGGCGACTTTCTGGCCGACGAGCGTGTTTACAAGCGTGGACTTGCCCGCATTGGGGCGCCCAACAATCGCGACGAAGCCGGACTTGAAAGGCATGGAGACAACGATTGTACGCCATTGGGGATGATGCGAGTAGTTTCACGAGCGTGGAGAAGAATGAAGAATGCGAAAATGTTCTCTTTCAGAGACTGTCAGTTGAAGCGGGCGCGGACGCGCAGAACTTTGCGCTGATTGGCTTCGAGGACTTCGAAGCGAAGACCGTCAGCATCGATGATTTCGCCAGTGCGTGGAACGTGGCCTGCGACGCTGTTCAGCAATCCCGCGATGGTAGTGGAGCTGGAATGCTGCATAGCGGCGTCAAGCCGCACGCCAAATAGTTCACCGACTTTGTCCACCGGCACGCTGCCGCGAACGACCAGAGCGCCGCCGGCTTCGCGAATCACGTCGGGCGCCGGCCTGCGATCTTCTTCGCCGATTTCGCCGACAATTTCTTCCACCATGTCTTCGATGGTGACGACTCCGGCCATCAAGCCGTATTCGTCAATCACGATTCCCATCTGCTGATGCTTGCGCTGCATTTCTTTCAGCAGTTCGGAGCCAAATTTCGTCTCCGGCACAAAAAGAGCGGGGCGTTTCAGTTCGCGAACCGTGCGATGGGCGGCTTCCGTATCGGGCACTTCGAGCATATCGCGCGCCATGACGATGCCGACGATATCGTCCAGCGATTTTTCAAAGACAGGCAGCCGCGAAAATTTTGTTTCGACGGCGAGCTCGCGCAATTCTTCCAGCGAGGCATCGGCTCGGATGGCAATCACGTCGGGACGCGGCGTCATCACTTCGCGCACACGCTTGTCGCCGAACTCGACAACCTGCTCGATGAGCCGCGCTTCGTCCTGCTCGATGATTCCTTCTTCAGTGGCGGCGTCAACGAAATCTTCGATGGCTTGCTGTTCAGCGGCGGGAGCGCTTTGTTCTTCTTCCGAAACATGAAGCACGGATATGAGGAGTTCGAGGACGGCGAGAATCGGCCAGGTGAGAAAAAGAAAAGCGCGCACGACAGGAACGAATGGCGCGATCCAGTTACCCGGAGCGCGCGCAAGCAGAAGCGCAGGCAAAAACTGCATGGCGACAACGACTTCAGCCCCCAGAAAGAAGATCATTTCGAGTGCAGCTTCCCAGGTTCCCAGAGAGAAGAAGATGACTGCACGCGCAGTGATCGCGGCCACAAGAACGAGCCAAAGGCGCGTAAGAAGACTGAATGCGAGAGCGGCGCGGCGGCGCTGCATGTGGAAGCGTGGTTCCACGACGGATTCGAAGGTTTCGAGATGGTCGTGGATCCCGCCGGTGGAGACTCGCCCCAGTTCGCGATACACGCGATCGAGGTATGAGAAGAACAGCAGTATCGCCGTAAGAAAGAGAATGCCCGCGGTGTATATGAAGATCGGCATGATTACGCCAAACCAAGACGGCGGCGAAGACTCATTTCCCGGCGGTCCATTTGACCTTGATCGGCTTCGTGGTCGTATCCCATCAGATGAAGAATTCCGTGAAGGATTAAAATGCGCATTTCGGCGTCGAAATCGCGCCCAAGACGATGTGCGTTTTGCCGCGCCACGGCCGGAGCGATGGCGATATCGCCCAAGTAGTCTGGCGTAGAAGTTGTGCGCAGCGCGACAGTTGCGCCTTTTCCGTGCAATTTGCGAACCCGCTGCTTAGAACTCGGCTCATCCGTTGTAAACGACAATACATCGGTGGGGCGATTTTTACCACGGTACAAGCGATTCCACTTCGCGATTTCCGCATTGGTGACCAGGCAGACTGTAACAGCGCTCGCGGGAATACGCAGAATCCGCCTCACTTTCGCGGAAAATTTCTCGAGACTGGAAATGGACACTTTTACCTGACGCTGTTGGTTGAGAATCATGAAACTGGATTAGGTCCGATGGTTCTTGCCGGGGGGATGCGCCGCTCCGTGTTCGTCGTATGCTTTGATAATGCGCTGAACCAAGCTGTGGCGGACGACGTCGTGCTCGTCGAAATAAACCATGGAGATTCCTTCAATCTTGCCGACGATTTCGATAGCTTCGACCAGTCCCGAGCGGCGCGAATCCGGCAGGTCGATCTGCGTGACGTCTCCCGTGATTACGGCCTTCGAATTGAAACCCAGGCGCGTGAGAAACATTTTCATCTGCTCGCTGGTGGTGTTCTGCGCCTCGTCCAGAATGACGAAAGAATCGTTCAGCGTGCGGCCACGCATAAAGGCGAGCGGAGCGACTTCGATGATACCTTTTTCGAGAAAGCTCTCCAGCTTGTCGGCCTCCAGCAGGTCATACAGCGCATCGTAAAGAGGGCGCATATAGGGATCGACTTTCTCTTGAAGTGTGCCGGGGAGAAAGCCCAAGCGCTCGCCCGCTTCCACCGCGGGCCGCGCAAGAATGATTCGAGTTACTTGCTTGGAGAGCAGCGCGGAAACTGCCATAGCCACTGCCAGGTAGGTTTTCCCTGTTCCGCCGGGACCGATGGCGAAAACCATGTCAAAAGTTTCGAGCGACTCAAGATAGCGGCGCTGATTGGGGCTCTTGGGCGCGACGGTTTTCTTGCCGAAGGAACGCACGCGAGTGGGCGAGAAAGCGCCGCGCAATTCAGCAGGTGACACGGCAGTGGCGACGCGCAGGAGCGATTTCACTTCCTGGCTAGCCGGGACGCGACCTTCGCGGACTCGGTTGTTATATTCACCAAGGATTTGCGCCGCGCGCTCCACCTGAACGGGGTCGCCTTCGATTTCGAGATCATGATCCTGCAAATGGGTTCTAACGTGCAGGGTTGATTCGAAGAGCTTGATGTTTTCGTCGAGAGTACCAAAGAGCTCGCTGATTCCACCGACGAGTCGGACGGTTTGTTTCATTCAGTATCGCGGGCGCGACGCCTCCAGAACACTGGGTGTTTGTTAGCGTAGCGCGGCACGCAAGCAGGGTCAAGGTGAGACAAAAAGGATTCATGAAGCTGTAATGTTGTCGATAAACTACGCAGCTGCAATGAAAGGCTTCCCAAAACGGGCTTTGTCGCCTGGATCAGAGTTTCTTTTCGGCATGGGAGTAACTCTTGTTGAAATTCTGCGAGAAAAGGACCCAGCCTCGCCGCCACATTGTGCCATTCTGTTAGCAGGCGTTGTAGCGGTTATCGTGGGGCTGGCCGAGACGGATATCCGTTCCGAAATGAGGAATCGTGAGGCCGATGAGCGTCCAAAAGGAACTCCTCGGGATTCTCATGGTAACGATCCATCGTAAGGACCGTTAAATAACGACGGGAGACAGGCATGGCAAAGTTGGAACCATCGCGCGACACAGAAGGCAAAACTTATGCGGAGCCGCGGCGGACGCAGCGGGTGCGGATCGGGATGTCGGTGGAAGTCCGTTCAGCCGAAGGCGAGCTGTTCCAAGAAAAGACGAAGACTATTACCGTGAACGCAAACGGTTGCCTCGTGCTGCTGGCTGCAAAGGTGAAACGCGGTCAGAAGTTGGTTATCAGCAATCCTCAAACTCTGGAGGAACTTGCGTGCTCTGTAATTTTTCAGGGCGACTACAACAGCGGTAAATCGGAAGTGGGCCTGGAATTTTCCGATCCGTCACCAAAATTCTGGCGTATCGCGTTCCCTCCCAATGATTGGGATCCAAACGAACGCAAACGCGCCAGCGCCCCAACCGCAACAGCTCCTCGTGGGAACCGCTAAATCATCAGTTGATCGGACGGCACTTTAGCTATCGCCTCGACCCGGATTACCTTGATCCTCTCTGGCTTCGTTTCTACGGCTTGGCTGCGGGAAATTGTACTTTGGGAGCCTCGCGCGAAGCTTCGGAAGCCTGGAAATAAGCGTCGTTGCGTTTGAAGCCGGCCCAGCCCGCATAAATATTGTTCGGGAATTGCCCGATGTAGGTGTTGTAGGCCTGGATGGAATCGTTGTAGCGTTTCCGCTCAACGGCGATGCGATTCTCCGTGCCGGCGAGTTCGTCCTGCAAGCGCAAGAAGTTTTCATTCGATTTAAGCTGCGGATAATTTTCGACGATCACGAGCAGGCGGCTCAGCGCACCGTCAAGTTGTCCGTTCGCGGCGATTTTATCCTGCGGAGTCTGCGCGCCCATCAACGCGGAACGAGCTTTCGCGATGTCGCCGAAAACGGTTTCTTCATGAGCGGCAAAGCCTTTCACCGTTTCCACCAGGTTCGGTATCAAGTCGGCGCGGCGCTGCAACACTACATCCACTTGAGCCCAGTTGGACTTTACCGTTTCGTTGAGCGTGACCATCTGATTGCGATGTGAGACGTATGAACCGCCGACTATCAGCGCAAAGATCACTAGAATCGCTACGATTGCCAAAACTGCTTTCATGAAAGCCTCCCCTGGAAATGTAATCAGCCGCGTAGTCGCAGAATCAACCCACTAAGTGTCTCTATGCCGATTCGAGCCGGCGATCTACTTCGTTCGTTACGACCTCAACCAGTTCAAGATAAGCATTGAGCGAGACCTCAACATCAATCTCGCTTTTCTTCCGTTTCCCTTCCCGCAGATCCAGGATCGTCTGGAAAGCGGTGGGGTTCGCGCCCGTCAGCGAGGCGATCGCATTCACGGTTTCGCGCTTTGTAGCGGGCATATCGTGACCCAGAGCCAGCAGCGCGTGGCGAAACAGCGCACAGAAGGGTGAAACGGATTTGAGCATGATGTCCACGTGAACTTTATTGCTGAGCGGCGCTGCGAGTATCGCTTGCCGCAGGCGCAGCCACGCCGTGCGAAGTTCGCGTTCGACTTGAAGGCGGTGCAGATGCAGCGGAACCTCAAAGTCGTCGAGGAAATCCGTTCCATAAAGAATACGGTGATGGAGCTTCATGTCCAGAAGCTCAATGGCGAACACATCGGCCGAGTGGCGCAGTTCGTCAACCGTAAAAATAAGGGGAGCGAGATTGCCCTGGCGCATCCACCAATCCGCGACACCGTGCGCGTGCTCAAGCAGCGCGGCGTCGGCTCGATCGACCACGCAGAGGACGTTCAGATCAGAATGTCCCGCGCGAAATTCGCCGGTAACCGCGGAGCCGTACAACACGACAGTCTTCAGATTGTCGTGAAGTGCGGCTTTCAGTCGATCCACAAGTTCTGTAAGTTTTGCTTCCATTCGCGATGTCCTCAGCTAACTACGCTTGCAGCAGCACAAAACTACCAACTGCCGCTGGCTCCGCCGCCACCAAAGGAGCCTCCGCCAAAACCGCCGAAGCCTCCGCCCCCGCTACCACCGCCAAATCCTCCTCCGCCAAAACCACCACCTCCGCCCATCATGCCGCCGATCATCGGGCCCACCCACCAACCGCTTCCAGGGCCTCTACCACCTCTGCCGCCTCCACGTCTAATCAGATTCGCAACCAAGGATACGAGAAAAATTATCACAATAATTACGAAGATCGGACTAGGCCCGTTCCCTCGTTGTTCTCTTTGGGGAGTGCGCGCGGCGGGTAACGATGTCGTGGCGCTGAGCGTGACTCCGCGATCCTGTGCGATCACATCCGCGACCCGACGCGTTATCAGAAGCATCGCAGCATCGTAATTTCCCTCGCGCAGGTATGGCACTGCTTCGCGCAAGAACCCACCGACTTTGCCGTCCGGAAGGATCGGCTCGAGGCCATAGCCAACCTCAACGCGGTCTTGGCGGTCGTCAACCGCCAACAGAATCAAGACTCCACTAGCGGATTGCTTCGGCCCGATTCCCCACTGCGTAGCGAGAGCGATCGAATAATCTTCGATGGGTCTTCCTTCCAGCGACTTGACGGTCACCACCGCAATCTGCGCCTTTGCCTTCTGATCTACCTCGGTGCAAAGATTCGTCAGCAGACTACGAGCCGGCTGGCTTAAAACTCCCGCGAAATCGTTCACGTAACCCGTCGGTTTCGTTTTGGGAAGACCGTTCTGAGCGCCCGCGCCGAGTGCAAGGAACAACCATCCAAAACAGACCAGCAGAACGGCGGCAGCCTTCAAGGCGTCGCTAGGGATTCGTTGCTTGCGGGTGGACAGCATGATCGGTGGCAGGCATGTTAGGCCCACCCGAACGATGGTGTCAACGTATTGGGCCAACCGAGACAAGCCGCAGTGAATCGTGCGAGACCCGAATCGTTCCGCAGAGTTGCAAGCTTCGCAATTTATGCTGAAAAATTGTCACCAAGCAAGTTGCGATGCTAAACTCCACTGTCCGTTTGTTCGATTACGCACAGTAATGTTCGCTAATGAACGAACAGTGAGCCGAAATTCCCGATTAACCGTCTAATTTCAACCGGATACGCGTGGCCGCTGCTGTGCACCGAAAAAGGCCATTTGAAACAAATGGGCCTACGCGTGCGTTTAGATACAGTGAGGCCTGCACGCATTTCGACTTTTCACTATTCTGAGAGGAAACAACGATGATTCGAAGGTTTACGAATGTTGCGCTGGTGTTCCTGACTGCTGCTTCGCTGGTCGTTTCTCCGGTCTTTGCTCAGGCACAGCAAGGGCAGACTCCAGCAGCCCAAGAGCAGGGCGCGCAATCGCAGCAAACTCCGGGGCAAGCTCAGCCGGGACAGACGCAAGAGCCGTCCGGTAGCCAGCTTAAAGCCCAGCCTAACACTCCCGCCGCTGACGAAGCGCGGAGCATGAAGATGGGGCCGGATTATTCGAATGGCAAGCACTTCTTCCCGGACATAACCGGTCCGTACAGGTCCTTGCAGATCGCTCAGCCGATGCTGACAAACTCACCTCGAATCGACCAATTGATTCAGGGAGACAAGCTGATGCTTAGCCTGGAAGACGTGATCTCCCTCGCGCTCGAAAATAATCTGAACATCAGCGTGCAAAAGTTCCAGCCCTGGATTGAAGAAACGCAGCTTTTGAAAGCGAAAGCCGGCGGAATTCCGCAATCGGGTGCTACGCAGCAGGTAGTGTTGGGAACTTCGCCGTCCGTTTCTTTCGATCCGCTGATTACAGGAACCTTGGATTGGGCGCGGTCGACGACTCCAATCAATAACCCATTCATTTCCGGCACCGGAACGACGTCCGCCACGGCCCAAGCGATTACGGCCAATACCTACCAATATAATTTTGGTTTCTCCGAGGGGTTTCACACCGGTGCAAACTTCTCAGTAACGCTGAACACCACGCGCCAAGCTTCGAACTTGGAGGAAAACCTTTTTAACCCCTTCGTCCAACCGGTGTTGACCGCCACGCTGACGCAACCGCTACTCAACGGCTTCGGAATACTGGTGAATACACGGTACATCCTGGAAGCCAAGAATTTCATCAAGATTTCCGAATCGCAATTGGCGCAGCAAGTGATCGCCACGGTCACGCAAGTTTCCAACGATTATTGGGAACTTGTTTTCGACCGGCAAAACGTAGTAGTTCAGGAAGCTGCGGTGGGCGTTTCCACCAAATTGTATGAGGACAACAAGAAGCAGTTGCAAATCGGGACCATGGCTCCGCTCGACGTGCTCACCGCGGAATCACAAGTCGCTACCGACCAACAAAACTTGATCGTGGCGCAAACTACGCGTCTGCAGCAACAGACGGTCCTGCTTAACGATATCACCAAGAATTTGATGGCGCCGGAATTGGTGGGCCTCGAACTCATTCCGACGACGACGATTTCCACTCCCGAAGTTGTCGAAAATATTCCGCTGCAGGACGCGGTGCAGGAAGCCTGGAAGAAGCGGCCTGAGGTGTATCAGGCGGATCTGAACTTGAAAAACGCGGGCATCGAAGTGAAGGCTACCAAGAATGCGCTGCTTCCTTCGCTCAACGTTTACGGGCAATTCAGTCAGACAGGACTTTCCGGAAACGAACTCGTTCAAACTTCCAATACACCCACGAGTTTTGAGGCAATAACCAGCGAGCCCATCGTGGATGCGAACGGCGTTCCTCTAACCCCTAATGCATTCCTCGGCGTTCCAATCTTCCCGACGGCTGTAACGTCCGCCGGCCTGGGCAGCGCCCTTTCCAACATGATCAACAACAATTTCCCGACGTATGCGGCGGGAGTGACCTTTGCTATTCCGCTGCGCAACCGTTCGGCGCAGGCAGACAACGCGCGCGCTCTGCTGGATGAGCGGCAGCAGCAAACGCAATATCGCCAAACTCAGAACACGATCGTGCTGAACGTTCGCAATACGATCATCGCGCTGCAGCAGGACCGCGCCCAAGTGGCGGCGGCTGAAAAAGCGCGAATCCTGGCGCAGCAGACTCTCGATGCCGAGCAGAAGAAATACCAGCTCGGTTCGTCCACCAGCTACAACGTCGTCCTTCGCTCCCGCGATTTGACCGCGGCGCAAGGCACGGAATTGCGCGCCAAGGTCAACCTGGAAGAAGCTCTCGTGAATTTCAATCAAGCCATGGGACGCACGCTCGAAGTAAACCGGATTACCATGGCTGACGCTCTGCGCGGGAAAATCTATCGCGAGAAGCAGATTCCCGGCACGCCGGATAATGACAGCCCTATCGGAGCAAAGTAGGCTCGCCGAGTCTGAACGCGATTCATTTTCTGCGTCCAGTTTCTGATACGGTGTCCGGCCTTTCTCTATTTGCCTCGCTCGATTTCCGCAGCTTGCTGGCGCTGCCCCGTTGACCTAGAATGAAGACTAGCAAGCTTGTGATTTGAGCAACGCCCGTCGTCCGAGGAGCCCTGCCCATGGCCGAAAAAATTGGCGAAAAAACTGCTGATCCGCTGAATTCCAAATCCGCGGACGCCCTGGACGCGAAGCGCAAGCCCTCGCCGGCCGAACTCAACTGGGAAGAAAAGACTCTGCGGCCCACGCTCGAAAAATCGGCGGAACGCCCGGCTGATTTCACCACGGTTTCAAGCTATCCCATCAGGCGCCTTTATACTCCCGCAGACCTGCCCGACTGGAACCCTGAGCGCGATCTTGGTTATCCAGGTGAGCCTCCCTATACGCGCGGAATTCATTCCACGATGTATCGCGGCCGGCTGTGGACTATGCGCCAGTTCGCCGGTTTCGGCGCAGCCGAAGACACTAACCGCCGATTCCGCTATCTGCTTTCGCAAGGACAGACGGGACTTTCCGTCGCGTTCGATTTGCCCACGCTGATGGGATACGACTCCGACCACCCGCTGTCGGAAGGCGAAGTAGGAAAATGCGGCGTGGCGATCAGTTCGCTGGCGGATATGGAAATTCTTTTCGACAAGATTCCTCTTGCTGACGTCACCACTTCGATGACCATCAATTCCCCGGCCTCGGTGATTTGGGCCATGTATCTCGCTGTGGCCGAAAAGCAGGGCGCCGACTGGAAGAAAATCTCCGGAACGCTGCAGAACGACATCTTGAAGGAGTACATCGCGCAAAAGGAATACATCTACCCGCCCGAGCCTTCGATGCGGCTGGTGATCGACACTTTTGAATTCGGAACGAAGCACACGCCGCGATTCAATCCTATCTCCGTCAGCGGTTACCACATTCGCGAAGCCGGCTCGACCGCGATCCAGGAACTCGCTTTCACCTTGCGCGACGGCATCGAATATGTGGACTGGGGCTTGCGCCGCGGGCTGGATGTGGACGAATTCGTCCCGCGGCTTTCATTTTTCTTCAACGCCCACAGCGACTTCTTCGAGGAAATCGCCAAATATCGCGCGGCGAGGCGCATCTGGTACAAGACTATGCGGGAGCGTTTTGGCGCCAAGAGCCCGCGTTCGTGGGCGTTGCGTTTCCACACGCAAACCGCCGGATGCTCGCTGACCGCGCAGCAGCCTTACAACAACGTGGTGCGAACGGCGTTGCAGGCTCTCGCTGCCGTTCTCGGCGGAACGCAATCTCTGCACACGAATTCATTGGATGAAGCATGGGCGCTTCCAACTGAGTTCGCCGCGACCGTCGCGCTCCGCACGCAGCAGATCATCGCCCACGAAAGCGGCGTCACAAACACCGCCGATCCGTTGGGCGGCTCGTACTTCGTGGAAACCCTCACCGACGAAATCGAACGCGGCGCATGGGATTACATTCAGAAAATTGATGCGCTCGGCGGAATGGTGCCGGCCATCGAACGCGGGTATCCGCAACGCGAAATTGGCGAAGCCTCGTACCGCTACCAGGTAGCCGTTGATCGCAAAGAAAAAATCATCGTGGGAGTGAATGATTACGTCACCGAAGAGAAGCCCCTAGAGACGTTGCTGATCGACGAGTCAACCGCTGAAGGCCAAACCAAGCGCCTCCAAAAACTTCGCGCGGAGCGCTCAAACGATGAGGTCGCCCGCCGCCTCGCTGCGCTGCGCAAAGCCGCAGCGGGCACGGAAAACACCATGCCTTACATTTACGAGGCGGTAAAAGCCTACGCCACGCTCGGCGAAATTTGCGACACCATGCGAGACGTCTTCGGCATCTACGAAGAAGTAGCTATCACCTAAGAATGCAGTCCGAAAAATTGGCGCCATATCAGCAGAGGCAATCCAACATTGAAAAGTTTGAGACCAAGTGGAATTTCTCTGCTCGCCACTCTGTGTTGCGTGTTCTTCTCTTGCGCGATTGCTCGGCAAGCGGGCGCTGCGGCCGAAAAAGATAAAAAGCCCGCGAACGTTAAGAATGGATTCATCACCACTCCTGACGGTGTAAAGATTCATTACCTCGAAGCGGGGCATTCCATATCCGGTCAAAATGCCGAAGTGGGTAACCCCTTGCCCTCAAACGTGACGCCGACCAAGGGCAATATTGCCGTTTCAGCGGACCGCAAATTCCCTTCCCTCCTTTTTGTCCCCGGATGGACCATGCCCGCATGGATTTGGGAGAACCAAATCTCGTATTTCTCGAAAGACTATCGCGTAGTTGCGATGGACCCAAGATCGCAGGGCGAATCTTCGCAAGTCTCGGAAGGCTTATATCCCGCAGCTCGCGCGCGCGACATCAAAGCTGTGGTCACGCAGCTGCATCTCGCTCCGGTTGTGATTGTGGCTTGGTCCATGGCTGTGGTCGAAACGATGGCTTACGTCGATCAGTTCGGAACCGGAGATTTAGCAGGCTTCGTGTTCGTGGACAATGACGCAGGCGGCCGCGCTCCCGGCGACGCAGATCAGGATTTCGGGCTCCTTAAGGGAGTTTTAGAAGACAGGCAAAACGCTACGAGCAACTTCGTTCGCAAACTCAATTTTAAAAAGCCTCAGGCCGAGGAATATCTTCAGAGAGTAATTCAAGCGTCGCTGCGCGTGCCGACGAATACCGCGGTTGCGCTGCTGGTCGGATATTTCGTCGCGGACTATCGCTCCGTTCTGCCGAAAATCGACAAGCCCAGCATCGTCTGCGCCGCAAAGACCCCTTACATGACTTCGATTCTCGAGATGCAAAAACAAATTCATGGCTCGCAGCTTGAGGTTTTCGACGGCGCTGGTCACGCTCTCTTTGTGGACGACGCGGACCACTTTAATACCCTCCTCGAAGAGTTCCTCCTGGATTTGCGTTACTAGCGGGGAATTCGAGGATTGTGTATAGGTCGGTTTCACGTAACCCGACTGGCCCGAAGTTAGCCTGCCATGGCAACGACCAGCGGTTGGTAGAAGCCAGTCTCGGCAGGCAGCATCCACCTCACCCGCACGAATCCGACACCTTCAAGGATGGCAGTCAATTCTTCGCGGAGCACTGCTCTGTAGATCGAAATGCCGTGTTGAGTTTGCCAGCCGCTCGGAGTGTCGCGAGTGATATACAGATGCAAGGTGTATGTGCGCTCTTCAATCCAGTCCCACAGTTGAAAAATGATCCGACGCCGCCCTGCATCAGAGAAGAAAGACGGAGGTTGAACGACTGGTCTTTCCTTAATCAGATGGTCATAGTCTCTGATGCTGGCCACAAAAATTCCGCCGGCTCGAAGTTTTTTCCGAACCTGCGCTGCGGCCCGGGTGAGGTTCTCGTCGCTTGAAAAGTGAGGCGAGAGTTGTCCATACAAGTCACAGCGTCAAATCCGGTCCCCGGCACAGCGTCAAGATGCAGCATATCCGCAACGTGCAATCGTAGATCCAAGCTTCGCGCTGAAGCCTCCACGCGTGCTCTTTCGATAGCGCGGGGACTTAAGTCAGAACCGGTGACGCGGAAACCGGCTCTCGCCAGGCCCAACGCTTGAGTTCCGATCCCGCAGGCACAGTCGAGGATCGTCATCGGCGTGGCACTGCCGCATTCGCGCGCGAGGATCGGTCCAAGAACAGCAGCTTGCCTCGCGATAGATGCTTCCCAGTCCTCGAAAATTAAGTGGTAATTGGAAGATAGATCGTCGTAGAAGTCTTGTACCGTTCCGGCCATGTTGCATTCTACCAACAGAACTCAAGCCTTTATAAACGCCCGTAATCGGATACTGATCCGCTACCGATGATTGCCTCTGCTACCGTTTCAAGCGCCATTTGAAGTATTCTTGCTTGCTATGCCCGATAAGAAAATTCGCGTGCTGATTGCCAAGCCGGGTCTCGACGGCCACGACCGTGGAGCCAAAATCATCGCGCGCGCGCTGCGCGATGCCGGAATGGAAGTGATTTACACCGGCCTGCGGCAAACGCCGGAGATGATCGCGTCTGCTGCTGTTCAGGAAGACGTGGACGTCATCGGCCTTTCGATTCTTTCCGGCGCGCACAACACGCTTTGCCCTCGATTGATGGAACTGCTGCGCGGAAAAGGCATGGATGATGTAACAGTTCTGATTGGCGGAATTATTCCCGAAGCGGATATCCCAGCGCTGAAGAAAGGCGGAATCGCCGAAGTCTTTCTTCCCGGGACGCCTACGCAAGCTATCGTAGATTTTATCCGCCAGCGAATCACACCCACTCCCGCGAGCGCGTGACCACTCAAGAGTAGCAGTCGGCCCCACTATGAACATTGCCCTCCGAAAATTACGGCAACGCGCGGATGAGTTTAGTGCGCGTGTAGGCGACGCCGAAGTCCAGCCACTCGATGTTGCGATGCGACGAACCAATTTCGGATGGTACAATTTACCGTTTGGCGGTTCTCGTCTGGCTGGCCGTTGAACGGAACATACTCACGACAGAAAGGATCCGGTGAGCGTCACAAAAAACGACAAGCATCCCGACACGAAATCCGCTGATTTCGAAAAGCGCAGCCGACAAATGGTCGATCGGCTGACCGAAATCAAAAACGAAGAAGAGCGGATTCGCCAGTGCGGCGGCGCGAAAGCCATTGAGGCGCAGCATAAAAAAGGCCGGCTGACGGCGCGCGAACGCATTGCCAAGCTGATCGACGCGAAAACCGAGTTCTTCGAACTGGGGCTCTACGCCGCTTACGAAATGTACGAAGAATGGGGCGGTGCTCCGGCGGCCGGAACGATCACCGGGCTGGCCCGTGTTTCCGGGCGCCAAGTGATGATCATCGCGAACGACGCGACCGTGAAAGCGGGCGCTTTTTTCCCCATGACGGCCAAGAAAGTAATTCGCGCGCAAAACATAGCCATCGAAAATCACATACCTACGATTTACCTGGTCGATTCCGCGGGTGTTTTTCTGCCGCTGCAGGAAGATGTTTTCCCGGACACCGACGATTTTGGGCGCGTGTTTCGCAACAACGCCGTGATGAGCGCGATGGGCATCCCGCAAATTACCGCGATCATGGGCATGTGCGTGGCCGGCGGCGCTTATTTGCCGGTGATGTGCGACAAAATCCTGATGACCGAAGGAAGCGGGCTGTTCCTCGCGGGGCCCGCTCTGGTGCAGGCCGCCATTGGACAGAAGACTTCGGCCGAGGAATTGGGCGGCGCGCAGATGCACGCACAGATCAGCGGCACGATTGATTTTCGCGAACCCGACGATCCCGCGTGCATCAAACGCATTCGCGCTCTGGTGGACAAATTCGGCCATCCCCCTCGCGCGCCTTTCGATCACAAGCCGGCCGCGCCGCCGGAGCATCCGGCCGAAGAAATTTATGGGATTTTCTCGTCGAATCCCGCGCAGCAGTACGACATGCACGAAATCATCGAGCGCATCGTGGACAAAAGCGAATTCGAAGAATATCGCGCCGAATATGGACAGACCTTGCTCTGCGGCTACGCGCGAATCGGCGGCTGGGCTGTTGGAATCGTGGCCAACCAGAAAAAATCCGTCAGCGTCGCCGCGCCCGGCACGGGAGACAAACGCATCGAATTCGGCGGCGTAATTTATACTGAATCGGCGGACAAAGCTGCGCGGTTTATTCTCGATTGCAACCAAAACCTTGTGCCGCTGATCTTTCTCCACGACGTGAATGGATTCATGGTCGGCAAAGAAGCGGAGTGGAGCGGAATCATTCGCGCGGGCGCGAAGATGGTCAACGCAGTGGCCAACAGCGTAGTGCCGAAGATTGCCGTGATCTGCGGCGGTAGCTTCGGCGCCGGCCACTACGCCATGTGCGGCAAAGCTTATGACCCGAGGTTTATTTTCGCCTGGCCCACGGCGCGTTACGCTGTGATGGGCGGTGATGCCGCGGCTGGAACGCTGGTCGAAATTAAGATTAAGCAACTCGAGCGCGAAGGCAAAAAGTTGAGCGACGCGGAGAAAAAGGAGCTTTACGAATCCACTCGCGCCACTTACGAGCACCAAACTGATCCGCGCTACGCCGCCGCTCGTCTCTGGGTCGATGCAATTATCGATCCCGCGCGCACTCGCGAAGCCTTGATCGAGGCGCTGGATTCGGCAGCGTTGAATCCGCATGTGGCGGAGTTCAAAACCGGCGTGTTGCAGACTTAAATGGACGAAGAGAATGCGCTTCCGAAACGCGGCGGAGTCACAACGCTGCTCTTTACCGCGCTTCTCGTTTCGCCGTGCTTTTTTGCCTGGGCCAGTTCGTACGTGATTTCACAGGGCGGCGCCGGATCGCATTCGGGAATGTGGTTCATGTATCAGGTGTCGCAATATCTTTCATACCTGGGGCTTGTAGTGGCCGTGGTTTTGACGATCATTAACGGCTCGCTACGCACAACGGCTCGAATATTTGTTTTTCTGATGGCACTCTTGATTGTCGGCGGAATTTCAGCGCTGTGGTACGCAACTCATATCTATCGGAGCCCTTGGTATTAACTTATGACAAATGAAGTCACCATCGTCGAATGCCCGCGAGACGCCTGGCAAGGCCTGCGCCAAGTGATCCCCACGGTAGAAAAAGTCCAGTACCTCACGCGCTTGCTCAAACTCGGCTTCCGCCACATTGACGCAGTGAGTTTCGTTTCGCCGAAACACGTTCCGCAAATGGCGGACAGCGAAGCCGTGATGCAGCAGCTCAGCGAAGTGAAAACCGGTGCCGGTAAGGCTCCGGAAATTATTGGAATCGTGGTGAACGCGCAAGGACTCGAACGTGCACTTGCGACGCCTGGCGTGACCACGGTCGGCTATCCCTACTCCGTCTCTGCATATTTTCGCCGCGCCAATGCGAATATGTCGCGCGCGGAATCCCGCGATTTGGTGGAGCGATTGCAACGCGACACGAAAGCTGCGGGCAAAAATCTTGTGATTTACATTTCCATGGCCTTCGGAAATCCGTACGAGGAACCCTGGGGGCCGGAAATAATCGAAGACACTCTCGTGTGGCTGAAAAATGTTGGAGTACGCACTGTTTCGCTGGCGGACACTGTGGGCACAGCTTCTCCGGAAGACGTAGCCCGTTTGTACAGCGCGGTTAAAAGTTCGGTGGCCGGAGTTGAAATCGGCGTGCATTTGCATAGTCGTCCTGAACATGCGCCCGAAAAAGTCCTCGCAGCTTATGAAGCGGGATGCCGGCGATTCGATGGCGCGTTGACCGGATTGGGCGGATGCCCCTTTGCTGGAGATGATCTGGTGGGAAATATTCCCACGGAGGCAATCTTGACGACTTTAGCCGCCCGCGGCGTTTCCACCGGAATTGACACGAAATCACTGGCTGTCGCTTGCGCGATGACGGAAGAGTTGCGCGAAAAATATGTGCACGTGCAGAAGACGATTCCTCCCATAACTTCTACGACAGTAAATTGAAATCGAGGTCTTCTTGGAATACAGCACCCTAAAATTCGAACGCGACGGCGAGATCGCGACGCTAACTCTTAACCGTCCGGATAAGCGCAACGCCATTTCTACACCCATGGTTGACGACCTCGTCGCCGCGCTTGGCGCTGCGGAGGCGGATAAATCCGTTCGCGTTGTGATTCTCACCGGCGCGGGAAAAGCTTTTTGCTCCGGCATGGACCTCGAAACTCTGCAGGCCCTCGCGAAACAAACGCCTGAGCAAAATCTCGCCGACTCGCGCCGCATGGCGAAAATGTTTCAACTCGTTTACAGCTTTCCCAAGCCGCTCATCACCGCCGTAAATGGCGCGGCGATCGCCGGCGGCTGCGGCCTTGCGACGCTTTCAGACTTTACTTTGGCTGTTCCCGCTGCGAAATTCGGCTACACGGAAGTCCGCATCGGATTTATTCCCGCCCTTGTTTCTGTGATGCTTCGTAGACAAGTCGGCGAGAAACACGCCCGCGATCTTTTGCTGAGCGGCCGCATCATTGACGCCGCGGAAGCTTTTCGTCTAGGTCTGGTGACCGAAGTCACGCCGCCGGACGACTTGATGAAGCGGGCGCGTGAAGTTGCAAACATGCTTCTCGAAGCCAGTCCCACAAGCCTGGCGCTGACCAAGCGCTTGCTGCTGCGTTACGACGAAGAACGACTGCGCGCCGAGCTTGAGTTGGCCACGCAGGAGAACGCGCAGATTCGCTCGACCGATGATTTTCGCGAAGGCCTGGCGTCGTTCCTCGAAAAGCGCCCGCCCAAATGGACGGGGCGCTAGCGTAGCCGAGGCTCACGCTCTCTCCGGCACTCTGATACACTTTTCCGCCAATGCTTCAATACGCTGAAACGACCATTCGCGTGCGGTATGCGGAAACCGATCAGATGGGAGTCGTCTATCACGGAAATTATTTCACTTGGTTTGAGGTCGGCCGCGTGGAACTTTGCCGTCAGCTCGGCTTCGAGTACAAGCGCATGGAAGCCGAGGACGATAGTTTCATCGTCGTCGCGGACGCGCATTGCCGTTTCAAGCGGCCCGCGCGATTCGACGACGTTCTTGTGATCCGCACCACCGTTACTCAATCCCAGCGGCGAACTGTTCGATTCGGCTATGAGATTATTAATCAAGCCTCGGGCGAATTGATCGCAACCGGAGACACTATGCACGTTTTTTGCGACGGTCTCGGCAGACCAAAAACGCTGCCCGAAAAATATCGAAAGTATTTTCCAGCAAGCCACCGATGAAACCGATCCAAATTGACGGCGACAATTTCACGCTGGAGCAGCTTTACAGCGTTGTGCTCGAAGGAGCGCAAGTCGAACTGGCTCCGCAGGCGCGCGAACGCATGAACGCTTCGCGCGCAGTCGTCGAGCGGCTGGCCGACTCGAACACGGCGGTGTACGGCGTCAACACCGGCTTCGGCAAAATGGCTTCGGTGCGAATTTCTCGCGAGCAGATTCGCGCGTTGCAAGTGAACCTGGTTCGGAGCCACGCGTGTGGCATCGGTGCACCGTTGAACGAGCACGAAACTCGCGCGATGCTTGCGCTGCGCGCCAACGCCATCGCGAAAGGTTTTTCAGGCGTGCGCCCGGTCGTCGCGGAAACCCTTTGCTCTATGTTGAACAAAGGCGTGCATCCGGTAATTCCGTCGCAGGGGTCCGTGGGCGCTTCCGGAGATCTCGCGCCACTCGCGCATCTTGCGCAAGTAGCGATTGGCGAAGGCGAAGCCGTTTTACAAGGCCGCAGCATGCCGGGCGCTCAGGCGATGCAGAGCGCGGGAATCTCGCCGCTCGCGCTGGAAGCTAAAGAAGGACTCGCACTCTTGAACGGCACGCAAGGTATGCTCGCGTTGCTCGCTCTCGGACTGCGCAGCGCGGAAATCGCAGCTGACACTTCGGATGTCGCTGCGGCTCTCTCGCTCGACGCGCTGCGCGGCAGCCCCGCCGCCTTCGACGAGCGAATCGCGCGCGTGCGTCCGTATCCGGGACACGCTATTTCCGCGCAAAATGTACGGCGTTTGAATCGCGGCAGCTCGATTCGCGAATCCCACCGTCCGCCGGAAAAAGATCCGCGTGTCCAGGATCCCTATAGCCTTCGCTGCACTCCGCAGGTTCACGGAGCTGCGCGCGACGTCCTGGCGCAAGTGCGCGCAACGACCGCAGTGGAACTAAACAGCGCCACTGATAATCCTCTGGTTTTTGCCGCGCCGAATGCGGAATCGGGTTCCGGCGAAATAATTAGCGGAGGAAATTTTCATGGGCAGCCTCTCGCGATCGCTGCGGATCAACTTGCGGTCGCGCTGACTACGTTTGCGGGAATTTCCGAGCGTCGCGTCGAGCAGATGACAAATCCCCAAACCAGCCAGCTCCCCGCTTTCCTGGTGCGCGACGCCGGACTGAACTCCGGCTTCATGATTTTGCAGGTAGCCGCAGCCGCGCTCGCCAGCGAGATGAAGACGCAGGCTGTTCCGCATTCCGTGGATTCAATTCCCACTTCCGCCAATCAAGAGGACTACGTTTCGATGGGAATGGCTGCCGCGCGCCGAATCGAGCCGATGATGGCAAATTTGCGGAATGTTCTAGCGATTGAACTGCTCAGCGCCTGCCAGGGTATCGATCTTCTCGCCCCGCTTCGCACCGGAGCAGAAGCGCAAAAGGCGCATGACATCGTAAGAAAAGTTTCGCCGACGGTAGAAGCGGATCGCTCGCTTGCCTCAGATATCGCAGCCGTGGCGGGCCTCATCGACAAAGGCTCCTTCAGCACCCTCCTCCGCTAGTCCGCTCGCGAAAAGTCTTTGCGTGATTCGCTCGCTTTTCGTAGCGCCGGCGTCCCCGCCGGCTCTTTTGACTTTCTTGATTGTTCGGGAAACCGCCGGCGGGCCGCCGGCGCTACGAGACCATACCCGACGAGAAGCGGACGTATCTTCGGTTGAAAGCGGCCGCAAGCCGCTGCACTCCAAACGGCCCTGCTAAGGCGGGATCGGCGCCGACGAGAATCTTGCATTCGGCATGTAACCGTAGGGGCGCAGCATGCTGCGCCCGCTGTAACGCGGGCAACATGCTGAGGATTACGCCAAAGACTCAAACAGAAATGTGCCGAAGCGATATCCCGCGGCGTACTTGAACGGCGCTTCCCCCAGCGAATAGTGCCCGCACGGCATCGACAGATTCTCGACTTGCAATTTTTCGCGTCGCGCGGCGTGGAAGAAGGACTCGGTATATTCCGGCCAGAATGTTGGATCGTAGCGCCCGGTAATGGCGAGAATTTTCTTGTTGGTTCCGGCCAGCCTCGAAATATATGGATACGGACTAATCGGCGACCAGTAACGCCGGATGTCGTCATGTGAAATTTTGGTGCTGAGCGATTCCCACACATTCATGGTGGTCAAACCGCTGGCAACCACGTCGCCGCAGTATGTTGCAACATGCAAAAACGCGCCCGCACGCAACAAGGGCTCGTGGCACATCGTCACAAATCCAATCGAAGATCCGATGCTGGTGCCGAGAATTCCCAGCCGGTCGTAACCCTGGCTGTCCAGCCAGCGAAGAGTACGCCGCACATCCATCACCGCTTGCCGATTCGCCTGCAGCGTGAGCCCGATATTCGGGCCTACAAGATGGTCGCCACGAGGATGATCCGGAATCGCGCGGCGGTCGTGATACGGCAAGCTCATCTTGACCGCCGTGATGCCCAGCCGATTCAGCCAGCGGCAAACGTCCTGTTGCTCTTCCCAGCGCGCGTTCCATTGCGCGAGCACGACGACTGCCGGGCCCGTATGTCGCGCGTGGAAAACTTGCGCGTGCACACGATTGTTGGCCGGCCACGGAGATTCCACCGCGCTGGTAAACGTAAGAACGTCGTCGGCCAGCAAATAGTCGTCCGCCGGCGTGACGGCATACCATTCGTCGCTGTGTTCGATAGTGTGATCGACGAATCGGTCGAGGAACCCGCGCGGGTCCGGCTCTTTTGCATCGCCGCCGATGTGTTCCAGCCCCCATGCAAACGGAAGCGTGCGCCGATTGGGCTCCTGCGCCCAGCGCATGTGTTCATACCGGCGTATTTTCTGTTCGAGCCAAGCCATGGTCTGCAAACGAACAAATATAACGTAGCGCCGCGAACCAATCAAATGACCTTCGAATCACTCACTGGACGCTCTGCCACCATCACTCCGTAGGGGATGCGGCGTCCTGCGCCCGCTGCAAATGCTCGGCAACGCCGCACGGGAACCGAGGCGGCGACGTTTTATGTTTTTCAGTAGCGGTCAGACGTCTCGGACAACGTAAGATGATTAAACACCACTCGAAAGTGTTAGCAGTCGGGCACGATGGGAATGGCGCGGCTTGAGAGAGCGCGCTGGATATGGCAAATTCGAGGTGTGCCCCCTGAGCTCTTCGTCGGTATTTTTGTTTTCCTATTCGGCCTGATCATCGGCAGCTTTCTGAACGTCTGCATCCTGCGCATACCCGGCGGGAAATCCATCGTGATGCCTGCATCGGCCTGCCCGAAATGCGCTGCGCCGATTCGCCCGTATGACAATATTCCGGTCATCAGCTACGTGATCCTGGGTGGAAAATGCCGCGCATGCAAAACGCCTATTTCGCCCATGTATCCGCTGGTTGAATCGCTCACCGGCCTACTTTTCCTGGCGTGTTATCTGGCGTTCGGTTTAACGGTCGAGACGCTGAAATGGGCGGTCTTTTCCGCGATCATGATCGTTCTGGTTTTCACCGACTTGCGCGAACGCCTTCTTCCTGACGTCGTGAACTACACGGGCCTGGCGCTCGGACTCGCACTCAGCTTTTTCATTAAGCCAACGGATGGCACGGCGCTTTGGATCGCAAACCACATTTTCGACTTCCCTCCTCCCGCGCCAGTACTCTCTTTCGCTGATGCGATTTTCGGCGCAGCTTTTGGAAGCAGCCTCCTTTGGCTCGTGTCGGAAGCCTATTTTCGTCTGCGCGGACGCGAAGGCATGGGCCTCGGCGACGTGAAGATGATGTTGATGGCCGGCGCATTTCTTGGAACGAAACGCACGCTGCTCACTATCCTGGCAGGCTCGTTGCTGGGAAGCATTTTGGGCGTAGCTGTGATTCTGGCGCGGCGGAAGGAAGCCGACTACGAGTTGCCTTTTGGAACATTTTTGGGCATGGCCGCCTTGCTGGTGGTTTTTTTCGGCACACCGGTCGTAAACTGGTATCAGTCGCTGCTGATGGTGCGATAAACATGAATACTTTCTTGATGCTCGCGCTACTCCCCAAACGTCCGGCAGTCCCCGGCCCCCTGCCATTTAATATCGGATACGCCGCGGCGCTGCTCGTAGTGCTGCTGCTGAGCGTGGTTGCGCTTTTCTACGTGATGCGCAAGATGCTGCACGAAGGTTCGCGCGCTCAGAGCGGGGATTGGGCCAGCCCGAATCCTGATACGGATAATGCTTCGGCCTTCATGGCGGCCTCAATGCAGGGAGTGATTGAAAAACTGCGTGCGCAGGAAAAAGAACTCGCGCGGCTGCATTTGCTGGCGCAGGAGCGCGCACAGGAATCCGAGCGCCTGACCGAAGAAGTCACGCGCAACATGCCCACCGGCTTGCTGCTGGTGAATGCTACCGGAGCGATCAGTTCCACGAATCCCGCAGCGGAAGAAGCGCTCGGCATACGGACTCTGCGCTACCGCTCGTACCAGGAAATACTCGGCGCAGATTCAGATCTTGCCAGAATGCTCACTGCCTGCCTGCGCGACGCTAAAACAATTCAGCGTGGCGAAGTGGAGCACATGACCGCAGATGGCGAAGTTCGCCGTCTGGGCGTAACCATTTCTCCGATCTACCGCACCGTGCGAACAGCTGCACGCGCGAACCCGGACGCCTCGCTTTCGGCCGCTCTCGATATGAAAGTGAGCGGCGCGCTCTGCCTGATGAGCGATTTGACCGAGATCACCGCGCTGCAAAAACAAATCAGGTGGAAAGAAAATCTCGCCGCGCTCGGGGAGATGTCCGCCGGCATCGCGCACGAATTCAAAAATTCTCTGGCGACAATTTCAGGTTACGCGCAGATGATTCGCAGCGAAACGAAACCTGGTGAAACGCAGGAATCGGCCGAGCGCATCCTGGACCAGACGCGCGCCCTGACTCACGTAGTGACGGAATTCTTGCGTTTCGCCAAGCCGCTCGAAATTTGCTACGAGACAGTCCCCATGCAATCGCTGGTAGAGAAAGTTGCGGAAGAACTCCACGAAACGATCCCCGAATGCGGGGTGCAATTCGAAGGAACATTTCAGGACTTACCCGGCGACGAAGCGCTGATACGCCAAGCTTTGCTGAACCTGGCGCGTAATGGCGCGCAAGCGGCAAAAGAATCCACAAAGTCGCCGCGCGTCACGATTTCCGGCACAATCGAAGATCTGGGCGGCCGGAAATGGCAGCGCATCTGCGTTGCGGACAACGGTCCGGGAATACCTGCCACAGATTTGCCAAAAATTTTTCTGCCGTTCTACACAACCAAATCCGAAGGCACCGGCCTGGGTCTTGCCGTAGTCCAGAAAGTAGCGCTGCAGCACGCCGGCAGCATCGAAGCGCGCAACCGCCCCGACGGCGGAGCCGAGTTTTTGCTATGGTTACCTTTGCGGCAGGAGCCTACACCTTCCACGATTGCCTCCCGGGCAGCCCGCATCTAAACTCGTAGTAGACACCTTTAGGCAGAAGTGCCTCTCAGGAGGCTACAACCATGCGGAAACATCTTGGCTTGGGCGTCGCAGCAGCACTGTTGTCATGCCTGCCAGCGAGCGCATTCGCTTACCAACAGAATCAGTCTCAGCAGAACCAGCAACAAAACGCCGCGCCACCGGCCTCTCAGGCGCCGCCGGCAGCGCAAGCGTCACAGACTCCCCCAGCGCAACAAGATCCGTTGGTGGCTGCGGCGCGTCGCGCGCGTGAAGAGAAAAAAGACCAGTCCAAGCCTCCTAAAGTTTTTACCAACGAGAATCTGCCCACCACCGGCGGAATTTCTTCAGTCGGTGAAACTCATGCGTCAGGAGACAACAGCGCCGACGACAAAGCAGCGGCAGGCCCCGCCGGGAGCGACGAAAAAGCTTGGCGCGCCAAATTTGCGCAACTGCACCATAAGCTCGATCAGGATCAGGCAGACCTGGACGTGATGCAGCGCGAGCTAGGCCAGTTGGACATCCAGTATTACAACAATCCGGTAAAAGCCATGCAGCAGGATTTAACGCGCGAAGACATCAACAAAAAAACCAGTGACATCGAAGCGAAGAAACAGCAAATCGAAGCCGACAAGCAAGCCATATCCGATGCCGAAGATGATTTGCGCAAGGCAGGCGGCGATTCCGGCTGGGCGCGCTAAAACGTTCTGCCGATGGAACCCGTACTCCTTGTCGAAGACAAAGCCGAGTTGCGGGCAATGTTGCGCAAGGCCCTCGAACGCAATGGCTACGCGGTGGAAGAAGCGCCTGACGGAAATTCCGCAATCGATAAAATTCGAAGCCGCCGTTACCAGCTGATTCTCTCCGATTTAAAACTCCCCGGAAATTCCGGACTGGATGTGCTACGCGAATCCAGGCGCGTGGAGCCTACTCTCCCGGTAATTCTGATGACTGCCTACGGTTCGGTGGAAGAAGCCGTCACCGCCATGAAAGACGGCGCGTTCGATTTCATTCAGAAGCCCGTCGACCTGGATCATCTGAAGCTGCTGCTCGAACGAGCCGCGCGGCAGCAGGAGTTATTGCGCGAAAATCTTCTTCTGCGCGAAGAATACGCGCTGCACTACGGTTTTCCTCGAATCGTCGGCGAACATCCTTCCATGAAGGATGCCAGCCAAATGACGCAGCGTGTGGCTGCAACAGACTCCACCGTCCTGCTGCTCGGCGAGAGCGGTACCGGCAAGGAACTTTTCGCGCGCGCGGTGCATCATCTGAGCCCGCGCGCCGATCATCCCTTTGTGGCGCTGAATTGCGCGGCGATTCCTGAAGGCCTGGTGGAAAACGAATTGTTCGGCCACGAGCGCGGTGCTTACACGGGCGCAGGCGCACGCAAAATCGGCAAGCTCGAACTTGCGCATCGGGGAACGCTATTTCTCGACGAAATCGGCGAACTTCCACTCGCCATTCAGAGCAAGCTGTTGCGCGTGCTGGAAGAAAAGCGCTTCGAGCGAGTCGGAGGAACCCAGGAAATCGAAGTGAATGTGCGCGTCCTGACAGCCACGAACAAAAACCTGCACGCGGCGGTCGCTGATAAAACTTTTCGAGAAGACCTCTACTTCAGAATATCGGCTGTGCCCATTACGATTCCGCCCCTGCGCGAACGAGGTGACGACGTTTTCCTGCTGGCTGAACATTTCCTGGCGCGGTTCCGGCGCGAGTTTCGCAAACCTGCTTTGAAATTCTCTGCGGAGACACGCGCGCGTTTGGTCACCTATGCATGGCCCGGCAACGTCCGCGAGCTGCAGAACGCGATCGAACGCGCGGCGATCCTGGCGAATGGCACGGAAATTGACGCCGCTGCACTTCAATTACCGGCAGCTAAGCCGTCTTCCGAACAAGTTCCCGAAGGAATGCTCGAAGAGAAATTTCTTTGGGAAGGCCCGCTCGAAGAGGTTTCACAGCGCGCCGTGGCCCACGTGGAGCGATTCAAAATTCAGAATGCTTTGCGGGAATCGAAGTGGAATAAAACCCGCGCCGCCGAAAAGCTGGGAGTTTCCTATAAAACACTTCTCCACAAAATCCGCGCATTAGGCCTCGAAAACTAGCTCTCGCTCCCGCAGGATTTTTTCATCGAATCGCTAGCTTGTTCACTCTTTGGCTCTTGCTCGGGTATACGAGCGGAATGCAGGAGAACGCTGCCGAAGTTCCAGGAAGAGATTCGCACGTCGGTGAATCCCACGCTTTTCATCATCACGGCCAGCTCAGCGCGGCCGGGAAATTTCGCCACCGATCCGGGCAAATACCGGTACGCGTCTTTGCTGCCGGAAATAATCCCGCCGATGTTGGGAAGAATATAACGGAAATAAAACCGAAACATGCCCGCCATCGGCCCGCCTTTAGGCTCAGAAAACTCAAGGATCCCCACTTGACCATTCTCTTTCAGCACGCGCGCGATTTCGCGCAGCCCATTTTCATAGTTGGCAAGATTACGAAAACCAAACGCGGTGGTCACCAGATCGAAGCAGCCGCTTGGAAATGGCAGGCGTAAAGCGTCCGACGCGACGAAAACCGCCGCCCGATGATGCTTGCGTCCTTTCTCGTGCGCGCGTTCCAGCATCGGCTGCGCGAAATCGCTGCCAACCATCGGGATGCGATATGCTCCGCGGTCGCGCCAAGCCTTCATTCGCACCCGCTCCATCGCAAACGTCAGATCGCCGGTCCCGCAGCATAAATCGAGAATGCGAGCGTCCGTGCGGCGCAGCACTTTCTGGAACTTGCTAGCGGCCCGCCTGCGCCAGACGCGATCGAGCGACAGCGAAAGCAAATGATTCAGGAAATCGTAACGCGGCGCAATTCTGCTGAACATTTTCCGCACATGTGCGGAAGCCTCGCGTTCGCTGCGAGCGCCCTTGGGACGCGAACCCGGCGCCTGCGGCGGAAATATCTTGGTGGTCATTATCGGCATTCGGTGATTAACCTCTGGCCTTCGCGTCTATATCCCGCAATTCTAAAATTGTGCGCGCAATCAGCCTCCACGGAACCTCAACGCCGCGCTGTACTTTCCCGATGCGCTGCGGTATCACCCACCGAACTTCCCCTGCGCGCGCTTTTTTATCACCTGCCAGAATGCGCCGTAATTGTGCGAGGGGAATTTTGCCCAGCGCCGGCAAAGGCCCAACGCTCGCCACCGATCGGATGATGCGCGTCGCGTCCGATTCCGGAATGCGCCCCATGGCGAGTCCCAGCAGCGTCGCCGCGTATATTCCCCAGCCGATTGCTTCTCCGTGCAAAAAGCGCCGGTAACCCGTCACCGCTTCCAGAGCGTGGCCCGTTGTGTGACCGAAGTTTAGAATCTCGCGAAGACCGCTCTCGCGTTCGTCCCGCGCCACAATATGCGCCTTAATCCGGATGCATCGCGGAATCACCCACGCCAGTGCAGAAGGATCTCGCCGCAGCAGCGCAAGCATATGCCGCTCGACAAACCTGAAGAGTTCGCCATCGGCAATCACTCCATATTTAATAATTTCATACAAGCCCGAGCGATATTCCCGATGCGGCAGAGTGTCGAGCGTCTCGAAATCCGCAATCACAGCCTTTGGCGGATAAAATGCGCCCACCAAATTTTTGCCTTCGGGCAGATTCACACCCGTCTTACCGCCTACGGAGCTGTCCACTTGCGCCACCAGCGTGGTGGGAATTTGCACCAGCCTGACGCCGCGCAAATAGCTGGCTGCGACGAAACCTGCAACGTCACCAACTACTCCGCCACCGATCGCCGCGATCACGGCACTCCGGTCCGCTCCGGCTTGGCTTAGCGCACGGCAAAGTAATTCCACGGTAGCAAGATTCTTCGCCGACTCGCCATCATCAAACAGAAAAGTCCGATTCGCGCGCACTCCGCGAACCCGTTTCGCCAGCGTCCGTCCCCATTGTTTCCAGACGTTCGGTGACGAGAGTACAAACGTCCCGGTGGAATCACCCAGGTCCTTCACCACACGCTCCGCGCGCGTCAGTTCGCCGCGCGAACAGTGCACGCTATATGCGCCGCAGGAAGATGGAATGCGGATAATTGCCATTCGAAATAAAAACTAAGTATAGACTGCAGGTCGATGTGACTTACAGTGCCGCAACTTTACGCTAGTAATAAGTTTTAGTGAAATTTTTTCTGGAGTTCGTTCACCGATTCCAGAATCACGTGGCCCACGATCGCCAGACTGCGCGGGCTCACCTTGTCGAGCGTATCCTGGTCCGTGTGCCAGTATTTCGGATTCTGATAGCCGTCGTAGTCGATGATGTCAATTGCCGGCATGCCGCGCGCTAGAAACGGCTGGTGATCGTCCGAAATATTCGTCTCGCGTAAGACAAATGTATCCTGGTAGCCCAGCCGCGCTGCCGTTTTCCAAACAATATCAGTAAGCCATCGCGTTGAGTTTTCCGCATTCTGGCGCGGGATTTCCAGGTTGTACTGCCCAATCATGTCGGCCAAAATTATGGCTTTCACTTTTTTCATGTCTCCTGAAACCGCGAGACTCGCCGCAAGTTCGCGGCTTCCATACGTGTGATCGTCGTCTCTATCCCAATTGATAATCGCTTCCTCGCCATCCAGAAAAGCTATCCACACGGCATTTGCCTGCTTCTTGCCGCAAAGAAGGCGCGCCATCTCGAGCATCACACCCGTGGATGAAGCGCTATCCTCCGCGCCGACAAAATTCTTTACGCTCCCGAGCGAATCGTAATGCGTCAGCAGCAGAATAATTCCCTGCCCCGTGCCGGGCATCTTCGCGATAATGTTCTTCATGGCGATAGGACCGGCCGGTGTGGCGGCGTGAAAATCATCTTCAACCACCGTGCAACCAAAACCTTGAAGTTGCGCGCGAATGTAATCCTGCACGAGATGAATGCCCTCCGATTCCGGAGGCCGTGGCCCAAAACTGACAATCTTAGCTACCTGATCGTACGCTTTCGCGCCATCGAACCCTCCCGTTTGCGAAGCGGGCGGCGCGGATTCAGTGGGTTTTGCCGCTGCCGCGTTATTTTGACTTGCGGCCTGCGATGCGGAAGCGGTGCTCGCAGAGGAATCCGCGCTCGCGCCAGTGTGATTGCACGCGGCTACACCCAGCATCGCTACGAACAAAACCCAGGCAAACAGAGACTTACCGCGCGAATTCACCATCTAGTGCGCCTCCTCAGTGGCCACGTCGGCAGCCTGCTTCCGCCTCAACACCACGTAAGAAACAAGCACGCCGAGAAAATACAGCAGAATCATCGGCGCCATGAACACCAGCATCGTGGTGGCATCCGGCGTGGGGGTGATGATTGCCGCGGCAACTGTAATGATCACCATGGCATACCTGAAATTCTTCAGCAGAAATTTCGGCGTCACAATTCCGAACAGCGAAAGAATGAAAATCAGCACGGGCAGCTCGAACACCACCCCCAACCCGAGAAGAATCATCAAAGTTAAATCAAAGTACTCGTTGATGCTGATCAACGGCTTGATCGGCCCTTCATTTGCAAAATTGATCAGGAATTTCAGCGTCGTCGGCAGCATGATGAAATAGGCGAATGCCACGCCGCACAGAAAGAGAAACATCGAAGAAATGATAAATCCCGCCACCGCGTTGCGTTCGTGTTTGAAAAGCCCGGGCGCTACAAATAGCCACACTTGATAAAGAACGTAGGGCATCGCGATCGCAATGCCCAGGTACAACCCCAGATTGATTACCAAGCTGACGTAGCCCGCGGGACTCGTGTAGTAGAGATTATCCGCGAGACCAGCGGAACGCAGCGCCAGGTGCATCGGCTGCACGATGAAGGAGATGAAATGCTTCGAGAACAGCAGCCCGATTCCCGTCCCCAGCACGATAGCTATGGCAGCGTGAATCAAGCGCGTCCGAAGCTCGACCAGGTGCTCGAAAAAAGACATCCGCCCGCCGGGATCTTTATCGGCGGCCGCCTCGGTGCTCCCCGCTAACGGTGTTAGGTTCGGATCAGTTTGGGATGCCGCCATCGCTCCCCTTTTCGTTGCTGGGCTCGGGTGCGCCCGCCGCACTCGTTAGGCCCTTGTCTGGCTGCTTGCCCCAATCGCCCTCAGGGTTGGCGAAGGAAGGGCTGGCCAGCGGCTCTTGCGTAACCTTAACCGCGTCTGGCTGAGCATGCGCTACATCCGCCTGCGTCGCTCCTGGGGCTTCAGCCGAAGAGCCAGCCGACGTCCCAAGGTTCTCCCCAGCGGGTGGGTTCGGGGGCGCCACCGTCCAACCGTGTGGCGCGTCGCTAGGAACTGTTCCGGGCGCGCTGGTGGACTCGGTTTTGGGAGGGGCAATCGTGTTCTGCGCGGCCGTGGCAGCGGGAGGGGCAATCGTGGATCCCGGGCTCGCGGGCGGGTGTCGCAGGCTCGACTCGCGCTCGATATCTCGAAGGTGGTCTTCGAACGTATGCTGGAGATCGCCCGTTGCGCGCCGGAATTCCCCCATGATTTTCCCGATATTCCGCGCCAATTCCGGCAGCTTTTCCGGCCCAAACACCACCAGAACGACCACGAAAATTATGACCAGATGTGGAATGCTGAACATTGGGGTTAAGCGCGCCGCTTCGCCTCGCGGTTGCCTCGCGCTTGTAGCTTATCCTGAAAGGCCGCCTTCCGAACGCCGTTTTTGCATAATAGAAGAGGGCCGGAGGCCTGTCAAACGACCGAACGCTAACGGACACACTTCTGCGAGAGAGCGAGATGATGCCTTCCCGATTCAACTATTGCGCGGGGACTACTTACCCTTAATCGAAACCAGTTCCACTTCAAAAATCAGCGTCGCGCCAGGCCCGATGTCGCCGCCTGCGCCGCGTTGACCATATGCAAGATCAGGCGGAATGAAAAGTTGCCACTTTGATCCAACGGGCATCAGTTGCAGCGCTTCAGTCCAGCCTTTGATCACCCCGCTGACAGGAAACGTAGCCGGCCCGCCGTGCCTCGAGGAAGCGTCGAATTCTTTTCCATTAATCAGCGTGCCTTTGTAATTGCAGATGACGGTGTCAGCGGCTGTAGGTTTCGCGCCTGTTCCTGCCGTCAGAATTTTGTATTGCAGCCCGCTCGGTAGGGTAACCACACCTTCTTTCGTCTTGTTGGCGGCCAAAAATGCGTCGCCTTCTTTCTTGTTCGAGTCTCCGGCTTGCGCCATCTTTGCCTCCTGAGTTTTTTTCACTTCCGCCTTGAGTGTGTTTATCGCAGCCGCCGCTTCCTCGTCCGTCATCAGCGCCTTGGTCTTGCCGCCGGCCATCCCATCCTTTAGTCCGCGCGCAAGTATATTCGGATCAATGTCGACAGCGTCCTTCTGCATGCTCTTTCCCATATTCAATCCGATGGCGTAGCTCGCCTTATCCTTGTCCGTCTTCAGCACCAGTGGAGCCGCGCTCTTCGCCGCCGTCGCGTGATGAGTTGTTCCGGCAGCCGCCGGCGCCTTCGCAGCGGGCGTTTGTGACGCCGGCGCCTGTGCCGCGGGCGTTTGTGAAGAATTTGACGCGGGAGTCTGCTGCGCCCGGGTGCTTCCGCCAAGCATGATCACCGCCGCCAATATAGTCACCGCTATTGTGAATTGTTTTTTCATGCAGACATTCTCGCATCTGAGCGAAGAATCCGCAAACAGACGCCTTTCTTCACGACGACAGTTAGGCGGTTCGATTAGCGGTGAGAAAAACTAGGAAATCCGGGAATGGTTTTTCCGGGCTTGCTCACGGACTTCTGAACTCCCAAATCTGCTGGAAGATAGTCTTCCGAGCGGGCGGAAACTAAATCCCTTTGGGAGAACGGCAAAGAGAAAAGCCTGACCGATTGCCATAACCCAGCTTCTCATCGTAAGCAGCAGGTGAAATTTTTCCATGGGACGCTAGCGGAACCAGCCGGAATCTGCGCCGGCTTTGCGTCCGTCTTCCGCCAAAGCCTCCAACTGGTCTTGCAGCTTTGCTTTCTGATCTTCGATCTGCTTGATTTGGCGATTGCGATCTTCGATATAAATCACGCCCGCTTGCACTCCGCTCATGGGATCGACGGTGACCGCGCCCTTCTCCTTGATCTCTTCCTGAATCGCGGCGATTTGTCTGTCCAGACCAGCCATCTGATCGCGTATCGCTTGCGCTTTTCCGCGCCAAAACTGTTCGTCAGTTTTTCCGGTCGGCGAAGCGGTATTCGCGCCGGAATTGCCATTCGAATCTCCTGAGCTTGACGAACCTTCTCCTTCGCTCCCCGACCCCACGGTCGAAACGCCGTGGCCTGACAGCCCAGCCAACTTTTCTTCGGTGTAGACCTTCGCCGGGCCGGAGCTGTTCTTTTGCGCTTTCGCCTTACGGGCAGCGTCGGCCAAAGATTCCGCCGGCGGACCAGACTGGTCCTGCATCTGCGGCTCGGATTGCGAAGGCGTTTGAGTTTTCGCCTGTGCAGGCGGCTGGGCGGACCCCTGCACTGGCGCCGAAGCTGAAGCGGTACCCGAAGAAGACCCCGATTGCGACTGGCCAAACGCGGCCGGCGCGAAGTTCATAGCGAAGACCAGCACGAAGTTCAGCGCCAGCAGCAGACCGACGGTGCTTGCCGATTGGCGTTTCCGTGACACACAGCTCTCGCGCACGTCTCTCATCGTTGTCTCCACTCGGACGTCCAAGCTCTTACATCAACGGTATGTCGCCCTCGGAGTATGGTCAACGAGCTTCCTTGCGCGAGTCTCCTCCACGTTACCTGTACGAAAGGCCGGGAAGAGTTTTCCGCCAACGCGAAGCCCCCCAATTCGCGTTCGCACACGTTCTCGCTTTCCGACGCGAGCGCTTATAGTTATACTCTGCCCGTGAATAGGCTGGCACCACACCGATTTCGCGAGTGACCTGATATGCCCGAAGAAAAACTGCGCGTCCACTTTAGCCACTATTTGAGCCAGGCTGAAGTGTTCGTCTATACCGTCCTGGCGGTTTTGCTTTTTGTAACCGCGCTCGCCACCATCGCCAACGCCGGCCAAATGCTCTGGCAGGGCATCGCTCATTGGAACATTGCTGCGCAGACGCTGACTGTGTTGGACCAACTGCTCGTCGTGCTCATGTTGGTGGAGATTCTTCACACCGTGCGCATCTCTATCCACTCGCATTATCTGGTTACCGAGCCGTTCCTCGTCGTCGGCCTAATTGCTTCCATTCGGCGCATCCTGGTGATCACTTTGGAAGCAGCCACACTCACAAAAGGCGGCACCTGGTCCGTCGAAGGCGCCAGCATATTTCGAGCCAGCATGTACGAGCTGGGCCTTCTCGGATTCCTCATCCTCGTTTTGGTCAGCTCCATCGCCCTCCTCCGCCGCTACGCCCCCGCCCCAAAAGGCCAGGAACTCTAAGCACCAAGTGCGCGACGGCCGAGTCGAGGGGCGCGTGAACTAGGGGTTCCGTCAGGGCACGACTTTAGTCGTGCCGTAAGAGGCGCAAAATTAATGCGGCTTTAGCCGCTGAGGTATTCTGAAAGCGGCCGAGCCACTCGACCTTCGTGTGGAGTTTTTCTCGCCGTTGTAGCGGCCGCCTTCAGGTGGGCAGCATTTTGCTCGAAGTTGAAAAGCAGCCGAGCAATGGGCGGTTTAATCCTAATTTGGCGGGTGGGGCACCTTTCAACCTCACACCTCACGTCGATCGAAGGCACGAACGGAATTTTCGGGTGCCGCACTCTTTACGCTTTTCTTTTCTGCAAAGGGCGCGGGTTTTGACTTGGCAGGCGCCTTAGTTTCTGACCTGCTTTTGATACGACGTTGAAAGTTACTCGGCGTTTTCTTCTTTTTGCGCTGCGAACAAATCCGTTTGCCGAGGAGGAAGTGGCGCTCGTTCGCTGTCTGGCAATCCGTAAAGCTGTTTGAACAGCGCAACCGTGCCAGGGCCGTGCCCCGCGTAGTGATTGTTTGCGAAGGCGTAGATGGTCACCCCGCGGCGCTGAATTTGCCTGCAATATTTCACCCATTCCTGCATTTCGCTCGAGCGGTCGATGACGGTCTTGTCCCAGACCTTCGTTAGCGTCTCAATTCCCTTCCGATCTCCCAACCAACGAATGTAAGCAAAGTTCGCGGTCACGGGATCGTATTTCTCGAAGAGCTCGCCGGGCCTCGGCATCCAGGATTGATCTTGCAGGACGAATGCGACGTTGTGCTCGCGAAGAACGTCCAGAAACTGAGGCTTGATCCACCATTTGTTGCGAATCTCGATGGCAAACTTTTTGTCTTTCGGCAGCTTCTTGAAAAACGCCTTCAGCCGCGAAAGAAATTGCACGCCGCTCTGAAACACTTCCGAGTTGAAGTACGGGAACTGAAGCAGCAGCGGGCCCAGCCGGTCACCCAACAGGCCGATCACCTCGATGAATTGCGCAAACTCCTCGTCGCATTCCATGAGGCATTTTTCGTGCGTGATGATTTGTGGAACTTTAGCCGCGATGATGAATCCTTCCGGCGTCTTATTTCTCCATCGAGTGACGGTGGCAGCCGCCGGCGTGGCATAAAAAGTGGAATCTATCTCGACAGCTTGAAATTTTGTGGCGTAGTAGCTCAGGTAATCCGCAGACTTCATTCCCGCCGGATAAAACGCCGTGTCCCAGCCCGCCGCCGTGAATGCAGATGTCCCGAGATAAATAGGTGCGTCCAAGCGCTGAGTATATCGCGAGACCGGATGTCTCAGCCTTCAGCACCACGCCTCACGTCAAGTGAGGCAGAGACAGAATGTTCGGGCGCGGCATCGTCGCGATTCTCGATGCTTGACCAGTCTTCGAAGTCGAAGCGGTATCACTGGGTCTCTACTGGCACTGCGCGAAGGGTTCTTGCCATGAGTCCGAATTGCACATCGGCAGCGGGCGGCTTTCCGAGTGCTTGACGACCCACAAGCCTTCGCTATTCGTCAAATAGACCAACTTCCGTCCGTCCTCGGAGAATAGGCTCGTGACGCCGTCAAACTGCTTCACCGTGCGGGGATTCTTCGGATCGGTCAAATCCAGGAGCTTTACAGTCTGCGTAGGAACGCTTCCCTGCCCCGGCGTATCGGATTTGATCGCGATAACCAGTCCCGCGCCTACTTCTTCCAATTTGCCTCCTGCCGCTATGCGCTCAACGATTTTCGGGTTTTTCGGATCGGTGACGTCCACCACAGTGAAATGCACGTTCTGCTGCAAATAGAGATATTGTTTCCCGTTATCTTGTTGCAGGAAAATCTGGCGCACCGGCGATCCCGGAATCGGAATGTGAGTCAGCACCGTGGTCTTTTCTATGACCTGAGCTGCGGCGCGCGTTTGGTTGGTCAAAACAAACGGTGGGATCAGCATCAATGCAACCGCTGCGAATAGTCCCAAACTTGTCCTGCGGGGCCCACCAGCTATGGAATTTTTCATCATTTCTCGCCTCCGTAAAAGCTCGAATCTTAAGCGCTGACAAGTGGCTTCCAAGAGACCTAACGACCAGACTACCGGCAGCATACCATCTCGCTTAAAATCGCATCCCGCTCTAGCGGAGAAAATAAGTCAAAACCTGTAAAAGGTCCAGAAGATTACTCGACTCGCTAAGCAGCGCTAAACTTCATTGACGCGGATCCCATCGTTGCATTGAAGCCAAGGATTTTGAAACATCCACAGGCTCCAAGCCCTTGCATTCCGTCTGGCGACTTCCTATCATTGTGGAGATGATTAATGGGAATAGGATCGGCGCTAACGAAGGCGGCCAGCAGCCGTCTGAAAGAGCGTGCCTCGCGAAGTGGGAAAACCGCTGCGCGCGTGCGCTCCCAAGGGCCGAGTTTTCGGGAAAATATCTGACCAAACCAACCGAAATTTCGGCAAGCCTACCCGGTTCTGGCAAAAAAGTAGAATGTGACGTAACGTACAGAAAACAAAGGACGGACGATTTTCTACCCGGGGCCACAACCGCGCCCACAGCCGAACGTCTGTCCAAGTTTCCGAAAAAATACCCGATCAAACGAGGCGAATTCGCCCCGATTCTAACCGGTTCTGGGTCACAAACAGAATTTGACGTAACTTGCAGAAAACAAAGGACGGAGAATTTTCTAACCGGGTCCAGAACGGCGATTAGGACTTTTCGATTTTCAACGCTCAATCAGGCTCTTTTTTGCGCTCGCGCAACATCAAAGATAGTGTGTGGTACAATCGAATTTTCAGCCATAGAGAGGCCGCATGGAATCTCAAGCGCCGTCTAAGCGTGGAATCATAGTTCTAGTTGTCGTTTTGGGAATCTCCGCCTTGCTGGGAGGTCTTTTAGGCCCCAAGGTCAGAGCGAGCGCTGGCGGCAGCAAGGAAACCGAGGTCCAGGATTCGGTGAAGAGCTTCACCCGCGTCCTATCTGTCGTCGAGCGAAATTACGCCGACCCGGTGGACACCGACAAAGTCATCTACGACGGCGCGATTCCCGGCATGCTCCATGTCCTCGATCCTCACTCAAACTTTTTCGATCCCAAACAATACGCTCTCTTCAAGGAAGACCAGCAGGGAAAATATTACGGCGTGGGAATGACGGTTTCGCAGCGTGATAACCAGACCGTTGTCCTAGCTCCGTTCGTCGGCTCTCCCGCGTACAAAGCCGGAATCCGGCCGGGGGACGTCATCCTGAAAGTAGAGGGAAAATCCTGCGAAGGGCTCACCACCACCGAAGTCGCCGAGATGCTCAAAGGCCCCAAGGCCACCGTGGTCCATATTTCGCTCGGGCGCGAAGGCTGGGACAAGCCCATTGAAGTTGCCGTCACGCGCGATGAAATCTATCGGCCCGCGGTTGAGTTCTTCACCATGGTTAAGCCGGGAATCGGTTACGTGCGCATCATATCTTTCAACGAGACCACTGACAATGACGTCGCCGAAGCGCTCAAGCAGCTCGACTTCCCCAAACTTGATGGGCTGATCATCGATTTGCGTAACAATGGCGGCGGACTTCTGAATCAGGCCGTTGGCTTGTCGGACATGTTCCTCGACAAGAATGAAATTGTAGTTTCACATCACGGTCGTCTTTCTCCCGAGCACCGTTATTACGCCATACGCGGCAATCAGGGCATCGAAGTTCCGATGGTTGTCCTGATCAACGGGCAAAGCGCTTCCGCATCGGAAATCGTTGCCGGCGCCATACAAGACCACGATCGCGGATTGATCGTCGGCGAGACCAGCTTCGGCAAGGGTTTGGTGCAGACTCAGATTCCTTTAAGCGAAGACACCGCTCTGCTGCTCACCACCGCGCGTTACTACACGCCGAGCGGACGCTTGATCCAGCGCGACTACAAGAATGTTTCGCTCTACGATTACCATTACAATCCTCAGAAGCCCCGGCAGCCCGAAGTAAAGTTAACCGACAGCGGCCGCCAAGTCTTTGGACAGGGCGGGATTACTCCAGACGACACCGTCGCTGAACCCAAACCCGACGATTTCCAGCAGATGCTGTACCGCCGCGGCGTTTTCTACCCACTTCCTCAGGGCGTCGGCGATTTCACGCGCCACTATCTCGGGTCGAAACCGGACGTCACCAAGGACTTCGTCGTAAACGAAGAAATCGTCAATCAATTCCGCAAATACCTGGACGCTCAACACATTCATTACACCGAGCCCGAAATTGCGGAGAACCTAACCTGGCTAAAGTGGCAGATCAAACGCGAAGTCTTCACCTCCGTTTTTGGGCTGAACGACGGTTTTAAGGTCGCGCTACAGGACGATCCTCAGCTCGATAAAGCCGTTGACCTGATTCCGCAAGCTCGCGCTCTATATCAAAACGCACGCAAAATCGTCGCGGAGCGTGAAGCCGGCCAGTCAAGTCACCCATAGCCTTATCACGACCGGGCAAACATCTATAGCAATGTGACTTAGCTCTTAAGGCAGACTCGGGGAGAGTCTGCTGGCGCAGTCGCTATTGCTCCTCAAGTCACGCCGGCCGGAATCCCGTTCGACCCTCGCCCCAGACAATCGTATCCTCAGAAGAAGCCAAACCCCCTCTAGGGTAAGCATGAACAAGCAAGATTCGCTGGTTATTAACTGGCTGAGCCGCGCTCCCCGTATGCCCGGGACGTTCCTCGGATTAGTGGTCGGATGGGTCGTTATCGTCGGCGGATATTGCCTGGTCTCGCTTACAGTTGCATCCGGGCGCGGCCTGACGGCGTTCGGGGATGTATTCCAGTGCGCGGCAGCTCTCTTCGCGTGCGTTGGGTTGTTGATGAACGCCACCCTCCCAGAAAAGCGAACCCGACTCTTCTGGCTGCTGCTGGCATTCGGATGTTTCGCGTGGCTGGTTGGCCAGTCCCTCTGGACCTACTTCGAGGTGGTGCTGCGCAAGGACACCCCCGACCCCTTCATGGGGGACGTGATCCTCTTCCTGCATCCGGTACCCATGATTGGCGCCCTCGCGCTGAAGCCGCACGACCGCCGTGACGACCTCAACGTTCACACGGGCTATCTGGATTTCTCGCTGCTGCTGGTTTGGTGGGTATATCTGTATCTGTTCGTGGTGATTCCGTGGCAATACATCACGCCCAACGTGTTGACGTACGGATTGATGTACGACCATTTGGCCGCGGCGGAGAACATGCTGCTCGCCGTGGGTTTTGCGGTGTTGATGACGCGAGCTCGCGGAAAATGGCGGGAAGTGTATGCGCATCTGTTCAGCGCTTCCCTGCTGTATGCCGCGGGCTCGTACATCACGAACCGAGCGATCAGCCGGCAGGATTACTACACCGGAAGCGTCTTTGATTTGCCGCTTGTCGCATCGTTCATTTGGTTCGGAACGGCTGGTCTTATAGCGTATGGATTGAAGCCTGAGCGGGAAGACATACGGGAAGGCGACGACAAGACGAGGCAGTGGCCGTCGTTACTGGCAAAGGCCGCAGTGTTTTCGATTCCGTTGATGGCGCTGTGGTCGCTCTGGTTCAGCACAAATGCGGGATCGGTACGAACCTTCCGATTTGGAGTTACACAAGTCGCAGCAGTGATTGTGGCGCTGCTCATCTTTTCCCGGCAACGATTGGTGGACCGCGACCGAATACGTCTTCTGGAAGCGGCGCGCGAGTCTTTCGATAACCTGAAACATGTTCAAGAGCAAATGATTCAGACGGAAAAGCTTGTCTCGTTGGGCCAGCTTGCAGCAGGCGCGGCACACGAAATCAACAATCCGCTTGCGGGCATTCTGGGATATTCCGATTTGCTGTTGGACGATGCCGAACTGGGAGACCGTCAGCGAGTGACGGCGGAAAAAATCCGGACGCTTGCTCGCAGAATAAAAACTCTAGTGACCAGCTTGCTGAGTTTCGCGCGGCGCGTTCCGAGCGAGAAGGCGCTGCTGGAGATAAATCAAGTGGTTGCGAGCGCCCTGCATTTAAGCAACCTGGATTTGCGCGGACGGCGAATCGAAGTGGAGTCGTACCCGGCGATGGATCTGCCGGTGGTGCGAGGCGACGCCAATCAAATATTGCAAGTTTTCTTCAACTTGATCAGCAATGCGGTGGACGCGCTCGAAGAAGTGGGCGGTGGCAAGCTGATGATTCGTACCTGGCAGAGCGAGTCGAAGATTATCGTGCAATTCTCAGACACCGGCCCAGGCATAAAATATCCCCAGCAGGTTTTCGATCCATTTTTCACCACCAAGCCGGTGGGCAAAGGCACCGGGCTTGGCTTGAGCATTTGTTACGGAATTCTCCAGGAACATGGCGGGAAGATCGAGTGTTTCAACCGCCCCGAAGGCGGCGCGACTTTCACGGTCGAATTCCCTGTTGAGATGGAAGAGGTCTATGCGGTAGAACCGCCCGAGGCGGTTGCCTCAAAATTGAATTAGAGATATCGACGAACAAGCATGAATAGGCATCACAAATTTTTGATAATAATCGTTGGATTCGCCGGTCTAGCGTTTTGTCAATCTTTCGCGGGCACGTTTCAATCCAACAGAGCCCTGCACAGTGCGGAGCAGTTGCAGGTATACCGCGATTTCATAGATTCATTTAGCAAGACAAATTTCAAATCCCTTTCAGATAGAACCTTTCCGCTTGACCTGTCCAGTCTCGGGAAAGACGCTGCTTGTCTCCAAGGCCTTCAGCTGGAAGATACTAAAGGCTCCGCTAACACGACTCACCAATTAGAACCAGAGGTGCTACGGGAGCACTCGATTCAACTTGTTGACCCACGAGCGGAACTGGCGATCTTGGAGCATCTCGATGCAGACGCGGCCAGAAGAGGCTCCGAGGCAGATGCCCCAGGGATGACAAAAGACCCCGGAGTTCTCGCGCTATCCGAAATTGTTTTTGATAAAAGCCACCATTTTGCGGTTCTCAAGTACGTCTTCCTTTGCGGATCTCATTGCAATTCGGGGGCAATCCTTGTTCTAGAGAAAATAGGATCTCAATGGAGCGCCAAAAGTAGGCGTGCATGTACGTTCGCGATAAATCGCGACAATCCTCTGTGAAATACCGCAGGAACAGCAAGTTTCAGTGCGAAGCACGAGGGCGGTGAGGATTTAGCCGATGTGGACGCAGCTGACAGCGCCGGTGCTTTCTCTCCTGCCGAAGCGGTGGCGCGACTCGCTTCCTCGCAGTGCATCAATGCCTTGGGTGCCTGCAACGATTATCAGCGGATGCGTGGAAGCTGTATGCGGGCTTATCGGGCTTGTGTATTGGTATTCGTACTCGGTGACGGGTTGGGTGGAGAAATCGCTCGCGTCGGGTTCGGCTGCTCATCCTGGAACGGCAATCACCCCGGAAACGGAGGGGTTTATCGGACTGCTTCTTGTTGTGGCGCATCCGCTTACTTGGATGATTGTGGCGATTTCGCTTGAGGGAATCGTGCGGGTCTGCGCTGCTGCCGTCTCCGGAGAAATCCTGGGAACATTTCCGCTATTTATCGCGGACAAAATGTTTTCGCGCTTTATGGGCGGAGAGGGAATCGCAAAAAACTCTGGCAATTCATCTCACGCTGAAGGCTCTTCTTTCTTTTCTGCGTTGCGACAGAAATATCTAATTGGCAGGCTGCCTATGGTTCCGGACGAACTGCATTTCACTGGCAGCGATCCAGAGAAGTCTCTTGAGATACGGGCATGCCGGCCTAAGCTGGAGTGGGATCCGCCTCGCGTCGTTCGATATGGCGATGAGTACTTCCGTTTGGAGAGGTCGACGCAGACTGCGGGGGCGCGTCCTTTCGTTTATGTGCTTCGCCGACTGGCCTGTGGGGTGCCCGGAAGGACTGTCCTTGAATATTGTCCTGATACTTCACCGCTGATTCGAAATTGATGGACGCTTAATGTTGTCGAAACGCGATAGACCTACAGCGAATCATCGCAGCGCGGGCGACTGAACTCGAGCAGCCTGGTAAGTTTCCGTTCGGCCGGACTGTCGGTCGAACACCTCGACACTGG
>Ga0209330_1000087_pt1 | contig 46019 bp, 35 predicted proteins | sample JacPinW_OM2H0_O3_FD_187969 | JGI IMG/M metagenome (GOLD analysis project Ga0209330, IMG submission 187969) | Forest soil microbial communities from Algoma, Ontario, Canada - Jack Pine, Ontario site 1_JW_OM2H0_O3 (SPAdes) (version 2) | ecosystem: Environmental > Terrestrial > Soil > Boreal... | reverse complement strand
CAGCTCCCCGTAGTGGCGCTCCTCGCCAGCGAACAAAATCAACGCCCGCTTGTTCTGCTCCAGCAGGCGATCAAAAGCCTCCGTGATCTCGTTGCTCTCCGCAGTGGTGCCTGGTTTGAGCAGACGCGAGGCGCGGCGTCCAAGCTTGCGCAACAACGCCGCGAGGATCACGCGCAGCGCTCGCAGATGTTCCACCGCGTTGGCGCGGATCAGTTTGTCCTGGCTGTTCTGGTAGGTTGCGGACCACATCATGCGGGCTGTGTCGAAGTCTTCCGCATGCTCCGCCATTTGGGCCGCCAGCACCCGCATAAAAGGATGGGCGTTCGGAAGATTCGATCCACGCCGGAACGCGTCGGCGGCATCCTTGGTGTCGTTGAGATTCATGTAGTAGACAAAGCCCAGATCGTAGTAGAGCTTCCAGTTGTTGGGATTGTTCTGAATGCCATATTCCATCAACTGAATCGCGCGCTCGGGTTGTCCCGCCCCTTCCGGCGGGGGCGGAGCCAAAAAGCTAGCTCCAAATTGATAAGCCACAACCAGTTGAGGATCGAGGTGCGTCGTTATGTCGAGCAAGGGATAGAGGAGGTTGTAGCTTTTCGCGACGGCCTGGTGCCGTCCGCCGAAATACTGCACAGCGCGCGTCCAATAGATATCGGCAAGAAGGCCGTTGTAACCCAGGCTGGCGCGCTTGAGCACCTTGGGCGAACTTAGGTATAGCACTTCTTCGAGGGTGGCTTGCGGACGAAGTTCGTCGATGCGACGAAGCATTACGGCGCTGGCTGCCAGAAAAATGACGACACACGCGCCGGCGAGGATCGATACTTTGCGGCGCTGCTTCATTTCAGATTCCGATGTTCGAAGATGAGTACCGCGGCGCTCAGGGCCATTGCCGCGTAGAAAAATGCGTACAGCGTATTGTGCCAGATAAGTTGTCCCGCAACCGGCTGTTCATGAGCGATTGAGCTGACTACATTGAAGGCGGAAAAATTCGGTACCAGGTAGGCCGCGCCAGTCACTAGCCAGCGCGTAAATCCATGTGCCATGCCAGCGAATCCGCGCAGGTCTTCGGCGAAGCTGCCAATCACGAACAGGGAGAAAGCGAACACTGCGGAAAGCAAGGGTGAAGAAAACGACGAGAACAGCAAGGCCAACGAGCAAATGATCAGGAATTCGAGAATGATGAAATAGAGAGCAACCAGTATGAGCGCGTCCGCGCGGACGAATTTATGCGATACGTAAAACAACGCGGCAAAGACGCCGATGGCCATGAAGAAAGTATTCACCACCAGCGTGCCTGCAAGTCCAAAGAACTTCCCGATGATGAACTCCCACCTGCGAACCGGGCGAGAGAGGACGGTATAGAGTGTACGTTTTTCGATCTCCTTTGAAACCAGGCCGATACCGATGAATATGGCGATCACAATCCCGAACAAAGAAACCGCGGTAAGTCCAAGATTGATGACGACCAATTTTTCGATGTCGATGGAAATCTGGCCTACCAGGATCGCTGCTCCGGAAAGCAGCACGGCGAATGCAATAAGGTTGTAGAGCACACGATCCCGCACCGCTTCGCGAAAGGTGTTGGACGCAATGTGGACGACACGCGCTTTCATTTTGTTCTCCTCATGCGATGGCTTCATACGTTGGCTTCATACGCTTGTCCTAGCCATAGTTTCGGCGCGGCGCAGCTTCTCCACGAAATAAGCTTCGAGCGAAGTGCGCACGGGCGTGATCGCAATCAAATGCATGCGCTCGCGACGCAACCCATCGATGGCCGCATCCTGCTGAGTTTCGTCGACGATGGCTCGGACCGTATCTCCGGTGACGTGGCATTCGGCTCCCAGAGCCTTGATCGAGGCAGGCACTTGCGAACCCCGCCAGATCACTTCGACTTTGCTCTGAACGCTGGAGGTCAAATCAGCAACCGCGCCGATCCCGCGAAGTTCCCCTTTGTGAATGATAGCGACGCGGTCGCAGAGCGCCTCGGCATCAGAAAGAATGTGGGTGGAAAAGAACACCGTTCTGCCTTCGTGTTTGAGCTGCTCCATGAGGTCCCGCACTTCGCGCCGGCCCATAGGGTCAAGCCCTGACATAGGCTCGTCGAAGAATACGAGTTTGGGATCATGCAGAATGGCTTGCGCAATTCCAACCCGTTGCAACATCCCTTTGGAAAACTTCCGCAACTGCACGCCCTTCACATCTGGCAGGCCGACACGCTGCAGTGTGGATTCAACGCGCCGTGAACGCTCTTTCGCGGCAACACCCGAGAGCTGAGCGTAGTAGTTGAGAAGCTCGTGTGCGGTCAGGTGATCGTAGAAATAGGGTTGCTCGGGAAGAAATCCAATTTGCGCCTTTACTTCCGGATCGGTCCAATCGCGGCCCAGAAGGCGCGCCGATCCGGAGGTTGGGAAGACCAATCCCATGAGCAGCTTCAGCGTCGTAGTCTTGCCAGCGCCGTTGGGGCCGAGGAATCCGAAAATCTCGCCATCTTCCACCGTGAGACGCAGGGGACTGAGGGCGCACTTCGGCCGCTTGCGCCAGAACCCGACCAGATAGGTTTTTTCCAAGCCAAGAATTTCGATCGCAGGCATTGGCACTCCAAAATCTTCGAACGGAAGAAATTAATCTGCCAAAAAATTATATGAAACGCGGCAACTTTTTTGAAGAGGGCAGGGGTTACGGTAGTACTGATTGCGGTGCGATTACCTCTGGCCAGGTACCCGGGTCATGAAGCGTTACCGGCCTTCCCATCTGATTTATGCGGCCTGCAGAGCGCATCTTAGATCAGCCGCGCTCCCTGTGCTAACCTTTCTCAGCTCTCCTTCTGCGGCTTTCCATGGATCCTTCACCCCAGGTCCGCATCGGCACCGCTGGCTGGTCCTACAAGGACTGGGACGGCATTTTTTATCCGTCAGGCATGCAGCGCAGCCGGCAGCATCCGCTTGAATACCTGGCACGCTTTTTCGATACCACCGAGATCAACACGTCGTTTTACGGACCGCTGAAGCCGGAACTGGCGAAACTTTGGTGTCGCAGAGTCGCAGCCGTGAACAAGAATTTCGTGTTCACCGCCAAGCTCTACCGGGCGTTCACGCATTCGCCGATTGCCGTGATGGAACCCACGTCAGCCGCGACCATTCGTCCCACCGACGAAGACGAATCCCGAACGCGCGAAGGACTCGACGCCATTGCCGGCGAAGCCCGATTGGGCGCGCTGCTCATTCAGTTTCCGGTGTCATTCAAGAACACTTCTTTGAACCGCGAATATCTCGATCGCTTGCTGCGGCAGTTCATCGAATATCCGCGCGTGGTAGAGGTGCGCCACTCCAGTTGGAACGATGCGGAAACTCTGGCCACCTTCTCGCAGCAGAATGTCGGCTTCTGCAACATCGACCAGCCTGTGCTGGGACGCTCGCTCACGCCCACCGAGCACGTCACTGGAGCAATTGGCTACGTCCGCCTGCATGGCCGCAACTACGCGCAGTGGTTCGATTCAGACAATCGAAACGATCGCTATAACTACTTGTACGACGAGGGCGAACTTACGGCCTGGAAGGAACGAGTCGAGAGCGTCTCCGAGCGTGCGCAAACCACCTATGTGATTACCAACAATCACTTCGAGAGCAAGGCGGGGGTGAACGCGCTGGAACTAAAGGCAATGATCAGCGGCAAGCGAGTGCTGGCTCCTCCCACGCTCATACAAAAATATCCTGAACTCAGGCGGGTAGCCGATCCGGCAGACGATTTCGGGGAAGATTTAAATCCGCAGTTGCCGCTGCGAGCTTGAGGTGCTCATCTTCCTTCACACCTCTCGCGTGGGATCCGCGTGGGATCGAAGACGGGCCAAGGCTCAGCAATTGGTTTGGGGCGTGGCTAACGGATACTCGCTTTTGCGCCCAGCGCCAGGTGATCCGACATGCGGCGCTTGTTGTAGCGGAGCGCTACATTCATAAATACATTCCCGAGACCGGTTTCAAAACATATCATCAGCGCCTCCACATCTTCGCTGGTCTTATCACCTTCGGAGGAAGTCAGCAACAGGGGTGGATGCACGCGGAAATGAAAGCCCTGATCGTTGAGCGCGCAGACGGCATTGCCCACGACCTGATTGGCAAGTTCGAAGATGGTTTCTCTTATAAGGCCATCGGACTCGGGCAATTCCGCGCCGGCATAGTGGCTGGCCACGCGCAATGCGGTTTGCGGCTCGAGATCCAGAATGATGCGGCCCTCGATGTCCCCGGTAAGCGCCACCATGCCGGCCACACCTTTGCGGCGATAAGCATTCTCTTCCATCGAGAGGTTGCCTACTTTGGTCGTACCCGAAAGGCCCTGCGACAACACGGCATCGGCTGAGTTGATGAAAGGCTGAATCAGCTCCATCTTCATGTGATTAGACCCCCGCGCCCGCCGCAGTGGCCACGGCGCCGTCTTCCCCCATCACATACTTGATGACTTCGTACAGCACTTCCGGCTTCACCGGCTTCTGTACGAAATGGCGCGCCCCGCGCTGCAAGGCGGCCACGATGTTTTCCTGGTAGCCCACCGAAGAGACCATGACGACACGAGCTTCGGGGTGCGCCTGAACAATCTTTTCGGCGGCCTCGATGCCCTCCATCTGCGGCATGGTGATATCCATGAGCACGATATCGGGATGCGTGCGATCAAACTCACTGATCGCGGTCAGGCCGTCCCCGGCCTCGGCTGCCACCTGCCCGCCAAAGGTTTCGATCATGCGGGCCAGATTCTTGCGCGCGAACACGGAATCGTCCACGATCAAGTAGCGAACCGGCTGCCCGTCCTTGCTGCGTTTTACTGGTGCAAACTGTTCCATAGCAATCTCCCTTTCCAATTTCATCATGGCGGTCTAAAGCCGGACAGATGACCGAAGTCACCAAACCGTCAGCAGTCTTGCCGGAAACTCATTTCAGCGGGCAGCGCGCAGAGCTTGTTCCGCCCCACCGCTGTTCCCATGGCCGCGAACGCACAGAGCCTGTAGTGTGGACGAAAGCCCCTCCAAGGCCACGACCCTGGTGGCGTATCCGCGTTCGATGGCGGCTTTGGGCATGCCGAACACCACACAGGACTCTTCGCTCTGCGCAATGGTCATACCGCCCGCTTTCTTGACCGCACCTAGTCCTTGGGCACCGTCATCGCCCATTCCGGTCATTAAAACAGCGATGCCGGAGCGGCCGAATTCCTGCGCCAGGCTGTGGAATAAAACATCTACGCTGGGACGGTGGCCGTTGACCGCCGCATCCTCATTGAGCACTACAACGTCCCCCATGGCCAGCCGTTTCACGGTCATGTGCCGGTCTCCCGGGCAAATCAGAACGCGCCCCGCCTGCAGCACGTCTCCTGATTGAGCTTCTTTCACTCGCAAGGCGCTCAACTCGTCGAGCCTGCGGGCAAACATTTCGGTGAAGCCCGACGGCATGTGCTGCACCACCAGAATCGTGCCCGGAAAGTCTGGTGGCTGTTGTGCCAGCAGGAACTCAAGGGCCTGCGGACCACCGGTGGAGATTCCGATTGCCACCGTCCTGGAAGGTACCGGCGCGAATTTCCCCGCCGCAATCTTTTCCGGTCGGGGTGGCATTCCGAGCAGCGTTCCGGGACGGACCACCTTGCAATCCGCAGCGGCCTTGATTTTCGCGATCAGCTCGCGTGCGGCATCCGCCATGTGCGTCCCAGCATCCTGCGGCTTGGTAACGAAATCGAAGGCGCCCAAACCCAGCGCCTTGAAAGTGATGGAAGCGCCTTCAATGGAATGCGAGCTGACCACAATCACCGGTAAGGGGTTCCGCCGCATGATCTCTTTTAGGGTATCGATACCATTCATGCCCGGCATCTGGAGATCGAGCGTGATCACGTTGGGCTTCAACTCTTCAATCTTTTTCAGGCAGAAGTTTCCATCCATAGCGGTGCCCACCACCTCGATGGATTGATCCGCCTCGAGCATCCGCGGGATGAGCTTTCGCATCAAGGCAGAATCATCCACCACCAGCACCCGCACCTTATTCACGCTCATGCCTGGCCTCCCGCGGCACTCAAAGTCAGGCGCGCCCGGTCGGCATGGTTTAGCAAGAGCCCAGAGTTGCTCAGTCCGGCCTTTTCGGGACTGGACCGCGAGACGTGTTCCACGACAGCGGGTAAATTCAGAATCAATACCACTTTTCCATCTCCTAGGATCGAAGCACCATTTACCAGGTCGGTCGAAAATGTCTGATCGTCCAAAGCCTTTATCACCAACTCCTCTTCTCCTTCCAAAGCATCGACGATCAGGCCATATTTCTTCTCCCCCACGGTGATCACCAGCACAAAGAGCTTGTTGGATTTTCGGTCACCCTCTACTGCGCCTCGGCGTCCCAGGCGCAGCAAGGGAAGCACCTGATTGCGCAATTGCAGAACTTCGTAATTATCGACCTGGTGTACGTCGGCTTCCGTGGTGCGGGCAATCTGGTTCACAGCATTCAACGGAATGGCATACAAGCGCTGTTCCACCCAGAACATCAGAGCCTTGATGATGGCCAGCGTGAGTGGCAGTTTAAGCCGGAAAGTTGTGCCCCGGCCGGGATGTGTTTCGATATGGATCGTAGCCTTAAGCCGGTGAAGAACGCTTTGCACCACATCCATTCCGACGCCCCGGCCGGAAACTTCCGTGACTACTTCTGCCGTACTGAATCCGGGCCGGAAGATGAGTTCGAGCGCCTCGGCGTCGCTCATACGGGACGCTTCCTCCGGGGTAATCAATCCCAGCTCGGTGCCCTTGGCGCGCATCTTCTGGGCATCGATGCCGCGCCCATCGTCGCTGATCTCGACCACAACCTGATTGCCCTGATGAAGAGCATGCAGCCGGATCTTTCCATGCGGCGGCTTGCCCAGGCTCCGGCGCAGCTCGGGCGGCTCAATGCCATGACTGACCGCGTTCCTCACCAGATGCGTGAGCGGCTCGGCGATGGCGTCGATAATACCTTTATCCAGGTCGGTCTCCTGTCCGCTGAGTTCCAGATCCACTTCCCGCTCGCACTGCCGAGCCACGTCGCGGACGATACGCGGAAAGCGCCGGAACAACTGATCCACTGGTACCATGCGAATCTTCATCACCGAGCGTTGCAGATCGTTCAACACCCGCGCCTGAAAGGCCATAGCATCGGCAAACTTGCCACGCAACGCCTCCTTGGGATAATGCTTCGAAAACTCATTCAACGCTTGTTGCAGCATTGACTTGCCGATGATGAGCTCACCCACCAGGTTCAGGACGTTGTCAATGCGTCCCGCATCCACCCGCAAGATGTTTTCTGGCGTCGCTGGCGTGGCAGGTTCTGACGTCGAAGTGTAGGCATCAAGCTGGGAGGATCTCGCCTCAAGGGTCGCCGCCGAGCTATGGCCGAGCGGAGCCTTGTTTGCCGGAGCCTTGCTTGCCGGAGTAGGGTTTGCCGGAGTAGTGTCGGCCGGAACAGTCGCTGCCAGAACCGCGCTCGTCGGCGCACCGACCGATGCTGGCAAGGCCGCTCTAACGGGCATGGCGGCATCGCCGAGTGTCGCAGAGGACTTCGCCGGCTTAGCCGCTGCGATCAAAATCACGCTGGCCTCGCCCGCAATGGTCGGAATGCGACTCTTGGCCGCAATCTGCTCCTCCGACTGGGAGCTGCCAACAACGAATTCCACCTGCTTGGTTGCGGCTGGGGAGTTTGCGTCGGGCCGCACCACCAGTATCTGACCGACCCGGCTGATCGCGTTCTGAATCAGTTGCCGCGCCGCGATCGGCATGGCACAGTGCGGGTCGATTTTCACCACGACATCGTAGAGTGCAAGACCGGCGGCCTGCGCCCGGGCCATGGCTTGCTTTTCGGAATCCGTCCAGTGTTTGCCAGGTTCCAGGATGGCCGCGGCGACTTTTTTCTTGCGGCGCAATTTCTTGGCAGCGGGCGCCGAGGTCAGTTCTTTGATTCGGTTGCGCAGTGGGTCGCTGGCCGGTATCGGGCCTCCGCTGTGATAGGCCGCAAGCATAGCGGCAAAAACATCAGCGGCTGCAAAGGCGATCTCCGCCAAAGCCCCGTGGGCGGCGGCTGTTTCCAGAGAGAGTGCGTCCTCAAACTGGTGCGCCAGTTCGCTCAACTCCCGCAGCCCGCAAGCCGCCGAGTCGCCCTTCAGAGTGTGCACCGTCCGCCGGATGGAACGTACAATCTCCTCATCGCCGGGATTTTTTTCCAGCTTCAGAGATTCTTCGTTCAGCGCCTGCAGCAGCTCCTGCGAGGTCTCAAAGAAAAGCTCCCGCAGTTCCGCTCCACGCTCGTCGGGTGAATCGCTCACTCTCGCACCTCAAGCCGTTGGTAAGCGGTACCACTGTCGCGATGCACCATCTGGAATTTATCGGTGAGGCCCAGCAGGCTTTCCGCATGGCCTACAAAGAGGTACCCGCCGGGATTCAAGCAGCGGTAAAACTTTTCCACCAGCCGTTTCTGTTCCGCCACGTCAAAGTACATCATCACGTTGCGGCAGAAGATCACGTCGTTGCGCTGCGGTAGATATTCCGTCTTCAGGTTATGAAAGTCGAAGTGAACCATCTCTTTCAACGCCTTCTTGACCGCATAGCGCTCGCCGACTTTATCGAAATAACGCAAACGGAATCCGTAATCCACGGTGCTCATCTGGTGATCGTTGTAGGCTCCTTCTTGCCCGGTGCGCAGCACCGTGTAACTGATATCGCTGGCCAGAATTTCCACCCGCCACGGAGGCGGAATCAGCGGCTTGGGTAGCGCTATCTCCACCGGCAGCGGATTGCGCAGGTAGTAATAAGCCAGAGAGTCCACTGACATCATGGCCAGGGTGTAGGCTTCCTGCCCGGTCGAGCATCCCGCGCTCCATATGCGAATGGAATATTCTCGGTGAGCCTGCTTATGCTTCAGCATTTCTTCCAAAACATGTTTCTGAAACAAGTCCAGCTGCGCCTTGTGCCGGAAGAAACTCGTCTCGTTTACGGTAAGATTTTCCACCAGCTTGGCCAGTTCCGCCTTGCCCTCATGGCTGATTAGCAGACGGTAATAGGCGTAGAACGAATCGACGTGGCACTCCTTCAACCGCCGTTGCAGGCGGTCCTGCAGGAAGTGCGTGCGGCGCTCGTCGAAGTGCATGCCGCACTCCTGATACACCAGCGCCTGCAGAAGCTTGAGTTCGGCTTCCGTCAAGATGGGAGCTGGTGCCGCTCCGGATGTGCTCATTGTGCTTCCTGTCCCTGGCGCCCGAAGCTCACTTCGCCTCCATGAAATACTTCATAATGCGCACCCGCATTCCTTCTTTTACTGCTTCTCTTACTTGGCCGCAGCTCCCCGCGCATCCGCCTTGGCTGCCTTGCTCTCTGCTTTCCCGCTCTCCTGCAGCAGGCTGGCCGGGGCCAGCAGCTTGGTCATGTCAAGCAAAACGATCAGACGGCCTCGAACTTTCCCCAATCCCGTGACACAGTTCAGCCCGCCTTCCTGAAAGACAGCTGGCGGCGCTTCAACATCTTCAATAGGAATCTTCACCACTTCGGAAGCCGAGTCGACGATGAGTCCAGCCAGCCTTCCGGAGTGCTCCACCACGAGGATCCGGTTCCGTTTCTTGAGTTCAACCTGCTTTTGACCAAAACGTTTGCGCAAATCCATGACCGAGACGATCTTTCCTCGCAGGTTAATCACGCCCTCCAGATAATCGGGCGCATCGGGGACGGCAGTGATCTCCGGCACGCGCACGATTTCATGCAACGAAGTAATCGGCACGCCATAGGTCTCGCGCCCGATCTGAAAGCCCACGATATGGAGTTCGCGACTCATCGTTGGTTCTGATATCTCCCGATCATGCGATTAGTAACGCGAGCCAGCGGTAGCCCGGCGCGCGTTCTGCGGCCTGTCATCGGACGGAGTGAGCCGCGGCGCTGAAGACTCGTCGAGCGCGAAGCGGTCCATAAACTCGAGCAATCCGCGGGACATCTTCGACATCTGCTCCGCCGATGCCGCCAGTTCGGTCGATCCCGAAGTCGACTGTTGCACCAGTTCGCGCATCCGCTCCATGGCTTTCACCACGGCCTGCGCTCCGGAAGCCTGCTCTTCCACCGCAGAGCTTATTTCGTGGGTAATTTCGTTCAGCCGCGTGGTTGCACGTGCGATCTGCGACGAGCCGTGGGATTGTTCGTTGGTGGCGGCGCCGATCTCCTGGGCAAACTTGTAAACTTCGGTGACCACGTTCGAGATCTTGCGCAGTGCCCCGTTGAGTTCCCCGCCAAGATCGAGCCCTTCGTTCACAATGCCGGTGGAGCGATCCATGTTTTCCACGGCTTTGCGGGCCTCCTTCTGAATGCTCTGGATGAGTTCGGAAATCTCCTTGGTCGACTGGGCCGACTTTTCCGCCAGCTTGCGGACTTCGTCTGCCACCACGGCAAAGCCCAGCCCATGTTCCCCAGCACGCGCCGCCTCGATGGCCGCGTTCAGCGCCAGCAAATTGGTTTGCTCCGCCAGATCGTCGATCACCTCGATGATTTTCCCAATATCATCGGCGCGCTGGCCCAGTGCACCGATGATTTCTCCAGAACTGGTGATGGTCGCATTGATGCGGTTCAGCCCGTCGGTCGCCTTCTCCATGGTGGTAATACCGCTGTGCACTTCTTCGCGCGAGCGGTTCGAAATGTCGAGCAGTACCTTGGCCGTGTCCGCCACGCGCTGGATGGAAGCCACCATTTGATCGATGGACGCCGAAGTCTCGCTCACGCTGGAAGCTTGCACCTGCGTGCTCTTCACCATGTTCTGCACGTTCACGCTCATCTCGTGCATGGTACTGGTTACTTCATCGATAGCCGACGACGCCTGCAGCCCGATCTTGGCCGAATCGTCGGAGGCGTTCGCCACTTGCCCTGAGGCGGTGGCAACTTGTGACGAAGCGTCGCGCACGCTGCGCACCAGGCGGGCCAAACCTTCCACCATGCGGGCGAAGGCGTTACCCAGCGTGTCGTGGGCGGAGCGCGGTTTCACCTCCACCGTAAGATCTCCACCGGCAATCGACTCCGAAACTCCCGCCATCTCTTTCAGATAGCTGACCATCTTGGCGAAGGTGCGCGCCAGTTCTCCGATTTCGTCTTGCCGATTCACATCGATGCTGTGTTCCAGATCGCCGGTGTCGCCAATCTGGCGCGAGACCGTCATCAGATTGGTCAGCGGTTCAGTAATCGATTTGGCAGTGGTGAACGCGACCACAACACCCAGCCCCAAAGCGACTAGAGTGCTGACGATGGCAGCCATCACCGTCCAAGTGCTTGCGGTTTCATCGGACTTGCGGCGAGCTTCGACCAGCTTGTGATTTTCTCCTTCTTCCAGATCTAGTGCATCCGTCGAATTCTTCACCCATGAGGAAGCGTCTTTCTGAAGGTAGTAGATCTGCAATTCGGCGACGGTGGCATTACCCGAGTCGACGTCCTTCCGTTTGTCGATCAGAGGTTGAGCAAACTCTTTGCCCCATGACTGCTCCAGTTGTTGCACCCGGTCCAGCGCCGAGCGCTCCTGCTCCGAGTTCGCCAGATTCTTGCCTTGCTGCAATTTATCGGCGAGCATTCGCAGACCTTCGTTCATCCGGTCGACTTCGCGGCTGTCGCCGCTGAGCAGGTAGTTGCTCAGATACAGGCGGTCCTGCATCATCTGGAAGCGCACTTCATTGGTTGCGTCCGCTAACTCCCGCGAAGCCGTGGCCGCCGCCTTGGCCGCATGCTCACGTTGCACCGCCAATAGGTTCACGAGGAACAGCACTACCACCATGCTCAGGATAATTCCGAAATTTACATAAAGCTTCTTGCCAATCGTCATGCCGTATCCTCCGGCCGCCTGTCTGCCCGCACCGCTACTGATGAGGTTCGAACTTGAAATCCACCACGCCCGTACTCTCCCCGGACGTTGGTTCAAAACGCCATTTCCTAACGGCATCGAGCGCTGCGTTCGCTAAAACCGGATGCCCGCCCACAATTTTTGCGTCCCTCACCGTCCCGTTCGCGGCCACTACAACTTGCACCTTTACCGTTCCGGTGATGTTCATCCTGCGCGCTAATTCTGGATACACGGGCGGCACTTTGGTCTTAGCCCGGCGCACGATTTCGTTTTCCGGATCCTGAGCTCGGACCCCGTATGTGCCCATACCTGCTACCATCGCAACTACGGCTGTCAACAACACTCCCGTCCGTCGCAAAGACACAATCCCTCCCCGCCAATAATCCTGGTGATCCCTTCCGAGCAAAGCCGGGGCCACGCGTGACATTCCGAAGAAACCAAAGTCACGTTGAGATATTTGCCTTGAAGAACCAAAGACTTAACGGAGGCCTGTCGGCTTTTGCCGGGGTCCGAGCCAAGCTATCGCCGCGTCTCATTTCCTGTCTCGCTCACCGCTATTCTCAAACTGAGAGGCGGCATGCCTTTATTCCCGAGATTTCACAGTTCGGCACCTCATCCGCCCATTTCACTTGACTCAAATTGAGATGACAGATATTTTTCCATTAGATTCAATCACTTGTGGGAACGTCTCCATACCTTGTCGGCGGACGGTGATGCTCTGAACATAGCTGAAGGCAATTCGACGCCGTCGCCGGAAGGCCGAGCCCACGTTGATTCCGACGACGCTTTTCAAAAACTCCTTCTGCGCATTGCCGCGAAAGCGGCGGAACGCTCCGACTCAAATTCTCTGATTCAACTTTTCTGCCGCATCACCTGCGAATTCTTCGACTGCACCGGGGTGTATTTCTGGCGGCGTCATATTGGCGACGAACTCGTAGGCGAACAGGCCGACGGCAAACTGGCCGAACGTTTCATAGGACTTCGCCTGCTTCCTCATCAAAGCGCGGTTACCGCAGAAGCGGTCCGCACGCGGCGCACTACTTTCGTCAATCACGTAAAGTCCGCTGCCGTCCCTGCGCTGCGGGACTTCGAGGCGCGGTCCCTGATGGCCGCACCTTTGGTGGTCTTCGATGAAGTCATCGGCGCAGTGACCTTCTTACATGACTCCGAAGATGAGTTTTTTAATGAAGATCTCGCCGCCAAGGCCACCATCCTTGCCGGACAACTGGGCAGCTTGCTGGAAGCGACCCGAATGGTCGAAGTTTCGCGCGAGGAGCACCGCCGCGCCGAGATACTGACCGAGGTAGCCACTGCGCTGCACGGAACCGCCGACGTCGACACCGTCATCGAGGCTCTCGCCGACCGCCTCCGCCTGCTGCTGCGAACTCGTCTGGTCTCAGTGCTTCTGCGCCGCGAGGGACCTTTTGAGCTGCGCGCGGTCTCGGCAGAAACTCCGCAACTGGCCAATTCTTTTCGTGCTCGCCATGACCGCCAGACCATTCGCTTTGCCGCCGATCTGGCACAACGCGCCGTCTCCGCCGGAGAGGTCATCACCATCTCGGTCAGCAGCGATCAACACTCGCTGGGCAGCGTAATTTCTGCCGGCATGCTGATTGCCGCTCCTTTCCGCACTTCTCGCAGCGAGGGAGCAATTCTGGTCTATCCGCGCTCCACCGGCGCCTTCACCGCCGAGGAGAGATCGTTGGTGTCCGTCATCGCCGGCTTCGGCGCTGTCGCACTGGCTCATGCAGAACTCTGTTCTACCGCGCAGGGCCAGGCTCGCGAACTCCACCAGTTGCTGGAGATTTCTTCCGAACTGAGTTCCAGTGGGGATCTCGATCATTTTCTACAGGCTTTCGTCGTTCGTGCCGCCGATTTCCTCGCCTTCGGACGCTGCTTCATCGCTCTGCTTGACGACGGCCAATTTCACGTGCGCCATAGTGTCAGTCGCGGCCAGTCGCAGCGCGTCGATAATATTTTTCCTGAGGGCATCGCCACCCGCGCTTTGCGGGCAAAAGAAGTCTTCTGCTCCAACGATCTGGGCCAGGAGGCTGGAGTCAATCTGCCGGCCATCGCGCGTTACCAGGCCCGGCAACTGCTCGCAGTGCCTCTGCTGAGCGCCGATGGAAGTCTGCTTGGCATGTTCGGCGTACTTGATCGTCTGGACGATACTGGCATCTCCCGTGAGGATATTCGCCGCGCCCGCGCCCTGGCCGCCCAGGTATCGGTGGTCCTCGAGGTCGCTCACAACCTGCATCAATCCGAACTCAACCGCAGGCGCTCCGACGTCTTGATCCAGCTCGCGCGCGACATTGACGGCCTGCTGCGCCTGCCCGATTTCGCCCGCAAGTTTGTCGATCGTGCCGTCGAATTAACCGAAGCTCGCGCCGGTGCTCTCGCTTTATTTCAGGATGGAAGATTCCAGATAGTGGCGCTGCATCCACTGCCGGCTGCTGTTCAAGTCCGATCAAGCGCTCCTAGCCATCTGGAAGGCTTCCCGAAAAACATTCTTCCCGGGAGTTCGGCGGAATCGGAACTTCTGCGCAAAGAGGATCCTCCGGGCGAGCATGCGGGTCAGCACCATCCGGCGCGCGCTCATTCAATCTACGACAACGCAATCTACGACGATACGACCCGAGACCATCCAATCCAGGATCCCGACCTGGACACGCAGACCCTCGAGATTCACGCGCGGGCGGACGATCCGGCACTGCATCAGCGGTTCGCGCGCGCGCTCGGCGAGTTCGTCAGCAAGCACATCGATACCATTGTTTCCGGCGACGCCCCTGAGCTTCTCGGCGCAGAACTGGCTTCGGAATTGGGCTGGAACGACTGCGTGGTAGTTCGTCTGCCCGCTTCCAACGGGGAACTCGCTGGTTTGCTCTGCCTCTCGGGGCGCGCTCACCCGCTCGCGTCCGCAGACCGCGATCTGATCGAGGCCATCGCCGGCCACGCCGCCATGGCCTTGGATAATGCCCGGTTGTTCACCCGGGTCGAGCTGGCCAACCGCCATTGGATGGAAATCTTCGACGCCATCAGCGACCTGATCGTCGTACACGACGAGGGAGATAAGGTTTTACGCGTGAATCGCTCTCTCGCTGCCCTGATCGGAGTTGCTCCCAGCGAACTCATCGGGGTTAACATGCGGGCGCTCCTGGCTTTGACCACCGAACCGGCCCTTTACTCGTGCCCGTTTTGCCGGGCCATGGGCGATGACACGGACGAATACGTTCATCCCGCGCTCGACCGCACTTATCTGGTTTCCACTTCGCGAATTCACGGTGCCGCCGGCGAACGTCTGCAGACGATCCACGTCCTGAAAGACATCACTGACCGCCGCGAGGCCGAGCGCCGCTATCGCGAATTGTTCGACAATATTCAAGAGGGACTTTTCTTCAGTACTCCCGAAGGCCGATTTGTCGAAGTCAACGACGCCCTGGTGGCCATGCTGGGATACGCCAGCCGCGATGAACTTCTTCAGGTAGATATTCCTACCCGGATCTATTCCACTCCCGAGCAGCGGCTGTTCCACAGCCAGGCCCTTGAAGAAAATGGTCACATGCGGAATTTCGAAGCTACGCTTCGCCGCAAAAACGGCTCTCCCATCTATGTCTTGATCAACGCTTTTGGCATGTATGACAATCTGGGCCGTTTGGTGCAGATTCGCGGCCTCATGCTCGATGTCACCGGACTGCACACTTACCAGTCGGAACTGCAACGCGAACGCGACTTTTCGGGGAAGATCCTCAGCAACACGCAAAGCTTAATCCTGGTTTCTGACACCGCCGGCCTCATCAGCTACGCCAACCGCCGCTGGTACGAGGCTGGGTTCGAACAGCGCGAACTCTTAGGTCGTCCCCTGCTTGAACTGGCGGCCCCTGGCTATAACCGCCCGCTTTCGGATGCGCTGCAGACCATCCTGCGCGGTGGACAGGTCGACAACCTGGAACTGCAAATCATGCGCGCGAACGGCCACACTGGCCAGTTTTCCGTCAACCTTAGTCCCATGCGGGACGAGGAAAACAACATCAATAGCATCGTTGTAGTCATGACGGACATCACGGACTCCGCCGAACTCCGGGATAAACTGGTTCACGCCGAAAAATTGGCCGCCGTGGGACAACTGGTCTCCGGCGTTGCCCACGAAGTGAACAATCCGCTGACGGCTATTCTCGGTTTCGCCGATCTACTCCTCGGAAGCCCCGATCTTCCAGAAACTGCCCGCAAGGATCTCCGCGTCATCCTGCAGGAAGCCCAGCGCACCAAACAGATCGTGCAGAATTTGCTCAGCTTTGCCCGCCAGATGCCGCCCCAGCGCAACCCTGTGCAAGTCAATGTAATTCTTCGTCGCACGATTCAATTGCGTTCTTACGACTTCAACAGCCACGGCATCGACATCGTCGAACACCTTGACGAGGGACTCCCGGACGTCAACGGTGACGCTCATCAACTGCAGCAGGTTTTTCTGAACATCTTGAATAATGCTTACGACGCAGTACACGAGATCGGCCGCCCCGCTCGTATCGAAATTACGACTGCTAAAGCCGGCAACGCCGTCGAAGTTTCTTTCTGCGACAATGGCTGCGGCATCTCTCATCCTGATCGCATCTTCGATCCCTTCTTCACTACCAAAGAGGTTGGCAAGGGAACCGGCCTGGGCCTCAGTATCTGCTACGGCATCGTGAAGGAGCACGGGGGAGAAATTCTATGCCACAACAATACCGACGGACAGGGAGCCACCTTTATCGTCCGCTTTCCCGCAGCGCCCCACATCGCTTCACTGGGTGTGGCCGCAGGAGTATTAAAGAAATGACAAGCCCAGGCCTCCGCCCCTCTCTCTTGCCAGTTCTCCTCATTGAGGACGAGCCTTCTATTATGGCCTTAGTCAGCGCCACGCTCGAGCGTAGCGGATACGAGGTCGTCTGCATCGAATCCGGCGCCGAAGCTCTGCGCCTTCTGGAAAAAGGCCAATACCTCGGCGTCGTCTCTGATATGCGCACACCCGGCGGCGTCGACGGAGCCCAGGTCCATTCCTGGATTTCCGCCCACCGCCCCGATCTCGTCGATAGAGTTGTCATCATCACCGGCGACTATGCCAACGAAGAAACTGTCACCACCCTCCGCAAGATCGGCGCGCTCTATCTGGAGAAACCTTTCCGCGTGCAGGACCTGATCAACGCGGTCGAGAAAACTATGGGGAAAGCCCGGTGAGTTCAGATCTCGACAAGACCACACTCTACAGACCGGCGCTCGGCAAGGAAGAACTCCGCATCCGCCTGCTGGTCGTCGACGACGAGCAGAGCATCCGCAAGCTCTGCATGACCGTGGGCGAGGCTTTGGGTTTCATCTGCCTTGAAGCCGATAGCGGCGAGTCGGCTCTTGCTCTGCTCGAAGAGCAACCCGTGCACATGATTCTTAGCGATATGGTCATGCCCCAGATGTCGGGCCTGGAATTCCTGGAGAGAGCAAAAAAACTTCTGCCCCGCACCGAAATCGCGCTCATGACCGGCCACGGCTCTATTGAAACGGCTGTGCAATCCATGCGGCTTGGGGCCTACGACTACATCACCAAGCCGTTTTCTCCACTCGAAGAACTGCGGCTGTTTCTGCGCCGCATGGCCGAAAAAATTCGACTGGTCGAGGAAAACGAATTCCTGCGCCAGCGTATGGATTCCGAAACCGCCGTGCACGGCATCATTGGCTCGTCCGCCAAGGTGCAGGAGGTTCTGCGCGTGGCTTCTCGTCTCAAGGACACTCGCACTTCCGTCCTCATCTCCGGTGAAAGCGGCACCGGAAAGGAGCTGATCGCCCGCGCCATTCATTTCCGCGGAGCTTTTGCCAACCGTCCCTTTGTCGCCGTCGATTGCGGCTCGCTCGTACCCACGCTGATCGAAAGCGAACTCTTCGGCTACGAAAAGGGAGCCTTCACCGGCGCCCTCAAATCCAAGCAGGGACTGTTTCAATCCGCCGATACGGGTTCGGTTTTTCTCGACGAAATCGGCGAATTGCCGCTCGAGTTGCAGGCCAAGCTGCTGCGGGTGTTGCAGGAAAAGGAAGTGCGTCCCGTGGGCAGCAATCAGCGCGTCAAGGTGGATGTGCGGATCATCGCCGCCACCAACCGTGATCTCGAGGCCGCCTATAAAAACGGCACCTTCCGCAAGGATCTTTATTTCCGGCTCAACGTCGTCACCGTCCACGTCCCCGCGTTGCGCGAGCGCCGCAGCGATATTCCTATGCTGGTGCAATGGTTTTGCGAACGCTATGCTCCCGGCGCTGACCTGCGCGTGTCTAACGCCGCGATGAAAGCGCTGATGAATTACGACTGGCCGGGCAATGTGCGCGAACTGGAAAACTGCATCGAGCGCGCCGTCGCCCTGGGCGACACTACTCTCATCGACATTGGCGATCTTCCTCCCTCTATTGCCAGCCTCGATTCGCGCGCGTCCCGGACCTCGTCAGACTCCGCACCCGAATTGGTTTCTGATCTCGCGGCCGCCGAATTGCGTTCCACTGACGGTGCAGCCTCAGCTCCGCTGTCCACCACCGACCTCGAAGACATCGAACGGGCCACCATCCAGCGCGTCTTCGAACAAGTCAAAGGCGACAAAGCCCTCGCCGGACGCATGCTCGGCATCAGTCGCGCCACTCTGTACCGCAAACTGAAGCGCTACAACATCACCGGAAGTGCGGATACTGGAGCGTCCAGCCATACTTTGCAGTAAACTCTGTTTTAGAGCGGGCAGGGCTGCCCGTGCCTTGACCTTTGCTCGCCGCGGCGATAGCGTCGGCGTGCCTCCCCGTATGACGCGAGTAACTTTATTTGGGGCCGGTATTGCAGTACCTTGGTGTAGCGTCCAGAAATTCGTAATAACATACGCCGTCGCGCCTGCTTTGGAGAAAACATGAGCCGTTCTGTAGTCGTTCGCCTCTTTCTCGTTGGGTTCTTCGTCGCTGCGTTGCTCACGGGGTGCTCTCGTGATCCCAACGTGCGTAAACAAAAATTTCTGGAGAGTGGGAACCGCTATTTTGACAAGGGGAAGTACCGCGAAGCCGCCATCCAGTATTCCAATGCGGTGCAACTGGACTCCGGTTTCGCCCAGGCACATTTCCAGCTGGGGCAGACCTATCTCAAGCTTGGCGACAGCTCCCGCGCTTTTCAGGAGCTTTCGCGCACCGTGGAGCTGGCTCCCGACAACTATCGCGCCCACATCGACCTGGCCAATCTCTTAGTCACTGCCCGTAATCAGGATGGCTCGTCCAATGATGATTACCTGAAACAGGCACGCGTCCATCTCGATCTTCTCCACGAAAAGCAGCCGCAGAATCCCGAGGTGTTCGAAGCCTGGGCCAACTACTACGCCGCTCAGAGCAATGCAGGCGCGGCAATGCAGGAGATGCAGAAAGGAATTGCTGCCGATCCTACCCGCTCGGAATCGTACCTCAACCTGGCTATCCTGCAACTGCGCTCAAACCTGCTCGACCAAGCCGAGGCCAACTTCAAGAAAGCCGCCGAGCTCGATCCCAAGGCGATGAATGCCCAACTCGCTCTCGGAGGCTTCTACCAGTCGCGTAACCGCATACCCGAAGCCGAACAGCAGTTTAAACGCGCCATCGAACTGGCCCCCAAGGAACCCGCCCCTCGTGAAGCGCTGGTCCGTCTGTACCTGGTGGAAGGCAAGAAAACCGAAGCAGAAGCGCTGCTGAAACGGGCCAAAACTGAGCTTGCGGACAATTCCGAGGGCTACCGCATGTTAGGCGATTTTTATTTCGCTACTGGCGATCTGGACAAAGCCACCGCGGAATACTCCTCACTTTCGAGCGGTCATCCCCGGGATGCTCAGGTCACGAGAAATTATGTTCAGCTCTTGATCCTGAAGAATCGTTTGGAGGAAGCCAGCAAGCTGAATAATGAGCTTCTGAAAACTAACCCGCACGACGTGGACGCCCTAGTCTATCGTGGCGAGATACAAATACGGCAGAACGATGCAGCCAGGGCGGTGGACTCTTTGCAGCAGGCTCTCCGGAGCGACCCCGGCAACGCCGTGGCCCACTATCAGCTCGGCGTAGCCTTTGACCTTCAACGCAACGATGCACGCGCGGAGGCGGAGTGGCGCGAGGCCGTGCGTCTGCGCCCTGATCTCACCGACGCGCAACGCGCCCTGGCCGCGTCGGAAATGCACCGTGGCGATTTTGATGCCCTCACGCAGACGGCCCAGCAAATCATCAGCAGCGCACCGAAGGCTCCCGATGGGTACCTGATGCGCGCCCTGGCGGAGATGAATCGCCAAAAATATTCAGGTGCGGAACAAGACCTGACGAAAGCGTTGAGCCTGGCTCCGGCCAGTGCGGCCCCCTATGTGCAAATGGGCAACCTTCATCAGTTGCAGAAGCAATACGCGGATGCCATCAAGTTTTACCAGCAGGCGCTCGAAAAAGACCCTGCGTCCACTGACTCCCTGCAAGGGATCATGAATGTCTACCTGGCGCAGAAACAACTCGATCAGGCAGTGGCCGCCGCGCGCGCACAAATCGCCAAATCGCCGGGCACTAGCGGCTTCTATGATCTGCTGGGCACAGCACTGTTTCAGAAGAAAGACTTCAGCGGCGCTGCCGATGCCTTCCATAAAGCTATCGAACTCGACAAGAACAATTCTGATGCGCTTTTGAAGCTGGGCGAAGTGCAGGCGGCGCAAGGCTCAGTCGCCCAGGCTCTCGCCCTGTATCAGCAATCCATCAAGGAACACCCGCGCGAGATCGCGTTCTACATTCTTGCCGGCGAGATGTATGAATCGCAGGGCAACTGGAATGATGCAAAAGCCATGTATCAGAAGGCGCTCGGGATTCAGCCCGATAATCCGCTGGCCTCAAACAACCTAGCCTATGTGATGCTGCAGGAGGGCGGTAACGTCGACGTAGCGCTGGCGATGGCGCAGACGGCGCGGCGCGGGATGCCGAACTCGTCGAATGCCGCCGATACACTCGGCTGGGCCTATTTCCACAAGGGCGTCTACCAATCCGCAATTGATCTGTTCCAGGAATCGCTGCGGCTCAATGAGAAGCGAGGGGCGGCCGACGATCCTATGGTTCACTATCATCTGGGGCTGGCTTATCAAAAGGCTAACCAGCCAGCGCAGGCCCGCCAGCAACTGGAGCACGTGTTGAAGATCAATCCTAATAACAACGACGCGCGCAAAGCTCTGTCCGAGTTGCGCGGATAACCACGCTATTGTGTCTGGGTGATGAAAAGCCCCGATCCATTTGACTTACGCTTCGCTCGATCGTTATCGTTCCCCGCATGAACGTCGTCAAAGCCACCCGCCAGTTCGAGGCTTGGTTGGCCGAGCGTACTCACATCGATAAGAAAGACCTGCGCCTAAAGCACGCCCGCATGAAGGCGGAACTGTTCCCATTCTTCCGTGCCACCTATTATCGCTGGGCGCAACTCTGGCCCGAGATCTGCCCCGATCTCTCCAAAGCTCCGCACGTGCTCGCGGTGGGCGACCTGCACATCGAAAACTTTGGCACGTGGCGAGACATCGAAGGCCGCCTCATCTGGGGTGTCAACGACTTCGACGAAGCGTGGCCCATGGCCTACGCCATCGATCTGGTAAGGCTCGCGGTCAGCGCCCATCTCGCCGTCGAAGCCGGACGCTTACCTTTAAAACGCGAGGACATCTGCGACGCCATGCTCGAAGGCTATCGTGCAGCTGTGCTGGCCCAAGGTCGCGCCTTCGTTCTTGGCGAGCAACATCAGTGGTTGCGGCTCGTGGCTGAGGGCGGACTCCGCGATCCCGTTCGTTTCTGGCGGAAAATGGACGCACTCCCCACCCTTAGAGCGGGAGCCCCCGTCAGTGCCGTCGACGCCCTCGAACATCTCTTGCCGGCGGTCGGCATTCGCTATCGTCTCGCGCACCGCATTGCCGGACTTGGCAGTCTCGGTCATGCCCGCTATGTCGCCATTGCCGACTGGCACGGCGGACACATCGCCCGAGAAGCCAAAGCGCTCGTCCAGTCTTCGGCGTGGTGGGCGGAAGAAAACAAAGGGCCCGCCGATATCCTCTACCAAACCATTATCAACCGCGCCGTCCGTTGTCCCGATCCTTTTGTCCAGTTGCGCGGGCGCTGGATCGTTCGTCGCCTGGCCCCTGACTGCTCTCGTATTGAACTCGCTTCCTTGGGCGCACCTGACATCGAACTCCGACTGATCCACACCATGGGATGGGAAACCGCCAACATCCATCTCGGCACTGCATCTGCCCGCAAAGCAGTTCTGCGCCATATCGACAACCAAAAAGGAAAGTGGCTGCACCATGCCGCTGAAGCCATGCTCGAAGCTGTGCGCTCCGATTGGGCGGTCTGGAAGAAAAAAGGCTACGTTTAATCCCGCAAACGCCGGCCTCCAACAGAAACTAAACGGTGTTCAAATTTGGCCATCCTTTGGTCTTGACAACATGATACCTTGCAGTACAAGGTATAGAGATGAAGGAGCGAGACTCGAGCGATCAGGAGACCGCAGACAAGTGGGAAATTCAACTCCGCAAAGGATGTCTGGAGTTGGCCATCCTGGCTGCCTTATGGGACGGAAAGCTCTATGGCCTCGAAATTCTGCGGCGATTGGAGACCGATTCCGACTTGATCGTTTCGGAGGGAACCGTGTATCCGCTACTCAGCCGGTTGAAAGTGTTGGGCCTGGCGCGAAGTGAGTGGGTGGAATCGGATGCTGGACACCCGCGAAAATACTACACGCTTACGCCGGCCGGAAAACAGCGCGGTCGCCAGATGGCTGGGATGTGGTGGCGGTTCTCGTCGAGCATGAGCCGTTTGCTCGCTCCACTCTCCAGGGAGAAATAAAATGACCAGGGCAGGCGATGCGCAGCACAAGATCGAAGCATATCTGGGCAGGTTGCGCCAACTCTTGTGCGGCATGAACGCCGAAGACGCGCGCGAGATCGTCGAAGAACTGCGCAGCCACATCACGGAGAAGGCGGCCGAGGACGGACAAGTCACTGCCGCTGGAGTCGACACCGCACTGACGAGGCTCGGTAGCCCAGAAGAGCTGGCCAGTCAGTACACCACCGACGCCTTGCTGGCGCGGGCGGAGGTCACCAGATCCCCCGTACGGATACTGGAAAGTTTGTTCCGCTGGGCCAGCTTGAGTATTGCCGGTTTTCTTGTGCTGCTGACCTCCATCGTGGGGTATTTCCTCGGGGGCACTTTCATGTGGTGCGCTGTGTTGAAAATAGTTCACCCGCAAAGCGCTGGATTGTGGGTCTTCCCCAATGGCGGCGACACTGGGATTTCGCTTCGACTTGGGTTTGGGAATCCGCCTCTCGGTGGCAGAGATGTCTTAGGCTGGTGGATCGTGCCAGCGGGGCTGATCGTGGGTTGCGGGCTGGTGATGTTGACTACGCGATTTGCTCTCTGGTGCGCCCGGCAATACCGAAAGTCGCTCGCATTGCCTAGAGGCTGACCTGCTGAAAACATTCTGAAGGGAACGAAATTTTGACCCAATCGATCAATCACGGAGACAGGGCTGCGCTCGGCGAAACTGATCCCGTCCCACACCTGTCTGCTGCAAAGCGCTGGTTCTCGCTGGCCGAACTGGCATGGGGAAGCGTGATCGTAATTGGCCATAATGTCTATCACGTCATTCCCAACGAGGTTCCCATCCTTTTTGTAATCGGTCTGATTTCGCTTCGCCTGCGCGACGGCGGATGGTCCGTTATGGGCGTGCATGGGCCGGCCTCCTGGCGCCGGACCGTCTTGTACGCGCTCGCCGCGGCTGCCCTGAGAATCACCCTCGGCGCACTGGTCATTGATCCCCTCACGGCTCATTTCTGGCCGCCGGCAGTCGCGCCTAGCGGCTTCGAGCAGATTACGGGCAATGCGTTGGTGGCGCTCCGTTGGCTCCTGCTCGTCTGGACCTTCGCCGCCTTCGGAGAAGAGATCGGTTACCGCGGCTACCTGCTCACGCGCGCCGCAGAGGCAGGTGGCCGGTCAAAGGCCGCCGATTGGGTCGCCGTCTTGATCGTCTCCGTGCTCTTCGGATACGGACACTACTACAAAGGTCGGTCGGGAATAGTGGACTCAGGCGTGGCTGGCTTGATCCTTGGCGCCGCCTACGTCTTATCGGGGCGCAATCTCTGGGTCTGCATTCTGGCTCACGGATTCATCGACACGTTCTGGGTGACGGCCGCGTTTTTCGGATGGTTCTCATAGGGCAACCGCGGATGAACCCGCAGCAGGGCCGGCTTATGTCTCGACGGCGGAAGTCACTACACGCCCGGTCCTAACTGCGCTCGAACCGTAGCGGCACCAGCGATCTCAGAGTTCTTGGGCACCGTGGCTTACACTCCGCAGCGTTCGACATCGAACATACCTAATACGGCGAATACTGTAATACTTCCGCTTCGCTTATGAATCAGTCTGATAGTGACCGCATTCAGGAACTTTGCTCCCAAATCGCGGTCGAGCAGGATCGGCAAACATTTCTGAAACTTGTCCAAGAGCTGAACGGCCTCTTGTCTGCCAAAGACGGGCAGCCGCAGAATAATAATGAGCCCATTGATCGAAAGGACGAATAGTCTCGTGCGCCTACACGCTTAAGTGTCGTTGGTATTGTTGCAAAAACAACGTCGGATGATGCCTCATCCCAGTGGGAAAATGCCAGGAATTTTCTCCGTACCTTCTACCTTGAGATTCCTTCGCATTTCCATTGAGATGCTGGCCGAGCTACAGCCTTCCGGAAAGAGCGGGAGGCGGTCGGGGGCATCCAACAATCATGGAAATGGATGCCTTAGCGGAAGGACAGATCATCGTTAAGCGAGCTACAAAGCCTAACAGGTTGCTTTCACTGCATCCCGGCTCTCGCTCCGACGCTGCCGGAAAAGCCGTGAACAATCTCATTCTGTTGTCGCTCCCCGATAAGGAGTACAACCTGCTTCGGCCCCACCTGGAGCCAACGGACCTGCCGCAGCACAGAATCATGCTGGAGCCCGGAGAGAAAATCGATTTTGCTTATTTTCTCAATGATGGCATGGCCTCCTTGGTCGCTCTCAGCCATGACGGCAGAAGTGTTGAGGTGGGAATCGTCGGCAAGGAGGGCATGGTCGGTATGTCGCTGGCGGCGGGCCTGAACCGGGAAATCTTCCGGGCGATCATGCAAATGGCGGGAAGCGGTATGCGCATACGGGCGGAAGTGTTCCAGGATATTCTGCTGTCGGCTCCGGCCCTGCGCTCCAAATTAGGCCACTTCGGACTGGTGCATGGGATGCAGGTCGCCCAGCTCGCCGCATGTAATCGGCTGCATGGAATTGACCAGCGCCTCGCGCGCTGGCTTCTGATGTGTCAGGATCGATTCGACTCCCCGTTGCTTCCCTTAACCCACGACTTCCTCGCTCAGATGCTTGGTACTGGACGCCCCAGCGTTAGTTTGGCCGCTGGGGTCCTCGAAGATGCCGGCCTGATAGAGAACCTGCGCGGTACGGTTAAGATATTGAATCGCAAGAGCCTGGAAGCCGTGGCTTGCGAGTGCTATGGAGTTATCCAGCACTTCAATGGCGGCCTCGGCTTGAAATAGATCTCGAGGTTGTTCCGGATCCCGGAGTTATCTTGGAGTGACGACATCAGCTTCACCGGGTGCGCATGGGGTACACTATTGCGCCACCCATGCCGCGCGCCCCTGACAACTCAGACGAAATACTCACGCAACTCGAAGCCGTTAAGAGTCGCTTCGATTCCGGGAGCGCCGCGGTTATCAATAAAGTCCTCAGTCAGCTTTCGCAGCTCGAATTCACGGACCCGCAACAGCTGATTCGCTTTCACGAGTGCTTGCTTTTCCTCCGCGCTTTTCCGCACGCGCCGTCTCTGGTGTCGCGCGTCGAGAGACTCCTCAACACCTTCCATCAACGCGTCAGCAAACTTCGCGCCCGCCAGGCAAACATGTCCGCATTCGACGACTTCGATACTTCCGGCCTCGCCGGCACTACCATGCAGGATACGCTTTCCTTCGAGGTTGCCCAATGGCTGGTGCGCCGCATTCCTCGCAATGTCGAAGTCGCCTGGGATGATTACTGGGACGACGATCAATCCGAGCGCGCTCGCGGCTCGATCTGGCCGCGTTTCATCCCGCTCCTAGAAGAAGATTCCGATGTTGAAGCCAACATCCGGTGGAGAACCTGGCTGGATTCGGCCCGCGGCCGGAAGCATCCTCTGCTCTGGCTCATCCAGCGCTTCGCGCAACTCCCCCTCGCTGATCGCCAACGCGCCGAACTCTACGACTCACTTCATCTCCCCGTTCGCTGGAGACTTGAAAACCTAAAGCTTTCCCGTACTCGCAACTGGAGCCGTCCCCGCCGCTTTTACTTCCATTCCGGGTCCCTCATCCAGCGCAGCGAAGTCTCGCTCTCCCATGAACTCGCCCGGCCCGCGCCCACGTTCGAAAAACTTTCCGATGCCGCCGGAGAATCCGTCATGAACGCCATTCGCGAAGTCATGGCTGTTCGTTACCGCGAACTGTACGGTACTACGCTTGGCGATCCGCGGTCCGTCGTCCGCGCTGAGCTGGGGCGTGGCGTCGTCATGCATTTCTGGGGATTGCCGGCGAGTCGCCGTCTCCCGCTCCGCGCCTACATTGCCGGCTACACCTTAAAAAACGGCGTTCCCATCAACTACATTGAGGCCATCGGCCTCTGCGAATGGATTGAAGTTGGCTTCAACACTTTCTACACCTATCGCCAGGGCGAGACCGCCTGGATCTACGCTCAAGCCCTGCGCTGCCTCCACGCTCTCACCGCCGCGAAATGTATTTCGATTTATCCCTATCAGATCGGGCAGAACAACAATGAAGCCATCGATTCGGGCGCCTTCTGGTTCTACCGCAAGTTAGGATTCCGCTCTGCACGCGCGGATCTTCGGAGGTTGTGCGAGCGGGAAGAAAAGAAAATCGCCGCCGACCGGCACTACAAAACACCCGCGCGAATTCTTAGACGCTTGGCGGAAGCGCACATGTTTTATGACATTCGCCCGTCGGCTGAAATCTCTCCGGCTTTCGCTGGCGCGGGCCCCTGGGACACCTTCTCCACCTGCAATCTCGGCCTATTTATCAATCGCCGCATGTCCAGCGATTTCAACGGCGACAGCCAAGAAATCCGCAAAGCCTCGACTGACACCACAATCCGCGCCCTAAGAATTAACGCATCCCGCTGGAGTCAAACCCAAATGCAGTCCTTAGAAAACTGGTCGTTGATTTTGGCGCAAATTCCCGATCTCTCTAGTTGGACGCCGGCAGAAAAACATCAGCTAGTCAAAATCATCCGCGCCAAATCCGGGCTCAACGAAATGCCCTACCTCCGTCATACTCAGCATCACCCGCGCCTGCGCGCCGAACTGCTCCGCCTAGGCTCAACCCCATGACTCGTATATGGACAGCCGCCTCGGCCGTACTGCAAGTGAAGGCACACGAAGCTCCTCAGCTCGGATATACTTCCGGGCAGAAGGTCGACAATGTTCGTAGAGGCTTTACAGGCTCGTCTCAAAGTTCTCGATGACGAGATCCTGCGCCTGACGATGCTGGCTTCCGAGGCCCCCGATAAGCGTCAGCAGGAACACTACTGGGATCTGGCACGAGACTTACAGCGCGAGGCGCGAGAACTTCGTTCAGAGATAAAGAAAGTATCAGAATGCAAGGTGCAGAATCAGGCGCGGAGTCATCCCAGTCTGGCGCTCTAATTCTCGTCGAACCGCCCTCCTAATCGCACACCTTGGTGATCACTTCGGTGATCACTTCACATCATGCATTAGCGCGATGGACCGCTGCTCATCGATCAAGTGACGCCGCCCATCCTCGGTGGCAGTTGCACCATGCTTGATCAGATCGACAACCTGCGTGGGAGTGAGCGAAGGATCGAGAGCAAACAACTTCGCTGCCAGGTTGACAACATTCGGCGACGCCATGGAAGTTCCCGAAAGCAGGAGCCTCGTACCACCGGGAACATAACTCTCAACGTCGTAGCCATCGGCATCCACGACAACAGTGTCGCCGTAACTCGTGAACGAAGTTTCGTCCCCTGCCTGATTGACTGCGCCTACTGCGATTAGGTTAGGCAAATGCAAAGAAGCCGGTACATCCTTCTCGAATCCCGCATTGCTGTCGCTATTGCCCGCGGCACAAACAAACAAAGTATTGGGGGCGCTCTTGATAGCCGTCTCAACTGCGTCATGCCAGATCTGGAACAGTTCAAGAGCCCGCCGCTTCCGTTCTGCCGGGTCTGCCCCTGCGCCAGTTTTAGAGAGCCACGTTTCAAACTCTGAGGGATCGTCGGACCAACTCATGTTCACAACTCTTACATTGCGAGTTCGAAAATAATCTGACATCTGGAGGAAGTCCGCCCCCATTTTCCGTGCCCACTCTGCGGTTGGCTGGAAAGACAGGTCAGGCAGCTGATCATTAAATCGCGCCACGACAAGCCGGGCCGCGGGATCTCCCCGCACCGCAATGCCCGCCACGTGAGTTCCGTGAACATGATGAATGAGAACTTTAAACAGTTCCAACACCTGGTTAATTTGGTCTGAAGTGGACGTGCTGAACTTCAGGCGAAGTGCGCTCGCCTCGGGCAAATCAACGCCGTTCTGCAGATCGACAAAGCCTTTGAGTTGTGCAAGAAAGCCTGGATACGCCTGTTGCTGTGCCGCAGTGAGCGGAAAAAGCCACGATGGAGATGGATTCCCGTCGTCGGTGTAAGCCAGTCCATGAGTCCCAGATTCCAATCAAAACCGGCGTAAGCTTATCCCCAGCGTTCAGCGTCACCTCGCGCGCCGCCCAGATATCGGGCTTCACAACATTGTGCGCGGCAATGTATTTCCCGAGAATTTCCGCGCGCACAGCCTTCAACGGCACACCAAATTGCAATTCCACTCGGTCTCCAACTAACTCCCACGCCTGCTGATTGTCCAATACTCCAGATTTCTCCACCGCCGGATCAATGTCGGTTTTCACAGACCCGATAATGCCGGCTTTCGAAAGTAACTGGGCTCCGCCGCGGCTCGATTTTGCCCAGTCCTGCACCACGTCCCACGGCAGCCCTTCTACCGCTTTCTGGTAATGCCTGGCGAAGTCTTGCTCGAACTCAGAGCCGCTGCTGCTCTTTGTCTCGATCTCGGCCTCCAGCAAGGACTGGGCGTAGAGGCCTGTGGTCAGCCGCGGCGAAGTTTTTTCTTCCAGCCCGCGAATCATTTTTGCCGTTTCCAGAGCCGCCCCATTCTCGCCACCGAGGAGCTGGAGATCCAACTTTGCGGCCAACAACGACCGCACCGTGGCTTTGTCCGCGACTTCGTAATCGCGCAGGATGGTTTCCAGATCAGTTCGCACCTTCGCCGCGAACGCATTGAAGGTCGTTACATAGGCTTGCAACAATTCGGATGCGCGACTGGACATGGGGTAGGTGAACCGGGGCAGATCGCTTTCGTCATTCACCTTTTTCTTGCTGTCCTGACTGTTTGCGAGGGGCGCCAACAGAACAGTAAGACATCCGGCTGCCAAGAGAACTCGGGATTGTTTCACCATATAATCCGGCCTCCTTAAGAAGTCGAACAATCTAAAAACGGCGCCAGTGTACACCCCACTCTTCCTTTTCAGATGACAAACTAACCTTGCGATCTAATTGAAGCGGCTGACCTCCCAGTTCTGATCTCATAACGCTGGGGCCGGTGCAATCTGGTGTTAGAGTCATCAATATCTATTCATGCCCAACCCCATCGTCCTCTACGACGGCGTCTGTGGACTTTGCAACCGCCTGGTCCGGTTCATCATTCGCCGCGACCGCAACGCAATATTCCGTTTCGCGTCGCTGCAGGGCGCTTTTGCCTCACGCATTCTGGCGAGCCATCACCTTAGCCCGGGCGATCTGGATACGGTCTACGTGGTCGTCGCACAGAATTCCGAACATCCAGGCGAACTCATACTCTCTCGCTCCGACGCAGCGCTCTTCGTCCTCAAGCAATTCGGAAGCCTCTATAAACCAGCCGCATTTCTTCTGCAAATGCTGCCAAGATTTTTTCGCGATTTGGCTTACAACATGGTTGCGCGGAGGCGATACCGCATCTTCGGCCGCTTCGAAACCTGTCCTCTGCCCGGCGCGCAGGATCGCAGTCGTTTCCTCGATCTGTAGCGGCTACTGAGAAATTCCGGAATGGTGCGCTCACCTAGAAAAGCTAACGATTCAGCACCGCTCAAAACAAGCCTACAAATCTCGCGGCCCGCTCTCCAATTCGCTTCCCGCCGGGGGCTCGTTCAACAGTTCGTGCAAGTCTAACCGTCGCGTGTACATTTCCAATTTGCCGTCCGGAGCGTAGGGCCACTTGTCCTTCGGCTTGTCACAATACAATTCAACCCCGTTTTCGTCGGGATCACTCAGGTAAATCGACTCGCTCACGCCATGGTCCGCCGCGCCCGCCAGCGGAATGTTTGCCGCCAGCACTCTTCGCAACGCCGTTGCCAGCGCCGCTCGCGTGGGATAAACGATTGCGGTATGGTACAGTCCCGTCGCGCCCGCAGGCGGGGGTGAGCCTCCCAGGCTGTCCCACGTATTCAACGCGATGTGATGATGGTATCCGCCCGCTGACAAAAACACCGCTCCCTCGCCGTACCGCTGCGTGACTTCCAGTCCCAGCACACCGCTATAAAAACGCAACGCCCGCTGCAGGTCGGCCACCTTCAAGTGCACGTGCCCAATACGCACGCGCGGATCGACAACATAAGGCGGGTCGCTCGCTGAATTGTTTCTTGCCGCAGCCATCTTCAGGCACTCTGAAGCCGATGATATAGCCTATCCCCCGCTCTGGGCCGGCGTGCCGGCTGTCTCAACCCGATCGCCCTATGACTTTCCGTTCCACGCGCCATGCCCTCGGTCCTCAGGTAAATCTCCTAGTGTGAATTTGACCAAAAAAAGTGAACCTTGGCCTTGATGTTATCGTTCAGTGTTCTATCATGGTCGTAACGCTCTTCCTCCCAGGAACACCCCCCCCCAACCAATAACCTGCCAGCCCGGACACTCCATTGTCAGTTTAGAGTGGGCGGGTTCTGAGCCGAACCTGCAACCCTTCCTCGCACGCAGGGTAGCTCAACCCGTCACGACGGAGGGTCGCACAAAGAGATCCGCGGCTGCCTAGCTTTTTTGGCAACCCCGAGAAACCAGCCCGGCCCCGATCAGGCCGGGCTCTTGATTTTCCACCCGCGCTTTCTGGCCCCGGCCGCAGTTGTTATCACGAGAGGGCCCTAAAAACAATTACTGTTTCACCCGCATTTTCGCGAACGCGGGACTGTCCTTCAACCGCTCAGGAAAATGTTTCTCGTAACTCGCCAGCCCGGGGCAGATGAAATGATGCGCCCGCGTGAACCCGAAGGTTCTCATCTCGTTCATCGCCTCGTCCGCGCTCCAGCCTTCTTCCGCCATGCGGTATGCTGCGACCATCATTCCGGTCCGGTCATCTCCCAGGCGGCAATGCACAAAAACTTTTTCTCCCTTGTTCTCGTGCAACACTTTAAGAAACTTTGCAAAGACTTCGTCCCTGGGCCAGGGACAATGCCACGGGATCGCTACATATTTCATCCCCAGGCTCTTCGCTTCCCTTTCTTCACTGGCGTCGTGGGCGTGGGTATCCACAACAATGTTAACGCCCATCTTCGCCAGCGCTTTTAAACCCGTGGAATTCAACAGCCCTCCGCGATAGAGCGAAGGAGTGACCTCACCAAAATTCGGTACACCTTTTTCCTGAAGCTTGCGCCCGATCACGCGGGTCTTCGCCGACTTGGACTCTTGATTCGTCGGGGCACTTGTCTGCGGCGGCAGCCCGTTTGCTACCACAGTCACCACGAACAGCAAAAAAATCCCGGCAGTACGAAACCATTTGTTCATAAGTGCATTACGCGGAAGTAACGGCGGATTCGTGCTCGTCCCGCGGATATAGCCAGCTTGCGTTTTCTCGACTTAGGAAAATGTGGGACAAATACTGCCTTCGCTCCGGTAGGTTCTGTCCTTCACCTTTGATTTTAATTACGATGATTGATTGACGGGGCAGCATCTAGTTGGTGGCTTCTACGGCGGGAAAAAACACGATGAACGCCAAAATTGCAAGCTTCGTTATCCGCTCCAAACCGCTCACGGCCGTCTCCGCCGCTACCGATGCCCATGGCTTTCCCGTACATGAACCGTGCTATGCGTGGTCGCACGAATAAAGGGAATCAAGGGCAATGGCAGGACGGCCATCCGCTGCCCCTATTGCGTCGAAGATAAAAAGTTCAAACTCATGAACGCTAGAGCTGACGGCGAATGGTTCCTTTGTCCCGCCTGCGGCCACGCCACCATGCCCGCTCACCCTCGCTACCGGTGCAACTGTCCTAGGTGGGTTGAACTTGCGTAGGCCTCTGTGCGAATATTCCCTTGATCAATCGCCCTCGCCATGGTTCTTGGCTTTTCCCATCGAAATCGAAAACCGGGATGGAAGGTCGAAGGGGGCGCTAACCGACAGCTCTCAGCGGCTAGTTTACAGCTTTATCCGTGATCTCAAGTCCGCGATCAATAATGGCGAACGCCTCGCGCAACTGCTGCTCGTTGATGCACAGCGGGGGATTGGTAAAGAAAGTGTTCCAGCGAACGAAAGTGTAAAGCCCTTGTTCGCGGAAGAAGCGTCCCAGCGCAGTCATTTCATCGGACGTGCCATTGAACGGCGCCATCGGCTGACGCATCTTGCGATTTCGAATCAGTTCGACGATACCAAATAATCCAATCGAGCGCACCGCTCCCACCGACGGATGTTTCGCCTGTAACTCCGCACCCAGTTGCTTCATGATCGCGCCCATTGTTTTCGCATTCTCGATCAGTCCATCTTCTTCATACACGCGAATTGTCGCCAGCGCCGCCGCGCATCCCATGGGATGACTGTTGTAGGTGAGTCCTCCGTAAAACACTTTGTCCTGAAAATGTTGCGCGATGTGATGACGCATGCCGACCGCGCCTAGCGGAAGATAGCTGGAAGTTAATCCCTTAGCCATAGTCAGCAAGTCGGGAACAACCTTCCAGTGATCGACCGCGAACCACGCACCAGTCCGTCCGAAGGCAGACATCACTTCATCGGCAATCATCAGGATGCCGTATTTGTCGCAGAGCTTGCGAATGCCTTCAAGATATCCATCAGGCGGAACAAGAATGCCGTTGGTCCCCGTCACTGGTTCGAGAATAAACGCCGCAATCGTCTGCGGACCTTCGAGCTGAACCGTCTCTTCAATCATGGCGAGCGAAGATTCGGCGGAATCCCATCCGCGCTCGATGCCGTGATAAGGGTCGAGCACATGAACCACGCCCGGAATGCCTGGCTCCGCAGCCCATCTGCGCGGATCGCCCGTGAGGGTGATCGCTCCCGCGGTGGCGCCGTGGTAGGAGCGATAGCGTGCCATAATCTTGTGGCGTCCGGTGAAGAAGCGCGCGAGCTTGATGGCGTTCTCGTTAGCCTCAGCGCCGCCGTTGGTGAAGAAAAAGGTGTCAATATCGCCGGGAGTGATTTCGGCGAGCTTCGCGCCAAGACGCGCTCGAACCTCAGTAGCCATGAAAGGATTCGCGTAGGCGAGCGTCGCGGCCTGATCGCTGATGGCCTGGATGACGCGCGGGTCGCCGTGTCCGATGTTGACGGACATGAGTTGGCTGTTGAAGTCGATGAAGCGCTTCCCTTCTGGCGTGTAGAAGTAAATCCCCTTGGCGCTGCCGACTGGAATGGGGTCGACTTTCGATTGCGCAGACCATTCGAAAAGCGTGTGCTTGCGGGATAGGTCGATGATTTCCTGGCCGGACATGGCGGGACTTGCAACAGTAGTAATCATAAATTCCTCTTTGAAATCGTTCACTACAGAGTCCCAGAGACACAGAGAAAGACAAAATCTAGCCCGTTTGCTTCAGTTTTCAACTTTCTTGTGATCGAGGCGTTGCCAGGTCCAAGTTGGCGATGCACTTCGGCGGCTGCGCCGATGATCGCGGCGGTTGGAGGGTCTTGTTCGTTTCGCTTTCTCTGTGACTCTGTGGTGAGAAGTCTCATTTTCTCTTCTGACTGCCTGCGCGCGAAGCCTAAAACTTGCGGCTGTGCTCTTTGGCCCAGCGTTCGACTACAACTTTCTTGTCGGTGTAGAACTCGATGGCGTCCCGGCCCTGGCCATGGAGATCGCCGAAAAAACTGTTCTTCCATCCGCTGAACGGGAAGTAGGCCATGGGCGCGGCGACTCCGATGTTGATACCGATGTTGCCGGCGGGAGCTTCGTAGCGGAAGCGGCGCGCCGCCGATCCGCTCGATGTAAAAAGCGACGCCTGATTGCCGTAGACGCTCTGCTCGAGAAAGGCGAGAGCTTCGTCCATGCTGTCGGCGTGAACGAGACTGAGCACGGGACCAAAGATTTCCGTGTCGGCGAGATCGCTGGTTGCAGGAACGTGGTCGAGAATTGTTGGGTTAACGAAGTTGCCGGATTCATATTTCGGAATTTTCGAATTGCGGCCGTCGAGCAGAATTTTCGCACCCTGCTTTTCGCCGAGTCCGATGAGCGATTCCACACGCTCTTTACTTTGTTGCGTGATTACTGGGCCCATCTGCACATCTTTATCGAGGCCGTTCCCAACTTTAAGCTTGGAGGCGGCGTCGGCAATGGAATCGCGGAAAGTTTTCTGCGCTTCGCCGATAGTGATCGCGACCGAGACGGCTAGACAGCGCTGGCCGGCACATCCGAAGGCGCTATCGCTGATGATCTGCGTGGCCATGGGCATGTCGGCGTCGGGAAGAACGATGACGTGATTCTTGGCTCCGCCCTGACACTGCGCGCGTTTGCCGTTGGCGGCGGCGCGCGAATAAACGTACTTCGCGACCGGAGTCGATCCAACGAAACTGATGGCGCGGACTTTGGGATGGTCAAGCAGCGCGTCGACCGCAGCCTTTCCCCCGTTGACCAGACCTACTACCCCTTTGGGCAAACCGGTTTTTTCGAGGAGTTCGTAAACGTAGCGCATGGTGAGCGGAACCCGCTCGGACGGCTTCAGGATGAACGTGTTTCCCGTGGCGATTGCGTAGGGCAGGTACCAGAACGCAATCATGCCGGGGAAGTTGAACGGGACGATTGCCGCGGTGACGCCGAGGGGCTGGCGGATCATCATCTCGTCGATGCCGCGGGCGACGTCTTCGAGGTTGTAGCCTTGCATCATCATGGGGATGCCACAAGCTACCTCAACGTTTTCAATCGCCCGGCGCATCTCAGCTTTGGCTTCGGTGAAGGTCTTGCCATTTTCCTGCGTGATGATGCGGGCGACGTCGTCGATGTGATCTTCGAGCAACATCTTCAGCTTAAACAGCGGCTGGATGCGGTCTTCAGGGGGCGTGCGGCGCCACTCGGGAAAAGCGGCGGCGGCGGCTTCGACGGCTTGGTTGACTTCAGCGGCATCGGCGAGCGGGACTTGGGCCAGCGTTTCTCCCGTGGCGGGATTGATTACATCGCGCCATTCTAGCGCGGACGATTCGGCCGGTTGGCCGTTGATGTAGTTTGTGAGTTTGATGGCTGGGGGCGCGGCTACTGTGGTCATTGGTTCACCTCGACTTATCGCGAAGAGCGCGGTACATCGTGAGATTTCCTCGCGACTGCAGTAATGATACACGCGTTACAGGGGTCCTTCGACTGCGGTTGATCTTCGCGCTTGGGCGCGAAGATCAACCCTCGCTCAGGGTGACCAACCTTTTAGACCAGCTGCGCTACTGCGCCCTTCCTGTCGCAGACGGCGGCTAGTGCGGATTCCAGCACGTCTAGGCCTTCGTCCATTTGCTCGTTGGTGGCGACGAGCGGCACGAGAACGCGGATCACGTTGGAGTAGGAACCGGCGGTGATCGTGATCAGGCCGTGTTCGTAGCAATACTGCGTGATCTGTTTGGTTTCATCCGTGGCTGGAGTCTTCGTTTCTTTCGACTTCACCAATTCGACGGCCTGCATGCCACCGAGACCGCGCACGTCCCCGACGATGGCCCAGCGACGCTGCCATTCGCGTGCACGGTGCTGGAAGCGGTCGCCGAGTTCGTTAGCGCGGGTTAACAAATTTTCTGTTTCAAACAACTCCAATACAGCCAAAGCCGCGGAGCAGGAGAGCGGATTGCCGGCGAAGGTACCGCCGAGGCCGCCGGGGGCGGGCGCGTCCATAATTTCGGCGCGGCCTGTAACTGCAGCAAGCGGCAGGCCGCCGCCGAGGGATTTCGCGGTCACCAGAAGATCGGGTTCGACGCCATAGCGTTCACTGGCAAAGAGCGCGCCGGTGCGTCCGAATCCGGATTGCACTTCGTCGGCGATGAAGAGAATGCCGTGTTTGTGGCAGAGCTCGATTAGAACTTTGAAATAGTCTGGCGGAGGGGCAACGAACCCGCCTTCGCCCAAGACCGGTTCCGCGATAACCGCAGCTACTTCTTCGTTGGCGACGACGCGTTTGAAACTATCTTCCAGATGGCGCGCGCAATAAAGATCGCACGCGGGATACTTCAAGTTATACGAACAGCGATAACAGTAGGCGAAGGGGACGCGATAGACCTCGCCGGGGAAAGGAGCGAATCCCGCTTTATAAGGATGCGTTTTGCTGGTGAGAGCGAGCGTCATCATGGTGCGCCCGTGGAAGGCGTCTTCAAAAGCGATGATTGCGGGACGCTTGGTGTAAGCACGGGCAATCTTCACCGCATTCTCCACGGCTTCAGCGCCGCTGTTCAGGAAGAGAGTCTTCTTCGGAAATTTTCCCGGCGTAAGTTCGTTCATACGCTCGGCGAGGCGAATGTAACCTTCGTAGGGCGTGACCTGGACGCACATGTGGAGGAATTTATCGAGCTGGCCGCGGATGGCCTCGACAACGGCTCCTTGACGATGACCCGCGTTGGCGCAGCCGATCCCTCCCGCGAAATCGATGTAGCGGTTGCCGTCGACGTCTTCCAGCCATGCGTCTTCGGCCTTGGCGACATAGATTGGAGTTCCGTGGGAAAGGCCACGAGGTACGGCTTGGGCGCGGCGCTCGGAGAGGGCCTGAGAGTTGGGGCCGGGAATTTTGCTGGTAAGTCGGATTGTGCTCATGTCAGTTTCTCTTGAGGATTCACTGAGGCGGCAGGGGCGCTGCACGCTGTACAGGGGTCCTTTGACGGCGTTTGATCTTCTGACTGCGGTTGATCTCGCGTTTAGGTGCGAAGATCAATCCTCGCTGAGGATGACAGGGCTTTAAGGATCGTCCTCTCATTTATCAGTACCAGCCGATTGGCGCTTCATTCAGGTTGATGTACACCTGTTTGGTTTCGAGATATTCTTCGATGCCCCAGGGGCCGAGTTCGCGGCCAAAACCCGATTGTTTGTATCCGCCCCAGGGAGCTTCGACGTATGTCGGCTGCATGTGATTTACCCAGACGATTCCTGCCCGTAGAGCTTTCACCGTACGCATGGCTTTGAAAATGTCGCGGGTCCATACGGCAGCGGCCAGGCCGTAAGGTGAATCGTTCGCGATCTTGAGCGCATCTTTTTCGTCTTCGAATGGAATCACAGCGGCTACCGGACCAAAGATCTCTTCGCGGGCAATGCGGGCGGAGTTACTGACGTCGGAGAAAATCGTGGGCTCGACGTAGTAGCCTTTGCCGATCTTCTCGGGACGTCCTCCGCCGGAAGCGAGCTTGGCTTCTTTCTTGCCGATCTCGATGTAGGAGTTGACGCGATCGTATTGTTCCTTGCTGACGAGCGGACCCATCTTGGTTTCGCGATCGAGGGGCGGACCGAGTTTGATCTTCTTTGCTTTCTCCGCCATGGCCTCCACGAAATTCTTATAGATCGATTTCTGCACCAGAATTCGGCTGCCGGCGGAGCAAACTTCGCCTTGATTGATGAAGACTCCGAAAAGCGCCCCGTCGATGGCGGCTTCAAAATCGGCATCGGCGAAAAAGATGTTGGGGGACTTTCCGCCGAGCTCGAGGGTAACTCGCTTAACAGTGTCGGCGGCCTGTTTCACGATAATTTTCCCGACCGCGGCGCTGCCGGTGAAAGCGATCTTATTCACGTCGGGATGCTGAACGAGGGGAGCGCCGCAGGATTCTCCGAAGCCGGTAACGATGTTGACCACGCCCGCAGGCAGGCCGCAGTCGGCGAAGTATTTCGCGAATTCGAGCGCAGTAAGCGGAGTCTGTTCGGCGGGCTTGAGAATACAGGTGCAGCCCGCAGCAATTGCAGGCGCGAGTTTCCATGCTGCCATGAGGAGTGGATAATTCCAGGGAATGATTTGTCCGGCGACGCCGACGGGCTCCTTGAGCGAAAGCGACATCGCATTGTCGGGCACGGGGTTTACGTAGCCGACAACTTTCGTAGCCAGGCCGCCGTAGTATTCAAAGCAGGTGGCGGCGTCATTGATGTCGAATTCGGCTTCGACGATAGGCTTGCCGGTGTTGCGGCATTCGAGTTCGGCTAGCGCAGGAAGATTGGCGCGGATTTTGTCTGAAAGACGGAAGAGAACGCGGCCACGTTCCTGCGCGGTGCTCGTGCTCCACGGGCCATCTTCGAAAGCGGCTTTGGCGGCGGCCACAGCGTGGTTGACGTCATCGGGACCGGCGTCAGGAACCTCGGCGATAACCTCTTCCGTGGAGGGATCGTAGACGGGGAATGTTTTCGCGGATTTGCTCGCGACCCATTCGCCATTGATGTACATCTGGTAGGTGCGGACTTCTGTGGTGACTCCGCCGGGCATTTGTTTCGACCTCCTGATTGCGTCAGGGCCTGAAGGCCCGATAGTCTTTTCTTAGCGCGGTGCTACCAAAGTCGCGCCGGTATCAATTTCTTGCGGCGCTTTGTGGCGGCCGTAGACGAAAAAGAAAAATGCGGCGAGGCCAACGAAAAACAGGGTGCCGCCGAACATCCATAGTTCGTAGGACCACAGCGATGTGATCTGCTGGGCGGGAAAAAATACCAGCGTGATTCCCAGCATGGTCGTGAGCAGGCCGCTGGTGCCGGCGCAGAACAGTGTGCTGCGGCTGTACTGGCCGCGTGGGGCGGATTCTTTCACGGCAAACCGAATGAGCGCACCGAACATATAAAGGAATGGGACAAGCTGTAATACGACGGCGAGAGACAGCAGCTTCTGGAATACTTCTCCCGCACCCGCCGGACTTAGATACAGCCCCGGCAGTAGTCCAAAAACGCCCATCAGCTTGTCCCAGAACCACCACCCGTAAAAATTTCCCAGCACTAAAAGCGCAGAAACAACTCCCTGCACGATCAATGCGGCGTAGGGCGTGGCGTAACGCGGGTGAATCCTGCCGAGCCAGGAAGGCATATAAGAATCGAGGCCAGCGACGAAGGGAATTCGGGCTGAGCCGCCCATCCATGCGGAACCGATGCCGGCAATGGATAGGCTGAGCATCAGCGCGAATGGAATGCTGATCCACCCGAGACCGAGTATGCCAGACATATGACTGACGGCTTGGACAATGCCCTGCAGCACATTGACATTCTTTCCCACAGCGATGAGCAGAGTGAGCGTCGCTCCGACATAAAGAATGCCAGAGAGGACGCCTCCCCAGGCCACAGCACCCGGCAGGGTGCGGCGAGGATCTTGGATCTCATCTCCCATGACGGAGGCGAGTTCGAGTCCAACCAGACCGAAGCAGATGACACCGAAGGAATTCAGGACAAAGCGCGGGTCAGGTGGAATTTTGAAATCTGCCGCAGTGATGGTGGTGCCAAACCGCGACCACATCACCACGCCAAGACCGATCAGGACCGCTGCGGCGATGAAGGTTCCGATGGCCCCAAGATTGTTAATCCACTTACCGACGCCAAGGCCGACAATGTTGAGCGCAGTGAGGAGAGCCAGCAGAACCAGCGAAGTGGTGGACGCGAAAAACTTGTTTTCCGCCAGCGCCAGATGCGACGGCCCGAGCACGTAAACCGACACGCCGACGAAATAAAGCATTACGGTCGGCACGTAGAGCATGTTATTGGTCCAGTAGCACCAGCCGGAGAGGAATCCGTGGAAGTCGCCGAAGACTTCTTTGGCCCAGAGATAGACGCCGCCTTCTCCGGGATAGCGGTGAGCGAGTTCGATGACGGCGATACCTTGCGGCCAGAAGAAGAGAAGAAGAGAGATGATCCAGAGCCAAATGGTGACGCCGCCATTGGCGGCGATAGAAGGGACTACGTTGAGATTGAAGACGGCAACTACGAACAGGAGAACAAGATCGCGGCGTCCGAGGGCGCGGATCAAGTGGGGCTGAGTGGCGGGTTGGGTGGTAGTGGACAAAGTTGGCTCGAGACGCCTCGCTTCGCGTTGGCGGACAGTCCCTCGACTGCGCTCAGGGCAAACTGAGGCGGCTGTCTCTACATCTTTCGTGGTGGTGCATGCAGGGCGGACAAGAGTGTCCGCCCCACACAAGCAAAGCTAGTGCGCGGCTAATACCGGCTGGCCAACGCGTTCCTGCTGCGCTTTCGCCAGCGACCCGGCAATGTCATCGAAGGCCGATAGGTGCTTATCGATGTCGGCCTCGGTGTGCTGCACCGAAATCGTCCATTGCTCGTCCCACCAATAGGGCTGTGCCATCACGCCGCGGTTGACCATGGCGAACCAGTAGTGCCGCCAGAGGTCGATATCGATCGTCGTCCAATCGCGGTAGTTGCGAATTTCCTTGGGATAAAACATCAGCGCGCCGTTGGCACCGGCTTGCGCGATGTAGGCCTGAAGGCCGACTTTCGCGATGGTCTTGCGGTATCCGTCGGCAAGTTTTTTGCCGAGTTTGTCGACGTGCGCATAGTTATCGCGAGTGAGTACTTCGCGAAATGTGGCGAGTCCCGCAGCCATCGAAACCGGATTGGTGTTGTAGGTGCCCCCGTGGAAGACTTTATGTTGCGAGATCAGGTCCATCACCGACGTGCTGGCACCGAACGCCGCGAGCGGCAGTCCGCCGCCGATGGATTTGGCCAGGCAGATCATGTCCGGATGAACGTTGAAGTATTCCGACGCGCCGCCCCAACCGAGCTTGGCGCCGGTTTTCACTTCGTCGAAGATCAGGAGCGCGCCATTTTTCGTGGCGATGTCGCGGAGGCCTTTCAAGAAACCGGCCTCGGGCATGCAGAGGCCAACATTCATCAGGATCGGCTCGAGAATGATGGCGGCGATTTCGCCGGGATTCTCCTTGAAGCGGCGTTCGACGGTAGCAAGATTGTTGAACGTGGCGATCTTTACATTGGCGATAGCCGACTCGGGTACGCCGAGTCCACCTGGGACAGCCGTGGGATTATCGATGTCGCCGAATTCGGGAGCGTGCGGCTTGACGCTGACCAGAGCGGAATCATGCAGGCCATGGTAGGCGCCCTCAAATTTGATAATTTTGTCACGGCCCGTGGCGGCACGCGCGAGGCGGATGGCGTGCATAGTGGCTTCGGTGCCACTATTGCCGAAGCGGCACATCTCCACGGGAAAGCGATTGCAGATTTCTTCGGCCAGTTCCCATTCCAGATCATGCGGCATCCCGAACATTGTGCCGGTGGAAAGACGTTTTTCGACGGCTTTCATCACCGCAGGATGGCAGTGCCCCGCCATGAGGGCGCCGAAGGTCAGGTTGTGATCGATGTATTCGTTTCCATCGAGGTCGCGAAACTTGCTGCCACTGGCTTCTTTCACGAAGATCGGCCAGGGATCGTAATGACGATAGTTGCTGGCCACGCCGAGCGGAATTCGTTTGAGATTTTTCTTGTGCGCTTCGGCTGATTTAGGTGTGCGGCGCTCGAATGTGTCGAGCTCCTTCTGTAGGTCGGGATACATCAGATTGCTCCGGGGTGACTCAAGCCGTCGTCACTCTGGTGAACCGGCGGCCATTAGAATGCCGGACGGCAGACCGTCCGGGTGCTTGCATCTTCTCTAACTCTACTCCTACCAACTAGAAGTAGAACTTCAAAGCGAACTGCATCAGACGCGGATCCTTCGCCTGGGTTACCTGGCCGAATTGGGAACCATCAGTGCTGTTGCCATCCGGGTTAAAGAACTGCGTGTGATTGAAAAGATTGAACACCTCGGCCCGGAACTCGAAGCGCATTTTCTCCCTGAGCGGGACGGTCTTCAGGAGGGCGATATCGGTATCGCTAATACCCGGTCCGCAACAGATAGTGCGGGGAGCGTTGCCCACGCGCCCGAGCAGGCTCGGATCATAGCAGCCAGGATAGAGAGCGCCCCCGCAGGTTGGATCCGTGGTGTTTTCGGTGAACAATTGCGGATTGAAATAATAATTGCCGTTGCTCTGGGGATGTTGGGTAGTGAACTTACCCAACTGGTCCGGTTCGCCGGGCAATTCGAAGTCGAAGCTGTTCATGAGTTCGTTATCCGCGCTGGACGTGATGCGGATGGGGAATCCCGTCTGATAAGTGGTTATGCCAGAAAGAGCCCACCCATCGAACACTTTGCCAGAGACTCCGCTGAATTTGCGCACTGGCAACTCCCAGTAGTAACTGAAGACGATGCGATGGCGCGCATCAAAGAGCGAAAGCGAGCGGTTGTCCGCACCGGGGAGCGGGTTCAAAATTCCTTCGAAGCTGGAAGCCTCGTCGATCGACTTGCTATACGTATAGGCGGCGGTGAACTGCAATCCGTGAGCGAAGCGTTTGTCCACGGAAACCTGCATTGAGTTGTAGCCGGAGTTGGCAATGGTGTCCTGAGCGAAGATGCTGGTGAAAACCGGAACGCCGGAAGCAAGTGGGCAGCCGCTGCCCGTAGCAGGATTGCACTGGGGCGATGAATAGGGCCTCAAGCCGACAAACGTGAGAGCTTGGCCAGAGCCCGGCAGGATCGAACCGTTGGGCATGTGGAAATTGAATCCCGTCGGGACAGTCACGTTGTAGGTGGCGTCTTCGGTAAATTGAGCGCAAGTACCGGCGCCATCGAGCGTGTTTATGTCCAGGCAGGTCTGCGGATTGGAGAAGTTCACGTCATGCGTGGCCAGCAAGCGATGACCTTGTGAGCCGACATAGGCGACCTCAAGCTTCATATCTCGCGAGAGCTCCCGTTGGATCGTGAAGTTGTACTGGTCGGAATACTGCGCCCGCATGTGCGGCTGGAAATCGCCGAAGAGCAAAATGGGTTCGAAGAGCGCCCAATCCTGTGCGGCCCCTGGCTTGGGAGTGATGAAGCCGTTGAATGGGTTTGGGTAGGTTGTAGCGCCGTCCTGGCTGACAAATGGAGTGTTGAATTGCGTCTCCGAGAGGATAATGCTCCCGCCGAAGGGAGGCTCGGCACCGAACTGTTCGAGTACCAGTTGCTCGATGGGGTTATAGAACATGCCGAAGCCCGCGCGAAAGCTGGTCTTGCCGGAGTTGCCGGGACTCCAGGCAATCCCGATGCGCGGAGCGAAGGCCTTGTAGTAAGTCTGAGTTAAACCCGGTTGGATACCGGCGTCGCCGGGAACGACCAGTCCGATCGGCGTTTGCGAACCACAATCTGTGTTGGCCGTATTTTCGCAGGGATAGACCGTGCTGCTCTGCCCGGGACGGAAAGTCTGCACGTGTTTGCTGAGATCCGCGAGGGGAGTATTAAGCTCCCAGCGCAGACCATAGTTCAGGGTGAGATTGGGTTTGACCTTCCAGCTGTCCTGGGCAAACAGATAGAACCCGGTATTGCGCACATGCTCAGCCTGGGCCGATCCTTCCCCATATTGATCAGGAAGGCCAAGCAAGTAGTTGGGATATAGATTTGAAGAGCCGTCGGGATTGCTGGCGATCGTGTCGTTCTGCCCACCCCCAAAAAATAGCTGCTCTCCTGAGACGTTAAAGTAAAGGGTCTGATCGAAGCGCTGGCGGCGAGCATCGACGCCAAACTTGAGGGTATGGGTGCCGACAACTTTGGTCAGATTGTCGGCAAATTGAAACGAGTTCCCAACCTGCGGAAGTTCGCCTTCAGCGTTATTGCCAAGACTAAAACCGCCGGCAACAGAAATAAAGGGCAGACCTTCACGAGCCGGACCAAGGCCGGGGTGAATGCCAGTCGGATTTCCCGGCGTGCCATCGGAGAAACACGGCACCGCCCCGGTGACGCTGGTCAGCCACGATGGCGCCGGGGGACACGAATTCTGCACAAGTTCCGTGTTCTGCGGGTGCTGGAACGTCAACTGACCTTCACGGTTGTAGGTGAAGTGAAACTCGTTCACTGTGCTGTTGCTGATGGTCCAGTCGTGGGTGATGTTCCACTGCTGGAAACGTTCGGCAACAATGCTGCCGAAGCCGGGAACGTTCGCGCCGGCCAGTTCGAAAAATGAAAAGGGCTGCAGGGTGCGATCGTCATTGAAGTAGTAATAGATGCTGAGGTTCTGCTTGTCGGTGAGCTTATGGTCGACCTTGACAGTGACCTGGTCGCCCCGAATGGCTTCTGTGGGGACGCTCTCGATGGTATTCCCGGTTGTCGGAGTGGGGACGAACTGAAGCAGATCCACAGCCGTGGCGTCCATGCAGGCCAAGGGAATTTGGTTGTTGGGGAAAATACTTGCATACGCAACACCGTCTGAAAGGGTTGCGCCCCCGGCTGCCGTCACGGCCGCCTGGCAGCCGGGCCGGTTCGAAAGCAGGGCCGAGTTGGCAAGGCTACCGCCGAAAGTATTGCCCAAGTCGGAAAAATCAGCGAAAGATTGCGCAGCTGATGGCCGTTCTTGAGCACTGGGCACCGTGACCGCCGGCGACGGAATGCCCTGGCGGATGCGGCGGCCTTCATAGGATGCAAAAAAGAAAGTGCGATCCTTCTTGATGGGTCCGCCGAAGGTACCGCCGAACTGATTCTGGTTGAACTGCGGCTTCGTGGTATCGAAGTAGCCGTCAGCGTTCAAGACTTTGTTCCGGAAAAACTCATAGACATTGCCGTGAAACTGATTGGTGCCCGACTTGGTCACGACGTTGATCACGGAACCGGAGTTGCGTCCATACTCCGCGTCGAACGTATTGGTGATGACGCGGAATTCCTGAATGCTATCGGGCGTGGGCTGCACGGTGGGCAAGTTGACGAAGAGATCATTCGCATCGCCGCCATTGACGCTGAAATTGTTGGAGCGGCCGCGGCCGCCGTTCACTGAAACCGCTCCCGGACTGTCACTGCCATACACAACGCTGTTGCTGGAGCCCACGGTCGACATAACCCCTGGCTGCAACTGCAAGAACTGATAAGTGTCGCGCGAGTTGAGGGGAAGTTGGCTGACGGTACGGTCATCGACTACCGCACCGAGCTGAGTGCTGGTGGTATCGACGAGCGGAGCTTCCGAAGTTACATCGACGACCTCCTGCGCCTGCCCGATCTGCATCACCATGTTCAAGGTGACGACCTGATTGAGTTCGACGGTCACCCCATGCCGCACATCTTTCTTGAACCCCGTCAGTTCGAAACTCAAGGTGTAAACCCCGACTGGCACTTCGGGAAAAGTGTAATCGCCACTGTCACTGCTTTGGCTATCGCGGCTCACGCCGGTCGCCTCATTCGTGGCCACCACTTTCACATGCGCCAGAACAGCGCCGCTGGGATCCGCAACCCGGCCAAGAATTCGTCCGCCGGTGCCTTGCGCGGGAAGCGTTGTGGGGAGCAGTAGAAGGATCGTAACGGCAAGACAAACGGCGGTCCAGCGGGCGCGGTGAGACGGCATGGAACCTCCAGACATCTTTAAGGAGAAGTTTTTTTTCTTGAAAGCTTCAGCTTGTGTGCAGCCGCAACCTTGCTATAATCCCGCAAGGTTAGAGAAGAGGCACGCATACTGTCAAGGAGAAAAACGCACTACCTCCCATAGAAAACTTGAATGCCATCCGGTAGACAATGAAATCATCCAGCGCTGAACCTTACTTGAAGATCGGAGATGTGGCGCGACGTGTGGGGGTGTCGCCGTCGGTCATCCGGTCCTGGGAAAGTCTGGGGCTCGCGCGTCCCCGGCGCACGGCAAGCAAGTACCGGCTTTACACGGCTGATGATGTCAAGCTGCTGAAGCGGGCGCGATTTTTGCGGAAGGTGCGGGGGTTGAACGCGGCGGCGATTGTCGAGTTACTGCGGCGGGAAGGCCGGGCGCGTCCGGCCGCAAACGGAAGCGCGGGAGCGATTGGCTCGCACTTGCGCCAGTTGCGGGCCCAGCAAAAGCTATCGCTGGCGCGGG
>Ga0209330_1000086_pt1 | contig 46058 bp, 41 predicted proteins | sample JacPinW_OM2H0_O3_FD_187969 | JGI IMG/M metagenome (GOLD analysis project Ga0209330, IMG submission 187969) | Forest soil microbial communities from Algoma, Ontario, Canada - Jack Pine, Ontario site 1_JW_OM2H0_O3 (SPAdes) (version 2) | ecosystem: Environmental > Terrestrial > Soil > Boreal... | reverse complement strand
CGAGCGCTACATCTACTTTTGCTTCCAAAACCTTCCCACTCCCAGCCGCACCTGCACAGTATTCAGCCCCGGGTTAAACCTTGCCAATCCGGCATTCGAGATATGCAGGTAGCGTACATCCACGCTCCAGTTATACTTCTCGCCAAGTATGTGCGTCCCCAACGCGGCGCTGGGCGTGAAGTTTACTGTGTTCGTATAGGAGGGAATGGTGTGGTTGCTGAACAGCGTTCCGCCGCTGAGTTCGAAGTATGGCGAGAACCGGCCCCGCCGTTCAAAATTCCACTTCAGCACAAGAGGATTGAATCCCCATCCATAGGCCCTGTTGGCCGGTTGGAAAATCAGATACACGGGCACCAAATCTACCGCATACTCAAACCGGCCACGTAAAATTGCCGGCCAGTGCGGACCGGTAATTACCCGCCCATAGCGGATTCCCGCATCGAACGCCTCGGTATGGGAAGTCCCGCCTGGCACCGAGTGACCACCGCCGGCCCACACTTGCACTTCATTGCCACCCTGCTCTGGCCCGTCCTGCGCGCATGTCAGCGTTGTCGTCGCAAGCCAGAAAAAAAAAACCAAAAGGACCCATCTCATTCGCTCCATGTGAATGAGGTTGCCCGACTGCCGCTGATTTTGCAAGCAAGGTTGCCCGTACGGGACGGACACTTGTGCCGGACGGACACTTTTGTCCGCTCCTTTTGCTGATGATGGTTGTTTTGGTTTTGTTTTCTAAATGCACAAACGGAAAAAGCGCAGCCAACAGGCCGCGCCTCACAATCCCGCAACGTCTTCAGCAGCTTCGCTAAGCTACCCGATTCCGCCTGCCGCCCTTCTCCCACCAAACCGCGGGATCCTCCGGACGGTTCAGCATCTGTGACAATTCTTTCTTGATTTCCACCAGCCGGTTGGCTCTCATTTCCACTGCCGACTGATCGATCTGACTGTCTGCACCCTTCCCAGTGAACCGCGCGTTCATGTTCCGCAAATCCGTGATTTCCTGACGAAGGCTGGAGAGGTGTTCCAAGATGTATGGCATAGATTTAATCTTACCCCAGATTCTGAAACTCGCCGGCACTTTTTCCTGCTTGAGCAGCAATCTCGGCTGCCGATGCCGAGTTTACTCGCAATCTCGATGAGCTTTATTCACTTCCATATTGTGAGTCGCAAGGTTACTTGCAAGCCGCGCGCCATGGCAAGAAGACGAACCGAACCAGAGGAAGCGAACCCTGGCTGCCTTCTGTCCAGATCCCTCAATTCTGCCGACGTTACTGCCTTCCAGACCGCTCCCGACCGCCCCGACCGCCGACCGCGCACCCTCTTGACAATTTCAAACTCACCTCCTAGAATTAGCACTCAGTAGGCGAGACTGCTAACAGGTCGCCGAAATCCTAGCAATTTAATAGGTTTCCCGTTCCATCAACCTTACTACCCAACCTTTGAAAGGAGTTGCAACCATGGCTAAATTTAGCCCACTGCATGACCGCATCCTGGTACGTCGCGTGGAGGAAGCTTCCACCACCCGAGGCGGAATCATCATCCCCGACAGCGCAAAAGATAAGCCGCAAGAGGGCATCGTCGTCTCCACCGGCAAGGGCCGCACCAACGATGAGGGCAAGACTTTCCCTCTGGCAGTTCATGAGGACGACCGCATCCTGTTCGGCAAGTATTCCGGCACCGAGATCAAGATTGATGGCGAAGACTTCATCATCATGAAAGAAGACGAAGTCCTCGGCATCCTTACCGGAGCCGCCGCGCCAGCCAACAGCAGCAAGAAAGAACTCGCCGGCGCTAAGCGATAACACCTCCAGATTTTGAGGGCCAAGGTATTAAATCCCGTGCCCTCTGTGTTTAAGGATTTTCATACTCGAAGGAGAAACTCATCATGGCAAAACAAATCGTACACGGAGAAGAGTCCCGCCAGGCGATCCTGCGCGGCGTCAATCTTCTGGCCGACGCTGTAAAAGTTACCCTCGGCCCCAAAGGCCGCAACGTAGTCATTGAAAAGAAATTCGGTTCGCCGACCATTACCAAGGACGGCGTCACCGTTGCCAAAGAAATCGAACTCAAGGACGGCCTCGAGAACATGGGCGCCCAGATGGTTCGCGAAGTGGCCAGCAAGACCTCTGACGTAGCCGGCGATGGCACCACCACCGCCACCGTTCTCGCCCAGGCGATTTATCGCGAAGGCGTGAAGACGGTTGCTGCTGGGGCCAACCCGATGGCAATGAAGCGCGGCATCGAAAAAGCCGTTGCACTGGTCTGCGGTTCGTTCGACAAGAAGACCGGCGAACGTGGCAAAGGCGAGCTCGACAAATTTTCCAAGCCCGTTTCCGGCGAGATGATCGCTCAGGTCGGCACCATCTCGGCAAACAACGATGAGACCATTGGTCACATCATTGCCGAAGCGATGAAGAAGGTCGGCAAGGACGGCGTCATCACGGTTGAAGAGTCGAAAACACTGGAGACGCAGTTGGAAGTGGTCGAGGGAATGCAATTTGACCGCGGCTATCTGTCTCCTTACTTTGTCACCGATCCGGAGCGGATGGAAGTTGCTTTGGAGAACGCCTACATCCTGATCAACGAAAAGAAGATCAGCTCGATGAAGGATCTGCTTCCATTACTCGAACAGATTGCCAAGAGCGGCAAACCGTTGCTCATCATCGCGGAAGATGTTGAGGGCGAGGCACTCGCTACTCTCGTCGTCAACAAGCTGCGTGGCACGCTGCAAGTCGCGGCCGTCAAGGCTCCCGGCTTCGGCGATCGTCGCAAAGCGATGCTGCAGGATATTGCAATCCTGACTGGCGGCAAGGCAATTACGGAAGATCTGGGCATCAAGCTGGAGAACGTGCAGATCAGCGATCTCGGACAGGTAAAGAAGCTCACCATCGACAAGGACAACACCACCCTGGTCGAAGGCAAGGGCAAGCATTCGGAGATTGAAGGCCGGGTGAAAGAGATTCGCAGCCAGATCGACAAGACGACCAGCGACTACGACCGCGAGAAGTTGCAGGAGCGGTTGGCCAAGCTGGTGGGTGGCGTAGCCGTGATCAAAGTCGGCGCCGCGACCGAGACCGAAATGAAGGAAAAGAAAGCCCGCGTCGAAGACGCCATGCATGCAACCCGCGCAGCCGTGGAAGAAGGAATTGTCCCCGGCGGCGGAGTGGCACTGGCACGCTGCGTTCCGGCGCTCGACAAGCTCAAACTCGAGGGTGATGAGCAGATCGGTGTCAACATCGTGAAGCGCGCCATCCAAGAGCCTCTGCGCCAGATCGCCGAGAATGCCGGCGAAGAAGGTGCCGTGGTTCTCGGCAAGATCAGCGAGTCGAAGGACATCAACTTCGGCTACAACGCTCTCACCAACGACTATGAAGATCTGGTCAAGGCGGGCGTGCTCGATCCGACCAAGGTGGTGCGCACTGCACTGACCAATGCCGGTTCGATTGCAGCGCTGATGCTCACCACGGAAGCACTGGTCGCGGAGATTCCCGAAAAGAAGGAAGCTCCGATGGGCGGCGGCGGACATGGCGGCGGCATGGAAGGCATGTACTAAGAACAGCCGCTAGCTACGAGCTTGCATTTGAAGGCCCCGTTCGCAAGAGCGGGGCTTTTTATTGCTCCCTCCCCCGGCAGCCTGAACCGAACAAACTCCGCGTGATACCGGCGAACTTTTCCCCTCTTGCGGCAACCTCTTCATTCCCATCCAACGACAAACTAGTCAGCACATCCGGAAGGCTCTCAATCCATTTGAGGCTTAGGAACGTTACATAAGAGCAGTACGAATCTGGCCAAGTTTTTCAATAAAAAATGAGGAGACATTTAATGAAGAAGTTGATGGTTTGTCTGCTGGCAGTTACTTTTGCGATGAGCTTGACGGCCTTCGCTCAACAAGACAATAGCATGGCCCAGGCGCAATCCGATGCTGCCGCCAAGGCTCCACTGATGACCCTTAAGGGCACGGTCAAGGCAGAGGGCGACAAGGTGATGTTCGTCAGCGATAAGGATGGCAAGAGCTGGGACGTGATGAACCCCGAGGAACTGAAGGGTCACGAAGGACATCACGTGCAGCTCAGCGCGCACGTGTATTCCGACAAGAATTCGATCCATGTCATGAGCGTGAAAATGCTCAAGGGCGGAGCGATGAACAACGATTCCATGAGTAAGTAGTCGGCGAATTCATGCAGGAGATGGGCGAACAGAATCCCGCTGTTTGTCAGCCAGCCGAGGTTTTCGCAACAGCGGCTGGCTGTTTTGACTTCGGGGCATTTTTCTCCGAATACGCGCCCGCTGTCCGGCGATCGCTGCTCCGCCTACCGCTCGCCCGTAATTGAGAGATAGGACGCCTGTTGCAGCTTTGGTTATACTGAACCCTTTCTTGATTCTTCTGATCCAACATTATCTATGGACTTGTTTTTGCTGATGACCCAGCACGGATATGTTTTGATCTTTGGCCTATTGCTGGCGGAGGCGATTGGCCTTCCCTTCCCGGCTGCAATAGCACTGGTGGCTGCAGGAGCGTCCGTGGCGGCGCATGCCCTGTGGGGCCCCTACGTTGTGGCCGCGGCGATGGCGGCATTGCTGATTGGAGATATTGCCCAGTTCTGGCTCGGCCGATACATGGGGTGGGCGTTGCTGGGATTTCTATGCCGAGTCTCGATCAATCCGGAGACCTGTATTCTGCGATCCGCTGAATCATTTTACAAACGCGGCAAAGGTACGCTGTTGGTCGCGAAGTTTATTCCCGGCGTCAACACTATGGCAGCGCCTCTGGCCGGCAGCATGAAGATGCGCTTTTGGCAATTCTTAAGGCTGGACTTCGCTGGAGCTGCGCTTTACACACTGACCTACCTGCTGGTCGGTTATCTCTCCCGCGATTTTCTCGCCGCCATCTTGCGCGGGTTTCATGCCGCCGGGCGGGCGATGGAAGGTGTAATTATCGCCGCCCTGGCCGTGTACGCAATCTACCGCTTCATGCAATACCGCAAGAACAAACCCTACAGGGTCGTGCCGCGAGTCCAGGTAGAAGAACTGGCGCGGCGTTTGGCTTCGGAAGAGGCAGACAAGGTGCAGATAGTCGATGTTCGCAGCCATGGCTATTACGACGCCGGAGCGGCCCGGATCAAGAACTCCATCCGCCTCGAGCCCAATAATCTCGAAGAAGAGCTCAAGCACCTTACCAAAGAGAAGGATATCTATCTTTACTGCACTTGAGCGCGCGAAGCGACCAGCGCCCGGGTGGCGCATTTGCTGCGGGAAAAAGGGTTCAACACGTTCGTGATCGTCGGCGGATTAGCCGCCTGGCGCAAGGCCGGCGAACCAACCGAGTCGGTTCCGGAAAACGATCTGGTAAAACTGCCTACGTTTAGTTAACGGTTATTTTATGCCTCGTTTCACGTTCGATTCGTTTCGCGTTCCCCACCCAAATTTCCCGGAAAAACAGCCCCATACACCCCTCCAGAGTTCCATCTTCTGTCTTTTATTGACGATTTCCACACGTTGCGGACGCACTTTCGACGGGAATCTGGCCCACTCTGGCATAGAATAAGCGATTGGTAAGTCGGGTCCTATGAGCGGTTTAACTCACGTCTGGAAACAATTTGAAGGGCGGGTCGTTGATGGAATGTTCCCGCTGCAACAATGGCTTGGAGGTTCCGAGCACAGCGCGGTATTTCTCACCAAACGAAGCCAGAATCCGTTTCAGAAGGCAGCCATCAAGCTGATTTCTGCGGAAGTTTTTTCCACCGCTAATATCGATGAAGTTGCGCAACTGGCGCGATGGGCTAACAGCGCGAAGCTGTCTCATCCTCATCTGATTCGCCTGTTCGAAAGTGGCCGCGGCCAGATTGACGACGCCAAGTTCCTCTATGTGGTGATGGAATACGCCGAAGAAAATCTGGCGCAGATTCTGCCGCTGCGTCCGCTCTCACCGGCAGAAGTCAAGGAGATGCTTCCTCCCACGGCAGAAGCTTTGGCCTACCTGCATCAGACCGGATTCCCGCACGGCCACATCAAACCATCGAATATTCTGGCGGTCGACAACCAACTAAAAATCTCCGCCGACAGCCTGGGCAAAACTGGCGAGCGCAACGGGCACACGCCAACACCCTATGACGCACCAGAGCTAGCCAACACGGGGCCGTCCCCTGCTGCGGACGTTTGGTCTTTAGGCTTGGTGCTGGTTGCGATCATGACCCAGCAGGAGTCGCAGACAATAAACGCCAGCGAAGGCGGGGTTAGCGTACCGTACAGGATCCCACAGCCTTTTTACGGAATCGCACAGCGATGCTTACGCGTGGATCCTCGAGAGCGCTGCACTGTGAACGAAATCTTGGGCAAGCCCAAAATTCAAACGCCCCTACCCGCAAAAGCAATTGAGAAGCCGCCGGCGAAGCGCAGCAACATTTGGCTCCTGCTCCCGGTCGTAGTCGCGGTGATTCTATTGGCAGTCTTGCTAGGCCGCAGATCTCAGCAGCGGACGGTCCCGCCCGCTCCAACCGCCGAATCCCCAATCGCTTCCACTGAAACCGGCGTTGACCCTGGCAAGGTTCTGCAGGAAGTCTCTCCGGATGTTTCCCCGGGCTCGCGCAGGACTATCACGGGCCGCGTGAAAGTCAGCGTTCAGGTTTCGGTGGATGCTTCCGGCAACGTCTCTCAGGCAAGGCTGGCCTCTTCGGGCCCGAGCAAATACTTTGCGAATCAGGCTCTGGCTGCCGCACGGCGGTGGAAATTCACTCCCGCTAAGGTGAACGGACAACCTTTACCAAGCGAGTGGATTCTACGCTTTCAATTTGGAAGAACGTCGACCCAGGTTTTGCCCACAGAAACAAAACCATGAACACGCTCCTCAACTTTACGCGCTCTCGTTTTTCTTGATCTTCCAAATCATCTGTCGCAACATGCCGAGCAAGAATTCGGCATCACCCTGCTGCAGACGCAGTCGCCGGATCACACGCCGGACGGCGGCATGAAAAGACTTAGAAGTATTCAACTTCGGATACTCGCTGGCTCGAAGCGCCATCAGCAAGGTATCGGTAATCCTCTCCACCTCAGCGGACAAAGCAGGAGTTCCCTTCGCGGGTTCTACCGGCGCAGTCGGATCCCGCACCAGTTCGTACAAACAGACGGCGACCGCCTGCCCCAGATTCATCGAAGCGTGTTCATCGCGAGTGGGGATGTGCATCAACCAATGACAATGGCTCATGTCCTCATTCGACAGCCCGAACTTCTCTGACCCGAACAGAAGAGCACATGGGCCGGTTGCCAGGTGGGTTCGAATGTCTCGAGCACCTTTCTCCAACAGAACTAAAGAGTGCTGCAGATCCCGATGCCCAATGGCGGTGGTTCCCACAACCAGGGAGCAGTCGGCAACCGCTTCGGTCAAGGTCTTGTAAACTTCAGCGGTGGCTAGCGTAGCTGCGGCGCCCACGGCAGAACGAGCATCCCGAAACGCCACGTCGTAGGGATTCACTACCCGTAGACTCGGGAATCCAAAATTGCTCATGGCCCGTGCCGCCGCGCCAATGTTGAGCGGATTGCGCACGTCGACGAGGACGACGTGCATACCAACGAATTCGGCGGGAACCGGCAAGCTGTCGCTATTCTACGGCAGACGAAGTCGGGAAATCCTTTGCAAGCCTTCTGCCGCGGAGCCTGTTTATTCGGACCTGCAATTGTAAAAAATTTGTCAAACCACTCCCGCTGCTGCCACAATTGGGCATAAACCGTTGTAAGCTTCAATTGTTGCTGGCGTCGTACAACTATGGCAACTCAAGTGCTCGATCAGTGAGGAATGCTTCCTATGGGTCAAATCGCAGCGCCGCTAAGCACAGCCAGATCGGCTGATCCGACGAGTTCTACACAGCCGATGGGACGAATTCTCGTGGTAGAGGACGATCCTTCGGTCCAGAAGGCCTTGAAGCGCCTGTTCGAAACCGAGGGATACACGGTCGAGATTCAGGCCAATGGTCAGTCGGCCCTCGAGAGCTTTCAGGCCGCCCCACCCGCTGTTATCATTCTCGACCTTCGCCTGCCTAAGCTTTCCGGCAGCGAACTATGCAAAGAAGTTAAGGCCCAGGCGCCGGCTTTGCCGATCGTTGTGTTAAGTGCAACCAGCGATGTTTCGGATAAAGTTCTGCTGCTGGAGCTAGGCGCCGACGACTATGTAACCAAGCCCTTCAGCCCGCGCGAACTTCTGGCCCGCGTGCGCGCCGCACTTCGACATACGTCGAGAACAGCCACCGTGAGTGTCGTCAGTTTCGATGGTATTTCCGTGGACGTTAAGAAAATGGAAGTCCAACGCGACGGTAAGGTTGTAGTTTTAACCGCGCAGGAATTCAAGACCTTGCAGTTTCTGGTGCAGAACGCCGACCGGGTAATCAGCCGCGACGAGTTGCTCAACGAGGTCTGGGGATACCAGAATTATCCTTCTACCCGCACCGTGGACAATCACATTCTAAAACTTCGTCAGAAATTAGAGCGTGACCCGGCCAGTCCGGTCCACTTCCGCACCGTACACGGAATGGGATACAAGTTCGTGCGCTGAAACCCCGTGGACTCCACATCAGAACCCGCGCCGCAGACCTTTGCAGGACAGTCTGGAACCACCCTCATGCACCGGACCCGCCTGCGTACCCGCTTTCTCCTCTCCATGCTTCTGATTACCGCGGGCCTTACGGCCATGAGTCTCCTGGTAGTACGGCACAGCGTGCAGCGTCATGTGCGCGAAGGAATTGTTCACGATCTGGGAAACTCCGTCACCACATTTCAGAATTTTCAGCATGATCGCGAAATCATGCTGACGCACTCCGCAGAATTAGTGGCAGATCTTCCCATCATCCGAGCCATTATGACCGCTCCCGATCCCGCCACCATCCAAGACGCTTCTCGTGGTGTGTGGCAGTTGACCGGAAGCGACCTCCTCGTCCTCGCCAATCGTAATGGCTCCGTGGTCGCTCTGCACACAAAATCCGCGGGATTCACTCGCGAAGCCGCTCAGCAGTACTTCGAACGATCCTTGAATGAAGAGGAGTTCAGCCACTGGTGGTTCGGCGCTCACCATCTCTACCAGACTTTCGTGCAGCCAGTTTATTTTGGGTCCAGGACCGAAGGTCAGCTGCTGGGCTTTCTGATTATCGGCTATGAAATCAATGACCGGTTGGCCCGCGAAGTTAGCAAGGTCTCATCCAGCCAAGTGACTTTCTCTTACGGAGATGAAATCGTAGCCACCACGCTCAGTCCCATTCAAGCCCGAAGCTCTGCTTTGGGCTCGTTATCGGGGTCGTCGCAGAGTGGGTTATCGCAGAATAGACCCTCGCAGAGCGGCCCCAGCGATGTAGAAGTCGGCCATGAACTTTTTCTGGCTACCTCTCTCGACCTCTCCAGTCAGCAGGAAATCCCGGTGCGCCTGACGGTGCTCGGATCCTACGACCAAGCCGCGAAGTTCCTCGGCAACCTCAACCGCCTGCTGCTGCTGCTCGGTCTCACTGCGGTGCTGGTAGGAAGCGGATTGGTCTTTCTGATCTCGCATACTTTCACTCGTCCGCTGGCCAGTCTTGTGGAGGGCGTCCGCGCACTCGAGCATGGAGATTTCCATCATCCTCTGGATCCTCGGGGCAGCGACGAAGTCGCGGAGCTGACTTCCGCCTTCGACCGCATGCGTTCCAGTCTGCTCAAAACTCAACAAGCGCTCCTTGAATCGGAGCAGCTCGCGACCATTGGACGCATGGCCAGTTCAATCTCTCACGACCTGCGCCATTCCCTGGCGGCGATTGTTGCCAATTCGGAGTTCCTCTGCGATGGCCGCCTGACGGGCGCTCAACGCGAAGAGTTGTATCAGGAGGTTCGCATCGGCGTAAATCAAATGACGGACCTCATCGATTCCCTGCTCGAATTTGCCCGGACCAGGGAATCTCTCAATCCCACTTACGCCAGCGTTACGGAGACTGTACAGCGAGCTATGCAGGCAGTACGCCTGCACCCACGCCATCAGGGAACGCTTATCGAGGTTGAAAGCAGCGGCCCAGGGTTGGCATGGTTCGATCCGCGCAAACTCGAACGGGCCTTATACAATCTCTTGTTGAATGCTTGCGAGGCGGCCCCTACCACTGAGGGTCGAGTTCAGGTCACGATCGGGCGCAGCGAAGGATCGGTTACCATTGCGGTTGCCGACAACGGTCCTGGCATCGCCCAACCGATCCGGGACAAGCTGTTTTCCCCTTTTGTGAGTTACGGTAAGGAGAACGGCACCGGGCTTGGTCTGACGATTGTGCAGAAAATTGTGCAGGATCACGGGGGAAGAGTCTTGATGGAACGTACCGAGGACGCTCGAACCATTTTTCGAATCACCATCCCCGGGCGCTCTCCGCAAGGCTCCGCGCAAGATAAGGACGAGGAAAGCGACGACCAGCTGACGGCTCGTCCTCTTGCCTCATTGAACAACGATCGGGCGAACCGATCGAGCGACTGAAAACTCAATTCGACATTCGGACACTCAGCTTCCGTTTCAATTTCTCCGATTCATCCAGATCCGTATGTCGCCCTGGAGGATGTGTGAACAGCCCATGGACCTTTGCGCTTCGTTCAACTGCAATAGCGACTGCCGCCTTAGTCCTGTTAGCCATCGGCAGCCAAGGACAGGAGACCGGGCCTGCCCAGACATCTCCCGCCCCTGACCCATGGGTACGTGAACTCGATACCCAAGTGCGAGAACTCCGCTCCGTGATTGAACAAATGCGGACCGAAAATGCCCAGTCTCGCGCCGAGATGCAGGAACTGCGTCAGGAATTACAAGACACGCGCAAACTTCTGACGCCGCTCGCGGCTGCAATCAACAGTTCCGTGTCAACCGCTGAAGCCGCGACCTCCACGCAAATGTCCGCAACGTCCCCATCAGTCTCTCAAGCTGTCTCCGCTACACCACCGGCTGCGGACCTGGGAAGCCGGATTCAGAAACTTGAAGAATCCACGCAGTTGCTGGGCTCGAAAATTGACGAAGAATACCAGACCAAAGTGGAGGCCGCCGGAAAGTATCGCGCCCGGCTGTCTGGAATCGTTCTAATGAACGCTTTTCGCAATGTCGGTACTTCCAATAACATCGACATCCCCAACTACGCTGAACCCCCCGCGCTGGGCAGCACGTCTGAGGCCAGCTTTGGCGCCACATTGCGTCAGACTGAGATCGGGCTGGAGATCTTCGGTCCAACCCTCGCCGGTGCGAAAACTTCAGCCGACGTGCAGTTCGATTTCGCGGGAGGATTTCCCGCGACTCCAAACGGAGTCAACTTCGGGATTGTGCGGATGCAGACGGCCAGTTTGCGGCTCGATTGGAAAAATACTTCTGTGATTGCCGGCCAGGATTCCCTCTTTATCTCGCCGCTCTCTCCCACCTCGTTTGCATCCCTGGCGACGCCAGCCCTCGCCTACGCCGGCAATCTATGGGGCTGGACGCCGCAACTCCGTGTCGAGCATCGCTTCAACCTTCCCCATGACCAGACGCTCACGATACAGGGCGGGGTTCTCGACAACCTCGATTGGGAGCAACCCAGCGGTGACCGGTTCTTGCGCTCTGCGACGGCTGGGGAACACTCGGGTCAGCCAGCGTATGCCTTTCGGAGCGCGTGGTCCCAGCCAGCATTTGGCCATACCTTGAGCGTTGGTGTAGCGGGCTACTATGGGCGTCAAGATTGGTCGTGGGGTCGCTACCTCGATGCGTGGTCGGGCATGACGGACTGGCAGATCCCGATCGCCCGCCGCCTCGTTCTCTCCGGAGAATTCTATCGAGGCCGTGCAGTGGGAGGCCTGGGGGCTGCCATCGGTCAAACCATTGTGTACGGCGGTAATCCACTCTCCGGCTCGACCAGCATTCGCGGTCTGGATTCCGCGGGTGGATGGAGCCAACTTAAATTTCAACTCACGCCCAAGCTTGAACTGAACGGCGTCTTCGCCGAAGATAATGCATTTGCCAGTGACGTTCGCGGCTTCGCTACTGATGCCAACAATTTCGGCCAGATTCTCGGCCGCAATCGTGGCGGCCTCGGCAATCTGGTCTACCGGCCGCGTTCCGACTTGCTGCTCTCTGCCGAATTCAGACGCCTGCACACTTTCCCCGTCTACGACAGCAGTAGTGTGACGAACCAAATTAATCTCGCGATAGGGATCTTGTTCTGATGAGCCGCTTCGCTCAACGCCTCGCGGTTTTGTGTTTTCTGTCGTTGCCGTATTTTCCCGCCTCGGCGCAAGACCTCGAACTCAAAGGCAAGGTGCAACTCACGGCCAGCGGGCACCAGGTAAAGGACTCTTCCAAACTTGTGGTTTGGCTAACTCCTGTCGGAAATACACCTCCAGTCGCAGCCCCGCTTCAGAAAAATTCGAAAATTCCCCAACTCATCCAGCGAGATAAGAGTTTTCACCCTTCGCTGCTGGTGATACCGGCAGGCGGAAAGGTTGAGTTTCCCAACCAGGACCCCTTTTTTCACAATGTCTTTTCATTGTTCGACGGAAAGCGCTTCGATCTTGGGCTATACGAGAGTGGCACCACTCGTTTTGTGCAATTCGACAAGCCGGGTATTTCTTTTATCTTTTGCAACATTCACCCACAGATGAGCGCCGTTGTAATTTCCTTAGATACTCCCTACTACGCGATATCGAACGGAAATGGAGACATCAGCATCAAAAACGTCGCTCCCGGACGTTATCAGATGCACGTCTTTCATCCGTCCGTTTCTCCGGATGTACTGCAGGCTGAGGAGCGCGAGATCACGGTCAGTTCCGGCAATACCTTCCTCGGGACCTTCAAGCTCGCCGAGTCCAACCTGGAACTCGCGCATAAGAACAAATACGGCCGCGACTATGACCCTCCCGATCCTGATAGCCCGGCGTACGCGAGACCGTAGGATTTGAACGACTCTGTCCCGAGTCAAGGGGCGTTTCTCCACTTTAAGGGCAGCGGCTCTGTTTGGGTGAGGCAGTGCTAGTCGCTTCTCCAATCAACCGGGCTTAACCTCCGTCCGACTTTCGCAAACGGCATGGGGAGTAGGTCAACCTGGGGTGGACCCCGAAAGTGAGACAGGCGATTAAGGGGCCAGCTACATGGAATGGCGGAGAATAGTGCTGGCGCCCCGACAAGGATATTCCCGTGGATTGAAGATGGCTGCGATGCGCGGGATCGACTCCGGAAAAGGTATGGCGGAGGTGGCTCGCATGGATCAGTTGAGTCCCGAGCGGTTGGAGACCTTGGAGAAGCGAGTGGCGAGCGAAGGGCGAACTGGAGTTTCCGGCCAAGGGTGCGCAGCCCCAAACCAAACTCGATGCCGAGCGGATTCTTGAGTTGAAACCTAGGATTGGCCAGCAGCTGCCAGCAGGCGGTGGCGATCGATTTTTTTAAAAAAGCGTTGCGGCGTTTCAGGGGAGCATCCTCGGCCAGTCGCCGTCAATGCCGGTTACCGACTTTATGAGCGAATCCAAGAGACGGCCGAAGCCGGGACAATCGCGAACCGGCTCTGCCGGACCGCGGGAATAAGTCGGGCAGGCTGCTACCGTTTCCGGCAACGCGGAAAAAGTAAGCGCACGGATGTGGATCTACGTAGCCGGATGCAAGGCATTGCGCTGCGGCGGTGGGCTTGATGGATTGATGGATATGGGCTTCTCGATCATTTGGCTGGCTCGCTTGCCACCGTAGGCCTCCTATCCGGTTCTTGGCCATCGGCTCGCGTCGTTGCTCCACGCTTCTTTCAGGCCCCCCTGGCGGCGAGTGTTGTTTCATCCACTGCGCTTCGCCTTGACTTTCACCTCTATCAGGTTGTCAAAGGGACTTTCACCCTCGAGCTGTCGAATATGCTCGGCACAGCAATGAAAAGGGCGTGCTGGTTAGCACGCCCTTATCGCCTCCGCCTCTTCACTTCTTTTACATCAACTCGCAGTGTTCAAAACAAACATTGGTGCAACATTTGGACTAACGATGACCTCCGCCTCCTGAGTGTCCACCCCCGCTGGGGTGGCCTCCTCCGCCTCCGCCAGAGGAATGCCCACCCCCGTAGCTCGGTGCGCTATGCGATCCCCCACCGCTGGCACCGCGACTCCCGCCGTAACCGGGGGCGCCGTGATATCCTCCGTAACTTCCTCCATAGCCCCCAGAGGATCTGGGCTGCACGATCGGCTGCCTCATGTTCAGCTGCGGACGCGAATTTCCCCCGCGCCCGTATCCGCTGGAACTATTACTGGAACTGGGTCCCCGCGAGTAGCTTGAACTCGGCGCCGTACGGTTCCAGTAACTGCTACTCGTGCCGCGGCTGGAAGCCTCGGCGCCATTTCCGCCACGACTCGCGGACTCGCTGCTCCCGTTCGACGGGGGGGTAAATGTCTTCCACTCGCTGCGGTTCGGTTCGCCCCGACTCGCGGAAGACTGCTCTCCCCTAGCTGCAGAAGACGCCGCACTCGGCGGTCGATCTGACTGAGAGCTTTCAGAACGGGTATTGCCAGGAGCGGAGAAGTCCCGTCCTCCCTGATTCCCCGCGCTCCGGCTCGTAGAATTGTTCATTTCCCGTCCGGAGGACGACGTGCCCGCACTCGGCTTTCCTCCCGCCGTAGCCGCGGTCCCCCGAGTCTCAGATGTGCCGCGAGACTCCATGGTTCCACTGCTGCGGCCGCCGGCTGTCACCGCACTCACGTGATTCTGCTGCATGGACTGCTGCAGATGCGCCGTCTGCTGCTGGAACGACGCTGGCCGCGACGCACCTTGCGTACCGAAGAAATGTTGCGACGCATTGTTGTGAATTGTCGAAGGCGCTGCCGCCCGGCCGCTGGCCGACAAACTGGCGTGCGTGGGCACCACGGGCAGGTTCCCCGTCATCATGCGAGCGTTGCTTAACTGAGCATGAGTCGCCGCCACGGCCGTGGTTCGTCCGGCTCCGAATCTCCCCGCCCCAACTGTCGAAAGCCCGCGTCCGATATGGGGATCGTTAATGTGCGCCAAGTTCGAGAATCGAGTGCCGCCATGCAGGGGTTCGAATCCACCAAAGCGGTGTAGCCCGCCAAATCGGTTGAACCCTACCACACCGAATCGTCCGCCATAACCGCCCCACCACGGAAAGAAGCGGTCGCAGGGACCAATCGGCAGCCAGCCAAAGCCGCCCCATCCTCCCCAGCCAAATCCAACCCCGAATCCGAAACCACCTCCAAATCCAAAAAATGAAACATACGCCGGCGCCCAGAACGGACGGTAGAAGCCCGCGCCCCACACCGGTCCCGGCCACCATGCCCACGCGCCGCCGTACCACATCCAGCGTCCGTAGTGATACGGAGCCCAGCCCCAGGGCTCGTAGCCGACCCACGTCCAACCGTAGTAAGGCTCGTATACCCAGTTGCCGTCGCGGTAAGGAGCCCAGTCATCCGGCTCATTCGGCACCCACACCTGACCGTAATCCGGCGCGTTCTCCCAACGTCCGTGCGCGTCGAGATCTTCCGACCCTACGTAATATTTATTCGTATGGTGCCAAGCATCCGCATTGTGGATCATGCGGTCGCGTTCGCTATTCCACCGGTCCCAATCGTCGCGCTCCGGAGCCGCAGTAATTTTGTAACGCGCATCGGCGCCGGCTCCGCGCACGGTGGCCATGTCACCCTGCTTGATGTTAGCGATGCCTTGCGGGGTGGCCAACTGCGCTTCACCTTTGCGCACGATGATTATCGTGTCGCCATCGGGCCGCACTTCAACGCGGTACACGCCGTCCTGATGCGCGGGATGCAGCGCTACGTTCGGAGTGTCGATCTCCGGCTCTGTCTCACTTTCGCCAAACACCGAGTAATTGGCCAACCCCTGCCCAATCTGCACCTGAATGTTTCTCTTCGTAAAATTCGCGAGCGTGGCCTGCGCGCTCGAACCCAGCCGCAGAATGTTGGCGAAATCGAGTTGCACCTCGGCGCGCCCGCCCGCACCCGTTGAAACCTTGTCGCCATTCACCACCGGCTGATTCAACACCGCGGCCGACCAGTCGCCCGAATCTCCTCGTTGCGTCGAGACTTCTCCGTGAATCATGCTGACGCGTCCCACGCCCTGATCAACTTTAGCCGGGCCTTCGCCAGACGGTCCGCCCAGTTGAGCTTCGGGTTCAATCTGCGGGGATTGTCCAACAACAGGCCCTTGTCCGGGCGCAGAAGGTCGGCCGGGTTGCGTGTCCTGAGCGGGAGGAGGTGGCGGTTGAGGCTGGCCCATCTCCATGGGCGCGCTCGGCTGTTCCGAGGGACCGCTGCCTTCGTCCGTAGTCTGTGCCTGCACGCTCGCCGTGAAAACTCCAGCCACTGCCAGAATTAAGATTGCTAAACTTCCTATGAATCTGTTTTTCATGGCTTATCTCTTCCGAACCCGTGCCAGCACCGAAAGATTGTAAGGCTGACGCCATGGATTGCAAAGCAACTACCATGCCAAAACGCGTCAGACAGGCAGCGGCGTAACCCTTTTGTTTTCAGTAAGGAAGATGGAGTCCGCAACCCTAAAATCGGCGAAAATACACAAGCCGGTGGCCGCTCTAAACCAACCTGGTGGTTTTCAGCCAACAGCAGGAAGCGCGTGCAGGCAAGCGAGGCAGGGATGGTTACAAATCAGGAGCGCCAAAAAACCCGAAAGCCCCGATAGTCAATCGCAGTATTTCTCGTTTTTCAACTCGCGACCTTATCCCCTTTCACGCCATCCGGCGTCTAACTTTCCTTCTCACCCTCATCGGCAATCCCAATCTTCGACAGCCTGTAGCGTAGCGCGTTCCGTGACAGCCCCAGCAAGCGCGCAGCCTGACTCTTGTTCCCATTCGCCCGCCGCAACGATTCCCGAATCATTTCATCCCCCCATTGCTCGAGCGTCATACCCTCAGGAAGAAAATTCCCAGTCCCATTCGCCGCCCGAGCGGGTCGCACATCCAGATGAATATCCTCCACCTTGAGCACTGTGCCCTTCGCTAAGGCGCACGCCCGTTCGATAATGTTTTGCAATTCGCGCACATTCCCCGGCCAGTGATAATTCACCAGAATCTGCATTGCCTCCGGCGTAATACTCTCCACCGGCTTGCCGGAATCCCCCGCAAAGCTTGAAATAAAAAGATTTACCAAATCCGGGATGTCTTCTTTACGCTGGCGCAGGGGCGCAATGTCAATGGGAACAACGTTCAAGCGATAGTACAGATCCTCGCGAAACGAGCCCTGCTCCAGCGCTTCCCGCAGATCGCGGTTCGTGGCTGCGATTAGCCGCACATCCACTTTCACGGTTCGCGTCCCCCCCAAGCGCTCAAACTCGCGCTCCTGCAGGACGCGCAGCAACTTTACCTGCGTCGCCGGCGGTACGTCACCGATCTCATCGAGGAACAGCGTCCCCTTATCTGCCAACTCGAACTTTCCTGGCTTGCTTGCCGTGGCGCCTGTAAATGCGCCCTTCTCATATCCAAACAGTTCGCTCTCCAGCAAATTTTCCGGAATCGCCGTGCTATTGATCTTGATGAAAGGCCCGGCAGCGCGCCGCGACTTCTCATGGATCGCTCGCGCAATCAAGTCCTTTCCCACGCCACTCTCCCCACCCAACAGCACCGTAGAATTCGTAGGCGCCACGCGATCCACCGTGGCCAGCACCTCCTGCATCTTCGCGCTGCGCGCCACCACGTTCGGATGCGCATACCGCTTGCCTAACGCTTCCCGCAGCGACCGGTTCTCCTCGCGCAGTTTGTGTACGTCCAGTTCCTTGTGGATTACCATCCTCATCTCGTTCAACGAGAACGGTTTCAGCACATAATCGCTGGCTCCGGCCTTCATGGCTTCTACGGCAGTCTCAACCGTGCCAAAGGCGGTCATCACCACCACAGGAATTGCCGCATTCTGCCGCTTGATCGTCTGCAAGAACTCAAGTCCATTCATTCCCGGCAATTTCAGATCTGTCACCACCAGATCAACGCTGTTCTCGCGCAAAAGCTTCAGCCCTGACTCTGCATCTCCTGCGGAAAGCGTGCTGAAGCCATCCTCCCCGAGATTCAACTCCAGCAGACGCCGCATTTTCGCTTCATCCTCGACAATCAAAATGGTTGGCATGTATTGACACAACTCGTTGTTGAAGTTTTCTAAGATGCCTTATTTCCTGCAACCTCAGCATTCAACGGAAAAAACATTACGAAGCCAGCTCCTTTAAGGCCGCTCTCCAGTCGAATGCTGCCGTGATGGCCGTCAATAATGCGCGACACAATCGACAAGCCCAGCCCCACTCCCGTTTTCTTGGTAGTCACAAACGGATTGAAAATCTGCTCCCGCAGTTCATTCGGAATTCCTGGGCCGGTGTCTTCGATCCGCACTTCCACACCGGCCTGGTTCGCACTCTTTGCTCTCGCCGCCAGTACCCGTAACGTTCCTCCGCCACCACTCATCGCATCGTAAGCATTCTGTATCAGATTCACGAACGCCTGCTCCGAAAGACTTTCGTCCAACGGTACTAGCGGCAGATTCTGCTGATATTGCCTCTCTACCCGCACCGAAGCACCTTCCTCTTTATGCGTCATTGCCACATCGTGCACCGCCCGATCCAGTACACTTGTAATATCTTGTGGAGTTAACTCGGCATGCAGCGGCCGGGCAAAATCCAGAAACCGCGTCACTAGCGCGCTCAGACGATTGGTCTCAATCGATATATAGCCCGCCAGTTCACCGGCCAGAGGATTTGATTCCCCCAACTTCTGCTGCAGGATTTCCGCCGATCCTTTGATCACTCCCAGCGGATTGCGAATCTCGTGCGCCAGTCCTGCGGACATCTGCCCTAACGCCGCCAGCCGCTCCGAGCGTCGCGCCTCTTCCTGCGCCTGCTGCAATTTTCGATTGGTCTCCTCCAGGGTTCCCGCTAGTTCCTGGTAGCGCTTGATCTGCCGCCGATTCTCCACCGTGAACCGGTTCACCACCATCGCCGCAAGAAAAAAGAAGAGGATACGAATGGCAAGGATCCCGTAACCTTCTCTTGTAATTTCGTAATCCTGCAGCGCCGGATAAAGATAGGAGCAGTAGGCGGCGGAGGCGAGAGCTGTCCACAGCAGTGTTGCCCACGGGCTGAAATATTCCGCCGCCGTCACCACCGGCAAATAGAAGATCGGAGAGTAACTGCTGTTGATTCCAACTTCGCCCGTGTGATCGAGCAGCAGCGTGGCCAGGGCGATCTTGAGCAAGACAATGTACGCCGCGCCCCGCTGCGGCGCCTTGCTTAACACCCAGCCTTCAGTCAGCTGAGCCAGTCCGAACGCCAGCAGCACCAATTGCTTATGGATTTCAAACACCGGCGGCAGTGCCGCAAGGCCGGCCAGAAAAAGCAGCCAGAGAACATCCATCCAATTAATTGCCGGTCGCTTCTGTTCGTTCATAATCTACTACGCGAAAAAGCAGCGCCGGGAGTGGACTGTGTTCCCGCTCCCAGCGCCATTTTCCTGTCCGCTCTCGTTTGCCGCCGATCACATCGCATGGACCCCTATCAGACCGTAAGCAACTCTTGGTCGTCAATGCCCCTTCTTGGGAGAACTCGCATGACTCTCCGCCGCCGGATGCGAATTCTGCTGCCGCGGGGCTGGCGCCGACGCCGCTGGCCTCTGCTGTTGCCAGGTGCTAAATTTCTGCTCCTGCTCCCTCTGCTGCCGTTCGTTTTCCTGTCGCACCGGAGCTACTGGCTTGGCCAGCGGATGCGACCACTGCTGCGCAGGCTGCGTGCTCCGGTTCTCGGGTTGAGGGTTCGCGTTCTTCTCCGCCTCCGGAGTCCCCTGCGCCTCCCACACGCCAGCCTGGGGTTTCGCCTGACTGCTTCCCCCGCTAGGCGGCCCAAACGAACGGAATCCGTCGTCGGATTTCGTCGAAGATTGTGTCGGGGATTGTGTTGGCCGTGTTTGCGGGTTCATCGCCACCGGCCGACCTGCTGCCTCCTGCCGCACTAACCGTGATGATTGCTGGTTCAAGTGCCCGTCCGCTTGCGCCTGCCTCTGATCGAGCGAATGCGGCATCGGGGCCGGTGTCCTCAGCGCTACTACTGGACGGCTGGTCACCGCGGCCGGCGGTTTATGGGTCACGGGCCTCCCCGCCCCCAATACGCTGGTTCTCCCCGGCTCGACCCCAACCCTTTCCGACACCGGCGCGGCCGCGAGTTCTCTCGCAGGAACCGATACCACGCTTCGCGCCACTGGCCGAGCGTTCACGAAAGTATCCCGTGAAACTACCGTTACTCCTCCGTTCACATTCCGGTTCGCATAGGCGATGTTGTTCACCGTAGTGCTCCGGTTCGTCACAACCGTGTTGTACACATTCGTCACTCGCGTGAGATTTACTCGCGTATTGGTGAAGTTCACGTTGTTCACATAGACGCGGCTCACGCGATACCCGGGAATAAATACTTCTCCCGGAGCCAGTGGGAACCATCCCACTCCCGCTCCAAACGAAAACGAGAAGTTGAATCCTGGCCCACCACCAACCCACGCCACCAGTGCCGGGGCATACACCGGCCGGACTACGCTGGGCCCCGGAACCCATAGCCATCCGGTCCCTGCGAACGCCCATCGGCCATAGTGAAATGGAGCAAAACCCCAAGGCTCATCTTCCACCCACGTCCAGCCCCACGGTCCTACCCAAGACCAATGGCCAAAGCGATAAGGAGCCCAGCCCGCCACCAGGACTCTCGGCCGCCAGCATGTACCGTAGTCGGCCACATAGCTCCAGTCGCCATACTCGTCGAGGTCTTCATATCCCGTCATCTCCCGTGAAACGTAGTTCGCCGAATCAGACTGATCCTCTCGCTGATCGCGATCCAGCGCCCAAGTGTCGAATCCATCTTTTCCGGGAATCTGGCCGAGATCGTAATCCAGGTGATCCGTGCCCGTGAAGGTGGCATATTGGTTCGCGACAACGGTGTAGGAAGAACCGCCGCCGGTAACCTCGCCGCGTCCGCGCCACACCGTAACTTCAGTTCGATTCCCGTCCGCATCTACATCAATGCGGTAGTCCCCCGGTTGCGCGATTACGAACGCCACATTCGGCGTGTCGATCTCATAGGAATCTTCGTCATCCACGTGCCTGACTTTCACAATCAGCGATCCCTGCGCCAAACGAATCTGCGCCGCCCGGTCACTTACGTCGAGCAATGTAATTCCAGTCTTGGCGCCGAGCCGGAGCGCTGTCGATCCAATGTGTACTTCAGCCCGCGAATCTTCATCCGCCCATAGATTGTCGCCGGTCACCAGCGGACGATTCAGCACCGCCGTCACCCAGTCGTTTTCTCCGCCGGGCTGGAACGACACCGATCCATCCATGTAGTTCACCCGTGCCACGCGGCTCGGCGGATCCGGCGTGTTCGCATCCTGCGGATTTGGGCTCGGGGGATTTTGCGCGTCGGGCGCGCTTTGAGGATACTGCACCGCTTGCGTATCCTGCGCCTTGACTCCAACCGGGGCGTGCAGCATGAATGCCAAACACGCCGCTATCCCTGCCCAGTTCCACCCACACTTACGTGCCTTCATCGACTTCTCCCTGACCAAACGAAGATTGCGGATCCAAGAAAGGCGCGCCTGCAATCCTATATTCATCCGTATAAACCCAATAGAGACCTTTTAGTTTCCGCCCTTCGAGTTGGTGGTTTTCGGCCAAGGAGGGCTTTATTGGGCGCAGGCGAGGATCTGTTTCTTGCCAAATCTGCTGGGATGAGGAGAACTCGGCAATATCGGCAGGGATCGAGAGCAGCAGCGCTTCTGTGCCGCGGAAGGTCTAAGGAATTTATGCAGAGGCCGTGGCGATTGCACTCTGGCGGCTGACGCGACTTCTCCGCCGGCTAACGGTTGGCAGCCTTCGGCGAGATCTCGTCCAGCGTAAGGTTCAACTCCAGCACGTTCACCCGCGGCTCTCCCAGAAACCCGAACTGCCGCGACTGGGTATGCTGGCGGACCAGTTCGCGAACTACATCTTCCTTCAGACCTCGTTCGTTGGCGATGCGCGGTACCTGAAATTCCGCCGCCTCGGGCGAGATATGGGGATCAAGCCCGGAACCCGAAGTGGTCAGCAAATCTATCGGAATTACCGCGCCCGGATTCTCTCCCTGCAAGCGATCGGCATCCCCCTGCACCCGCGCAATGAGAGATTGATTGGTAGGTCCCAGGTTCGAGCCGCTGGAATTGCCCGCATCATAACCCGTTCCCGCGCTGGACGGCCGCGAGTGAAAATATCCTGGCGAAGTAAATGATTGCCCAATCAATCGCGATCCTACAACTTTGCCATTCCGGGTCAACAATTGCCCATTCGCCTTGCTCGGAAACAAAACCTGCGCCAGTCCTGTGATCACAAGAGGAAACAGCAGACCGAACAATACCGTCGTCACCAGCGTCATCAGTACTGCAATAATCAGATTCTTCTTCATATCGCTCCTACGCCAGCCCTGCGCGCACGATCAGCAAGTCAATAAGCTTGATGCCAATAAACGGCACGATCACTCCGCCCAGCCCATACACCAGCAGATTTCGGCGTAAGAGCACAGCCGCCCCTTGTGGAACATATTTCACCCCGCGCAGTGCCAGTGGAATCAGCGCCACAATAATCAGCGCATTAAAGATAACCGCCGACAGGATCGCCGACTGCGGCGTCGCCAACCGCATCACGTTCAGCGCCTGCAGAACCGGAAAGGTCCCGGCGAACATTGCCGGGATAATGGCGAAATATTTCGCCACGTCATTCGCGATCGAAAACGTGGTCAGTGCGCCGCGCGTCATCAGCAACTGCTTTCCGATCTCTACGATCTCAATCAGCTTCGTCGGATTCGAATCCAGATCCACCATGTTCCCGGCTTCCTTCGCCGCCTGCGTGCCTGTATTCATGGCGACGCCCACATCGGCCTGGGCCAGTGCCGGCGCATCATTGGTGCCGTCGCCCGTCATGGCAACCAGCTTTCCTTGTCCTTGTTCCCGCCGAATTAGATCCAACTTATCCTTTGGTGTAGCCTGCGCCAGAAAGTCGTCCACGCCCGCCTCATTCGCGATCGCCGCCGCCGTCAGCGGATTATCCCCCGTGATCATCACCGTCTTGATTCCCATCGCGCGCAGCTGATCGAACCGCTGCCGCATCCCTCCCTTCACGATGTCCTTCAGGTGGATCACTCCTAAGGCGCGGCCATTTTCCGCCACCACCAAGGGCGTTCCCCCAGAGCGCGAAATCGCTTCCACCGCCGCACGCACTTCTGCGGGAAGCACGCTGCCCTGCTCTTCCAGATATTTGGCGACTGCATCCGTCGCACCCTTTCGGACCGCGCGCCCATCCAGATTCACGCCCGACATGCGAGTCATCGCACTGAACGGAATGAATTCGGCATCGTGGGAGCTCATTTCACGTCCCCGCAATCCATACTTTTCCTTCGCCAACACCACAATCGATCGTCCTTCGGGAGTTTCGTCGGCCAATGAGGAAAGCTGAGCCGAATCCGCCAGCATCGCCTCGGTCACACCCGGCGCGGTTATGAACTCGGTGGCCTCGCGATTGCCCAGGGTGATGGTTCCGGTCTTGTCGAGCAGCAAAGTATTCACGTCGCCCGCGGCTTCCACCGCCCTTCCCGACATCGCCAGCACGTTGTGCTGCACCAAGCGGTCCATGCCCGCAATGCCAATCGCCGAAAGTAATCCGCCAATTGTGGTGGGAATCAGGCACACCAATAACGATACGAGGACGAACACCGTCTGCGGGGCGCCCGCATAAATGGCGAACGGTTGCAGCGTGACCACAGCCAGAAGAAAAACAATCGTCAGCCCGGCAAGCAGGATGTTCAAGGCAATCTCATTTGGCGTTTTCTGCCGCTCCGCGCCTTCTACCAGCGCGATCATGCGGTCGAGAAAGGTCTCGCCCGGATTCGAAGTGATCTTCACCTTCACCCAATCCGACAGCACGCGCGTTCCGCCGGTCACGGCCGAGCGGTCGCCGCCCGCTTCGCGAATCACCGGCGCCGATTCCCCGGTAATCGCCGACTCGTCCACCGACGCCACGCCCTCCACAATTTCGCCATCGCCCGGAACAAACTCGCCTGCCTCGACCAAAACCATGTCTCCCGAACGCAATTTCGATCCTGGCACCGTTTCTGTCTTCCCGTCGGGCAGCAGGCGGTTCGCCATGGTTTCCGCCTTCGCGCGCCGCAGAGCATCAGCCTGCGCCTTGCCCCGACCCTCAGCCATAGCCTCGGCAAAGTTAGCAAACAATACCGTGAACCACAGCCAGAGCGTGATCTGCAGATTGAATCCAAACCCAGGCTGCCCGTGCATTCGCTCGAGAATGAGAAGCACCGTGGTCACCGCGCTGCCCACTTCCACCACGAACATCACCGGATTGCGCATCATGGTCACGGGATGCAGCTTGACCAATGAGTCCCACGCCGCACGGCGCACAATCTTCACATCCCACAAGCTGCGTTTTGATTTCTTGCTCGCCATATTTACCTGAGAATCCTGCCTAAAACGTTTTGCCCGCCTGCATCAACAAGTGTTCAAGAATTGGTCCCAGACTCAGCGCCGGGAAGAATGTCAGCGCTCCCACAATCACCACAACGCCGATCAGCAGCACCGTAAACAACGGTCCGGTTACCGGAAAAGTGCCCAGCGTTGCCGGCGTCTGCTTCTTGCCTGCCAGATTTCCCGCAATCGCCAGCATCGGCAGAATCATCATGAATCGCCCCAACAGCATGGCGAAGCCGAGAGACGTGTTGTACCACGGCGTGTTCCCGCTCAGTCCGTTGAAAGCCGAGCCATTGTTGGCCACCGCTGAAGTGAAGGCATAAAGCACTTCACTGAAACCGTGCGGCCCCGCATTCGCCATGGCAGAAGTGCCGAAGCTGTGCAAAACCGAAATCGCTGTAAACACTAAAATCACCAGCGGAAAAATCAGAATCACCAGCATCGCCATCTTCACGTCGTAGGCTTCGATCTTCTTACCCAGATATTCCGGCGTGCGCCCCACCATCAATCCGGCAATAAAAACCGACAGGATGACGAAGACCAGCATGCCGTACATCCCCGCACCAACTCCGCCGAAGATGACTTCGCTGAGCATGAGGTTGATCAGGGGGACCATTCCGCCCAGCGGCGTGAACGAGTCGTGCATTGAGTTGACCGCGCCGCAACTCGTGTCCGTGGTCACGGTGGCGAACAGCGCCGAGTTCGCCAAGCCGAAGCGCACTTCTTTCCCTTCGAGATTGCCCGTGGTTCGCACAGTCGAAGACGAATGCTGCGGACTATGCAGCGCCGCTGAGGTTAACAGAGGGTTGCCCCGCGCCTCCGCCCAATACGCCGTCGCAACGCCCGCCAAAAACAGCAAAGCCATCGCTGTCCACACGGCCCACCCGTGTCGCGGAGATCCGGTCATCTTTCCCAGCGCGTAAGTGAACGCGGACGGAATTGCCAGGATGCAGAACATCTCCAGAAAGTTGGTGAACGGCGTAGGATTCTCAAACGGATGCGCGCTGTTGGCATTGAAGAACCCGCCGCCATTGGTTCCGAGTTCTTTGATGATCTCCTGCGAAGCGGTTGGCCCCTGCGCGATTACCTGCTGAGTCACCGTCTGCATCACCGGTTTGCCATCCGATCCATTGATCGGCTTGCCATCGGATCCAAGCTGCGGTGTTTGATAGGGATCGACCAGTTGCGCCGTGTCATAAGGCTTCAGATTCTGCACCACGCCCTGCGATACCAACACCAACGCACCCAGCAGGCACAGAGGAGCCAAAACCCACAATGTTCCGCGAACCAGATCGACCCAGAAATTTCCGATGGTCTTTTGCTCGCGCCGCGAAATACCGCGAATGAACGCAATCGCCAGCGCCATTCCCGCCGCAGCCGACACCCAGTTGTGATAGGCCAGACCAACCATCTGCGTTAGATAGCTCATGGTGGTCTCAGGCGTGTAGTTCTGCCAGTTCGTGTTCGTCGTGAAGGAGGCCGCGGTGTTGAAGGCTAGTGCCGGAGCGACTCCGGCCAGCTTTTGCGGATTTCCCGGCAGCCACAACTGCACCCGCTCCAGCAGATAGAGCAAGATCATCGAAACGCCACTGAACAAAATCAGCGCCAGTGCATATTCCTTCCAGTCCATCTCGTGGCTTTCGTCCACGCCTGTAAGCTTGTATAGAATCCGTTCGACTGGCCGCAAAATCGGATCCAGCCATGTGCGCTCTCGGCCGAACACACGAGCAATGAATGCGCCTAGTGGTTTAGTGACCAATAACACCACCAGCAAAAGAAAGAAGATTTGCAGCCATCCATTTGCTGTCATCAGAATTTCTCCGGCCGCAGCATGGCGTATACCAAATACACCAGCAGCCCGGCGCAAATGATCAGCATGATGATCGGTCCAGAATTCATATTTGCCTCACCGCACGCGCTCACAGAAATGAACGTAAGCCAGAGAAATCCCAAAGAACAACACCGTCACTGTAAGGAAGATCACATCCTGCATTACGAATCCCTCCAGACTACTGTCCGAATTCCAACTTCTCGGATAGCCGCTGCCTGTAGATCTCGAGACAAAACTCAGAATTTATAAATTAGGTCCATGCCGAAAAAGAGCTGGTTTCTGGCCGTCCCGTTGTTGTATCCCTCGCGATCCCACGAGTGATCGAAGCGAAGTTCAGGACGGAGCATAACCGTGGTCCCGATGTATCGGGTGAGATAAAACGTATTTTCCGTGTATTTCCCGGCGATCCCGGTACGCTGCCCTTTCTTATCGTTGAGCAGGTCGGATCGGAATCCGATCATAAACTTGGAGGTGACCTCACGATTTATGTAGTTAACGACCGCATACTCGGGAGCAGTGCAGCGTAGTTGTCCGGCGGCGCAGAACGCGCCGTTTGCGCCAAGCTCAGGTTTGATCGGATTGGCAACATTGCCGGCAACGTTCGGCACATCGCGTTCATACATGTACCAGGTCTCAGTCGCCATGTGCCATTTGCGGTTGAACTTGTGGTACCAGGTGAAGTCATAGTCTTGCAGGTTGTTGTAGGCATACTTGCCGTCATTGATGCCGTTCGCGCAACCGTAAAAATTGTCGTTATTGCTCGCGGTGGAATAGTTTAGGCAAAAGATGCCTGAGGCTTTGGCATCATCGGTCCACAGCGCAACGTCGTGACCGCCCGATACGCCAAACTGGACCATCCACTGCTTATTCAGCTTGAGGCTGGCATAGATCCCGGTGTCGGTGAAGGGATCGATGGTGTAGAGCAGCGAGTGCGTCATGTTGTAATTGTTCGGCGCCAATTGCGCTTCGATTCCAGGAACCGAAAGGAACCGGCCAATTCGAATGTTGAGGCCATCTTTGACCGGGAAGTAAAGGTCGAAATACTCCAGAACAGGATCGAAGCCGTACTGTTTGTTGGACTGCAGGAGTTGCTCGCTGAAGTAGCCCTTCGCCGTCGTGAAGCGATAGTCGACACCGTAGAATCCAGTCACGTGGTATCCCCAGTCGAAATGGCTGGTTTGCACGGTGTCCGGGAGGCGTTCGATGTATACGACCGCCTGATTAAGTTCGATCTTGTTGGGAAAAATGTCGTATGAGACCGGAAAATTGTTTCGGTCTGATGTGCTGAAATTGAAGCTGCCCGCGACCCACCCGTACAGTTTCGTGCGGCTGTTCTCGAGGTGGAGTGCGGACATTAAGGGATAGGTGTTGCCGTCCGGGGCGCCGATGTCGGGGGCCCCTCCGTAGGTCCAGTCGGAGAAGGGGAACGGAGGCGAATCTTCGGGCGCCGGAAGACCGCGTTTGGTTACAGATGGTCCAGTTGGATTCGTGCCTGCCCAATCCTGATTGTAGAACTGCGCCAGGCGATGGAAGAAGTTGCCTCTCAGGGCGTAATTGCTGTTGCTGCCCGAGCTTTGCCCGTTAGCAGGATGTTCGGAGTCTTGAGGATCCGGGTTCCCCAAGCCAGACGACGGCGTTGCTAGAGCGCTACCGTCAAGCGCGAACGCCGTCGGACCCATCGCCGCTTTTTCTATGGCGCCGAGATCAACGGCAGGCGTGGTGCTCCGGCGCTGCTCAACTCCCGCTTCAGCTTGGGGTGCTTCTTGCGGTACTTTCAATTCATCTCGCATTTCCTGCTGTTCTGTCCGTGGAATCGAACTCGACCCCACGTTCGCCGAAGGCGTAGCCGTGTCTTGGGTGGATTGAGCGCCAGCCCAGGCTGGTAGAAATAGGACGCACATCGAGAGCAATAAGACCTGTAGGACAGTGTTTCGCATAAACCTCGTTCTCACGTAATTTGGCATAGTACTCGCTGCGTTCGCATTCTTTGGGGCTATCGTCATCACCATAGATGACGGTCGACGCCTTAAGGAAACGCTCTTTCCCCGGTTCGAATCGGACGGCAGGCCAGTACCAAGGGGATGGCCTACCCTCGCCAAGCAAGCCGCTCAAGAACCAGATCATGAACGCCGTTCCGGTCAACCCGATAGCGGTGAACGTAGCTGCCACCCACATACTTCTGCTCCATCGCGGTGCGCACAACGCAACATTCCAGTTAATCGCTTCAGGTGTAAGAGTTATTTAAGAAATTTATAAGGATTTCGTAAAGACTCTGATCAGCCAGATCCTGTATCGTCCCACTCTTTCCCGGTCAGTGTCCGAACCTGGGCTAGCAGCCCCATTCCGCCTCGCCCGGTTGCGCAAAATACTCGCGCTTTGCGCCGCCCCTTGTCATCGATTCCAGTTCCAGCAGCGCCAGGCGCGCGGCTGAGACCATCCGACTTTTTTCCTGCGGCGGAACATCCCTCCACGAGCCGCGCCCTTCGCTGCCCTTGCCCGATATTTCCGGCATCAGCGCCTGATGATAGTGATGGAAAAGCTCCGCCAACCGCTCCGGTGCAACTTCATGAATCCACATAATCGTGATCCCCCAAGTTTGTATCGTTTTTGAGGACTGTTTTTCAGGCCACGACTATTGGATACGGAGATGCACAAAGTTCGAATAAAGGGTGCATAAAATGTTCGTAAAGGAGTTGAGGAAGGAGAATAAGTCAGAAAAGCCGGCTACAAGCCCGGTTCGAAGCGGTATCCCACCCAGGGTTCGGTCAGCAAATATTTCGGCGACGAAGGGTCGCTCTCAATCTTCTTGCGCAACTGTCCTATGAAAACGCGCAGATACTCAGGCTGCTCAGTACTATTCGGGCCCCAGATAGCAGCCAACAGGGTTCGATGCGTCACCACTTTGCCTGGACGCCGCGCCAGATAAACCAGGAGATCGAACTCTTTCGGCGTGAGATGAACTTCGTCTCCCCGAACCTTCACCGAGCGTGCATCTAAATCTATCGAAAAGTCCCCAACGCCGATCAGGCTGATCTGTTCTTCCACCGCGGGGGTCCGCCGCAACTGCGCCCGAATCCGCGCCAGCAATTCGTTCATGCTGAAAGGTTTGGTGACGTAATCATCTGCACCAGCATCCAAAGCTTCCACCTTCGAACGATCTTGTCCGCGCACCGAAAGTACGATGATGGGTACCTGGGACATTTGCCGCAGCTGCCGGCACAGGCCCACCCCATCCATATTTGGCATGGCCAGGTCGGTAACCACCACGTGGGGCGTCCAATTCTTCATCAACTCCAGGGCCATCTCGCCATCATTGGCGACACGCACGTCGTATCCCTGCGCCGATAATGTGGTTCGCAGCACGCGCGTGATCTGCGGCTCGTCATCCACCACCAGGATGCGGCGATGATCGTTGGTCATTTCGCTCACCGCATTTCCTGAGTCACGATGTGTACATCCACGGCCGGGGTATCACGCAGAAACTTGTGAATTGCGGAAAGATAGAAATATCTCTTCCACCCCTTCGTAGCTGACCGTCCGAAGACGACTTGCGTAACATGATTCTCACGCACGAATTCCGCCACCTTTTCCGCGACCACCTTGCCTTCGGCCTTCACCACCTTCGCACCGACACTCTCGGCAAAGCGAACGTTATCTGCCAGAGTTCGCTGGGTCTCGTCGCTCTCATCCGAACCCGTGTCAACGTAAAACACGAACAGATCGCCATCGAGCGCCTGGGCCATGCGCGCACCGCGAGCAATCAAATACTGCGCCGCCGGATTCGAGCTGATACATACAGCGATGCGTTCGCGCACCTGCAGCGGTTGACCATCTTCGGTCTTCAGTTCTGAAAGTGTGCGGTCGACCGCCTGCGTTACCTGCCGCAATGCCAATTCTCGCAATGCAACCAGGTTTGCATTGCGAAAAAAATTGGCCAGCGCCCTCTCCACCCGCTCCAGTGGATAAATGTCGCCACGCCGCATTCGTGTCTGCAGGGCTTGCGGCGTCAGGTCCGCCATCACAATCTCGCCCGCTCGCCGTATCACCCAATCCGGCACCGTCTCGCGCACCTGCACGCCGGTAAGACCGCGGATCGTCGGTGCGAGGCTCTCAATGTGCTGCACGTTCAGGGTTGAGACAACATCAATCCCCGCATCCAGCAACTCAAACACATCTTCATAACGCTTCGCATGCTTGCTGCCTTCAATGTTGGTATGCGCCAGTTCGTCCACCAGCACCACGTGCGGCTTGCGGGCCAGAATGGCGTCCACATCCATCTCCTCGAAAATGGTCGATTTGTATTCCAGTTGCTTGCGCGGAACCGTCTCCAGTAACGAAGAAAGTTCCACGATCGGTTTGCGACCGTGCGTTTCCACAACTCCGATCACAACTTCTTCGCCGCGGCTGGCCCGCCGCACGCCCTCGCTGAGCATGGCATAGGTTTTTCCGACGCCGGGAGCATAGCCCAGAAACAGTTTGAAAACCGCCGGCCTCTGAGCCGGATCACATTCCTTCAGCCACTCTTCTGGACTCTTAGGCATCGCCGCTATTGTCCACGCCGGGAAAGAAATTGTCGAATTTGATTGTCATGGCGAACATCCAAGCACTCTTCACCCCGGAGTCACACAGAAAAGCCTGGGTTGTCTTTTCTCTCTTTCACTTGCCTTCTCGGCGTCTCTGTGACTCTGTGGTGAAAAGCTTTTCTTGCGGTTACAATCGTGCCCGTGAAAGACCACTGGCCGCAGCACACATTCCGCTACGTCGCTTGCCTTGTAGCCCCCGAACTCGTGGCCCAGATTTACCGGCGGTTCGTTCACGTAAATCCAACGACCGTAGCCCTGACGTTCCTGCTGATGGTGCTGTGGGTAGCGGCGTACTGGGGATTCCGCTTTTCGGTTTTTCTCGCCATACTCGCCACGCTCGCCTTCAATTATTATTTTCTTCCTCCCGTCGGAACTTTCACCGTCGCCGACCCCCAAAACTGGGTTGCGCTCTTCGCCTTTCTCATCACCGCAGGAATCGCCAGTCAACTCGCCGACCGGGCCCGCCGCCAAACCGCCGACGCCATTCAACGCCGCCGCGATGTGGAACGCCTTTACGCCTTCAGCCAGCGACTTCTTGCCACCGATAACGTAGCCGAATTACTGAACGCGATTCCCGCCTATGTCTGTGATGGATTCAGCGCAAAATCCGCCGCAATGTATTTGCTCAGTTCCCAGCAGGTCTATCGCACCGACCCCAAAGCGACATCGTTTCTGCTGCAGGATCTGCAAATGGTCAGTTCGCGTGGCGAGCCGGTGATCGATTCGCAGCGCGGAATCTCTCTCACGCCGTTGCATCTGGGTACGCGCACCACGGGAGCTGTCGGCATCGCCGGACCGGTACTCTCGCGCTCCACTCTTGAGGCTTTGGGCAGCATGATCGGCATCGCTATTGAGCGCGCCGGGGCCATGGAAAAACTTTCTCAAACCGAAGCCGCGCATCAAAGCGAAACCCTGCGCGCGGTCTTACTCGATTCCGTAACTCACGAACTCCGTACTCCCCTAACCGGCATCAAGGCCGCGGTCACGGGCCTGCTTTCCGATTACAACCTGGACGAGGCGCAGCGCAAGGAGTTGCTGACTGTCATCAATGAGGAAACCGATCGCCTCGACCGCCTGGTTGGCGAAGCCACGGAAATGGCCCAACTCGACGCTCACAAGGTGGAGCTCCACATCGCTCCCGTGGATATGGCCGACGTGATCGAATCGGCTGTGGAAGAATCAAGAACAGTTCTCGGAGACCATCCTGTGGAAGTACACGTCCCCGCAGAAATGCCCAAGGTGCGTGTGGATTCCGACCGGATCGCCGAAGTCCTCAAACAGTTAATCGAGAACGCGGCAAAATATTCTCCCCCTGCGGCGCCCATCACCGTGACCGCCGAACATCGCGGGGACCGCCTGATCACCAGCGTCACCGATCACGGAAGCGGCATCGATGACTTCGAGCAGTCGCTCGTCTTCGATAAGTTCTACCGTGGACGCGACCAGCGCTACCGCGTGCAAGGCACGGGCATGGGACTCGCCATCGCCAAAGCCATCGTCGAAGCCCACAACGGCGTGGTCAGCGTCACCAGCCAACTCGGCCGCGGCTCAGTCTTCTCGTTCGAATTACCAACCACCTGAGCCGGGATGTCATCCGAAAAGGCTGTCATCCCGAACGCAGTGAGGGATCCTGGTTTTGCCCGCGACTAGGCTTTTGCCCGCGTGCCTTGGGGGGCGCAGTGCACCAGCACTGCGAAAGAATCCCCACGAAATGAGGGTTATAGCCCCAGGGGTACTCAGTTCTTCAGCTTCGGTCGCTCGCAAGTGTCCACAATCTTTGTCGGATCAATCGCGTCCTTATCCACCTGCTCTTCCAGAATCTTCCCATCTTTTCCAATCAAGAAGTTCACCCTGCGCGCCGCTTTATATTTATCTACGTAGATTCCGTATTGCCGCGTTACGTCCCCACCCCAATCACTCAGCAAGGGAAATGTAACTCCAATTTGATCGGCGAAGGCTTTGTCGGCGAAGGCACTATCCATGCTCACACCCAGGACCTGGGTGTCGGTAGCTTCCAGTCGTTTCAAATCCTGCTGGAGAGCTTTCATCTGCGCTGTTCAACCACCGGTGAAGGCAAAAATGAAAAAGGCCACCACCACATTCTTTTTCCCGCGGTACTGGCTCAGGGAAACATCCTTCAAGTTATTCCCGTCAAAATATTTTAGCGTGAAATCCGGCGCGGTTTCCCCCACCTTGGGCATGTCTAGCGCCGGCGTCTGACCGGACGGCTGCTTGGTCTGCGCGGCAATCGATCCCACGCTACCCATCGCCAGCAACCCCGCGAGCAGGCCCGATAGTACGTGCTTCTTTCTGTGCATTACGACCCTCCTAGCCAAATAATAGCCCACCGGCTGGCGGAGACATTGTAATTTCGACTGCGGCACCACCTACCCATAACGCTAATCAGTACTACCTTCACCACCTTTCACATTTGCCGAATCAAACCCTAAACCAGTAGATTCAGTCTCAGACCAAATACAGCAATGAGCCTTGCCACGCTGAACGACGTCTTCTTCGCCGCCGCCGAGCGCAATCTCGACCGCGCCATGCTGCACCGCCAACAGGGAAAGTGGCTGCCCATCTCTTCCTCAGATTTCGGTCGCAATGTCGCCCGAACCGCCCACGCCCTGCAGGAATGGGGAATCCACAAAGGGGACCGCGTCGCCATTCTCAGTGAGAATCGCCCCGAGTGGTCCATCGCGGATTTCGGCATTCTGCTGCTCGGCGCCGTCACCGTCCCGGTCTACGCTACGCTGACTCCGGAACAAACCGGGTACACACTGCGTGATTCCGGCAGCACCGTGGTTTTCCTTTCCACCGAACAGCAACTGCGCAAGGTCCAGGCAATCCTCTCCGAAACTCAGGTACAGAAAATCGTGGTCATGGATCATGTCGAGATCCCCGGCGATCTGGCCGCAAGCTGCGTGCTCATGGATCAGTTCATGACCCAAGGGCCGCTCACACTCGATCCCAAAACCGAGTCGTCAGCCCGATCCATTCAGCCTGACGATCTCGCCACCATTATCTACACGTCCGGGACCACGGGAACCTCCAAGGGCGCGATGCTGACTCACGGCAACATGGCGTCCAACATCACCTGTTCGCTGCTCGGTTTCGAGATGCGCCCCGGCCAGATCAGCGTTTCGTTTCTTCCCCTCTCGCACGTCACGGCGCGCCACGTAGATCTCGCCATGTTGTACCACGGCGTCACTCTCGCCTACTGCCCGTTAATCGAACAGCTTCCGGAAACTCTGCTGGAAGTTCGTCCCACGGTCTGCGTTTCCGTTCCCAGGGTTTATGAAAAAATCTATGCCAAGACGGAGATGACCACGCGCGGCTTTCCCAAGCGGCCTATCTACCGCTGGGCCCTGTCAGTCGGCCGCACCCACAAGCCCGAAATTCTTGCAGGAAAAATTCCCACCTCTCCCGGCTGGAAGCTCGCCAACAAACTCGTCTTCTCGAAAATCCGCGCCGGTATGGGCGGCAGAGTCGAAACTTTCATTTCTGGAGGCGCCCCCCTGGGCCGCGAACTTGCCGAATGGTTCGCCACCGTCGGCATTCGGATTCACGAAGGCTACGGCCTCACCGAAACTTCCCCGGTGATCGCCGTCAACACCCCCATCCATCACCGCATTGGAACGGTGGGCAGGATTTTGCCGAACCTCGAAGCCCGTATCGCCGAGGATGGCGAAATTCTGGTGCGCGGCCCTTCCATCTTCAAAGGATATTGGAACCGTCCGGAGGAAACTCAGAACGCTTTTCTCGACGGCTGGTTCAAAACCGGAGACATCGGCCATATCGACGCCGATGGATATCTCTCCGTCACTGACAGAAAAAAAGAACTCATCAAAACCTCAGGGGGAAAGTTCATCGCTCCGCAACCCCTCGAGAACTCCCTGAAGCTCAGCCCGCTGGTTGGAACCGCGGCCATCGTTGGCGACAAACGAAAATTTGCTTGCGTGATCATCTCTCCGAACTTCGCATTGCTCGAACCTTGGGCCCGCGACAACCACATCGCTTTTGCCTCGCGCGCAGAACTCGTAGCCCATCCCAAAGTCCAAGCTCTCTACGAAGGCGTCGTGGAGGAGACCAATAAGAATCTCGCCCGCTTCGAAAAGCTGAAACGTGTTCTCCTCGTACCCGACGAATTCACCGCCGACAACGGCGCTCTTACCCCCACCATGAAACTCCGCCGCCGCGTAGTCGAAGACCGCTACCGCCGCCAGATCGACGACCTCTACGCCCATGCGGACGCAACCATCGCTCCATAGTTTCGGTGCAAATAGAATCTATGTGGAGACAGTCGCCCGGCTGCCTGCCTGAGCGAAGTCGAAGGGTCGGTCGCGCACAGTTCGACATTTGCGTCCCTCGATTTACAATAGAAAATCATGACCGATCCCCTCCGCATTGCTGGCCGCTCGTTCCGCTCCCGTCTGATCGTCGGAACGGGAAAATACAAATCCTTCCCGGAAACAGCGCGCGCGCTCGAGGCCAGCGGAGCCGACATGGTGACCGTCGCCGTCCGCCGTGTCAACCTCGACCGCGGCAAGGAATCGCTGCTCGACTACATCGATCCCAAGAAATATTTTCTGCTCCCAAACACTGCCGGCTGCTACACCGCCGACGAAGCCATTCGCGCGGCTCGCCTTGGCCGCGAAGTCGGACTTTCCGAGTGGGTCAAACTCGAAGTGATCGGCGATCAGGCCACTCTTTACCCTGACGTGCAAGCTACTCTCGAAGCCACGCGCGTTCTCGTCAGTGAAGGCTTCACCGTTCTGCCCTATACTTCTGACGATATTGTCTTCGCCAAGCGGCTGATCGACGCTGGTGCAGCCGCCGTCATGCCCCTCGGCGCCCCTATCGGCAGCGGCATGGGCATTCAGAATCAGGCTCACATTCGCATCCTGCGCGAAATGATCACCGCCGTACCCCTGATCGTAGACGCCGGAGTAGGCACCGCGTCCGATGCCGCCATCGCAATGGAACTCGGCGCAGATGCCGTCCTCATGAACACCGGCATCGCCAATGCGCAAGATCCCGTTCTGATGGCCGAAGCCATGCACCACGGCGTCCTCGCCGGGCGCCAGGCCTATCTCGCGGGCCGCATGCCGAAGAAGTTATACGCCACGGCGAGTTCGCCTCTCGAAGGTGTGGTCCGTTAGGTATTGGTAGCGGCAGCGTCTCGCCGCTCGAACTACGGTAGCCGAGCTGGAGGTAGCATTTCTTAACTATGAACTCTTCCTCTCAACCCGCTACGCCGACAAACACTTCCATCGCTCCCATGCTTCAGTTCGGAACGGAGCAAGAGCGGTCGAGTTTTATCCACCTAGCGGCGTAAAACTCGACGCTTCAGAGCGGAGATATAAGCCGTATATAGTTGTCCTCTTGGTAGGTCTTGGTACGCTACCGGCTAGACAACTTCCCGGCAGATTTGCTATTCGTGATTTAACTGAACCTGAAGCCTAAGCACATAAAGGGCTGCTGTGATGGGGGTTAGTCCCCGTCTAAAAAGCAGGCGCGTGGGGTCGGTGGGACCCTTCAGGCGCTGACCTAAGGGTAGTAATCCTAATCGTAGCCTGAGAATCTTCGCCCTTTTGGGGCGGAGAGGTTCAAAAGACGGCACTCGCTGAGTTGTTCCGCCTGGATAGCCACGCCGGCGCAGTGGTCGCTCGGCTGTCGGTCGAGACCGCCGAGTTCTGGGTCGCTGACGAGTCTTCCGAGCAGTTGAACTTCAGTCCTGAGACTCTGGGTGGTAGCTCGGGGCGGATGGTCTCGGTGCGGATGGTGATGATCGTCGAAGATCCAGACGCTGCCTTAGCAAGGGCTGTCGCGGCGGGAGCCAATAGTTGTACCGGTTGATAACCAGTATGGTTGGCGCCTAGCGCGGATCGCAGATCCGTTGGGACGTCATTGGGAAATTGGGAGGCCTGTGGCACGAAAAGGGGCGGCCGTGGCCGCCCCTTCCTCACGAGGTAAAACCCTCAGAGCATCTTCGCGGTATCCACGTGAATGGAATCCCCCATCACATGTCCGGTCACGGCAATGTGGTGTCCCACATGGTCTTTCAGCGCATCGGGATTGTCCACCATCAGGACCTTCTGATCCTTGTCGGTGACAATCACCATCTTCGCGCCCTTATCCAGGCACTTCTTGGTGCACGCCTCCGCCTTGTCGTTGGCACCTTTGGCGCCGCACTTGTCATCGCTCACCCACCCGTTCACGGTGGCGCTCTTCCCCATATCGTCAAACGCCATCGCTGTCAGCGCGGAAACGAAACAGATCGCAAGACACAGCACTAAAACTTTTCTCATGGCCGGTTATTCTCCTTTTTTGTCGCGGCCCCAAGCCGCTGGGTATGGCAGGGGATTCAAATCGCGCGCCCGGCAGCACCTCAAAGGCTGCACCGACTCGTCGATCGCCAGAACTATACCATATGGGACCTTTCCAATTGTCATACCCTTAAGCGAAGAATTCTCTACTTTTTCTTATTTTTTTGCGGAGTGATTTGCCAGCGGCGGAACCGGATTCGCGGGTGCGGGCGGGACGTAGACATACTCTCCTGGACGCGCATAGTGCAACTGCTCCCTGGCTTCTTTCTCAATCGCTTTTTCGTCTGTCTTCAATCCCTGAATCTGTTGTGTGTAGAGATCGTTTTCCTTCTGCTCAAGGACGATCCTTTTCTGCAGTGATTCATATTCTGCCCGCTTCTGTTTGTACACAACCATTCCATTCGCACCCAGCAGGACATGCACAAACAGAAGGCCCGCGAGCAACGCCACCGTAATCGTGGCAGATTTTCGCCGCCAGGCGTAGACCGCGGTCCAGAGTGGCTGCACGCTCCCCAACCACAATGCAGCCATGGCCTCGGCCTGCGGCGCTCTCTCCGCCATCGCGCGCAATCCATCCTGCGGATTGGGAAACCGTCGCATTTTTGCCAGATTTCTCATTCGAAAATCCATTGCTTGGCCGCCGTGCTCAACTTCTCCAGACACTGCTCGCTGCGTGCCTCGGAATATACCCGCACCACTGGATCGGTCCCGCGAAAGCCGATAGCATAGCCACGAGCCATCATCGAAACCAGCTCAGCCCGTCCTTGCGACAAATTCGCTGACCTTTGTATCCGCAGAACTCCCGCGGTTCGGACCTTAACTCCTCAGTGAACTTCTCCTTCACATCCGGCGTCAAGCGAAAGTTTTCACGCTGAGGATTACGGGAACCAACTTGGTTATTACATAGCACCTTTAATTGCTCGCCCAGCGGCTTCCCCCTCTTCGCCACCATCTCGCAGCACAGAAGCCCCGGCCAGCACTCCGTCTTTCTCCCCCACGTAATGGCGAATCGATAGCCCCGCGCTTTCCTCTCCGCCAATCGCAATCTTGTCCGGCATAATCAGTTCACCAATGTATTTGAAAACCACCGGCGCCTCGTAAAGCTTCACCCCGCGCCCCTTCGCGATCGCGTTGATCAGGTCGGTAGTCGCCACCGACTTCGCCATGCCATTCTTCCATCCCCGGCGCTCGATCAGATAATCGAATAGCTTGGCAATCACGTAGTTCGGCCGCAGGAAAGTTCCGTCCCCATCCACAATTCCAAACCGATCCGCATCACCGTCAGTCGCAATACGAATCTGCTCCCGTCGCGCGCATTTTATCGCGCAGATGGTCCAGCAAGTGATCGTCCGGCTCCGGCGCATGTCCGCCAAACAGTACATCCCGATAATCGTGCACGGTCCAAACCTTGACTCCGGCCTCTGCCAAGAACTCATCAGAGTATCCCCGCGCCGCCCCCCACGTCGGATCGAAACACACTCTCAGGATCGCCTTTCGGATTACACCCAGATCCACAATTTCTCTCACCGCTTCAAGTAACCATGGTTCACATCGAGCGACTCGCTCGCCGGCCCATTGCCGCTACTTTCTGCCCCGGATAATGAGCCGACCGGTCTTCGGCTTCAATCTCTGCCTCAATTCTTGAGATAACCGCGGGGAGCGCCGGACATCCATCCGGAGTAGAAAACTTTATCCGTTGCACTGCGGCGGATTGTGCGAGGCCGTAAAATTAATAACCCCGTCGGCCTTGGTCGGCACGACAGCATAAGCAAATGCCGGAGTGGGCGCGGCTTCCGCGACGATGACAGGCGTAATTCCGTGACGTTCGAGAATTTCCGCGGCCATCGAACAAAAAAGTTTCACCTAGAAACCGGGGATCGCGTCCTACCATTACTCGCGCTCGGTGTGGCTTCTGGCTTGCCACATAGCGCGCAATCCCGCCTAGCACGCGCCGCACGTTGGCAAAGGTAAACTCCTCCCCTATCGCCGCCCTCCAACCCCATGTGCCAAACTTGCTCTGCGTCTTCATCTTATCTTTCTACTCCCTAGCGTGAGGTGCTAACCTCTCCACGTCGGTTGGCTGACGGCTGACCGCGGAAGGCGATTTTAGATGACCGACAAACGAATCGTCCTCACTACCGCGAGCTCGGAAGAAGAGGCCGAGAAGATCGCGCGCCATCTGGTCGAAAACGGAATGGCCGCATGCGTTAACATCATCCCTCACGTCGCATCCATCTATCGTTGGCTGGGCAAGGTCGAAGAGGCTCGCGAGTGGGTTTTGATAGTTAAAACAACGGCTGCGGCATTCGAAAAACTCCGCCTAGCCATAGCCGAACTCCATTCCTACGAACTGCCTGAATGTATCTGTCTAACAATCGACGACGGATCTCCCAGATACCTGAGGTGGATCGCCGAAGCCGTCTCCGCTGAAAAGTCGGGCGAGTGACTCTACCTTAGAGTCTGCTGGGAAAGTATTTTTGGTTATGGGTAGTCACAAGATTCGATCACCACGTAGCCATGGCGTTCCTTGATTTTGGGGTGGCGCGGCGCTTCAGCGCTGCGATCTGTACTGCGGTGTGACTGGGGGCTTTAGCCCTGAGGGGGCGGACTATCTATTTCGCAGCCAGCCCCGCCTCCAGATCATCCAGAATATCCTGCACGTCCTCAATCCCCACTGAAATCCGCACCAAGCCATCCGTAATCCCGATCGCCTTGCGCCCCTTCACACCCAGCGCCGCATGCGTCATCGTCGCCGGATGTGAGATCAGCGTCTCCACTCCTCCCAGCGATTCTCCCAGGGAGCACACCCGCAGTTTCTTCAGCATCCTGTTGGCATTCTTCAACGATCCCGTCTCAAACGCGATCATCGACCCGAACCCGCTCATCTGCCGCTTTGCCAACTCATGTTGTGGATGATCCTCCAGCCCGGGATAAAAAACTTTTTTCACCTTCTTATGCTCCGCCAGAAAATCCGCAACAACACGTCCGTTGCGGTCATGGACCTCCATCCGCGCGGCCAACGTCTTCACCCCGCGAAGCACCATCCAGCACTCAAACGGAGAAAGTATCGCCCCAGCTGCCTTCTGCAAAAAGGCCAGCTTCTCCGCTTGATCCGGCCGGCTGCACACCACCACTCCGCCCAACCCATCGCTGTGGCCATTCAGAAATTTTGTAGTCGAGTGCACTACCATGTCCGCGCCCAGCGCCAGCGGTTGCTGAAAGTAGGGAGACATAAACGTGTTGTCCACTACCAGCTCAACCTTTTTGCGAGCGCAAATCCTGCTGATCTCAGCCAGATCGCTCAACGCCATCAGCGGATTGGTCGGCGTCTCCACATAGACCATGCGCGTATTTTTGCGGATGGAGCGTTCCACATTTTCTGCCTCGGATGTATCCAGGTAGGAAAATTCGAGTCCGAACCCGGTCAGCACCTGGTTAAACAACCGCGGCGTCCCCCCATACAAATCATTCCCGCACAGCACATGGTCGCCCGACTTCAACATGCTCGTGATCGCGTTGATCGCGGCCATTCCGCTGGCAAAAACGCGCGCCGCAACTCCCCCTTCAAGCGAAGCCAAATTCTCCTCAAGCCGATCGCGCGTAGGGTTCGACACCCGCGAGTACTCATACCCCTTATGCTCACCAATCCCCTGCTGCACGTAAGTAGAGCTCAGATAAATGGGCACGTTGACCGCGCCGGTCAAAGGATCTGGCTCCTGCCCATCGTGAATCGCGCGAGTTGCAAATCCGGCTTGTCTATTTTTTTTCATTCCCACCTTGGGGCTGTCAGCCCGAGCGGAGCGAAGGACCTCTTGCGGCCGGTACAGCAACGGCTACGAGCAGGGTATCTGTGCCACGCGTTTGACCTAAATTCCACCCTCAAAAATTTTCTTCGACAAATACCTCTCGGCTGAATCCGGGATTATTGTCGCCACCCGTTTCCCCGGGCCCAATCTCTTTGCCACCTGCAGAGCCGCGAACACCGCCGCTCCACCACTCGATCCTGCCAGCGCGCCTTCCTGTGCTGCCAGTCGCTTCACCATCTCGAATGCATCGTCGTCCGTCACCGCGATCACTTCATCGCATACGGCGAGATCAAACGTCTCTGGGACGAAGTTGTTCCCGATCCCTTCCACTTTGTGCGGGCCGGGCGCTCCTCCGCCGAGAACCGAGCCTTGCGTTGTGACTGCCACCGCCCGCACCCCCGGCACATGCTCCTTCATATATCGCGCTACCCCGGTGAATGTTCCGCAGGTGCCGCATCCCAGAACCACTGCATCCACACTCCCGCCCATCTGTTCAAACATTTCGACCGCGGTAGTCTCGTAGTGATAGTCGGGATTCGCCGGATTCTCAAACTGTCCCGCCATAAACGCATTCTTATCGCTCGCCACAAGCTCTTTGGCGCGCCGAATCGCCCCCTGCATCCCTTCCTCATCCGGAGTGCGATCCACCACCGCTCCCAGCGCTTGCATGATGATCACTTTTTCCTGCGAGAAATTTTCCGGCACAAACAACTTTACTTTGTACCCGCGATTAACTCCGATCAACGCCAAGCCGATCCCGGTGTTGCCCGCGGTCGCTTCCACAATCGTCCCTCCCGGCGCAAGCTTACCTTCCTGCTCCGCTCGCCGAATAATTCCGATGGCCGCGCGATCCTTAACGCTTCCGCCCGGATTCAAATATTCAAGTTTGGCGAAGATGTCAGCCGACCCGGCCGCAACCAGCCGCCTCAGCCGCAGCATAGGAGTTCCACCGACCAAATCAGTAATGTCGTCGGCAACCCCGAGATGGGATACTTCAAACTTTTTCCAGTGCACGCTACAGGGTATCAAAGTCAAAGGAATTCGGTTTGCTCAGTAATCGCGGGATTTTCGACCCCCATCCGCCCAGACCCGCATAATCATTGCTCCCACGCTCATCTAGCAAGAATCCCTGAATCGTTGGAAAATTCGCTATTCTTTCCCGAAATTGCGTTTGGGTAGGTCTGGTGTACAGAACTGTGTACAAAGGACTGTCCCTACTTTTGAGCCGGGACGCTGGGTCAACGAGTATGATCGCCTATTGATGTCAACTATCTCTTCCGGGCCTTACTGCTTCGGATGCCGGACTAGCACTACGTCATCGAATCGTCCAGCAAATGTCGTGATCGTCTGGTCAGGAATAGTGCTGATTTGAGCCTCGATATCGCTCATCCATGTCTCATTACATTTCTTGCAGACGAACCTTCGCGGTGGTGAGGTCCATGCGCACGGAACCCCACTGTCTGCGTTTTCCCTCGAAACGATGCTCTTGAAGAAGAGCCGGGTCGCATTCAGGGCCGAACAAATCAGTCATCCAATCGCCCCTGACGTGTTCTGCCGAGAGCTTTACGGACTGCGCCGAGCAAAATGCACACGGCCTCACGGGGTGCAGATTAACAGGTTCCATGCGGCCCAGTTACCGTCCGGTGGGTTAGCATAGTGTCAGGGGCTGGTGACTTTACAAATCAAAAGCGCGGATGCTGTGTCCGGCATTCCGATCATGCAGGTTCGCGATTTTTTCCGGCGCATCGTGGCATGGCATGGAGACTCATTCGACGTGCCATGTCTACGGGATCAGCTTTCCCTGGACGAGAACCCTGCAATGGCTCTGGCGTCAGAGCTTGTAGCTCAAGGGTATGCTGAAGAACCGCAAGACGGTATATACAAATTTACTGACAAGGCTGGAGAATTGGTGCGGGCTTCCGCCGCCAGTAAAGTGAGCCGCAAAACAGCAGAGGATGCGCTGGCAGGATTGTTGGAGAGGGTTAAGCAGTACAACCTCGATGCAAATAAAATCTTCATTATCGAAACAGTTGTTGTCTTCGGAAGTTTCTTAGGCACCAAGGACAAATTGGGCGATTTAGATGTCGCGGTGAAGTGGCGTGACAGGAATCTCAAAGACCCTGACCGGGCGAAGACGGCGCTTGCTTATGCCCGGCGCTCGGGTCATCGTTTTAGTAGCTTTTTCCACGAACTCGCTTGGGCTGAGATTGAACTGTCCCAGATCCTGAAGGCAAGGAAGAGAACCATCAACATTCAGCCTTGGAACGTATTCCTTAAAATGGAAGCTAAGAATCCCGACCGCATTCCCTACAAGGTTATGTTCGGCAGCACGGAGGAAGTAGCGGCTGAAATTACTCTCGGCAAGAGTTGAACAATGGGGATGTGGCCTTCGCCCGGTTAGTGCAGGTAGGCACTTCGTCTAAACCGTCTAATCCTCAGGTAGTTTTTCGAGGCTAGTGGTCATTTAATGGGTCTCATTGATCATGGGAGTGACCACATCGGGTTACGCCGCCATCGGCCTTTACCGGCGAAGGAAAAATGTCGAATTGGTGTCCCCCCTCTATGCCAAAACTCCTCAAGACGGTGACTCCTGCGACTTGTGCAATACTTCTCCGGCGTTCAAGGGATAGCCGCACCGAACTTCATTACATTTCAGGCTAGAGGCTACCGAACTCAGAGATCTCGGAGATCTCGCCGCCGAAGACTTCCGCTCGACGTCCAAGGTTTTTAGTTCCGAGACGGACGGCCGAAACTGCGGCCCGACACTGGCAGCGTTCATACTCCGACCATGACACTCAGGAATGCGGCATTGCAAGCTTTGATCGGGACAATATTGATGACGGCTCTTTGGTGTGGACGTTCGTCCTCACCTTCCTCAATGTCCTGCGGGACTTGCTACCTGCGCTAACGCTGTTCCAGTCATTCATCTATGCATTTGGCTGCTTCAGCGTGATGGTGTTCTTTTTCGTGTTCCATAGAGCGCAGTAGGCGGGAATTTGGCGACGATGGTTCTGAGTTTGCTGCCGATTCGGGAGCCGATTCTGCGGAGTACTTGGCCCTTGGTCGCGTCAGGTCAGTTGTAGCGGGTCACAATTCCGCCGCTGTCCATTCGATGATCAGAAAGTTCTCAGGCGTAAAGCCATTCGTCCTTGCCACTCGAAGGCATGGCTGCCAGCAGTGCCGCGAACAGGAACAGCGGTATCGTCATCTTTCTCAGGCTCATCCGTTCTCCTATCATCCCGCTTTATATTGAAGGTCGCTCTCAAAGCCATTTGACAACACCACCGTGATGCGAACACGTCCCGCGTCGGCTTTGGCTGAAACTGTAGCTTTGATCTCGACACTGTGCGGTAGCTCCCTTGGGCGGCCCGGAGCAGTTCTCCGGTCTCTGAACAGTTTGCCCTTTGCTGTTCACATAGGTGCCATTACTAGTGCAGTTCACCTTGCCTGCGTTCGGATTGTCATTGGTCGCGGCAGGCGAGTTCGTGCTCGGTTGAGATTGGTCTTGCGTCTGAGAAACGATCTGGTGAGAAAGCAGAATCGCCGCTAGTGCAATAGCGTAGACGAACTTGCGCGAGGGGCGGATGGGTTGCATAGTCCTCTCTCTAAGTTAGAGTGACTTGCTCCCCCTCAAAAGCAAGTCTTATCTAAGATCAACTCTGCTTAAAAAGCCACCGAATCGTTGCAGGATGTTCGCAGGCTTGCAATGGCAACATAGTGCTATAGAGCCATAGAAGCGGATGCGTCTATGATCCCTTTGACGGCCGCCTGACCGAACGTACGCCGAGTCGGGCATTGGGCTGCTCGGCGCAAGCCATTCAGGAACTGCAGTCGTGCCTATCGCCGGGCAACAGGGTATGCCCTGTTTCTGGAGCAGTTTTGCTCAGACTCCGGCTGCGCGACTCGAGTACGCTGTAGTTCCGGACGACGAATATGGTAGGCGGTTGCAGCCGTCTGCAAAGGTTTGCAAGCCGAAAAAGGATAGTCATGGCAAAGGTAATCGAGTTTTACGTGCCGTCGATTTTCAGGAAACCCTTGAAATGGTCTTGGCAACGGCAACGCGGAAAGATTATCGAGTTTTGCACGCAAACAAGGAAATCCGGCTAAAGCTAAATAGTGACGTCCATGGCAGTCATGTCACATGGCGTCTTCACCATTGGTACAAGAGCTTGGCGGGAGGGTTTGGATGCGTTTGTGAGGTATGGCGCTGCGAGTCTGCCGCAGGAAGCAAACGGTGTGACAGTGCGGCCGAGCACGGTCGCAAGTATTGCCTAGCTCATCTTGTATCCAAGCCGCGGTGATTCATTAAAGAAAAAAGCCTGCCACCGAAGCAGCGGGCTTTATTTTTCGCACCGTATATTATGCCGCCTTCTTGTTCCCTGCTCGTATCTTCGCCCAGCGTGCCCTTTGAGCGACGGCGATCTTCCTGCGGGCAGATGCCGACATCGTATGACCTTTTCCGCGAGTCGAACCCGTCGCTTCCTTTGCAGGGTGTGATCCTTTTCCAGCCCTCGCCCATCTCGCCTTTTGAGCTAGCGCCATTTTCCGCCGAGAAGCTGCCGAAAGTATTCGCTTGGGTTGGCTTGTATGGTGAGACGATGCGGAACCATGTAGCGACTCGATCACTGAAATCGCTTGGCCTAACTTCTCGACGTGCAACTGCGCTTCTCGCTGCTCCGCACGAAGCTGCTGAAGCGCATTTTCTAGATTTGCCATAATCCCCCTCAAGATTTACAGCGACTCTGATTGTATAACTAAGTATAACCAACCCCACGGTGGCACCAGCGGACATCAGCCAGAGCACTCCGGATATTGTGGCCGGAGCACATCATGGCGCCCGACCACCGCGTGACGGAGTCCCCACCATGACGGTGGATGATTTTCGTAAATCCCTCACCGCGGCCAGACCCTCGGTGGGACTCGCACTCGCCCTCGCCGGACTTCGGTGGGAGGCCAAGGGCAATTGGACGCGGGCCCACGAATCGGCGCAAGAGGAAGGACCTGAGGGCTCTTGGCGCACGCCTACTTGCATCGCAAAGAGGGCGATCAAA
>Ga0209330_1000085_pt1 | contig 46282 bp, 33 predicted proteins | sample JacPinW_OM2H0_O3_FD_187969 | JGI IMG/M metagenome (GOLD analysis project Ga0209330, IMG submission 187969) | Forest soil microbial communities from Algoma, Ontario, Canada - Jack Pine, Ontario site 1_JW_OM2H0_O3 (SPAdes) (version 2) | ecosystem: Environmental > Terrestrial > Soil > Boreal... | reverse complement strand
GGAGTTCGATGCTGGACGATTCCATGCCATCCTCGGCGACAACGGAGCAGGGAAGACCACACTACTGCGTGCGTTGGCCGGATTGGCGCATCCCACGCGCGGTGAGATTTCAATCTTCGGCAAGACTCCGCGCGCTGCCTGCCGCGAAATCGGATACATGGCGCATCCTTCGCTGCTTTATGACGAGATGAGCGGGCTTGAGAACCTTCGCTACTTCGCCCGCCTGTATGACATTGCCGGCGACGGCCGCTGTGAGCAGGTGATTCGCTTGGTGCGGCTGGATCCCGAGTTGACGCGTCCGGTGGGGCAGTATTCGCAAGGCATGCGGCAACGCATGTCACTGGCACGCGCGATCGTGCACGATCCTGGGATACTGTTCTTGGATGAGCCGTTTTCCAATGTCGATGTGCGCTCGGCACGGGAGATGGTGGAATTGCTCGCATCCATGCGCGCTGCCGGCAAAACTATTTTCGTAGTGACGCATCAGGCATCGCTGCTGGAAAGCGTGGCCGACGAATTTGTGTGGATGCAGGCCGGGCAGATCGTGGAGCGCACCTCTGGGCTGGGTTCGAGTGCCTCGCGGGCGGGGGCAGAATGAGTCTGCTGCGGTCGATTACGCTGGCTACTCTGACGAAAGATATCCGGCTGGAGTGGCGCTCCCGCGACGCGATCAACTCGATGCTTTTCTTTTCACTGCTGGTGGTGGTGATTTTCAGTTTCTCGTTTGACCCGAATGCTGAAGAGTCGCGCGAAATTGCGGGAGGGCTGATATGGGTAGCGTTCCTGTTTGCTGCGGTAGTGGCACTGAACCAGACCTGGGCTCGCGAACTGCGCAATCAGGTGCTCGATGCTTACCGCGCGTCTCCGGCTCCGGCGAACGCGTTGTTCGTAGCGAAGGCGCTGGGCAACTTTATTCTGGTAAGCCTGCTGGAAGCTGTCATGGCACCGCTGTTCATGATTTTTTACAATCTGCGCGCTCTGGGTCCGGCGTGGCAGTTGATTCCCGTCGCGATTCTTGGGACCTGGGCGCTGGTGGTGAACGGAACATTTTTTGCGGCCATGTCGCTGCGTACGCGCAGTCGCGAAATCATGTTGCCGCTCCTGCTGTTTCCGATCTCGATCCCGGCGGTGCAATCGATGGTGGAGGCTACGCGCATCCTCCTTGCAGGTGACGGCTCCGCCCGTTTCTGGATCGTATTGCTTCTCACCTACGATGTGGTGTTTACTACTGCTTGTCTGGCTTTGTTCGAAACCATCCTGCAGGCAGAATGAAACGGGCCTTCCCCATACTCGCGGTTCTGACAGCGCTCCTACTGACTTACTCTACCTATCAGGCGCTGGTGGTTGCTCCCACAGAGCGGACGATGGGCGACGTTCAACGCATTTTCTACTATCACGTGCCCTCGGCTTGGACGGCCTTTTGCTTATTTTTCGTGAACCTGATCGCGTCACTCACTTATCTGCTGCGAAAAAGTTCCAAGGCAGATGCTCTGGCCGTAGCCGCGGCGGAAGTGGGAGTCGTCTTCTGCACGATTGTGCTGATTACGGGGCCGATCTGGGCGCGGCCGGTGTGGGGCATCTGGTGGACTTGGGATTTGCGCCTCACGCTAACTCTAGTTCTGTGGCTGATCTATGTCAGCTACCTGGTTCTGCGGCGATTCTCCGACAGCTCCCAGACGCCAAAACTCGCGGCAGTGTTGGCTATTTTCGGAGCGCTGGATGTACCGCTGGTTTATTTTTCGATTTGGTTTTTTCGAACCCAGCACCCACAACCTGTGATTGGAAACGGAGGCTCGCTGGACCCGCGCATGTTGCACGCGTTCCTGATCAACCTGTTCGCCTTCTCCTGCTTCGGGGCAATGGTGTGCTGGTGGCGTTACCGGCTGGAGCTGTTGCACCGAGAGGTTGAAGAAATGGAAAGCCTGGAATCGTTACGCGGAGTGACGCAATGAACGCGATCAAATTTCTCTGGGCTGCCTACATTGCGACTTGGGTCATTCACGGCCTTTATATTGGCAGCGTCGCGCGCCGCTACAGCCGCCTGAGGCAGCGCATGAAAGAGTTGAGGAAATAAACCGGCGTCAGGCATCCGCTTGTCGGAGGCCCGAACCCGCCTTCAGTTCGCGGCTTTCCAATCCTTCTGCAGCGCGCTGATGAAATCCGTGCTTCCCGTAGAGCGCAGGAATTCATAGTCTTCGATCATGGCGGCGGTGCCAACTCGCAAAGAGGGCAGAGGAGACTCCGACCGGATAACCCGGGCGGTGAAACGCACGCGCACCGCGTCGGTCAGCGTAATGTGCGGCGGAAACGTGAGGGTCACTTCGCAGTGAGTCCCCGCCGGGATGGACCGATCAAGGTAAAAGAACACTCCCCGGGCGCTGACATTTTGGGTTTCGGTTTGGAATTCGTTGTCTTCGCCAAGGCGGACCAATGCCGGCAGGCGCATATCGAAGCGCCGCATCAGCCGTCGTTCCTGAGAATCCGGTTGCATCCTTGGCCTATTTTCCGAGAGCATTTTTCTCCAACAAGACAGATCTAATGCGTAACGGACAACACGGCTGGAAGGCTGAAGTCCCGCCGCCCTGAGGCAGGCCCTGATAGCTTTCCACTGTATAGATTTGCCGGCAGTTTGCAAGCGCAAAAAGATCCATGAGCTGATGTAATTACTGGCCTGGAAATGCTCGGGCGTGCCTGAAAAACGGCAGGGAGAGGAGCGCGAACGATCCTGACTCCTAGATAGCAGAGCAATCCCCATGCCATCCCACGACGCAAGTCCTGGCGGGATGCCAACAAGAATCAACAGCTTTGACCAGCCGGTCCGGGGCTCGCCGGAGGACGAATGCAAGGCTTTGCAGAAGTCGTTCCTTTCGCAGCCCTCGGCCAGTTGCCTCATTCCATTCCTGCGCCATGGTTTTCCTCCCTTTGTTCGGCATCTTTATACGACCACCGGCGCATCTGAGGTCTTGGAGCGCGCGTGTATCGGACGCTCGCTTGACTTGGCTCGCTTGACTTGGCCATCCGTCAGATGTTTAAGTAGTTGTTTATTTTCCGCCAGTTCCTAAGTGACATGTCAGCAGCGGGCGGCTTCGCCGGCGCCGGGTAGAGACTCGCGCGTCGTTCGACTCTCTCCATTTATGATCGGTAGACACCGGAGGACAAGCGTGATGGGAAATGGCCGTGGATTGTTATCGGGAAGAAGCTCGGAAAGGCGTTTGAAATGGCTCCACGTCATGGGAGCGGCCGTTTTGTTGTCGCTGGTGGCTTGCGTGATCTTGGGCTTCGGATCTCGTCGCTACGGCCTGAAGGCAGTGACTAGCTCTTCCCGGTTCCCGATTCCGACCGCTTTCGCCAAGGCTGCTTTGAAATCGAAGCCGGACGCCCGCGCTCTTCTCGGCCAGCTCCCAATGATCTTCGAGCCCAACCAGGGCCAAGCCGATTCGAGGGTGAAGTTCGTCTCGCATGGTGGGGGATATAGTCTTTTCCTGGATTCAACCGGCGCGGTGCTGGCCACGCGCACGGCGCAATCGGCGTCACCAGGTCAAAGCGGACGCCGAAGTATGGAGTCCGTACGCATGACGCTGGTCGGCTCCAATCCTGCGGCGGCCGTCGTTGGAGGCGATCAGCTTCCCGGCACGAGCAATTACTTCATCGGCAACGATCCTAAGAAATGGCACACCGGCATCCCGCAGTATGCCGGCGTCCACTATCAAGATGTTTACCCGGGAATCGATCTGGTTTTCTATGGCAGCCAGGGCCATTTGGAGTACGACTTCAAGGTCGCCCCGGGTGCCGATCCCGCGCAAGCCGAGTTGCAGTTCGAGGGCGCGGCTAAGCTGCAACTGAGCGGCGGAGACTTGATTCTCAAGGGAACCAGCGCTGGCGTGCGCTTGCATGCGCCGCACATTTACCAGAAAAGCGGTGCCCGGCAGCAGCCTGTCGAAGGTCGATTCGTGCTTCGTGCCGCCAATCGCGTCGGCTTCGAGATCGGCGCCTATGATCGCAGCAGGGAACTGGTCATCGACCCAACCATCAGCTACTCCACCTACTTCGGAGGCACGGGAAACGAGACCTCCCCTTCAATTGCCGTTAACGGCGATGGCTTCATCTATCTGGCGGGGTCTACTACCTCAACCGACCTTCTCACGTCACATTCATCGCCATTGACTCCTGTCCAGTCCACGCTGAACGGCGCACAGAATATTTTCATCCTCAAGCTGGACCCAACGGCTGGCGCGCTCGGCGTCCTCTATCTCACCTATCTCGGTGGCAGCGGAACAGATACAAGTGCCGGGCTAGGAGTAGACGCCGGCGGGATTGCCTACGTAGCGGGAACAACCACTTCGCCGAATTTCCCCACGGCGGGCGGGTTCCAGAGTGCGCCTGAAGCTGGCAGCGCCGGAACTTCCCACGTGTTCGTGAGTGCAGTCAGCGGACTCGATACGGCGGGCGCGATACCGCAACTAAAATATTCTACTTATCTCTCCGGCAACGGGACCGATATCGCCAGCGGTTTAGCGATCGACAATAATAATGATGTCTTTGTCACTGGAACCACGACTTCTACCGATCAGGCTACCGGCTTCCCTTCAAGCTCCTTCCCAGCTCCGTTTCAGAAGCAGTCGTTGGGCAGCATCCAGTTTTTTGTGACCGAAGTAAGTACCAAGAACAGCGGACTAGGTAGCATTCCATATTCCACATACTTCGGCGGCAGTAACGGGACGATTGCCGTCGGCGGTGGCATAGCCGTCGATACAACGGGAAACATTTACTTCAGCGGCACAACCAATTTCTTTAACAGCGGTGAAAGCCCGAACGGTAGCGGTGGCCTGACGTCTGGCGACTTTCCCATTCTGAATGCCTACGAACCGTGTCTTGACACGCCTCCGCCAACGACCGTCACACCCCCTGTTACATGTACACAGCCCGCGAGTCCCGTACCAACGGATGCTTTCGTTGCCAAGCTGAATCCAATCAATGCCCAGACGGGGGCTTCTCAGGTGCTCTTTTCGACCTATCTGGGTGGGAGCGGAACAGATTCGTCCACGGGACTCACCGTCGATACGAGCGCGGCGAGTATCTACATAACCGGGACGACCAATTCGGGCGATTTCGTCGTTCCCACCGGCACCGGCGCCTTCCAGCAATGCCTGGACACTCCACCTCCGAATCCGGCGACGTGTACTCCAATTCCTGCACCCGCGCCGACCGATGCGTACGTGGCGAAGTTCACGAATCCAACCGAGGCTTCCGGCTCGGTAGCTACCAGCGTAGGTCTGAGTTATTTTTCCTACCTTGGCGGAACCGGCAACGACAGTGGTTTGGCTATAGCCGTAGACACGGCGGCCGGAGCGCTGGTCACCGGAGCGACGAGTTCAGGAACTATCGGTGTTAACAATCCGCTGATTGACTTTCCGGCTACCACCGGAGCACTCCAGTCCGTGCTCAACGGTCCGCAGAATGCTTTCTTTGCCCACATTGATACCACGACGATTTCCGGGCAGAATGCGGTGGGTTCTTACGCAACTTACTTCGGCGGCAATGGTACAGATCGCGGAACCAGCATCACGATCGATTCCTCCCTCAATACTTACTTTGCCGGCGACACGAATTCCACCAATTTCGAAACCTTCGCCCCGGTGCAACCTTCACTGAACGGAACCGGCACAGGGCCGAACACCGATGCCTTCGCCGTCCGGCTGCAATCCGCGACTGATTTGTGCATTAGCTGCGTAGCCCCCGTGATGTCTCCCGCTTCAGGAGCGGTGAGCGCCGGCAGCCAAGTCACTATAACGTTTACCGTGACCAATGAGGGACCGGACTTGGCCACCAACATCACAGTCACTGGCCAGCTTACGGCAGGTCTAAACGCTACTTTTAATAGCGCCACTGCGGGGTCTGGCACGTGCAGCGTACCGAGTGGCAATAACGTGGTGTGCACCATCCCCGCGCTACAATCGGGCTCGACTTCGGCGGTCGCCATGGTGGTGACGCCGAGTAAGGCAGGAGGGGGCTCAATACTCGCCACGGTCACAAACAACAACAATACGAACCCCAGCAACTCTCAGACGGCGTCATTCACAGCAACCGACTATTCGATCTCCATCGCGCCGTCCAGCCAGACGGTAGTGGCGGGTAACCCGGCAACCTATTCCGTATTGGTAAATCCATCACTGACGTTTGGAGCCAATGTCTCCCTCAGCTGCGGGTCTTTACCGGTGGGAGCGAGTTGCGGATTTTCGCCCACCACGCTTACTTTCAACGGGCCTGGTTCGCAATCGAGTACGCTGAGCCTGACCACCACAGCGCGACCCGTGGTCACGATCAGTTCCGCGGGATGGCATGCCCCGTTTTATGCTTTATGGCTGATGGTCCCGGGGGTGGCCTTGTTTGGCTGGGGTGGCAGGGAACGCAGACGTGGTCGTGTGCTCGGATTTTTCCTGCTCTGGACGCTGTTTGCGCTGCTCGTCCTGCTGCCGGCTTGCAGCACCTCCAAGCAGCAGCAGACCGTTACTGGAACGCCCGCTGGGTCCTACGAACCCACCGTGACCGCAACTTCGGGATCGTTCACGCAAACTGCGGGATTCAGCTTGACGGTTCAGTAGACGGGACGGGCCAATTTTCGTAGGGTAAGCTTTCCCTTGCCACCTCGTCGAAGGAACCGACCGTCGAAGGAATTGAGAGCGGGGTTAGGCTCCGGCGGAAAGCTTGTGGTGGCTCTTGGATTCGGCAATTCCATATTGCCGAATCTTGTACAGCAGGGCTTTGTAGCTGATCTGCAAAAGACCGGCTGCCTGCTTGCGATTCCAGTTCGTCTGTTCGAGCGCCTGCCGGATCGCTTCCCCTTCGGCTTCGTCCTTGGCGCTGCGGGCCAGCGACTTCAATCCTCCGCCGGAGTCGTTACCCCGGCTTCCGGAATCTGCGTGAGTGCCGCCACCGCCATCCTGACGTGGTTGCAGTTCTGCCGCGGCCAGGTTCTCGTCCCCCAGGATCAAGTAGCGTTTCAAAAAGTTATTCAACTCCCGCAGGTTACCGGGCCAGCTATGGCGTTGGCAGGCCTCCAGCAGCGATGGGGAAAGGGGAAGCTGCGGCCGCGCGTATTGCTCCGCCATCCGGGTCATAAAATGCTTGAGGAGAATAGGGATTTCTTCTTTGCGTTCGCGAAGCGGCGGCAATTGTAAAGTGAACGCGTTCAGTCGGTAGTAAAGATCTTCGCGCAGCCGCTTGGTAGCCAAGGCTTGAGGAATGTCGATGTTGGTAGCCGCAAGAATGCGAACGTCCACCTTGATAATAGAGCGGCTGCCCAGCCGCGAGAATTGCTGGTCTTGCAGGACATGCAGCAGCTTGGCCTGCAGCGCCGGCGGCATCTCGCCAATTTCATCGAGCAGGATCGTGCCCTTGTTGCAGAGCTCGAACTTGCCCGGCTTGGCGTGGGTCGCACCGGTAAAGGCGCCCGGCTCATAGCCGAATAATTCACTCTCCAGTAGATCTGCGGGAACCGCCGCGCAATTCACTTTCAGGAACGTACGATGGGCGCGCCGTGAGAGTTTGTGAATCAGGCGCGCTAAAACCTCTTTCCCGGTGCCACTCTCGCCTAACAACAAAACTGGAATATCCACATGCGCCACTAAAGCGGCTTGCGACCGGATCTTGCGCATGGCCGGGCTGGCCGCGATGAAGAACACGTCGTCGGCAACTTCCTCAACTTCGCCTCCGGGCGGCGTCTTGCCCTGACCAAGACACTGGTCGAGCACCGCATCCAATTCCGCTTTCTGAAACGGTTTCGTCAGGTAGTCCTGCGCCCCCAGGCGCATGGCCTGCACAACCTTCTTGGTATCGTTTACGCAGGAAAGCATTACGACCCTGGTGCCGGGACGTTTCTGGCGGATCTGCTCCAGCGTTTCCAGGCCATCGATTCCCGGCATCAGCACATCCAGGAGCACCAGATCCGGCTCCATGCCTTTGTCAATGCGCTGGAGAGCTTCTTCCCCGGTTGACGCGGTCTCCACCTTATAATCGTCGACTTCGAGCAGTGTGCGGATGTAGCGGAGCATTGCAGGCTCGTCATCCACTAACAAAATCTTCGCGGTTTCACTCACCGATTCTTTCCTTTGCCAACAGAACTAGAGTTAGGTTTGAAGGGAACAAGAAATGAAAATTTGCAGCCCGAGCCGGGATCGCTTTCCACCCAGACTTTGCCACCCATACCTTGAACCAGGCGGCGTACAATCGAGAGCCCCAAGCCCATTCCGTCCTGATTCTCGTTGCTCGGCATGCGGAAGAAATCGTCGAACACTTCCTGATGAAACTCGGCTGGAATGCCCGGACCCGTGTCAGACACGCTGACCTTGACTGAATTGGGTTGTGAATTCGTTTGTCGTCGTCTTTCGCCAGATGCCGCGGGTTGGGCTGTGGCACGGCGCTCCCACATGTAAGGTTCCGCGTGCAACCATACCGTGCCGCCCGGTGGAACAAATTTAAAAGAGTTCTCCAGCAAGTTGGAAATCACACGCTCAAGTTTTGGGGAATCGACTGGAAACTCCGGCAGCCTGTCATTCGCCAAAAAGTAAAGAGCCAATCCTTTTTCCTGAAAACGGGTCGACCACAATCGGCAAACATCGGACAGGCACTCGTTGATGTTGCCCATCGCGTATTGCATTTTTAGCCCGCCGGTTTCGAGGGCGCTGTAGGTAAGGAAGTCCTGAATGAACTGCTGCAGCCGTTTACCACTAGCCTGCATGTCACTGAGAACTTCCCGCTGACGATCGCTGATCGGACCCAGTTTCTCGCTCTGCAAGAGTTCGACGTATCCGTTCAAAATCGCCAATGGAGTCTTCAAATCATGCGCTGCGGAGCCCAACGCGTTGGTTGTGCGCTGGAATCGCTGCTGCAATTCGGAGTATGCCTGCGGAAGATCTGCAGGGCTGGGCATCCCTGCACCCAAACCTGGAGGCACGGGAACCACCGCGGCTCCTCTACCCGGTGGTGGAACACACAAATTCTTTTGCACGGTAGCCATAAGGAGTAAGGCGGTCTGCACAGAGAGGGAGGCGGCATTCGACCGTCACCGGCAGGAATGCTTTAACAAAATCGTATGCCAGGTTAGTTTTCATTGTCAACGAAAAATGCGATCTGATTACCCAAGTGTAGCAAAAGCTTGCATTCGCGGCCTGCGTTCGTGCGTAATCAAGAGCTCCTAGTCTGGCAAAGGTGACTCACGCGGAAGACTATGCAAAGACGGCACTTTGGCGTGTTTTTTAAGCCCGGGAGTCTGTGCCGGCCCGACTTTTGCTGGTTTAGTATGCATTTGGCCACGAATCTTACTTTTCAGGAAGGATTGGCACCTGAGGTGCTTGGATTGCTGCATCAAAACCCTTAGCAAGGAGTGTGCGTGCCCCCAAAAACTCCAGCGGAAGAGCGTCGGCGGTGGCCGCGCTTGCCTCTGGCCATCCCCGTATTTGTGAGAAGCCGGCTCGAGCAGGAAAAGGAATTCCTGGAGTTTGCCACCGCCCTGAATGTCTCAGCCGGAGGCATGCTCGTGGCCGTCCGCCGCTCCCTGCAGGATGCAGCGGAGGTGTCCCTGGAGATTCCAAGCGCGCCTCTGGCCGCTTTGGCCACCTTTCCCAAGGCCGCGCGCTCCCTTCGTGCAAAGGTGCTGCGTACCGAGCACGCCGACACCTACAACTTGGTCGGCCTGAAATTCCTTCGACCGCTGGTCGAATCCCGCCCCAAATTTCGAGCGCCACAAAGGAAACATTCTCCTGTTGTGTGAAAAACTTTTCTCTCCTGCCCCATTTCACCTTCGCTACCACCCCACGATCGGGATTACTCGCCATAGCCATGCGCTATCTTTAGTAAGTTGCTTTTCCTCAAGAAGATAGACTAGCCTTACCAGGTATCGATACGGGCCCCGGCGTTTGGTTCTTCGGGTGCAAGCTATACTGTGGCCGAGGCCATCAAGCCTTATGAGTTCTTCAACTACAATCAGTCCCCTAGTCCAACCCCTGGGAGAGATGCCTCCCGAGGCGGTCGTGTTCGGGGGCACGGACGCAATGCGAGCTCTGCGTGAGCGGCTCGCGAAAATTGCTGGTGCAAACGTCCCCGTCCTCATTCAGGGAGAGAGTGGTACCGGCAAAGATATCATCGCCCGCATGATTCATGCTTCTTCGCCCTGGAAGAGCGGTCCGTGGGTGAAGGTAAATTGTCCCGCCATTCCGGGGACTTTGCTCGAGAGTGAGCTTTTCGGCTATGAAAAAGGAGCCTTTACCGGCGCCTTCGGCACCAAGCCCGGTCGAGTTGAGATGGCGCATCGCGGCACTCTGTTCCTCGATGAAATCTCCGAACTCGACATGAGTTTGCAATCTAAGCTGCTGCAGTTGCTCCAGGACGGCCAGTTCTGCCGCATCGGCGCCCAGGAAGACAAGAAGGTCGAAGTGCGCGTGGTCTGCGCCACTAACCGTAAGCTGGAAGAAGAAATCGCCAACGGAACCTTCCGTGCCGACCTGTTCTATCGCATCAACGTCGTCAATCTGCACATGCCACCGCTGCGGGAACGGATTTCCGATCTTCCGGAACTCGTCACCTATTTCCTCGACTGCTATAACCGCAAATTTAATTCCCGAGCCAAACCGCTGTCTGCTGAATTGATGAATTCCCTGAGCAAATACCACTGGCCGGGAAACGTTCGCGAACTGGAAAATCTGATCAAGCGCTTCGTCATACTCGGCGTCGAAGATGCCATCTCCGGCGACCTGCAGCCACGACAGCCTGATTTCTTCAGCGCCGACATTAACGTCGACGGACCAATCTCGCTGAAGAAAATTACCCGGCAGGCCGTCCATGAACTGGAACGTAAGATCATCCTGAAAGTGCTGCAACATCACCACTGGAATCGCAAGCAGGCGGCCCGCGCTTTGAACATCAGCTATCGCGCGCTGCTGTACAAAATCCGCGACGCCGGTTTGCCCTCCAATCGCGCCGCTCGCCGCCCTCAAACCGGTGAGTTGCCCCACGTCGTGGCAGCTGACTGACTTTTTCTTTTTAAAAGTGGCATATGAGGGCTTCTCGCTCACGGAGGGACCTACACTTTGGTCCGGCCGGAGAGACGGGGCGAGGGTTTGGACTGCGGCCATCATGCCGTCGGTTCACCCCCAAGAGGTGGGCCAAAAGCCCGAAGACGGCCCAAGAACGAAACAAGATCGTGACATAGCAAAAACCGATTGCTGTACAATTGCCTCCGTTCTAAACGCGGTCGCATTCCGGGATCATGAACGGACAGCCCTAGGTGAATTATGGCCGAGGTCAAAAGGTGGTATCTCTCCGGCTCCTCGCTGCTAATTGCGGGGATCGCTTTGGGCCAATTTTTTGTGTGGGTTAGCGCAGCCGCGGCGCAGGGCAACGTCGAGCTCCGGATGCATGAGGTTCAGCAAAGCTTCTGTCCCGACCTGCAAAAGTTTGTGGTAACCGTGGTCGACGAACATAGTGCTCATCTCGACCGTCAGGCGGTCGTAAAGATCCTCGATAAGAAGAAGGACATCGAGTCCTGGGATACTACCTCGAATGATTCCCAAGTAACTTTTTGCAGCATAGATTTTGGAGACTACGAGATTGAAGCCAGCGCGGTCGGATACTTAGCCGAACACAAGGAGTGGCACCTCTCGGGCGTCACCGGCGGCGTCCCAGAGCGTCAACTCCAGCTCGTGATGCACAAGGACCCGACGGCGGTTGAATTGAATGCCCCAGACGAAGCCATTCCCGCGAGTGCTCGCAAGGACGCGAAACGCGCAGTCGTTGCCCTAAGGTCGGCAAACCTCAAGGACGCGCAGAAACGGCTTGATAAGGCTTTCAAACTCGCCCCAGCGAATGCGCAGATTAATTTCCTGTACGGGTATCTGTACCTGCAACAAAGAGACCTCGACAAAGCAGAAACGTACCTGAACCGCGCCGTCACGCTCGATCCACGCAGAGCGCAGGCACTCACACTCCTGGGTCGAGTGCAACTCGAGCATCAGGAATATGAAATTGCTCGAAAGACGCTCGAGCAGGCGGTGGCAACCAACTCCAGTTACTGGATGGCGCACTATCTGCTCGGGGACGCTTACCTGAAGCAAAAGGAATACGAGAAAGCGCGCGAGCAAGCCCAGCTTGCTATTGATACGAGTCGAGGCGAGGGAAATATTGCACAGCTGGTTCTAGGGCAAGCGCTGGCCGACGTCGGGCGAGACCAGGAGGGAATCCAAGCGCTGAAGATCTTCGTGCAGACCAACCCCAGTAACACCGCGATACCCCAAGTGAAGGCTTTGATTACCGAGATCGAAAAGCGCGCTGCCGGTCTGACGTCAACTGAGGGGACGGAGCCAGATACGGATCTGGCGCTCGCCGCTTCGGCACCGTCCCTGCCCGAGAGTGCATGGGGACCGCCTGGAGTCGATGAGTTGAAGCCTCCGGTTGCTCCCGGTGTCACCTGCCCCTATCAACAGGTTATGGAAGGCTCGGGGGAGCGTGTAAAACAGCTTGTGGATAACATAACCAAATTCGCCGCTGTCGAAGACATGCTGCACGAGCAGCTCGATAAAACTGGCAATCCCTTCACCAAGGAAACCCGCAAGTTCACCTACGTTGCTTCGATCACCGAAGAGCAACCAGGTTTTTTGCAGACCGACGAGTACCGTAACCTGCGTTACGGAATTACGGATCTCCCCGACCACATCGTTACGTCGGGTTCCATGACTTTGGCGCTCATCTTTCATCCCGATATGCGCGACAATTTCGAAATGTCGTGCGAAGGCTTGGGCGACTGGCATGGGCAGTCAGCCTGGCTCGTGCATTTTCGGCAGCGCGACGACAAACCCAACCGCTTCGCGGAATACTACGTGGGTTCCCAACATTATCCGATGAATATGAAGGGACGCGCATGGATAACCACGGATAACCTACAGATCGTCCGCGTCGATGCCGAACTGGTGAAGCCACTGCCGCAACTTGCAGTCCAACACCAGATTGCCGAATATGGTCCAGTCCATTTCCAGAAGAAAAATCTGGATTTATGGCTGCCCCAGAATGTGGACATTTTCCTGGAAATGAATCGGCATTATTATTACCGGCGACACAGCTATGATCACTATCAGTTGTTCTCCACGGACGCGACAGAGAAGGCGGGACTGGTAAAGTCAGGTGACAAGCCGACGGTCATCAAGAATGCGCTGCCCAGCGTCCCCATCCAAAATCCCTGAATCCTTGGCACTGATCCAGCCTTTTGTGGTACCGAATCCGCGGCCGCCCCAATTTTGCTTGTGTGTGACGGGCACACCTCTCGGTCGCTTTTTGACCTTGCCGTCGACGCTGCTCCGGACTCTGGTTTGGCTGGGAAGGGAAGGGCTTTTGGGAAGAAACGAAGGCCGGGCCACCCCACGGGCGTGCCGAAGGTCTAGCCCTAGCCTGATTCAAAAACGCACCCAAGCTGGACGCTGTCATCGAAGGTATGGTTGTAGTCCTTAGGATTAAGAGAAGCCTAACGAGTTTGCCGGCCCGAGTCGCAGCGAATTCGAACCCGCACCGAATGTTTTGTCGCAACCCGCATTACTCTCCAGATGCCACTGGCGGTGTACGCGATAGTTCCGCGTAAAAGCTCCGCCCGTACCGGCTTTGTGCCGCAACACCCGCGCCATGAGAAACCCCGTCATCCCAACGTAGAGCAGGCGGCCCTTGCTCGCCATGATGTATAGGTAGTATCGGTCCCGCACCATCGCCACCCCACAGGATGGCAGGTTCCTCACGGCTGAAGCGTATCGGAATGACAAGACTTTAAGGATTGATTGGAGACTTTGCGGTAAGGGGATGTCACCAACCACCGGTGCAAAATTTCAAATTCGGAATGTTGATCGGCGGAGGCAAGAAAAAAGCAAAGAACAAAAAAGCAAAGAACAAAAAAGGGATGTCATTCCGAGCCAGGCTGAAAGCCCGGTGAGGAGCCTGCTGTTGTTCGCCTGCGGCACGAACCCGTCAAGCTCTGCAAACCAAGGCTGCCCACCAGTGCCTTCTGCCGGAGTCACATTTCGACTTATTCGTGGGAGCCATGGAGGTTTTAGTATTTGCAGCGAAGTCCCGAAGTCCCTTCGCCTTTACACCCCCACTTCCCCCATGATAACCTCATCACTGTCACCACGATAAATCGAAACTAGAAGAGGAGTGCACCAGGTTAGTGCTAGCCAGAGAGCAAAAGAAATCTGTCATTGACCAGTATCAGACGCACGCGACTGACACCGGGAGTCCGGAGGTTCAGATTGCCATCATCAGTGAACGCATTGGCCAACTGACGGATCACTTCAAAACGCACCAGAAGGACCACGGCTCGCGCCGCGGCCTGCTCATGCTGGTCAGCAAGCGGCGTCGCTTGCTCGACTACCTCAAGAGATACGATTCCGAGCGCTACAAGACTGTCATTGGGAAACTCGGCATCCGCAAGTAATCGCGGGAAAGACCTGGGTGCGCCATCCTAGCGCTTTTTGCGAGAGGACTGGAGGCGCTAACATACACCGTTCGTCCAGGCATCTCCGGGAATGTAATCTCTGAGGATACCGCCTTCCTCTTGAAGCCGGACAGCAATGAGCCAACTCCCCTGTGCGCATTTCGGGGAGTATTTCGGGTACGTATTTGGGTACGTACTGGAGAACCTGGCTAGCTCGATTGGCATCCGCTCATCGGAACTCGCTTACCCATGGCCCACGCGCCTTCGGATCTACGCAAATCGCCACGCACTCCGCGCCAACCCGAAAGCGCAACCGCGCTCCTGATCAAGATAATTATTAAGGATGAATATGAAACCAGAAGTTAGCACCGTCACCGTCGACCTCGCCGGCGGAAAACAACTCACATTTGAAACTGGAAAACTGGCCAAGCAGGCCCACGGCGCAGCCGTAGTCCGCATGGGCGACAACGTCGTCCTCGCCACCGCTACCGCCAACCCCGACCCGCGTGAAGGCATTGATTTCTTTCCCCTCACCGTCGACTACCGCGAATACACCTATGCCGGCGGACGTTTTCCCGGCGGCTTTATCAAGCGCGAAGGCCGCATGAGCGAACGCGAAGTGCTTACCAGCCGGCAGATCGATCGTCCGGTGCGCCCCATGTTTGCCGAAGGCTTCAAGTGCGAAACCCAAGTCATCGCTTTTGTCCTCTCCGCCGATACGAATAACGATCCGGATGTTCTCGGAATCAATGGCGCATCCTGCGCTCTTACGCTTTCCGATATTCCTTTTCTCGGACCCATCGGCGCGGTGCGCGTCGGTCAGCTCAATGGGCAGTTCGTTATCAATCCCACATACGATGAGATGCGCGAGACTTCGCTGAACATCATGGTGGTTGGCACCGCAGACGGCATCGTGATGATCGAGTCCGGCGCAAAAGAAGTCAGCGAAGAAATCGTTGTCGACGCAATTGAGTTCGGCCACACCGAAATCAAGAAGATCTGCGCCGCCATCAACGACCTGCGGTCGAAAGCGGGCAAAAAGAAACGTGAAGTCACCCCGCCGGAATTCGACCAAGCCTACTACGACGCGCTGAAAAAGAAAGTCGGCGCGGATCTTTCAGATCGCTTGGATACAAAGAAACATCCGAAAGCGGAGAGCCACACGCTGGTCAGAGAGCTCAAGAAGAAGTTGCAGGCGGAAATTCCCGAAGACGACGAAAAAGCGCAAGCCAAACTCAAACAATATTTCGAAACTCTGCGCGAGCGCATCTTCCGCGAAGAAGTTCTGGAAAAGAAGCGCCGTCCCGACGCCCGCGCCTTCGATGAAGTTCGCGAAATCTGGATCGAAGCCGGAATCCTGCCCCGCACTCACGGCAGCGCCATCTTCACGCGTGGCGAAACCCAAGCCTTAGTAACGACGACGCTGGGCACCAGCGACGACATGCAGCGCCTCGAAGGTTTCGAAGGCGAAGCCAAGAAACGCTTCATCCTCCACTACAACTTTCCCCCGTTCTCCGTAGGAGAGGTGGCGTTCTTGCGGGGAGCTGGGCGAAGAGAGATTGGGCACGGGGCGCTGGCGGAGCGCGCGATTTCGGGCGTGCTGCCGTCGGAAGAGTCTTGGCCTTACGCAATGCGTGTGGTCTCGGACATCCTGGAGTCGAACGGATCGTCATCGATGGCGACAGTTTGCGGTGCGTCGTTGTCGTTGATGGATGCCGGAGTTCCGCTGAAGGCGCCGGTGGCCGGAGTTGCGATGGGATTAGTGAAAGAAGGGGAGCAGTACGCCATTCTTACCGACATCGCGGGCGCGGAAGATCACTACGGCGATATGGATTTTAAAGTTGCCGGCACCAAAGATGGAATCACCGCGCTGCAGATGGATATCAAAGTCGCTGGCATTACTTCGCAGATTATGCGCGAGGCGTTGGCGCAAGCCAAGCGCGGTCGGTTGCATATTCTCGGCAAGATGGAAGAAGTAATCACCAGCGGACGCGAAAAGATTTCTGATTTTGCTCCGCGCTTCTATACGGTGCAGATTCCGGTCGACAAGATTCGTGATCTGATTGGGCCGGGCGGGAAGATGATTCGCAGCATCGTGGAGCAAACCGGGGTCAAAATCGACGTGGAAGATTCCGGGTTGGTCAAAGTTGCATCGAGCGATCAGGCGTCGGCGGCGAAGGCGTTGCAGATTATCGGCGACCTTACGGCGACTGCGGAAGTCGGAAAGACATACCTGGGTAAGGTGACGCGGCTGGCGGATTTCGGAGCGTTCGTCGAAATCATTCCGGGTACGGATGGATTGCTGCACATCAGCGAGGTGGCTGAACATCGCATCGCCGATGTGCGCGACGAATTGAAGGAAGGCGATCAGGTGCTGGTGAAGGTGCTGGCGGTCGAGGGCAATCGCATCCGCTTGTCGCGCAAAGCGATTTTGAAAGAGCAGCGTGCAAAAATGACACCCGGCGGCGGTGACGGCGGAGCGGCGCAGGCGGTGGATACGGAAGGTGAAGCGGTTCCCGCGCCTGCATTAACCGGCACGATGGTGATTGAGGGCGGCGGAGATTTTCCTGACGAGCCTGATTCCGAGCCGAACTTTAATCGCGAAGGCGGGCCGCACGTCGGTAGCAGCGATCGTCCTCCTCAGGGTGATCGTCCGCATGGCGGAGACCGCGGCGGGCGCGGCGGGCGGCCCGGGGGCGGTGGCGGGCGGGATCGTGGACGTGGCGGGCGCAGCGGACGCCCCGGGGGCGGCGGGGGCCGCGATCGTGGCGGACGCGGCGGTCCGGGCGGGGGAAGGCACTAGAATTACTTTGGCGGGATTCACCCGGATACGACGAAAGTCATGTAGGGCCACGGTGCGCGAGTCGTGGCCCTTTTGTTACCGCGCCAATGACTCTTACGGCTGCAGCGCCGGCACCGGATGGCTCGCGCTGAAAAGACTGGTGTTGACCACATCTCCCAACTTTGAGACTTTGAGACTTCAACATTTGGGATTATTGTGCCCTCGGCGCCGGCTTGCACTGCCAATGGAGGAAAGTCGGGAGCGATCTTTTTGATCAGCAGACTTTGCATAACTCCTTAGAATCATGGATGGGCTCACGGACTACTGATTGGAGAGAATGAACCTTGGGGCGGCGGCACGACCTCTGCCCGCAGCAAGGCGGCAGTTGCCATTCCGTCCCGGCGACAAACACGGTGTGACGGGCAGCGGATAACTAGTAGAGGGCACGGCACGAAATAGACTCCGCTACTTCCTGCTCGCAGAAAAGCAAACCCTTCTACACGTTCCTCGGCCCAAGCGGGTTCGATAGGCCCGTTGCTGCTGTCCTAAACTCAGTACCGGTCCCTTCAGCACTCTCAGGGCGGAGCTCTGCGTCGGGAGTCGCTCGCAATTGAGAGCGACTCCGCTTCCTCAGGATGACAAATCAAAGGCGACGGACCGCAGTGTCCGTCCCACACGATCAAAGCCCAGCGGTCGAGTCTTGCAGCACGAGAGTACCGTTGTTGACTAAAATCCAGATTTAAGAATTCTCGCGAATGAGGAGGGCTCATGTACGAAGTGGTGCTGAAGCAGTTTGAAAATCCGGATGAAGTGCGAAGTTTTGAAAAAGGGAAGTTTGAAATAATTCATGTGGGTGGGATGACGATTGGACGTGCCACGTACGAACCGGGCTGGAAGTGGTCGTTGCATGTGGGCAAGGATGTGGGAGCTCAAAGTTGCATGGTTGAGCATGTCGGGATGGTTGTGTCGGGGCGAGCGACGGCTGCGATGGAGGATGGCCGCGTAGTCGAGATGAAAGCTGGCGATCTGTTCTACATCGCACCCGGACACGACAGTTGGGTGGTGGGCGAAGAGCCTTATGTGTCGCTGCATTTTTTGGGCGCGGAGCAATATGCACAACAGAAAAGGTAAGAGCAAAATCTGCTCACTTGCGTGTGAAACCCGGAGGGGGACGGCGTTCAGGCCTACAGCATTTCTCGTAGTCATTGCATAGCGGCGCTGTAGCGAGTCAGTATTCTAACCTTGCGGGAGCGCGATAAAGCTTTCAGATAGAACAGGATCTGGTTTGGACCGAGAAGACGAAAAACGGCCGGTCGTTTGGCAAGTTGTTTGCTGCGCTAGCACAGAGAAGTGACGTCTTAACGTCTCTCGGAGGAATTAATGAAAAGGCAATTTCAGTCGCTGTGGACCCTTGGCACGCTTGCTACGCTGCTAACCCTTGGCGTTTCCCTCAACGCCCAGCAAACTGCGTCACCGACAACGTCGACCGACCCAGCCGCTGCTGCACCACAATCGCAACCGACTCAGCCGACTGATCCGACCGCTCAGCAACCGGCAACGCGGCCGCAGCCGTCGCAATCCAGTCCGACCGCTGACCAGTCCGGACAGCAGCCATCCGATTCACAGGCGCAGCCCAGCCACACGCCCGATCAGGGAGGACAAGCGGCGCCCGCTTCGCAGGGGCAGTCCTCGGCTTCTGCCACCGACTCGCAGACCTTCAGCGGTACCGTTGTCAAGACTGGTGATAAGTACGTGCTGCAGGACGAGGCCTCTGGAAAGACCTACGACATTGACCATCAGGAACAACTTAAGCAATACGAAGGCAAGAGAGTTCGCGTGCATGGAACCCTCGACACCAGCGGGAAGATGATTCACGTGCAGTGAGCCATCTAGAAATCGAACCGGAGGGCCGCGACGCGAATCGCGGCCCTTTTTGGCTTCTACCTGGTTGAAAGATGCCCGCGCCGATGTGCTTCTGTGGGTCCACTCAAAGAAACAGACGATGCCTGCGACCTTACCCGAATTTAATTCGCGGGGGGAAACGCGGCAGGACATGCGTTTTTTTTTGCAACGCCGGTTGCGTGGGATTACTCCAAACCAGAGGAGCGTCAATTTTCATCGCTTCGGAGGGAAAAGGAAAACATATGCAGAATCAGAAGATCCCAGTGCAACGGAACGAGGCTCCCGCCAAAAAGTCTGGCGAATTCCTGATCGGAGGCGATCTTCGGGTTACCCGCCTGGGATTCGGCGCGATGCGAATTACGGGAAATGGTATTTGGGGCGAACCTGCAGACCGGGCTGAGGCCGGCCGGGTTCTGCGGCGCGCGGTCGAATTGGGAATCAATTTCATCGACACCGCGGACTCCTATGGTCCCGGGGTGAGCGAAGAAATCATAGCCGAGGCGCTGTATCCATATCCAAAGGGGCTGGTGATTGCCACCAAGGGCGGCTTTGACCGGCCTGGTCCCGACATATGGGTCGAAAATGGTAAGCCAGAACACCTGAAGTCCGCCTGCGAGGGCAGCTTGCGGCGGTTGCGGCTGGATCGGATTGATCTCTATCAGTTGCATCGCATCGATCCTAAGCTTCCGCCAGAAGATCAGCTCGGCACGTTGAAAGATCTGCAAGCGCAGGGAAAAATCAAACACATCGGGTTGTCGGAGGTGAGCGTGCGACAGATTCAGCATGCGCGAACGATCGTTCCGATTGTAAGCGTTCAGAATCGTTACAGCGTCAGCGACCGCGGATCGGAAGATGTTCTCGAGTATTGCGAAAAAGAGAGAATAGGCTTTATTCCGTGGTTCCCGCTGGCGGCCGGTCGTGTTTCCGGCTCTGAGAGCCCTATCAGTCGTATGGCAGCGCGATGGAAAGTCTCCTCCTCACAGTTGGCTTTAGAGTGGTTGCTTGCTCGATCTCCCGTCATGCTGCCGATCCCCGGAACTTCCAGAGTCGAACATCTCGAAGAAAACGTGGCGGCCGCCAAGTTGAAGATTGACCGAAACCAATGGCAGGAACTGGACCGTATGGCGCGTGCCAGCTAGGAAAGAGCAGCTGTCTTCACATAAGGAGATGTCTATGCAAATCGGCATGATCGGTCTTGGGAGGATGGGGGCCAACATGGTGCGGCGACTCATCCGCAAGGGTCACAGCTGCGTCGTGTTCAACAGATCACCGCAAGCGGTGAATGAACTCATCCGGGAAAAAGCGATCGGCGCCACTTCGCTTGCCGAGGTCGTGAAGAAACTTGCCAAGCCCCGAGCCATCTGGCTGATGGTGCCGGCGGCGGTTGTCGATGACACTATCGCCGATCTTTCGCCCCATCTAGAGGCGGGGGACATCCTCATCGACGGAGGCAACTCTTATTACATCGATGATCTTCGGCGAGCTAAGCAACTCGCTCTCCAAAAGGTCCACTACGTAGATGTGGGAACCAGCGGAGGAGTGTGGGGACTGGAGCGAGGTTACTGCATGATGATCGGGGGAGAGAGCGAAGTCATTCAGCGGCTTGATCCAATTTTCGCTGCCCTGGCTCCGGGCACAGGCGATATTCCTCGCACGGTTGGCCGCGATAAGATCAACGGTACGGCCGAACAAGGCTACCTGCATTGCGGAGCAAATGGCGCGGGTCACTTTGTCAAGATGGTGCACAACGGAATCGAGTACGGCGTCATGGCCGCATACGCGGAGGGTCTCTCTATTCTGCGCAGCGCTAATGTCGGCAAACGAGCAAACGCCGCAGCTGATGCGGAAACTACGCCGTTGCGCGACCCCGAGCATTATCAGTACGACATGAATCTGCGAGACATCGCGGAGGTTTGGCGTCGTGGCAGTGTGATTGCCTCGTGGCTGCTGGATCTGACGGCCGGAGCCCTGGTCCAGGATCAGAATCTTTCGAAGTTTGCCGGACACGTATCCGACTCGGGTGAAGGGCGTTGGACGATTAAAGCTGCGATCGACGAAGCCGTACCAGCCCCAGTTCTCACCACCGCGCTTTACGAGCGATTCAGTTCCCGGGGCGAGGCTGACTTCGCCAACAAGATCTTATCCGCGATGCGTTATCAATTTGGTGGACACCTGGAGAAATCCGCCGACAAATCCAAAGTAGCTTGAGGGACGCTATTTGCCTCGTTCTCTAATTCCGTGACGGCAGTGATGGTTGTCAACCGTAATTTCTTGGTTGGCTTTCCTCAATCCCATAATAACGATACGCACGGGAGGCCACCGCCCCGGCCATTTGCAGCAACTCGAGGGGGCATTAGCCCCGCTCCATTTTCAGAGAGCGCTCTGTTTGTGTATCGTGGGAATGAGGTATCTGCGTATGAGAGCAATTTTCTCCGTACTGGCCCTACTTCTCTGCATGGCTGCGTTTTCGCTGGCACAGGTGGATCCGCGCTGGAAGCCGAACGATCCGGATCGTCCGTTGCCTCCGATAGTTGAGGCTGGAACCGAGAGTACTCAGGATATACCGGGGCGTCCTCCGTCAGATGCGATTGTGCTGTTCGGTGGCAAGGACCAGGATCTTTCCCAGTGGGCGGGCGAAGATGGCCAGCCAGCGAAGTGGAAAGTAGCGAATGGCTACTTGGAAGTAGTCCCGCACAGCGGCTTCATTCATACGCGCCGGCCGTTCGGGGACTGCCAATTACATGCGGAGTTCGCGGAGCCGGTGCCTGCGGTGGGTGCCGATCAGGGACGCGGCAATAGCGGCGTATTTGTGATGGGCCTCTACGAAATCCAGGTGCTGGATTCATATCAGAACCAAACCTACGCCGACGGCCAGGCCTCGGCGGTGTATGGACAATTTCCGCCGCAGGTGAATGCCTCGCGGGCGCCGGGCCAGTGGCAGACCTATGACATCATCTTTCACGGTCCGCGTTTTGACAAAGCTGGCACAGTGCTGCGCCCGGCGCGGGTGACTGTGCTGCACAATGGAGTGTTGGTTCAGGACAACGTGGAGTTGTCAGGCCCCACTGCCCACCACGAGAGGCCACCCTACAAGCCGGCGCCGGACAAGCTGCCGCTGAGTTTGCAGGATCACGGCAACCCTGTGCGCTTCCGGAATATTTGGATTCGTGAGTTGGGCGAGGGACAGTAAACTATTTCGGACAGGAAATTGCAGCGATCAACCGCGTTCGCTTATATTAGCTTCTTATGGTCCATGCGCGGCGGCGTTGGGACAACCAATGCTTTTAAGGGAGAAGGCTTGCGTCACGCTCGAGTCGCTTTATTCGTCGTTCTGTCTTTGCTAATTTTCGCGGGCTTCGCGCTAGCCCAGGATCCGCCGGCCGTCGATTCTTCCATTGCACCCCCGCCGCAGGCTAAGCAAATCCATCTCAAACACCTTCTGGTGATCAGTCAAACCAAAGGATTTGAGCACGATTCCATATCGGATGGGATGGCCGCCATTTATAACATGGGTCACGACAGCGGTCTCTGGGATGCCACGCTGCGCACCGACACAGAGCTCATCACGAAGAAGGACTTAGGAAGAAACACGAAGAATCTGAACTATTTCGATGCTCTGATCTTTCTGAGCACCACCGGTGAGCTTGACCTGGACGACAGCCAGAAAAAAGATATGATGTCGTTCATCAAGGACGATGGCAAGGGCTTTGTTGGCGTTCACGCCGCCCTCGACACCAATTACAAATGGGCGGAATATGGCGAAATGATCGGCGGCTGGTTCGACCAGCATCCGTGGTCAACCTTCAACGCGCCTATCGTGAATGAAGACCCCAGCTTCCCTGCGGTTCATCACTTTCCAAGAGCGTTCGTTAAGTATGATGAGATCTATCAGCCTAAGGAGTGGTCGCGCGATAAGGTCAACGTCCTGCTCAGTCTCGATCCTGCGAAACTAAACTATAAAAACAACCCGCGCGTCCACAGATCGGATCATGATTTCGCCGTAGCCTGGGACAAAATGTACGGCAAAGGGCGAGTTTTTTATTCGACCCTCGGACACACCGAAGAAGCCTGGAATGATCCCGATATCCGCAAGATGTATTTCGAAGCGATCAAGTGGGTGCTGGGCATGACGGAAGGCAGTACGGCTTCTCATCCGCGGCCGCAAAAGTTCGGCGACGAGCACTGAGTGTGGATGATGAACTGCGGAGGAATACTTTACAGGATGGATTCTCTTGGTTCGGTCTTGTATCGCAGTTTACTGTCGGCGGCTTGGTTGCTTCTGAGCCTCGCCGGTTCCGCTGCACAAACATCCACTCATAACGCGCAAGCTCCGAGCGGAGTCAAGCAAAACGCCGCGGGCGCTGCCAAATCGTACCCGCCAGCATTGGTCGAGAGCGGGAGCGCCCTGTTTCGGCAAGATTGTTCCTTTTGTCATGGCCGCGATGCTGGCGGCGGAGAAAGCGGTCCGGACCTAACTCGCTCCAAGGTGGTGACGGCGGATGTGCGTGGAGACAAGATTGGCGCTGTAGTGCGTAATGGACGCCCGGAGAGGGGTATGCCACGCTTTGATCTTTCTGATCGGCAGATTTCCGGCCTGGCGGCCTTCATCCACACCCAGCAGAATGCTGTGCCCACCAAAAAGGGTGGGCGTAAAGGAGTGGATGTTTCCGATCTCCAAACCGGAAACGTCGAAGCCGGGAAGAAGTACTTTGACGGCTCCGGGAGGTGCGCGACCTGCCATTCGCCGACCGGCGATCTGGCGGGGATCGCATCGCGTTACCAGGGCCTCCAACTCGAAGAACAAATGTTGTATCCGAAACACGCGAAATCCAGAGTCAGCGTAACCCTTGCTGGCGGTCAAACCATCACCGGCACCCTGGAGTACCTCGATGAATTTACGGTTGGACTCATTGATGCCACGGGTTGGTATCGATCCTGGCGAACCGACGATGTGCAGTACAAGGTCGACGCACCTGTGAATACTCATGTTGAACTGTTCAGTAAGTACACAGATGCCGACATCCACGATCTGATGGCGTATTTGCAGACTCTGCGCTAAGCGGTGAGCTCGGCCTCGCTGTCTTAGGTATAGGTCCTCGACATGAATCTCCTGAAAGCTCCATTTGTACTTGGCGTTAGCACGCTGATCGTGATTGCAACTTCCAACCTGGTGATGGCGCAAGGAGCGGATGAGCAAATGCTTCTGCACCCTCCGGCCGATAGCTGGCCGGGGTATCATGGCGACTATTCCGGCAGACGTCACGGCGCACTCACCCAGATCACGCCGCAGAACGTGAAAAATCTGAGCCTTGCCTGGGCCTTCCAGACAAATCAGCTCTCTCAGATCAAGTCCTCCCCGCTGCTGGTGGATGGCATTTTGTATTTTACCGTCCCGGAAAACATTTGGGCGGTAGATGCAAGGTCCGGCCACCAGATCTGGCACTACACCTATCCGAGCAGTCAGGGCGAACACATTGGCCATCGCGGCGTTGCAATGTATAAAGGGTATCTTTTCTTTCTGACTCCCGACGCACACCTGGTGTCCCTCAACGCAAAAGATGGAACTGTGCGCTGGATACGGGAGGTTGCTGATGCCACCAAGGGTTATTGGACAAGCATGGCGCCTCTCGTCGTGGGGAACCGCGTGCTCATTGGTGTTTCCGGTGATTTTGATAACCTGACTGGCTATATCAGGTCGATGGATCCGGAGACAGGCGCAACGCAATGGCAGTGGAATTCCACTCCTCCGGCCGGAACTCCGAAGCAAACGACTGGGGGAATGACGTGGATGACGGGGACTTATGATCCGGATCTCAATCTCGTCTATTGGGGAACCGGGAATCCGACTCCCGTCCTTAAAGGCTCGACGCGGCCTGGCGATGATCTTTACACCTGCAGCATCGTCGCCCTGAGCCCTGATACGGGCAAGCTGGTGTGGTCCTTCCAAGTCTCTCCGCACGATACGCACGATTGGGATGCGGTTGAGACTCCAGTGCTGGTCGACGGAGATTTTCGCGGACAGCCGAAGAAGATGTTGATGCAGACCTCGCGTAACGGCTACTTCTTTGTTCTTGACCGCACCAACGGGCAGAATCTTCTGACCGCTCCTTTCGGGCCCGTGAACTGGTCGCTGGGAGTCGATAAGCAAGGCCGCCCGATTCCTGATTCCGCCAAAGAACCGGCCCCCGATGGACGACTGATTGCGCCCGACGAGGGCGGAATGACTAACTACCGTTCCCCCAGCTTCGATAGCAGGACCGGGTTGTTCATCGTCGACTCCCATCCCAGCTACGGCATCTACTTCGCGAAGCCAGCCGATGGCGTCTACGGATGGGCTGGAGCGGATTACGGCGTTTGGGGCAAGGGTGTGATCGAGGCCATCGACTACCAAACCGGCAAGGTTCGTTGGAGCCATGAGCTTGGACCGCAGGGATCGGGTGCGGGAGTGCTGACAACGGACTCAGGGCTCACCTTCACCGGCGACGCTCTGGGCAACTTCCTGGCGCTCGATTCGAGCGACGGAAAAACGCTTTGGCATGCGGGTTCAGGCTCGCTGATCGCGAGTTCTCCAATCACCTACGAACTCGACGGTCGGCAATACGTGCTGACCAGCAGCGGTGGGGTGCTGTTCGCGTGGGCACTTCCGCGCACGTAACGGCTTGGCACGGAAAAGAATCTGGCGGGTGGAGCAAATCTGCTCGAGCAGGCAGCAGCGTTTGCGGCAGTGGCAAAGTTTGAATCGTCGAAACCAAAGGGCTCTCTATGTCTGGCCGAGCGGTTGTAAAGGATTCGTGGTGGCTGCTTTGTCATGGAGAGTTTCTGCTGCTGCCGCTCAATCCCTTCCCGAGATGCGCATGACGCCGGCCGAAATCCGCGCCAGCCCGCTCGACAGTAATCAGATTGGGAGTTCTGCCGTTCCCAGGGTTCACAAGAAGGTCATCTTTGGCGATCCTGCAAAGCGGGCTTCTGCACCATCCTATTGTTCGTGCCCCCTCACACCACCATCCCGGCGCACTCGCATCGCGACCATCGTGTGGCCACTGTCGGCTCCGGCGAGTGGCACTTTGGCTACGGCAATCATTTCAATGCGAAATTGCTAAAGACATTGCAGCCTGGAAGTGTTTATTCGGAGCCGGGAGACGACAACCATTTCGCTCAGGCCGATAACGACGCCGTAGTCGTCGAAGTTTCCGGCGATGGTCCAACCGACGCGCATTATTTTGAGGCGGCGAACGATCCAAGGTCCCAGAGAAGAATTAGCTACTCTCCCCGATTCGGTTTGTGTCCGAATCACCCGTGAGTGGAAACAATGCGGATAGGCCGCGCCAAGAATCTTTTCGCGTCTCTCCGGAATCTGTTATCAGAGAGTGGGAGGAGAATCACTGATGGCGTTGATCCTGACCGCTATTTGCGCGTCGGCGATGTGCGTGTTGATCGCAATTCGGATCAAACGTAGAACAGACCGACGTGAAATGGAGCAGCACAGCATCACTCCCGAGGCACTGCACACGCTGTTAGCCGCAGACGAAGGGGTACTTGTGTTTGATGTGCGCCAGCCACTCGACTTGTTAGCCAATTCTGAGATCATCCCTGGCGCAAAGAGGATTCCGCCGAAGGAAGTGCTTGAGAACCCGTCGTTGATCCCGAAAGAGCAAGACTCGATCGTTTACTGCACCTGTCCCAGCGACAAAACTAGTCGAGAAGTTTTACATCGAGCTCTGGGCCTGCATTTCTCGCGAATCAAGTTCCTCAAGGGTGGATTGGCGGCCTGGAAGGCGCAGGGCTATCCGCTCGAGCCCTACAATAAACCCTTTCACCTCTGACACTGCAATCTGGCTTCCAGCACGGGGATATGTCCGCTTGAGTTGCCGCGAGAGTCCCCATAACCAAGCCGCTGTTGATTTTGCGGCTCTTACGGCGCGGCCGGAACCCGTGCCCTTGCAAAACTGCGTGCTGGTCCGAGTTTCTTAAGCGCCTGTTAGTCTAGCCTAGAGGAATGGATCGCACGCCGCCGGCGTCGCCCCGCAACGCCGCTCCGTTGGTCGCGGAGGAGAGCGGGCTGCAGACAAATGTAACCAGGTTCGCTACTTCAACGGGTTCACGCTTAAGCAGGGAAGTTGGGCGCATGTTCTCGAAGAGTTGCTTTTCAACTTCTTGACGCGTAGTTTTCTGGTCGTGGGCGAGTTTGCCCACAAAGTTGTTCGCGCCTTCCCATGCGGTGGGCCCAGGGCAGCACCGAATTGACGGGTCAGATTTGTTCCCGCCGATGTCTCGGCTAGTCCTCGGGCAATGGCGAGTTGAGCGGTTTTAGTCATACCATAGTGAATTATCTCGGTGGGGATCTGGACACCGGACTCGCTGGAGATAAACACAATGCGACCCCAATTACGTCGCTTCATCCAGGAAGATAGAGACGACTGAGACGCACGAGGCTCAGCATGTTCCCTTCGAAGATGTGCAGCCAATCGGCGTCGGTTATGCTCTCAAAGGGCTTGGTCTCGAATATGCCCAGGTTGTGGACCAGAATGTCGACCTCAGCAAAGCGGTCAATCGTGGCGCGGGTTCCATCTGCGGTTCCGAGATCGGCGGCCAGGCCTTCGAGATTTCCCGAAACGCCAGCTTTATTGAGAGCAGTTAGAGCTTGGTCGACGCGTTTCGTGCTGCGGCCGTTCACGGTGAGGGACGCGCCCTCTTTCGGCAAGCCCTTTGCGATTGCGAAGCCGATGCCGGCAGCGGAGCCGGTGACCAGTGCGTGTTTTCCTTCCAGTTGCAGGTTCAATTTTGTTTTGGATGAAACTTCAATTGCCAGGATTCATGCACTCCCCTTCACAGGAATTCGCAACCGAACGAAAATTTCTGTATCTAAACCTAGTTACATCGTCGAGGCAGCCGGGAAGACGTTGACTTCTGCGAAAAACTGAGACCGATCATGGCCAAACCAATATTGCTTAGCGTGGATGACGATTCCGATGTTCTGCGAGCGATAGAACGCGATCTTCGTTCGCAGTACGGTGCTGAATACCGGGTCATAGGAAGCGATTCGCCAGAGGGCGCGCTGGACCTCCTGAAGCAGCTGAAGGTGCGCAATGACAGCGTGGCGTTGCTGCTTGCCGACCAGCGCATGCCACGCATGGACGGGGTAGAATTCTTGCAACAGGCAACGGGAATCTTCCCCAGTGCGAAGCGGGCATTGCTCACAGCGTATGCCGATACCAACGCCGCGATCAGCGCCATCAATCAGGCCAGCATTAACTATTTTTTCTTGAAACCTTGGGACCCTCCCACCGAGCACCTGTATCCGCAATTAGATGATTTGCTTGACGACTGGCAAGCTTCCTTTCGTCCAACATTCCAGGGGATAAGGTTGCTCGGTACTCGCTGGTCGCCTCGATCTTATGAGTTGCGGGACTTTCTGGCGCGCAACCACGTCCCCTATCAGTGGATTGACGTCGAACTTTCGGGCAATGATCCGGAAACCAAACGCCTTGTGGAAGCTCTGGGTCCTGAGGCGGCAAATCTTCCCGTGGTTCTGTTTCCCGACGGCACGAAGCTTCTCGAGAGTGTGCCCGCGGACGTCGCGCAAAAGGTCGGGCTGCGCACGCGCGCCCAAACCAGCTTCTATGATTTGGCGATTGTGGGCGGAGGGCCGGCCGGTTTGGCCGCCGCCGTTTATGGAGCCTCCGAAGGTCTGCACACCGTGATGATTGAGCGGGAAGCGCCTGGCGGTCAGGCTGGAATGAGCTCCCGTATCGAGAACTATCTTGGATTTCCGGCCGGGCTCAGTGGCGGCGATCTGGCCCGGCGTGCGGTGGTGCAAGCGCAGCGTTTCGGAGTGGAAATTCTGTCGCAGGAAGCCGTGGGCGCACGGGCCGAAGGTCCTTACCGAATCATCAAGCTGGCGGATGGAAACGAGATTTCGTGCCACGCTCTGATGATCGCGACTGGAGTGCAGTGGCGGCGACTGGATGCTCCCGGCATCGACCGGTTGCAAGGTGCGGGAATTTACTATGGTGGCGGTGCCACCGAAGCTCTGTCCTGTAAGGGTGAGATCGTTTATGTGGTGGGCGGTGCGAACTCGGCGGGTCAGGCAGCCATGAACTTCGCGAGATATGCAGAACGCGTCATCATTCTTGTGCGCGGCGAATCGCTTTCCAGCACCATGTCACAATACTTGATCGACCAGGTTCAACAGACGCCTAACATTCAGCTGTGGACACATGCCAGCGTGTCCGAGGCACATGGCGACACGCATCTGGAAGAGATTTCCGTGCTTTGCTCCGATACCGACAAGGTTGAGCGAGTACCTGCAAGTGCGATGTTTATCTTTATTGGAGCCTTGCCGCGGACTGATTGGCTGGCGAACGTCGTTGAACGCGACGAACGCGGTTTCCTGTTGACTGGTCCTGATCTTCTACGGGACGGGCAACGCCCGAAGGGATGGGGGCTCGACCGCGATCCGTTCTTGCTCGAGACCAATGTTCCAGGCATTTTTGCTGTCGGAGATGTGCGTCACGGTTCTATAAAGCGGGTGGCCTCTGGAGTTGGTGAAGGATCGGTGGCGGTCCAATTCATCCATCAGTATTTGAGCAAGGTATAAATGGTCGAGAAATCCGAACTACTTCGCGTTCCCGTGTTTGCTGATTTGCCGGACGATCAGATCGCCTGGTTCATCAGCCAAGCGCAGGAAATGACTCTCAAGGCGGGTGATGTCTACTCGCGCCAGGGCGATCCCGCCGATTCCATGTATGTGATTCTTGAAGGCCACATTCAAGGGCGCGGCGAACTTGGGGGCGACATCATTACCTTTACTCTGGACCCCGGCGACGTTACCGGCGTGCTGCCGTTTTCGAGGATGAAGCAATTTACCGTGAGCCAGCGCGCGGAGACTGACAGCCGCGCCCTACGATTTCCTGCCTCGCTCTTTCCCGACCTTGTCCAGAAGATGCCTGAGCTCACCAAGCGCCTCGTGGGCTTGATGTCAGACCGGATTCGTGAAGTCACGCGCCTTGAACAACAGCGAGACCGGTTGGCTTCTTTGGGAAAGCTTTCGGCGGGGCTGGCGCATGAACTTAACAATCCAGCTTCCGCTGCGAAGCGCGCCGCCAGTCAACTGCGTCACATTCTAAAGAAAATCAGGGACGCGAGTCTTGAGCTGGGCAGGCAAGATCTCTCGTCGGCCCAGAAACTGGAAATTGAAAAACTGGAAGCTTCGTTCACACAACAGGATGTCGTCCTCCCGGACGCACTGACCATCAGCGATCTGGAAGAGCAGATCGATTCTTTGTTGCGCAGTCATGGACAGAACGACTTGTGGTTACTGGCGGCCGGTCTTGCGCGACGAAACATCAAGCCGGAAGTGGTCGAATCGTTATTCGCGAACCTCGACGGGGACACGGCTCGGGCCGCTTTGGTCAGGATCGCCGCTTCGGTGGAGGTCGCGAGTCTGTTACACGAAATCGAGAGCAGCACATCGCGGATATCGGATTTGGTCGGCGCAATCAAGGAATACACCTACATGGACCAGTCGCCGGTCCAGAACGTTGATGTTGTAAAGAGCCTCGAAACCACGCTTACGATCTTGAATCACAAGCTGAAAAAAGGTGTGGTAGTGCAGCGCGATTACCAACGCGTTCCCTTCCTCGTACATTCGTTCGGAAGCGAACTAAATCAGGTTTGGACCAACATTATCGATAACGCGATTGATGCGATGCACGGAAAAGGCGAGCTTCGCATCCGAACCTATCGCGACGACAGTTGCGTGGTAGTCGATATCGGCGATAACGGTCCGGGAATACCGAGTGAGGTGGAACCCCACATCTTTGAGCCTTTCTTCACAACCAAAGGAGTTGGGGAAGGCACGGGCCTCGGCCTGGACACTGTTCAGCGAATTGTAAAGAAGCACCGGGGAAACATTCAGGTCAGTTCCAAACCCGGTGACACACGTTTTAAAGTCTGGCTGCCCTTAATGGAGTCCCCGTCGTAATGTGCTTCGAAGTCGCATAATCCGGTGGTGAATGGTTCGGCAGAACAAACCAGAAATAAACTGATGTTTACCCAACAGGCGGAGCGAGATGAATGTTTGAAAGTATTCTCTGCGAAGTGACGGAATACGACCCGGATGTTCTTGAGCCCTTGATAGGGCTGGCGGTCGAAATTGCCCGCGAGGGTCGAGAGGGAAGGCGGGTGGGCACGCTATTCACTTTGGGTGATGAGAAAGCCGTGCTCGCCAGATCCAGACCGCTGATTCTGGATCCGTTGCTAGGGCATCCTGAGTCTTCACGCCATGTCACCAATCTCAATCTTCGCGGAACCATTAAGGAGCTGGCGCAGCTCGATGGTGGGTTCGTGGTGAGTCACGACGGAATCGTCCTGTCGGCGTGCCGCTACCTCGACGCGGTGGCGGCAGAGGTGGATGTTCCGCTCGGACTCGGCAGTCGTCACATTGCCGCCGCCAACATGAGCGCTGTGACCAAAGCCGTTGGTATTGTAGTTTCTGAGAGTTCGGTGGTGCGGCTCTTCTGCCATGGACATCTGGTCGGAGAAATCATTCCCGAGCTTTGGATGATGGATCACGCCCACCTTCGTGGTACGGTGAGGAGGGAGCAAGTCGGGGAGTTAACGGTGCTGACGTCAAGTTCGCGACACATCTCCCCGGCGGAGTAAGGGCGACCAGCTTTCGACCACTGACGTACGGAACGTACCATGACAACGCTGCAGGAATTCAGATGTGAAGTCTGTGGAATGGTGACCAATACACCCCTGCACTGGTTCGTGATTCGATGTGGGGATTCCGAGCTTACTGTGCACCGATGGAGTTCCGAGGCTGCCACGGCGCCCGGTGCCCGGCATTACTGCGGCGAAGCCCATGCCGAGATATACATCAGCCGCTGGTTTAACTCAGTGTGTGCACCGCCGAAGCCAACTTTCAAGTAGTGCCTCGCCGTTTATCGACTCGTTGCAACTCCTTGCAGGCTGGGACCGCCGGTCGCAGGCCTGACTCCACTGCATCACCGAAGTGTAAACCAGTATGCATGGGCGAATTCCAAACGTGGGCCACGGTGGCGATGCCCAAATCCCTTCAACTTTCCAGTGAAACGTCATTCCCGCGCCGGAGTCTATCTGGAATGATCCCCTGAGTGATCAATATGTTTTGGGGTTGGGATGGCGGTTTGAACATTCGCCATTCGATCTGGCAAAAAAGGCACACGAATGAAATACGTGCTGCTGATAAGCGCCGATGAGCATGTCTAGCGGGCAAAGCGGCTTTGTTTCAGCCGCGCCGCAAGACGAATTCGGGACGTAACTGAATCAAAAGGGAGAACCCACAATGGTGACTATCACCATGGAACAGAGCAGCGACAAGACGCACGCGAACAGACCAATCCCGACTGTTGCCCGTGGTAGAAGACAGGGAGGCGCCTCGCGCGAATTCTAAGGTCCGTTATCCTGAATATGGGTGCCAGAGCATGCGAACTCTCACTATTAATAGAACTGAATTAATAGAACTGAGAGACGCGACGTCAAACTGTCTCACTAATCGAACGCCATGACGACGGAAAGTTTAGAAGCACCTTCTTTAATCCGCCGCCATGCCCTGCGCCTCCTGCTCGAATTGTGGGGGCTGGGACAGGGTTGCTTCGGGTGGTGCCTGTCCTCGTAGTTCCACTTCAAGCGCAGCCAGTTGAGCCTCGATGTCGTCCGCTACTTTGCGCTTGCGGATGACGTCCTCGCGGTAGCGCCGCAAGAAGTAATCGATGGTCTCAACCCGAATCCGGATCGATCCTGACGGTTTATTTTCGTCCAGATCCTTGAAGCAGAAATATGGTGTGCCAGACTGCTCGATGATACCTTCGATCACGCCATAGATAGGCGCGTCGTGGCCGCATTTGAAGCTGGAAATTTCGAGCGCCACCAGGTTCGGATGCCGTGCCGTAAATTTTGCCGCCCAGACTTTGTGGTTCGTACTGCATGAGTACGAGTTTTTCCAGGCGTCCGTGATATCCAGTGGATGGGTGATAATTCCGGCGCGAACCTCTTCTCCGAAGAGACGCTCAAGCATGTCTTCATCGAGCGGCAGAGTGTTTTGCGAGAAAATGGGATACCCCAACTTCTGGAACTCCTCCATGATTTCGTGATTCAGGCCGGGGTCGTGATGGTACGGCCTGCCCAGCATTACAATCCCGATGCGGTCTTCACGTTCCAATTGATCGAGTACTTGCCGGGCGCGCTTGCGGATGCTTGCCTCATAATCTTCCAGCGCCTTGTAGCCCACTTCAACCGCACGGTCGTTCTCCTCTTGTGACAAGCCCATGATGGGTTGCCACGCCTGCAGCATTTGGTGGGCAAACAATTTGCGGTCCGCAAAATTCAGAACCGGATCCAGGTACTTCACGTTGTGCTCGGCAAACACATCGTTCTCTTTCGTGAATGCAGCTTTCACCGTTTCCGGCGTCGCAGTCACCGTGGGACACGCATTGGTGCCAACGATTTTCACTAACGGAGAACTCAGCACATCGTACATGGGGAAGAAGATCACATTCAGCGGCTTCTTTCGGTGCTTTTCCTGGATCAGGTTGTAGACGTGCGAAATCCCGATTTTGGCGGGGAAACAGGGATCGATAGCGCCTCGGCTCGCGCCGGCACGATACAGATCGGAACTGGTGTAGTCGGAGTAAACAATGTTTTCTGGCTGCACCCCCAGGCTTTCAAGGTATCCGTTGAACAGTGGCGCGTAAGTGTAGATGTTCAGCACGCGCGGAATGCCAACGCGAAGTTTCTTTCGATTCTCCATGAGCGGAGTGCGCTCTTTGCCCGCCTTATTCCAGAATTTCGTCACCGGAATCGGGTCAGCAACGCTCTTTGCATTGATGGGGCGGAAGACCTCCCGGGCAGCGAAATCCACGAAGTTCGGATATTTATCCTTGATTTCGTCGATTCCCGCCTTGATGTCCTTCATATCATTGATATCTTCGACCAGACCCTTCTCGCAGGTAGCAATAATGAGGCGTTGTTCCCCGTGCATCAGCGGAACCTTGGTGACTTTTTGAATTGGCACGAAAGCCAGATCGTCCTTGGGGACGGTACGGATGTCGATAAAGGTCCGCAGACAGTTGTTCTTGCAGAAATTGCAACGCGTGCTCTCGTTGCGTGTCGTACGGTATTCGATTTTGCGAACCGCCTCCAGGCCGACGAACGACGTTTGTAACCCGTTGCGCCACAACCGAAGAGACTCAACTGCCGCGCCGATCGCGCCCGATTCGCCGCAGAATTCGTGAACAATGATTTCCGGTTTCTTGCCTGCAGCACGGAAGCTGTTGTGGATAAAGTCCACTTCCGCTTTCACCACTGCCATATTGTATTGCGTGCCACCTTGCAGTACGAAACGAGTTCCCAGCGCCGCGAGGTTGGGGATGCTGGCTACGTAAAGGAACACATTCTTGGGAAGCACTGCGGCCAGGCCTGCGAGAATTTCCTCCGCCCGCCAGCCTTGACGCTGGAAATTCACGATGTCCGATTGCATGAACACGGCGCAGCCATATCCGAAAACCGGCATCGACTTTGCGGAGAAAGCGAGATCGGCATACTGTTCAACGCCCAGTCCAAATCCTTCCGCCGTTGATTGCAGAAAATATCCGTTGCCCGCGGAGCACTGGGTGTTGAGTTTGAAGTCTTTGACGCGACCGTTGTGCAGAATAATGATTTTGATATCCTGCCCGCCGACGTCGACGATGACGTGCGGATCCTCATAAAACTTCAACGCCGATTCCGTGTGAGCCACGGTCTCGACCAGCCCTACATCTGCGTGTAACACGTCTTTGAGAATATCTTTGGCGTAGCCCGTAGTGGCGACTCCCAGGACTTCCAGCTTCGCCTTCTGAGCTTCCACCTGACCTCGCAGGTTCTCAAACATTTCAATCGTGTCTTGAATCGGGTTTCCGTTCGAGAGCTGGTAAGCCTTGCAAAGGATGTCGCCCTTTTCATCGAGCAGCACGGCCTTGGTCGAAGTCGAACCGCCGTCGATCCCGATGAACCCTGCAACCGTACGGTTCGCGGTGAAGGTTGCGGGCGTGAAGTTCTTACGTCGATAGGAAACCTTGAAGTCATCAAGTTCCGTATTGCTGGTGGTCAAACCTTTGGCGCCCGACTTGGCCTTCTCTTCTTGCCGTCCGTATTCGATGTAGTGAACCAGCTTTTCGTAGCCCTGGTAGCATCCGACGGAGTCTTCCTCGCTCTTACCGAATTCAATGGCGCCCAGGGCGGCGAAGTACTGCGCGTTTTGAGGAACCTTAATAAGATCCTCCGGCTTTGCGCCGTCGGGGATGCCAACCTTACGCTCCTGCCACATGCGGGGAATGTTCGCTTGCCAGGCTTCCCGCATCCCGCGAATAAAACTGTTTGGGCCACCGAGCAGTAGTACGTGAGGCCGCAGAGTGTGGCCGCGAGTGAGCACGCTCAAGTTTTGCAAAACGATCGCTTCAAACAACGACGCCATCAATTCATCAGTCGGGGTGCCCACCTTTTGCAGACTGTTGATATCGGTCTCAGCGAAGACCCCGCATTTTCCGGCGACTTTGTGCAGCTTGATACCGTGATACTTCTGCTCGCAAAGTTCCAGCGCTGGAATCTTCAGTTTGGCATTGATCTTGTCGATGACCGCACCAGTGCCGCCCGCGCACTTATCGTTCATGGATGGAATTTTCTTCTTGCGGCCGGTTTCCTCGTCGTCCTTGAACACAATGATCTTGGCATCCTGACCGCCGAGCTCAATCACCGAATAGACCTCGGGATGCATCTTCTCCACGGCGAGTGAAACCGCAGTGACCTCCTGCACGAACTTGGCCCCGATTTGATCGACGATTCCACCTCCGCCAGAGCCCGTCATAAACATGCGCGTGTTACGGCTGTTGATGCCGACCTCTTTCTCCATGCGACGCAAGAACTCAAGGGTTTTTTCCGGCTGCTTAGTTTCGTGGCGCTGGTAATCCTGCCACAAAACCTCATCGGTCTCGGCATCCACGATCGTTGCTTTCACTGTGGTAGAGCCCACATCGAGTCCCACCATAAATCGTGTGTGATGGTCGTGAGGTTTTTGCGCGGGAGCGGGAGCTATGCTAAAGAGCTGCGGCTTTTTGTCGTGGTCCAGATTGTCGTGCATCACATCTCCGATAACTTGCCAGAAGGCGGTTGAGACACTTTCATGAATGATGCCGCCATCTCTCGTCGATACATAATCGCCGCGAGATGGCGGTGTTCTTGCTTCTTCACGTTCTTACGCGGCCTTCGGCATCGCGATCCCAGGGACACGCGCACGCTTCCACAACCGCGTGCTCTTATCCATGCGATCGTTTACATGCAAAATGAATTGCGCTGCCGTTCCCGCCACCCCTTCGCGATGAGGAACGTGGTAAAAAGGCCGACGCAGTTCAGGATGTTCGGCGATGTATTCCCGAATTTCGTCCAGACTCTTCCCGGTTGATTTCAGGCATTGTTCGAACTCGGTCTTGGCCTTCACTTTGGCCTCCCCGAGGGCCATTTGTACGCGGCTGTGAGCGTTCACCTCGCCTTCGCCAGAAGTTTCGACGGGCAGGAAAATCATGTCTTTAAATTTGTTAACGACTGCCGACTGCACCCCATCCGACTGCGAAGACGGCATGCAGCCAAAGGGCTTCAGCGCCAACACCATGTGACAAAGCTTGTGCACGGTGTAATAAACGTTCTTACCTACTTCCAAGTGTCCTTCGCCGCCTCGTGCAAACTGGTTGTAGAAGGGGTGGGCCATCTCGGCGAGGTCGGTCTGCGGCACCAAGTGATGCGTAATGCCGCCCATGTTCTTGATCGTGCGATGATAGAAGTACTTCCAGGCCCGCTCGCCAAAGCCAATGCCCCATAGTTTCTTGTGCAAGCCGATGTAGTTCGCGAAATTCTTCTTCACCTCATACCATTCCGGATTGCGGTGCGGACGGTTCACTGGCCACTTCGCTATGGCGTGCGCCTTGGCCTGATACATCAGGTACGCCACCCAGGTTGCAATCGGTTCCACGATCACCTGAGCTCCTTCGCGTTCGAGAAAATCGAACATGTGGAAATTGCCATCGCCCTCGGTGATCTGCGCCCAAAACTCGCCTGTGATCTTCACGACCGGTTTGACTTTGGTGCGGTCTACTTCGATGCGGTCCATTCGCTCGCGAGCGGTGTGCAGAGCATTCAGATAATCTTTGCCCCACATGTGCTCGTGCATCTTGCCAAAAACGTTCGCCGTGTTTCTCAAAATTTTGTTGCTCTTGAATTTCGGCTTGAGCCAATTCGGTGCGCGCTGCTCAATTTCAAACGAGTCACGATTCCTGAGATCTTCGCAAAGCCCGTCGACCATTTCGCGGAACACGCGATCGGTCTCGCCCTTATTCGCTTCGAAGGGCCGGATCTGATAGATCAAGTCATTAATCACGTCGCCCAGATGCATCGCGTTCAGCATCCCAAGTCCGAAATCGATTGTGAATTTCAGTCCGGGCTCGCCGGAAGCGGCTTTAATTCCGTCGCTGTCTTTGAATAGCAGAACCCGGAAGCCGTCGAAGCCAGCATTTTTCAATGCGAAACGATATTCGGCTTCGTACATCCCGAAGCGGCAAGGACCGCAGGAGCCGGCGGTAAAAAAGACAAAATTGTTGAGAATCTTGTCCCGCGACAGCCCTTCCTTCTCAAGAAATTGTAAGTACTGCACCAGATTGCCAACCGTGAAATAGGTCGGATTACATTGCCCGTTATTGCCAAATTCCTTGCCGGTTTGGAAGGCCGCCACATTGGGTACGGGTAACTTCTCGCATCGATACCCACAGCCCTGGAATACAGCACGGATCAGATCCTCGTGCTTCCAGGTAAAGCCGCCAAACAAAATCGTGACACGATCCCGCTCTTCGGCGGTAAACGCCCGCTCAACCGGACGGTGAAAATGGGTGGGCTGGTCCAGACCAGCGATCTTGCGCAGCCTGCTGCGTTCAGCCTCCAACCGCTGCTTGATTTCCTGGTCATTGTCGATTTGCACGAGATTAGTTGCCATTATCTTTCCTCCGGCATATGCGGTGTTTTGAATCTCTTGAGAAAGGTTTGCAAGTGAACTGCCACGCTGCGGCAGAAGTCGAATCAGAAGCAGAGGGTGAAAAAACGGAAGAAGGGCGCACACTTAAAGTGCTTGGGTGATTACACCGGAAGCTGCGACGCAAAACCACCACCAGAAACTCCTACAGCGTGCAATAAGGAGGTTCCATGTTTACGCCAAGAGTACTTTCGTCTACGAATCTCAAGGCGCCGGACAAATCAAAAAACTTCCCGCTCTCCCGTTTTCGCAATCGGGAGACGCCCCGGTTTTGCAAGACCCGATAAGACCGACACAGTTACCAGAAGCTGGCGCTCACTAGTTGGAACTGTGGTCGGCTTGTTTTGAGCAATCGCTCAACGACCCTTAAAGTCTTTGTAGCAGAAACCTGAGTTGAGTTCAAGTCGGGAACAAACCGTATCGAACCGTTTCTCAAGTTGAACGAATCGGGAATTCGGGGCCCGTGAAGGGCCAACCGCGAAGCGTTAAGCTAGACTCCTTCAGATACCTCGACGGTAAGGTTTCCTATGAATACTCCAGGGCTTGCGGGCGTTGAAGCCTGCGTGTTCGACGCGTACGCTACCTGGTTCGACGTTAACTGCGCAGCCCGCACCGCCCAAAATTCGCCCGGAGAAAGATGGAACCCCCGCCATGCTCGCGGCTGCAGCCGCGAATGCCGGCATCGCCGACTTGCTCGATGCAGTCTTGTCTGTCGAAGAAGTGAAAGTTTCACAAGCCGCATCCTTCCGTCTACCGGCTAGCGTGCGAGCGCCTCAAAGTTCCAACGGGAAAAGTTTGCTTTGTGTCCTCGAATGGCTGGGATGCTTACTCCGCCAAGTCCTTTGGCTTTGGCCTCCTGTGGTGCAAACGTTCAGGGTAATGTCCGGGGGAATACCTGAGACGCCGGGACGCGGAGATCGCTACGCTCGCCGCGCTGCCAGACCTCGTTTTGGGCTGAACGTTTTAGGCTGAACGGGAAAGTCGGGCGTCGCGGCGTCGCGGCTTCGCTCCGTCGCTTCGTCGCCTGCCGACCGACCGGCGCTAACTCGCCCACGGAGTCGATGTCTAGTGTGCCGGTGAGCCCGCATTTTCGTTGGGCGACTCTCCGCTTCAGGCAATCGAAATCGCGACATCGGCTGCTTTGGTTGAATTCGATGCTAGATTTCTAGGGTGAGAGCGCGCGATCCAGGACGCGACAGTCTTTTACGGCACCACCACCTCGACTCGATTTGAATAACCACTCTCTTGCCCCCTTGAGTTCACCGCTGTGGTTGCGTAGAAGTAAGTACTGCCGCCAACTATCGTGGCGTCCCGATAGGTGGTGTCTGGATCAAGGCTGGGATTGATCTTGTTGTAGCGACCCGTCGGCGAAGTACTACGGTAAACGTTGTAACCCGCCACCTCCGAAGTGCTCGGGTTCCAGGAAAGAGTCACATAGGGCGCGGTACCCGTTCCTGTCAACGGCTCCGACGCTGGGGAATTCGCGGCATTGCTCGCCAACGATAGCTTGGCGGACTTGGTCCCGTCGTTCTGCGGGGTGAACTTGACGTTGAGCGACAATTCTTCCCCCGCCGGGATGGTCAAGGGGAACGTAACGCCGGGTACCGCAAACTGTGAACTGCTGCTGGATAGTGACGAGATGGTCACGCTTCCACCGCTGGCGCGCAACCCGAGCGTGAGTGTCTCGGTGGTGCCCACACTCACGTTGCCAAAACTGAGCGTGCCCGGGATCATCGCCAGATGTGGCCTGCTCGCGCTGGTGCCTGTGCCTGTAAGTGGTATGTGCAGGGCCGGACCGGAAATCGACAAGCTTCCATCGATCGAACCGTCCACTTCGGGTTTGAATGCGGCGTCCAACCTTACTCTTTGTCCGGCGGCCAGGGTTAGAGGAAACTTCGCACCGCTCACCGAGAACGCTCTGCCTGTAATTTGCACGCTTTTTAGGGTCACGCGCCCGGGGCGGGTATTTATCAGCACGATCGGCAATACTGAACTCTCGCCTACACCGACCTTACCGAATGACAAGCTAGCCGGACTTGCGATCACCTCGCCGATCACACCGGTACCTGCCGTTCCTACCGTAAGGGTCCGGTCGGAGGCGTCGCTCGTAACGGTGATATGCCCATTCTCCCAGCCCTTCGCAGTGGGGGCGAAAGTCACAGACACCCTGAGCCTGGCTCCGGCGGCCAGGGTCTTCGGCAGCTTCAATTTCGAAATTTCGAACCGGCGGTTGCTCGAATGTATGCCAGAAATCTTTACGCTCGCATGACCGTTGTTGGTTACGGTGACGTGAATAGTTCGCCTAAGTCCTACGTCGACATTGCCGTAATGCAGCCTAGTAGGAGAGATACTCAGTTCGTGCGCGGCCGCTCGCATTCTCGTTGGCAGCAATGTCAGCAGTACCAACGCGAAAAACAGGAACATAGTCGCGGGCAGGCGGCGAGTTGTCGACCGGGGAAGTCGCACAGAGGAAAAAATGTACAGACAATTGGGCAGACCGGCTAGATGTCAGAAGTACATTCCGTCAGGGTGGCGCGAGCTTCAATGGCCGGGAGGAGGATTGGTAAATCTTTCTCGGGCAGGCAAATCCCAGAAGGAAGGGGCTTCTTTCCCGCTTCAAACGGATGAAACGGCCGCGACAGCCTGGTGAGCCACGCCCGCTGATCTTCTTCGCCGGGGGTGATCCTCGCTTCTCGAAAGCGTAGCGGGAGCTGCAACAAGACGATGTCCGAGAGCTCCAGATCTGAAGAGGCCCCGTGTCTCGGCCGGTGGCCGCAGAAAAATCATTCTTTGGGTCGCAGATGGGGAATCGAATCCGGATCAAGCCCTAGCTTCCGACCTCTTTCCGGGCCTTGCGGTAGTCCACGGCGTCGATAGGAGTTGGATAACAGGAATTCGGCCTTGCGCGCTGGACGGTATCGATCCGGGGGGGCGACCATAGCTCGCAGGATTCCATCTTGCTTGAACCCCTGTTTCGCGACGGCTGCTAAACTGATTTAGCGTGACTTCATCCCGAAAACGAGATCTGAAAATCCAGTCTGCAGTATTTCTGGCCAGCATCGGTCAGCTTCTCACGCTCCGGTCATCTTCCGCTAAACCCGGTCCGCGCCGCGGTCCCGACCTCAAGGAACTCGGCATCATCGAAGGCGGCGCTGTGCTCTGCCTGGACGGGAAGATCGTTTCCGCCGGTACGATGAAAGATGCTTTGCACCATCCCTGGCTAAAGAAGAACCGCAAGAAGGTTCTCGAAATCGACTGCTCTCATAAAGTGGTCGTCCCCGGTTTCGTGGATTCGCATACCCATCCCGTGTTTCTCAGTCCGCGTCTGGTGGATTTCGAGAAACGCATTGACGGTGCTTCTTATGAAGAGATCGCCACAGCCGGCGGTGGAATTCGATCGAGCCTGGAAGACGTCCGCAAAGCAAGGAAAGGAGTTTTAGCAGAAAGAATTCTCGCCGTACTCAACGACATGGTCGCTCACGGTACGACCACGGTTGAAGCCAAGTCGGGCTACGGACTTACAATTGAATCGGAGCTGAAGTCTCTGGAAGCGATTCGCGACGCGGCCTCGCGCTGGCCGGGGACCGTCATCTCGACTCTGTTAGGCGCGCACCTAGTCCCAAGAGAATTTCAGGGTCGCTCACCAAAGTACGTTGAGCTCGTCTGTAAAGAGATGATCCCGCAAGCCGCCAGGCGGAAGCTTGCCCAGTTCGTAGATGTTTTTTGCGACCGGGGGGCGTTTACCGCCGAAGAGACGGAACAGATTTTTGAAGCCGCGAAACAGCACGGTCTCAATGTCCGGTCCCACATGTGCCAGCTCGCGGAAACGGTTCTGTGCCCCTTCTTGCGATTCAATCCCGCGTCCTTCGATCACATGGACCACGTGAACGACGACGATATTCTTGAGTTAGCCAAGCACGACACCGTCGCCACTCTGGTGCCGGGAGCAAACTATTTTCTGGGGCTGAAGCAATATCCGCAGGCGCGCAAGCTGATCGACGCTGGCGTACCAGTGGCGCTGGCGACGGATTACAATCCCGGCACATCGCCCACGCTAAGCATACCCATGGCAATGTCGCTGGCCTGCACGCATATGGAAATGTCTCCGGCGGAAGCCGTGGCGGCAGCTACGATTAACGGGGCATGGGCATTGCGATTGGCCGACCGGAAAGGCTCAATCGAACCGGGGAAAGATGCTGACCTGGGGGTATTCGCAGTTAACGATTACCGCGAGATTCCCTACTGGTTCGGAACCAACCGCTGTGAAACGACAGTTTCGAACGGAATGGTAGCTTATCCATAGTGAACTTCTGCGGCGATGGTTCCGTATCTCGGTCAGCAACACTTGCGCCTTTTGGAGACGCGATTTTAATTCCACGACTTTTTGACGAACGGGTTCTGTTGCAAAATGTTTTCAAGCGAGTAATCTCCGAGGAATCTATGAAGCGAATTCTTGCGGTTCTTATTTTTGCGTTGGGGGCATTTTCCCTGGCGGCGGGGCAGCGCGTGCCCGAGGTGGCCATTCCAGAAAACTACAAACTCACCTTCACGCCCAACCTGGAGAGCGCCACATTCGAAGGCGACGAGACCATTTCCCTCCGGATATTGAAGCCGACCTCCGAGATTACCCTCAACGCAGTTGATATCAACTTTGGTGACGTCGCCATCACCAGCGGGGGAAGCACGCAGAAAGCCAAGGTCACGCCCGAGAAAGATAAAGAAATGGCGGTTCTTATGGTTGAGAAGCCGCTGCCTGCCGGATCTGCGACCATCCACATCACCTACACCGGCATCCTGAACGACGAGATGCGGGGCTTCTACCTGGGAAAAGATGATCAAGGACGCAAGTACGCCGCCACGCAATTCGAGTCTACAGATGCACGCCGCGCGTTTCCGTCATTCGACGAACCTGCGTACAAGGCCACGTTCGACATCACGGCTGTTGTCGACCAAAGGGAAGTCGCAATCTCGAACCAAAAGATTGTTTCCGATACGCCTGGGCCGGGCGACAAGCACACGGTGCGCTTCGCCACCACAGCCAAAATGTCGTCGTACTTGGCGGCCCTGGTCGTGGGCAACTTCGAGTACATCGAGGGCGAGGCGGACGGTATACCGATCCGGGTCTACAGCACGCCTGGGAAAAAGGAGATGGGGAAGTTCGCGTTGGAATCGGCGGAGCACATTCTCGGTTACTACGACAAATATTTCAGCGTCAAGTATCCCTACGGGAAACTCGATCTGATCGGCCTGCCGGATTTTTCCGCGGGCGCGATGGAAAATACCGGCTGTATCACGTTTCGCGAAGTCCTTCTCCTGATCGACGACAAGCAGGGCTCCGTCGAACTGAAAAAGGAGATCGCATCGGTGATCGCTCATGAGATGGCTCACCAGTGGTTCGGCGACCTGGTTACCATGAAATGGTGGGACGATATTTGGCTCAATGAGGGTTTCGCCACGTGGATGTCGAGCAAGCCGGTTCAGGCGTGGAAGCCGGAATGGAATTTCAAACTCGATGACGTGAGCGGGACCGGCGGCACTCTCAACACGGATTCGCTGGCGAACACCCGTCCTATCCATCAAGCTGCCGATACTCCAGCGCAGATCATGGAGTTGTTCGACGGAATCGCCTATGGCAAGGCTGCGGCGGTTCTAAGAATGCTGGAAGCCTACCTGGGGGAAGAGACTTTCCGGGCTGGCGTAAACGCCTACATCCAACAGCATCAATATGCAAACGCCACCGCCGATGATTTCTGGGAAGCGCAGGCTAAAACCTCGAAGAAGCCTGTCGACCGGATCATGCCTACTTTTGTGAAGCAGGCCGGCGTTCCGATCATCAACGTGAAGTCGCAGTGCTCCGGCGATTCAACGACAGTGACGCTGGACCAGCGCCGCTACTATTACGATCGCGAAAAGTTCCGGGCACCGAACGACCAGATCTGGGAAGTTCCACTTTGCATGGAGGGAGCAGCAGCAGGGAAGGGCGCTCCGCAGTGCAAACTTTTCACCAAACGGCAAGAAACCTTCACGCTACCGGGATGTTCAAATTGGGTTTTGGCGAACGCGGGGGCGACCGGTTATTACCGAGTCGGCTATCAACCCGACGCGGTGCGCGCCCTCGCGATTGATGGTGAAACCAAGCTTTCTCCCGCGGAACGCATCGCGTTGCAGTCCGACATCTGGGCCTCGGTCCGAGTGGGACGCGAACCGGTAGGCGATTACCTCGCCTTAGCTCAAGGTCTGGCGGGCGATCGTAATCGCGCCGTGCTGGAAGATGTTCTGGTTCGGCTCAGCTACATTAGCCAATACTTGGTGACGGACAGCGACCGGGAATCCTTTCGCATTTGGCTGCGGCAGTATCTGTCGCCCATCATGCAGGATGTTGGCTGGGAACCAAAAGCGGGCGAAAGCGACGAGCAGAGAACACTGCGGGCTCGTGTGTTCAACGCTTTGGGTTACGATGCCCGTGATTCCGAAGTGCTGGCCAAGGCCCGCACACTCGCGGACAAAGCTTTGGATAGTCCCGAATCCGTGGATCGGGAACTGGCGGACAGTGCGTTTAGGTTGGCTGCTTTGACGGGCGATCAGGCATTTTATGACAAACTGCTGGCTACATTGAAGAATGCGAAATCGCCCGAGGAATACTACATGGTTTTGTTCGCTCTGCCCCAATTCGGCGATCCAAAACTGCTGGAGCGGACCTTGGACTACGCCATTTCTCCAGATGTTCGTTCGCAGGATGCGCTTCGATTGGTCAGCAACGTCATGCAAAATCCGGCGGGAGAAAAATTAGCTTGGGATTTTGTTCTGACGCACTGGAATGCGGTGCAAAAAGTCGGTGGACCTTTTGCCAGCGCAGAAATTGTTGGCGCCACCAGTTCGTTCTGCGATGCCCGCATGCGCGATCAGGTCGCCGACTTCTTCGCCGCTCACAAGATCGAAGCGGCGGAACGGACCTACCGGCAGTCCATCGAACGCATCAACAACTGTGTCGATTTGAAGTCGCAACAGGAAACCCAACTCGCGTCATGGCTGGGACAGCATGGCTCTTCCGCGGGAGGGCAATAAACGAAGGCGGCATTCATCACCGGTAATTCATGACAACGCAGCAGCTCAGCTGGAGTTGGCACGCTCAGCAGCGTGGTTCAATTCTGCCCACGCGATATCGTCAGCTGCTTCGTTGACCTTGAGCCAACGCCTACCTTTGCTATAATCAACAACGTTTCGTGCATTCGGCGTTGAATTGTTCTCCGGTTGGCGATCCCACGACAATCGGCGTAAGGCGAACAATCCTCGTGCTCCGCAGAGGATAATTACTGGATCTCGAAACGTGGCCAGGTAGCTCAGGTGGTAGAGCGCAGCCCTGAAAAGGCTGGCGTCGGCGGTTCAACTCCGTCCCTGGCCACCATGTTTTCAATGAGTTAGGTGAGATTCTTAAACCTTCATCCACGGCCAAAAAGGCCTTTATCGTGGGTGGAAACACCACACTCGGCGATGGAGGCCTGGGCTTCATCTTATTGAGTGTCATCGATTTGCTGCTATGCGGGACGTCGAAGAGTGCAGCCTTTCATCGATTTTGCGCTCTGAGCTTCTAACCACCTTAATAGATAATGATGTATGGAGAAAAGTTAATGCTGGCGGCGCGCGCGAGAGCGCTGGATAAATTTCACGCGATCGCAAATGTCTTTCGCGTCTGGCTGGCGGAGAGCAAGCTCTCTGGCGACATTTCAGAATATTGGGAACATCTTTTCGACCTGGAAATGATAAATCGCCGGTCCTCCGGCCTTTCCCAGGCCCAGAGCACGAACTGAGGCAGACCTCTCATCTGCTCACTGTGCCTGGGTTGAGATTGTTCCGATCGAATGGGCGCGACCATCAACATGTGGTGGCTCAGCGTGAAATGGAGAAGCGACGTTCTCCGCTAGTGTATAGATTCCGCCCTGACGGGCGGGGATTTGCAAGGCATCTTGGGGTCTATCGTCCGATGACTCGTTCCGGTCAGTGCACAGCGCGAGGGGGTAAGCTCTCGCGCTGCTGAGCATCGGCT
>Ga0209330_1000084_pt1 | contig 46988 bp, 46 predicted proteins | sample JacPinW_OM2H0_O3_FD_187969 | JGI IMG/M metagenome (GOLD analysis project Ga0209330, IMG submission 187969) | Forest soil microbial communities from Algoma, Ontario, Canada - Jack Pine, Ontario site 1_JW_OM2H0_O3 (SPAdes) (version 2) | ecosystem: Environmental > Terrestrial > Soil > Boreal... | reverse complement strand
AGGACTACGGCGTCGGATTCGAGGTGACTGCGGACCATCAGGATGGATTTTCCGTCAGGTGAGTAGACAAAACTGTCGATTTCTTCGTTCGGGAAATTAGTGATTTGCCGTCCCGCCGAACTGTCCAGGGATTGGATCCAAAGATTTTCCACACCGTCAACGGCGATGGGATAGGCAACTGCTTTACCGTCGGGTGTAAGTACCGGATAGCCCGAGAATCGAGGATCAGGATCGATCAAGCGTACCTGGGGATTGGAACCCGCATCGAGCGGCACGAGCGCAACCTTTCTTGTACCGGTGCCGCTCCGCGATGATGTCTCGTATAATTTTATAGAAAGCGCGAGCGTCTTCCCATCCGGCGAAACCGAAAACCGAGGATAGACATAGCTATTGGGAATGTCGCTGCCTGGAACGATTTCTGAAGTTCCCCCTTCGATCGGAACGTATTTCATTTCGCCTCGGTCTCCGGAAGAACTATCCCAAAAGTAAACGCCCTTTCCGTCTGGCGAGCAGGAGCAAATGAATTGAAACATACCGTCAGTGAGGCGCACGGGATCCGTTCCGTCGCTATTGGCGCGCCAGATGTTCCCTTGGTTACTTCTATCACCACGGCCAAACCAACTGAAAACGACGAAACGCGGCTTGTGCGCTTGAGGGGCGGGTCCGGAGGATGGTTCCCAACAAGGCGAGGGAGACTGTATGTAAGCGCGCGGATCATTGAGCATCGATACCGGATGGCTGCCGTCCAAGGGCATTCGTAGAAGACTCGTTCGCCCGGGAACATACAACTCGTCGTCGCCGGCGAAGCTGGAATAGGTCAACCAATAATTCTGCTGGAGAATTGGGGACGGCAGCGCGGCTTTGGTTCCCGTGGCAGCCATAAGATAAAGGCTTTGCGAATTTTTCCCTTGCGTGGTGGCGAGTGTCTTGCCGTCAGCGGACAGAGAAAGTCCGTGATAGCTATTTGTATCCTTGGTGATTTCCTGAAATTTCGCTGCCGGAACAGAAACAAAAGCGATTTGACGGCGACCCAGTTCTAATTTTCTCTCGGTGAAGGTTACAAACAGTCCGCTCTCGTCCGGAGCCCACTGAAGGTCAAAAATAATTCGATCCGGATACTCCACCAGCATCTTTTCCAGTCCGGAGGCGACGTCAACCAATTGAATGGTACCCAGAACACCGCGATGGGGCTGATACGAGAGAGCAATCTTCTCGCCGTCCGGCGCCCAAGCTACGTACCAAGCCGGCTCGCTCATCGGCCCGCTAATCAAGGGCTTTTGAGCTTCGCCGTTCGCGTCTGCAACAAACAATGTCCATTTCTGCGTTGCTTGGTTGTCATAGCGGAGATAGGCGATACGCTTACCATCAGGAGAAAAACTGACGTTGCTGTCCACACCGTTCACCAGCGTTTCCGGAGCTCCCCCCAGAACCGGCGCACGCGCCAGAACACCGAAGCCAGCGTCGTATTTGCGAAAATAAAGGTAATTCCCGTCGGGTGAAAACATGGGAGTAAGGAGTGCGCTTGCTGAAGGAGATACCACTTGCGTATTGCTGTTTGTCGGAAGATGACGGAGCCAGAGGCCGGCCTTGCCGCCGTCCTGCACAACGTTGAGGACGTATTTGCTGTCGGGCGAAATTGCTGTTGCGGTTATTTTGCCCGTTTCCGAGATCTGCGAAATCGAGAACTTATCGAATGTCGAGGGCGCTGGCTTGCGATGCAGAAGAAAATTGACGCCGAACGCTGCTCCTAAGAGCAGCAGCACAATTACAACTGCGGCGGCGCGCGCTCCTTTGCGTTCCTTTGCTGCCTGTACTACGGAACTGCCCGACCGTTCAGGAGTCACCACCGGCACCGCCGACCGCCCGCTCCCTGATGGCACTTGCGAATCTTCTGCGCGGGCACTCGATCCCGGCTCCGTGGCCGGTGCCGCGACCGACCGCCCCGAATCGGAATCGCGTTTGAGTCTCTGCAGCTCCGCGCGAAGGTCCGACGCATGTTGGTAGCGCAGGTTGCGGTCTTTTTCCAACGCGCGGGTGATGATTTCCTCCAGCTTTGCCGGCAGGTCAGGATTCAGGCGCACGGGCGCGGGTGGTTCGCGATTTAGGATCGCGTCGAAGATGACGCCGCTGGTGTCGCCGCGGAAGGGCAGAGAGCCCGTCGCCATTTCGTACAAAACCACTCCGAATGAAAACAGATCGCTGCGCGCGTCCAGCGTTTTACCGCGCACCTGCTCCGGCGACATATACGCAACCGTGCCCACCGCCGTTCCCGGACTGGTAAGAAGTTGGTCTGCCGTCGCTGTGGGTCGGCCGGTAACTCCGCCGTCCTCGGCCACGATGGAAAGCTTGGCCAAACCAAAATCCAAAACTTTGGCGTGACCGCGCTCAGCGACGAAAATATTGGCAGGCTTGATGTCGCGATGGATGATGCCTTCGGTGTGCGCTGCTTCGAGCGCGTCGGCCACATCGATGCTGATTTCGAGCAGCGCGTCGAGCGGCATTGGCTGGCCGCTGATGCGATGCTTCAGCGTGGTGCCTTTCAGCAATTCCATGGCGATGAAAGGCACGCCCGCGTCTTCGTCGATGTCGTAAATCGTGCAGATGCTGGGATGATTCAGCGAGGAGGCGGCTTGCGCTTCGCGCTGGAAACGTTCCAGCGAGGATTTGTCCGACAGGGAATCGTGCGGCAGGAATTTCAGCGCCACCTGGCGCTTCAGCTTGGTGTCTTCTGCGCGATAGACCACTCCCATTCCACCACCGCCGAGCTTTTCGATGATGCGGTAGTGCGAGACAGTTTGCCCAACAAGAGAGGGGGAATCCGGCATTTCACTCCGAGACTCGACGGAGTCGAGAAAATTTGTCGAGATAGATTCGCGCACATTGTAGGTGGCCGCTAGAGCTGAAGTCAACGAACCGAACTATCGGTCGTGAGTTAGTTTCCGGCTGGCTAAACCGGTAACGATTGCGAGCTGAGGCCTATTCGTATCGCAGGGCGATCATAGGATCGACGCGGGTGGCGCGGCGGGCCGGGATGTAAGAGGCTACGATCGCAACAAGCGTCAGGAGAACCGAAACCCCAATAAATGTGAGCGGATCGTACGCGCTGATGCCGAATAGGAAGCTGTGCAGCAGGCGTGTGAGAGCTAAAGCTGCTATCAGCCCAACGGCCACGCCAAAAAACGCGAGCCGCAGCCCTTCTCCAACGACAAGTCGGAACACATCTTGCGGCTGCGCGCCAAGTGTTACACGAATGCCAATTTCACTCGTGCGCTGCGTCACAGTGTAAGACATCACGCCGTAGACACCGACCGCGGCGAGCACCAAAGCGAGCATGGCAAGGATTCCGATCAGCCAGGCGCGAAAACGGGGCTGAGCGACCGTGGTGGCCATGTTTTCCTCCATGGTGCGAACTTTTACGAGCGGCTGATTCGGGTCGATCTCCGCGAGTGCGCTGCGCAGTGCCGTTGTCTGGAGCGTCGGATCGCCTGCCGTGCGCATCACTACGGAGAGCTGGAACACCGGCAAAAGCAAGTCCGCCTGCCTATAGGGCAAGTACATTTCCGCTTGCGGGTCAGTGTCCAGGCCAGAGCGAACGTCGCCGACTACGCCGACGATTTCCATGGTCGGCACTTCCTGGTCGGGAAGCGCGCCGAGTTGGAGCCGTTTTCCGAGCGGATTTTCGTTGGGGAAAAAAGTGCGAGCCATCGTTGCGTTGATTATCACGACCGCGGGTGACTTGTCGTTGTCGCCGCGATCAAAAAATCTTCCTTGCAGGAGCGGTACACCTAATGTCTCGAGATAATTGGGCGTTATGGTGCGGTACCCCGCTGCGACAAACTCGTGCGGCGATTTCGGAGGATGCCCGGTGATATTGAAGTGGATGATGGAACCGCCTCCGCTGACGGGAAGAAAAGAAGCCGCGGCGGCGGATCGAACACCGGGCAGCGCCTTGGCGCGCTCGACGAGACGGTCGAAAAACTGGTAACGATCCTGCGGCTTGGCATAGGCCGTCGGCGATAGAGGAATGTCTGCGACGAGAAGATGATCGGGCTGAAAACCCGGCGGAACTTCCTGCAATCGGGAAAAGCTTCGCAACAGCAGCCCAGACCCAACGAGCAGCAGCATCGCAAGAGCAATTTCCATAGCGACTAACACACCGCGAAGTAGATGCTGGCCCGGACCAGCCGTCGAGCCACGCGAACCTTCATTGAGCGCCTCGCGCAAATCCAGCTTTGCCGTGCGCAGCGCGGGAACAATGCCGAAAAGCAATCCCGTGATCAGAGAGACTATCGCCGTGAAAGCGAGGACCCATGGATCCAACCCAATAGGCGCACCTTGCGGGACGCTACCGGCCGCAATCTTGAGCAAGAGTCCGAGCGCGACCCAAGCTATGAGCACGCCAAGCAGGCCGCCCATTAGGGAAAGAAGAACGCTCTCGGTGAGAAGTTGCCGGATAACGCGGCCACGGCCCGCGCCCATCGCGGTGCGGATGGCAACCTCTCTGCCGCGAGAGGCCGCACGGGCCAGCAAGAGGTTGGCGACGTTGGCGCAAGCGATCAAAAGAACAAAACTCACGGCACCGAGTAAAAGAAGGAGCGCGGGACGCGAGTTCTGCACAATCTGGTCCTGCAGCCCGACGACGTCCGCACTGGTCCCCGTGTTGTAATCCGGATACTGCTGCTCGAGGCGCTTCGTAATTCCTATCATTTCGCCGCGGGCTTGTTCCTTGGATATACCCTGCTTGAGCCGCGCGAGCGGAATTATCCCGGGGTGCCAATTGCGATCATCGGGGAGCGTTTTCGCCCAAGGCATAAAAGGCAAGAACACGTCCGCGGGCTGGAGAATCTGGAAGCCGCTCGGCAAAATGCCGACGACGGTGTAGGGCTGCAAATCGAGATTGACGGTTTTTCCAATGATGTCCTGAGAGCCGCCGAAGCGCCGCTGCCACAAGCCGTAGCTCAGCAACGCCACCGGCGCACCGCCCGCGCGATCTTCCTCCGGGAGAAAAGTCCGGCCGAGCTGCGCGTTAATACCGAGCATTGGAAAAAGGCCCGCCGTGGCCATACGAACATTCAGGCGCTCGGGTTCTCCAGCGCCAGTCAACGTGATGGAGCTAGCGCGCGTCGCTTCCATCGATTCGAAGCTGTGGCTCTGGTCGCGCCAATCCTGATAGTTTTGGTAAGAGGTGGAAATCACGGGAAAAGGACTCTTCTCGGCTATCAGAACGAGCCGGGATGGGTCGCGAAAGGGAAGCGGGCGAAGGAGCACGCCGTTCACGACGCTGAAGATGGCGGTGTTCGCGCCGATACCCAGCGCCAGCGTAAGTACGGCGACGATTGTAAATCCCGGACTCTTCCGCAACATGCGAGCGCCGTAGCGCAGGTCTTGAAGCAAAGTACCCATGCTGCCTCCCGTTGCTCAGGTGAGATGCGACGTGGACCAATCTTACTGCAAGAAGCTCACGTCGTTCCAACTCATCGTTCCGGCTCATCCGCACTGCCGACGAGCGGCCACCTTCTCGGGATCGATCGTCGGGCTGGGCGTCGATCGGAAAGTCAAAAGAGCGGAGTTACTTCAAATGTTATATAGTGGCGGTAATTTTCGACCCACCGGAGGCTCTATGAGTGTCCCCAAGCCCATAACGGATTTTCCCGCATTGCCGATGTATTTTGTGAACTTCGATAGTGTCGGTCTGTTCCCTCAGATTAATTCGCAAAACTTAGGTTTGATGGCTGCGGGAATTTCTCGACACCCTGACGATCTGTTTCCAGCGGTCCTTCTTACTCCGCTGGACTACAAGAAACCTTCGCCCAGCGATCCGGGCGGCGTAAGCATTCGCGTGCAACGCCAACACGGCAATACAGACATTGCTTCCAGGACGTTCTACCTCCATTTGCCGCCGCGGATAAGCCGAGCTGAAACTCTGGTAGCTCAGGTAAAGTTTGACTTGCCGGACGCTTTCACTCAAACCGATCCCAGCGCTCCCGAGGTTCCTTCCAATAGCAAATGGGCCGTCGGTCTAAACTTTAAGGACGGCACCCAAGATGACCTTACCAGCGACCTGATAATTGTCGGACCAACGTGCCATTTTGTGGCTAATGGGCAGCCCCGACTCAATAACACAAATACGACCGATCCTCCTGCGCCGACTTCCAGTTATGCGAACTATCGAGCCCAGCGTACGTCATTCCGATTAACTGTACGCGTAATACGCACGCTTAAAGCCGGGTCCGGAGACGCCTCGCTAGAGGTCGGTACAGCATCCGGCACAGCGGTGCAGTACGGGGCGCTGGACCCACCGATCCCTTCTGACGATTTCACGGGGAAGGATTTTACACAGGTTGGAATTGCGATCGTAAATATAGGGCCCCCTACAACCATACTCAGGGCCCGACTTCAAAGCTTTAAACTTTGGATGAATCCGTAATTCGCGATTAGGATTATGCGTCGGAAAGAATTCCCGATGCGCTGCCGGAATGCGCTTACGAAACGTAAACCATCTCGCTGGACGGGTCCGAGTGAGTGGTGCGTCGGCGAGTCGAGAAGATTCGCGCACATTAATTGCGGGTTACTACTTTCGCAGAAATGCTCGGACGGAGGTACGAAACCCTGTCATGTCCGCGATACAGGTTCTCCTGTATTGCCGTTCCACATGAGCCCTGATTACAGTTTGCAGCGAGGAGACCTTATGAGACATCTGACGTTTTTCGTGGTCGCTTTTGCAGCAATAGCCGGACTTGCCGTCTTCGTTGCCCCTGCGCCAATGCACGGAGATGGGGGAGCTGCGCCCTTCGTTACCGAAATGCCGCACGGATACCGCGACTGGCAGTGGATTTCCTCGGCCCATGAAGCAGGCAAGCTCAACAGTTTGGGCGCGCTCTTGGGCAACGCCGTAGCGGTCAAAGCGTATCGCGAAGGGAAGCTCCCGTTTCCGGACGGCTCAATCCTCGCTGCCCTGCATTACCGTAATGTCCCGTCGGATGAAAACAACAAAGTCTTTGGCGATGTCCAATCTTTCGTTCCGGGCCCTCCTACAAACACTCAATTTATGGTCAAGGACTCGAAAAAGTACGCCGCAACAGGAGGCTGGGGCTTCGGTCACTTCCAAGACGGGAAGCCTGAAGACGCGGCTTTCATGAAACCCTGCTTCCCCTGTCATGAGGAGGCCAAGGCGACCGACTATGTCTTCACTCGTTATACTCCTTGAGGTTGAAAGCTAGAGCAGAAAGGAACGAGACGATGGCCGCGCGCAAATCGAATCGAGTCGTACGGCTTTCAAATGGAATTTACTGCAGGCTGGGCAGATCGAATTCCACGGTGTAGTCCTTCCCATCTGGCGTCTTCACTTCGACCTTCAATGGGGCGGATTCGATGCTCGCCGCGTCACACGCGAGTTCTATATGTTCTCCCGGACTCTCCGCTAGAGTCTGGGCATCGCGGAACAGATACAGCTCCCAACTGTCGACCACGTCCATCGCGATGACCTTGTGGCTTTGCGTCAGCGTGATTGTCAGCCCTTGAAGTGGTCTGCCGGTTTCAGGAGCTTCCTGCTTGCCGGCACTCCGCTGGAAATAAACATCCAGGAACACCTGAAACTTCATAGATTTTCCGGAGAATTCCTTCGCGGCATCCTGTGCATGATAATTCGGGGTCTCCCGCGCGTGTTCGGCCACCTGTAGAAAAGGAGTATGAATCGTTATCTGGGACGTGGGCGGTTGATTTGGAAGAATCGAGTAGCTTCGAGTGTATGGCTCATAAAAGCTCGCTTCCTTGCCCTTGGGTCCCGTTCCAAGGAAATACGCATCTCGAATCGCACTCTCCGAAAGTGGATATTCATACGCTACAGTCGACTGAACAGCAATTAAGACCAGAAGTAGCAAGGCAACCAAGCATCCCGCATTCCGCTTCATCATTTCCCTCACTAGAGATAATAGGCTTGGGAATCTCCAGCGTCGAGGTTTATGAGCCAAATGGGCGACTGTTGGTAAATCGCTTTAGCATCATCAAAATGGCCCCAAGCCAAGTTGATCCTTGCAGCAAGACTTTCGAGGCGTTTCTCCTCATGCCGAGATGTTAACACTGCGCTGGGTTGACGCGCAGGCCCCGGTAAGTCGGACTATCAAAAACTGAGCCACTATTAATGTGTCTGATTGAGAGCGTGTGCGTTGGAAGATAGCGTCGGGTGTCGGCCGGCGATCGGAAAGTCAAAAGAGCCAGCTGGAAGCCGGCGCTACGAAAATCGGGCTTCGTCGTTGCCGGGAATATTTCGGCGCGATTTTTAGTCTGTTGGAGAGGCGATGTAATAGCCGGGGCGGGCGCGAATTACGACATTGGGGCGGGCGACACTGACGGTGATGGCGTGGAAGCCGGGGGAGCGCTCGGAATTTGGGCGGTAGCCGATGATGTATTGCGCGTGGAGTTCGCCGCCGATTCTGTCGACCGCGCTTTGTAGCGTGGAAGTGCGAATCGCGCCGTAGTGGACGCCGCCGGTTGCAGCGGCAGCGACTTCGAGATCGCGATTCTTGACTCTATTTTTACCTTCTTGAAGGAGGAAGATTGCCGGAGCGGCCCAGAGCGCGGGCGCAGCGTCGAGAAAATCTTGTCCCATGCTGCGCGGTCCTACTGCGTAGATGGTGATATTTTCATGCGCTGCGTCGCGGACAACCGGACCAAGTTTTGCGGTGCTGCCCACGTCTTCCGATTCGCCGACGATGAGCATGATGCGTCGCCACTTCAGCGGCTCAGCTTTCAACATCTGCACGGCGGAATCCATTGCGTCGTAAAGCATTCTTTCGGGAGCTTCGAATTTCACGGCGGCGATTGCGTTTTCGATGTCTTGGTGATCTCGCGTGAATGGCTGGCGCACCTCGACGCTTGAATCGTAGGTGATGACCGCCGCTTCGCCGCTGAGAGCCATCCCCGTTTCGGCGAGGATGCTTCCTAGTCCGCGAATCACGGGGATCATTTTGTGAAGGCGCGTGCTGGTCTCGAGAACGAGAACCACAGCCAGGTGGTCGCCGCCCATGTCCCACTGCTCGATGGTTTGTTCCACGCCATCGTCGAAGATGTGAAAATCTTTTTGCGAGAGGTCCAGAACAAACTCGCCGGTCGCGTCCGTCACGGTGACCGGCGCGATCACTTCGGTGGTGGCGACGCGGATCTGGCCGTTTGCTGAAGGCTGGGCGGATTGCGTCTGGCTGCGCGAAGAATTGACAAGCGCCGCGCAGAGCGCCAACGCAAACACAAGCCTAATCGCGATTTTTTCGGGACGCTTCATTTATAGATGATTATGCGATTCGGCCGCAGCGTGAAAGGTTGTCGAAAGTTCGCCAGTGTGGCGATGCGTCGACGATAAGTTTTTTCCTGAGAGCGACATGTAAACAAATTGTAACTAAATATCCCCGCTAATATTTTCCTAAAATTTCTGCAACCGGAAAAGGGGGAGTCGCGTCGAAGTAAGTGAGCGAAGAAATTTAAGCGCACAGCAAATTGTGCAACGCTCACCCAATGGAAGTCGGCGGGCCCGCCGGGTTTTCCGCGGGGAATTTACGTTTCTCACAGGAGGCAGGTGCAGTCATGCGTTCAAAAACGAAACAATTACTAGCTACGTTCGCGTTATTTACTTTCGTAGCAGCAGCGCCCGTTTGGGGGCGCCCACACCCGGCTCACACAGCCACCGCTTACGTTACTACTACGACGACGATCGGCACAACGCAGCTTCAGCCGGGTGAATACGAGTTGAGAGTGGAAAACGACGCGACTCAACTTCAAGTAGTGAAGGAAGGGAAAGTTATAGCCACGGTTCCCGTGCAGTGGGTTCAACTAACCAACAAACCCGCGGAGACCACCGTGTTGATGGACAGCAACAAAATTACTGAGGTGGACTTCGGCGGAAATATCCAAGCGGTCCAAATCAGCTCAAGTCAGTAGTAACAAACGCAGCCGAGGAGGGCGGGCCGTCGCTCGCCCTCTTTAGCTAAACGCGCTCATTCCGCGGCCACTTCAAATTTCCCAAGCCGGTTTTTAGTTCACCGCCCGACTCGTTCACAAACTTCGATCGCCACCGAGAAATGAACCATGGAATCCTCCATGAAGGAGCTGAAAATATAGGGAGCTAAAGATGACACTGTGCGGAAGTGAAGTCTTGTTAGTGGGGGACAGTTTTCAAACGGCCGGCACCTTGACCGATCAGTTGCGACGATGGGGATTTCGATGCCGTTTTGCACACACGATAAGGGCAGCCCGGCAATTGTTGCGATCAGTGCGAGTGGATGTAGTGCTCAGCGATACGCATTTGTCCGATGGAAGCGGGTTTAATCTACTGACATTGCTGACTGGCTTCCCGGTGACCGCGTTCCTCTGCCTGCCGGTCGAAACTAGCTGCTTCTGGCTGCCGGCGATTGACGCTGGGAAAGAATGCCTGGGGATGCCGGCGCTGCGGCCTTCGGAGTTTTCGAGCGCGCTCGAAGAAATGGCGCGAGGTTTGAGCGCGGCGACACCGGTAGTTCGTCCAATGCCGATGAAGGGGTCTGCGTAAAGAGCTGGAACGGTGGCGTTACGAAACGCGACGAAGCTTCGGATCAGCGGGCGCGATGGCTGTGTCGCACCTACGGCGCTGAAGAAATGAGCTCGGTCAGGCACGGCGTGCTGCGCTCCTACGGTGTTGAAAGATGACCGCGAGAGCAGCATGCTGCACCCCAGGGAATCCCCGGTACGGCAACGCGCGTCCGGGAGTAGAAGGCGGGAGCAAGCTCCCGCACTCCATAGAGCATTTGCGAATCTCGGTTTGGGGTGCGGTGGCTTGCTCTCGCTTTCGCGAACGTTCTGGGGCAATGGCGCGGTGCGGTTTGCGCCAATCGGGTCGAGAAAGTCAAAAGAGCCGGCGAGGAAGCCCTTCGACTACGCTCGGGACAAGACGGCGCTACGAACTGCAATTGCAAAACCAAGATGCCGGGCTGAAGCCCGGCGCTACGAAAGCCGACGGCGAAAATGAGTCAACGGCGAAAGCGAAGCTAACGGCGGAACCAAGTCAACTGCGAAAGCGAGTCAACCGCGAAACCGAATCGAAGGAGCGGGCGGGAGGGCGCTGCGAAAACTGTTTTGCTGTAGAATCGCGGCGTGGACAACAAGCCGGAAACCGAAATTGAGAAGCTCACTTTTATCGCGTCGCGTCTGCAGGAGTTGAACAACACCGCTTCGCAGATTTTGATTTTCCTCAGCTTTGCGATCGTCGCCGGCGTGACGTATCTTAATCCGAGCATGGAATTGTCCCGCAAAACTGCGGTGCACTTTGCGCTCCGCTGGTGGATCGGAGCGATTTTCCCCACCGTAATCGGAATCATCCCCTTAAAAGAAGTCAGGGACAGAGACCTGTGGTGGTATCGCTTTCTGCTTCGAATGAGATTATTGCTAATGTGGTCCGCAATTATTTGCATCTTCGTCGGCGCCATCGAGTTCTTCAGAGCTGTTTAGGATCGAAAGCCGCAGCAAACTCTCCGGCACAATTTATACAACTTCAGTGATGCGTCCGGTCGTCGCGCTCGGGGTCTTTGCGGCTGATTTGAGGGACGTCTTATCCGCTCCGGGTAGAGGGCGCGAGGGGCGCACATCCGAAGGTGCGCTTCGCATTCAACCTAAGGCAAGAGCGGTGGCGTGAAAAAAATATTGTAACGCTGGCGTTGGCTCCGTAATCAAAAGCGAAGGAGAAAACGATGGGCGAGAGGAATGTGGCTTCGGCGGTGTCCTACTACACGGCAATGGCCAAAAAAGATATTGCGGGGATGGGCCGACATCTGCACCCGAAAGTTCATCTGATTTCACCGATGGAGAAGCTGTCCAGTAAAAAGGCGGTACTGGAAGCGGCGGGGAAACTGTCAAAGATTCTCGAAGGCATCGAGGTGCATACAAAGTTCGGGTCCGGCAACCAGGCGGTGTTGACTTATGACATGCTCTTTCCGAAGCCCATCGGCGTTTGCCGCGCCGCAGCGGTGATGACGTTTAAAGACGGGCTGATCGTCCGCAACGAGCTATTCTTCGACACTCAACCATTCCATACGAAGAAGAAATAGAGAAGGTAACCGATTGCTCATTTCTGCGAAGAGCAGAGTCACGGACTGTTGATGTGAAGAGCCGCCGGCTGTGCTCTAATGGAGGAGGAGGCGCAATCATGGCCCAGCCAAACGAAGAACGCTGCGGAAAATGCGGTGCGGACATCGACCCCACCCGCCGAGTTGATTTCACGCTGAAGGACGGCACGCGGGTTTGCGATTCCTGCTTTGTAAAGGGAACAGCCAGGCCGTCTCATTCCGCCGAAAGATCTTTCTAAATTTCCCGCCCTGAGGCTTACGGTTACTACGCTACTTTTCCAGTTGACTTGCGTCAACCTCCGCCCGATCTTAGGGATCTTTCATCGGCGATGGGAATGCAGCGTCAAGCGTGCCGGGCCAAGTGCCGGGCTGAAGGCCCCGGCGCTACATTTGAACCTAAGGAAAGCCTCGTAGTCTGAGGGTAGCTCGGGTGGTTCCTATCGGCCATGTACGTTACCATACCGACAGCGCTTGCGGCTGGAGCTAAGCTGCACGTGTAGCGGAGGTTACGTGCCTCAAAGTCCCTGGCGAAAACATTACGAAGCCGCCTTGGTACAGGTTGATCTGGAGAAGCTTGGACACTTCGTGAAGGTAGCTGAAGATGCAATTCACGCGCATGCTGCTTCGTTGAACGGCGGGGGCGTGATGGAAGAACGCAATGAAATGGAAGACGCGCTCAGGAATTTGCGCTTGCTAAAACAGGGGCCGAACGATTAGCTTGCGCCGCTTGCGCGAATCCACGATGCGACGAGAAAGGTCCGCGCGTAACGGTGGTCTGTGCAAAACCATCTCGGAGGCGGCGTGCGTTGCCAAGTACGTTTGCCGGGCACAGCATGCTGTGCCCCTACGGATTCGAGTCGCGATTGGAATGATTTAGTAGCCACATCCACAGAGCTGCACCGGCCCTACGAAAAGCGAATCCGACGCTGTGCCACCAATGACGACCTGAGTCTAGTCATCGCAAATGACGTCAAAATTTGACACTTTCGAAGTACATCCTGTTGCTTTTTTCAATTTTGCTACAGTAATGTTGTGGAAATGGATCCCAGGCGTTCTGCTAAGGGGCAGCTTGAACGTGTCGGAGGCTAGTTCTATCAGCGCGGAAAGCAGCGTACGAGGTGCCACTAAGCGATATGGTCTGGCGGTTCTTGCCGCTGTGGCTGCTCTGGTCCTGAGGAGTTTACTCGCGCCCATCGTTGGGAACCAACTTGTTTACATGGTTCTTTGGCCGGCTGTGGTTTTCTCTTCGTGGTATTGCGGTGTTGGACCAGCGATCGTCACGGTGATAGTCGGAGTTGTGGGCGTCTGGTTTTGGTTCCTCCCGCACTTGCCTCCAGTAACTTTTCAACCTTCTTCAAACGAGATCACCAACCTGACGGGCTTCCTGATTGTTTCCGCTCTGATAATCGTAATGGGAGACGCGAGCCGGCGAGCCAGGGAACGGGAGCGGAGATCCGCGGAGGAAACTTCCGACGCAACCGCCAAGTATCAGGCTCTGTTCCAGCAAACCACGGTTTTTGCCGCGGTCATGACGGCTGACGGGATAATCATCGAAGCGAACCGGCTTTGCCTGGACGTCTGCGGTTATCGCGAGGATGAAGTAATCGGCAAGCTTTTCTGGGATTGCGGATGGTGGCGCGGTCATCCGGACGCTCAAGCGAAAATTCGAGCCGCCACTCCATTGGCCGCGCAGGGGACGGTTTATCGTGACGTGCTGCCATACCTTTGGGCGGACGGCAGTGAACATGTCGTCGATTTCTCGCTGCATCCAATTCGCGATGCGCACGGAAAAATTCTTTTCCTCAACCCCACGGGAGTGGACATCACCGAGCTGACGGTTGCCGAAGCGAATAACCGTAAATTGGCGGAGGCGTTGGAGCACGAGGTTCGGCTTCGGACCGCGGAGGTAGAACAACGGACCCGGCAACTTCGAGACTTATCCCGGCGTTTGCTGCAGGCCCAGGATGATGAGCGGCGCAAAATAGCGCGCGAACTCCACGACAGCGCGGGCCAGGACATTGCGGCGATTCGAATGAATCTTGACGCACTACTTCGCGAGAGCACTGCGCTGCCTCCTTCGCAAAGGGAGCGGCTTTCCGATTCGATTGCGGTTCTCGAACATTGCAACGTTGAAATCCGAACCATGTCGTACCTGCTGCATCCACCTCTTCTCGATGAACTCGGACTGCGCTCGGCGTTAGCTTGGTATCTAGAAGGCTTTTCCGAGCGCAGCGGCATAAAGGTGGACTTGCAAATTCCGGACGATCTGCCGCGCATGACGGAAGGTACCGAGACCGCGTTATTTAGAGTGGTGCAGCAAAGCCTGGTGAACATCCATCGGCATTCGGGAAGCCACATCGCCAGAATCAGCATTGAGTACGACGCCGAACAAGTCATCTTGCGTGTGACCGACGAAGGGAAGGGAATCACTCCGGAAGTTCTGGCCGGAATCAACACCGGCATCGGGCTGCTGGGAGTGGGAATGGCCGGCATGCGGGAACGCGTGAGAGGCTTGGAAGGAGAATTTGAAGTGACCTCGGACGGAAACGGCACCACTTTGCAGGTGATCCTGCCGGTAACCCGAATCGCCGACGCCGCAGCATCCTGACGCGGGCGCTACGAAAGGCGAACTCCTCCGGCCGTGCACGCTCCGTTATCTAAATGGCCTAAGCCTCGATTGCTGTTCTTTTAATGCGCGGCTGCCGCTACTGTTGTCTAGGGAACGCTAAGGGCGGCCAATTTCCCGATTTGTCCCGATTTGTCCTTGATTGCCGTTTGCGCCGGAAGGCAAATTAACGGATTATACTAGCCGGTAAGAGCGCGTCCCTCCTGGGTTGACCGCGATTACGCCAACGATCCGTCATTCACAAGGAGTTCCATGCCTCGGCAGATGCCTGTCCTTTCTCGTTTATTGACCCCTTTCAAGGGCATCTCAGCTTTTTTCAAGGGCATCTCAGCTTTGGCATTTCTCCGCGCGAATGACGGTGGCTCGACGGCCGCCCAGCGCAACGGTCGATCTGTTTTTTCATATCTGTCGACCGTTGCCGCCGTCGCCATTCTGATTGTGACTTTCGCTGTCCTTTCCGCGTGCGGCGGAGGGAACTCGACGTCAAAAGCCTCGGCTCCGTTGATTACGACGAATCCGATGAACGTCACAGTTACCGCGGGAGCGGCGGCTCAGTTTACAGCCGCAGCAACCGGGCAACCGGCGCCCACCGTTCAGTGGCAGTTGAGTACCAACGGCGGAGCGTCATTTGCAAACGTAGCCGGCGCGACTTCGCCGATGTTGAGTGTTGTGGGGACGACTGTCGCTGCAAGCGGGAGCCAGTACAGAGCCGTGTTCACCAATGCGTCGGGAAGCGCAACGACTACGGCCGCGACTTTGACGGTAAATGCCGCGAACAATGCGCCGGCGATTACGACTAATCCTTCGAACGTCACCGTGACCACTGGTGCGACGGCCACATTTACAGCGGCTGCGTCAGGTTCCCCGACACCAACGGTGCAATGGCAAGTGAGCGCGGGCGGCGGGGCTTTTACAAACTTGGCGGGCGCGACTTCGGCTACTTTGATTATCACCAGCACGACCGTGGCGATGAGCGGCAACAAGTATGCAGCTGTGTTCACCAACGCCGCAGGCAGCGCTACGACAACAGCGGCAACTTTGACAGTGAACGCAGCGAACAGCGCGCCAACGATCACCACCAATCCTGCCAACGTATCGGTTGCGGCCGGAGCGACGGCGACGTTTACAGCGGCTGCGTCAGGTTCCCCGACACCAACCGTGCAATGGCAAGTGAGCGCGGGCGGCGGGGCTTTTACAAACTTGGCAGGAGCGGCTTCGGCTACTTTGATTATCACCAGCACGACCGTGGCGATGAGCGGCAACAAATATCAAGCTGTGTTCACCAACACTGCAGGCAGCGCTACAACAACAGCGGCAACTTTGACAGTCACAGCAGCCGCAGCCAACTCCGGCACGGTGATGGGCGGATTAGTGCCGATAAGCGGCTCCACGATTCAGCTCTTCGCCGTAGGAACCACGGGCGACGGATCGGCGTCCACTCCTCTATTGACCGGCGCTGCTGTACTCACCGACGGTTCCGGCAACTTCACGCTGCCGAGCTTCAATTGTCCAGCCCCAGGCTCGCTCGTTTACATCACGGCAACCGGAGGCAATCCCGGCCTCGCTGCCGGCACGGACAACACGGCGATCACTCTCATGTCCGCACTCGGCGCGTGCAGCACAGTCACGTCCACAAAACAGATCGTAATCAATGAACTAACCACGGTCGCCAGCGTCTTCGCGCTTGAGACCTATATGACCTCGCCGACCGCCATTGGTTCCAGCGCCGCCAACGCGGCAGATCTGGCCAACGACTTCGCGAGCGTAAACGAACTGGTGGACACCACGAAAGGAACCACGCCTGGTCCTGCTCTGCCGGCGAACGAAAGCGTCACAGTGCCAACTCTCAACACGCTTGCCGACATTCTGGCGGCGTGCGTCGAGACTGCCGGCGGCGTCGCTGGAGACGGCAGCCCGTGCGGCGATCTGTTAGCCGACGCAACACCGCCTGCTCCACCTACTCCTGCAGCGCTGCCCGCGAACTCGCGCGCGCCCCAGGTTTTCTTGACGCGAAGCCGCGCCGCCAAAACCGGCGCCCAACCGGATGCGGCGGCACCCGCAGCTCCCACGAACACCGCGTCCGCAACACAAAACATGGCCGCGAATCCGTCAAACAACGTGACCACTCTAAGCGGAATCGCTTCCCCAGCCGGCCCCTATCAGCCGCAGCAATCGTCGGTGCCTTCGTCTTGGAACGTAATTATCGTGCCGGGCCTCGGCGCCGGCGAAAGCGCTAACTTTTTGGCGGCCTCTCTCCCGGCTGGGGTAGGCGCTCCTGTAGGCCAGACGTCAGTTTTTTTCACGACGGTCCTCAACCTCAGCTCGGTATCGCAGACCTTGACCGGCGCGCCCACCGCGCTTGGTTCGGTGCCAGTCACCTTGCTGGCTTGCCCGACAGATCCGACGACAAATCAGTGCCTGAGCACGCCTTCGTCATCTTTCTCAGTAACAATCCCACCCGCCGTTTCCGTAAACGCACCCGGCACCGCAACATTCGCTACTTTCGTCACCGCGACCGCGGCGATTCCTTACAACGCGGTTAACAATGTGGTGTACCTCACCTTCGCAGACTCTCACGGAACGATTCAAGTAGTTGGCTTCGCCAACGTTAATACCGAAACGAATGTTGAGTCCTTTCAGGTGCTCGCGGCCACGGTTTCGGGCGACGGTGTCTTGACGATTCCTTTCTCAACGCAGGGAGCCGGTGCCGAGGGGGCATTTGCGGTTGAGGCTGCCAATGTGGGCAATCCACTTGGTGGAGGAGTCGTCGTTTCCTCTGAAGCGGGGACGCTGCCCGTCGGTGTCACAATATGCCAGACAAATCCCACCAACGGTCAGTGTCTGGCTGCGCCCAACTCGACGGTAACACTTGCCTCATTTCCATCAGGAACAAGCGTAACTTTTTCCGTCTTTGTGACAGCCACCGCTGCAATCGCAACCGATCCGACGAGCAATCGAATTTACATTCAGTTCAGAGATGGCAGCGGAAACCTATTGACCTTCACCAGCGTCGCCGTCGTAACCGACTGATGCGACCCATAGTCTGCGCGTTCGATGGGTGAACCGTGAGTTTCTTGAAAGGCGCCGGTACGAACGAAAGCGCCGCGGCAACATGCGCGGCGTTGCCAAGACCTTGTGCCGGGCGCAGCATGCTGCGCCCCTCCGGGTGCTTACGAGTTAATGGCGTCAGCCGGTTCTTTCTCTTTCAGTAAAACCAATGCAATTCACTCGCAGAAGTTAGTAGGAGCACCTCGCTGCGCCCTCTGCAAATTTCGCTTAGGCGCTGAAAACGTGGCGCCGGTAAGTAGCTATTAAAGTGGACCGCCGACTGGCGCAATGTCTGTGTGGCAGTAGCAGCTCCCCGTGGCAAAGTCAGGCTGGCAGATCGGCGCATGACAGTGGGTCATCAACGCCACAATCCGTGCCCAATAATCATAGTCGACGGGAAAAGTGGTGGTTTGAGCTATGACCGAACCGGTTCCGCAGCGGCCGTTCCTCGTAAACGAGTTGTTGTACACACCGGGCGCGGCACAGACCGACGCTTCAGCCGTAAATCCGGGCAAGCGCATGAGAGCCTCCATGTTTCCAGATTTGAGTGATGAGCGGTATCGCCAGGTACTTGTGCCGGGCGCAGCATGCTGCGCCCGTTGATACCTCATCGACGGTGAACGGATTCGCCCAGCAGGGAGCTTGGACGCGTCCTACATCACATTCTAAAAACGCCCAATTGTCCGAGCGCAGCTCTGTCGATCGTTATGTCGCAGCCAGTCAAGCAACACCAAAAGAGCGTGTCGCAATCGTCCCGGCAATTGGAGTCTTGCGGCCTGCAGTTGTCTGTGCACTCGTTAGCCTTCCTGGCGCAGAACCCCGGACCCGTCTCAATTGCTAGAGCCGGCGTCACGTGACGCCTCGAATCACGGGATCTCGCCACCATCTGATATTTCATGCTGCGCCCATACAGCGAGTCATCTGCGGTAAAGCCAGGTATGCTTCTCATTTCGCGGCTCCTTAACTTTGTCTGTCCTGCGTGTGCTCAGATCTGACGTATGCCCCCAAGTGGACCGTCCACCGAACATGGACGGCGGTGACTCAAGCAGCCGAGCGGAACGGGTCCGTCTTTTAAAACTTCGTCAAGCGGGGTATGCGGTGCGAAAAACAGCCGCTAAAGCCGCCCTCGTCCCAACAAAAAGTGCAGGTGATGCCTCCTTCATCCGAACGGCAATTCAAACCTTGAGGCAACACTCTCCCGGCTTCCGCCGAATGCTCAAGAGTCAGATCGTAGCGGCTGTTCCGATTGTCGAGCGAGGCTTCCGCGGTGAATCCTGGCGTGTTCATTTCTATTCTCCTTTCTTTTGAAGTCATCTGAAGCATGGCCTGTAATCTTTCAAGCGCGGTGACGCTTACGATCCCCACCGAAGCTTTCTATTTCCGTCGCGAATCTCGAACGGGGCCCGGTCCCGTGGGGTTTGTTGAATCGGGGGGACCTTTCGGGGCCGGGTCAGGCTGGGGATTTCTTGGTCTTGTGAATGGTGTCGGGCCAGACGGCAAAGCTTTGCGCAATTCCGCGCCGGCCTCGGTCGACATCCGCTCCGTCAATGCGGAGATTGCTGCGAGGATAGCGACGTCGTTCAATTGCACAAGCGAATCCGGGGGAGGATCCGGCAACGTGAGGATTACTTTCACCCAATCCGCGAGCACGGCCCACAACGGCGAACTAGTATCGAGCGTCATACTTATTTCCTCCTCGTCTTTTAATGACTTAGCGGCTGCGGGCATGCCAAGTCACGCCGCCGGGCGAACTCGGTACAAACGCTGGAATCAACACGTCCCTCTGCAGCCGGAGGGACAGCACGGCGTAGGCTGCGTTCGGCAATCCACGCAATTGCTCAAGCACACTTGGCGCTCTGCCCAGCACCGGTTCGCCTGGGCTGCGCAAAACCCAGGAATGTTGCGATACTCCGGGCTACATGGGGGGCAGATCATCTTGGCGCACTCTTCACAGCAGATGCCCGCTGGCAATACCTGTCCCGCCAAAACGGCGCGAGTGGCAACCGACTGATACTGCCCGGCTGAAGTGTAAAGTGAGCCTTCTGCTGCAAATCCCGGCAAATTCATGTCGTTCTCCTTTGAGTGAAACGATCTCAATTTGTCCATGGCCATACGCCTACATCGAGGACGGTTGCGTATCTCCGCACTACTGATCGCCTACGCGATTTTTGAAGCGACCGGTCGAACCGCCTCCACCATCCCCGCCGCCGATCGGGCCGGAGTCATGACAGTTCGTGAAGTAGTCGCAAGCGCCAGGCAACTCGAACACGCACGCTGCATGGGACGCCGAACATATCGGGCCGCCCGGTGCGGGGTCTCCGGGAGCGTAACAGTGGTCGTTAAAAAAGGCGATGCACCCGCCTTGATCGCCAGCAAAGCACTCCAGCAAATCTCGTGTGCATGGCGGAAACGATATCGGAATAGCACCGTTCGATTGCGGCTGAACTCTGCCGAGCGACGATTCAGCCGTGTATCCGGGGAGCTTCATAGTCGTTAACCTCCTTTTCAAATTCGAGACTTCAACGGTCGTAATACGGCGACATCTTGGTAACCAAAAAGGGGAACTCCTCGGTCACATCGACGCGAACAAAATATTTCGAGGTCACATCGGTCTCGCGCGACGTAAACGTAAAAATTACCTGCACGATTTTGCGAGTTCCGCTTAGCGGCGAAGGCAGAACATCGATGGAAGTAAACGAGGAATTGTGCGCGAAGGCGTTGGCCGCGGTAGCGTAGATTTGGTCATATCTCACCGCCAGGTAGTTCAATGCGCGGTCTGAGTCCGAGTTACCTGCGTTATCACTCTGCTGGACGATTCGATCGAGCATTTCGGCTGCGGCAGCGCTGAACTTCTTGGAGTCCGTGTCCTTGGACGGCTTTATGGCGCCGAGGAGCGATTCTCGATCGAAGGAGTAGATCTGGTCGAAAATCAAAATAGGAACCACCAGGCCATTGCACATCGCCGGTGACGCCATTGGCCCGCGAATGCCGATGACTACATCGAGATCTCCCGGATTAGGAGAAGCACGATAGGCTTCGAGCAAAAGCAAGTAGTCAGCGGGATCGCGCGGCACCAGGATACACGTCTCGATACCTTGTACCCGTAAAACCCAGCAGAGTTGGCGGACGATATAGCGGTTATTGGGTTCCGAGAGAACTTTCTGCATCGTCTGGCGGTCGTTGAGATCCACCGGGCCGCCGCCGCGCCTGGTCGCTTGCGCCAGTTCCTTCTCCAAGGAGAGAAGTGGGAATCGCGGCTCGATACGCCCGATCACGTAGGCGTACGAAGGTTGGGCGCCCTGTCCTTGTGCAGCCGCACAAGTCGGGCAGGAAGCCCCCGCGTGCTGCGGAGTTACCGCAGCCGACGTCAAGAGCTCCGACGACGTGCGAGATATTACTGCGTCGTTAGTCTGAATCGACGTTTCCGGCCGTGCTTGTGTCTCTTCCATGAGAGCTCTCCTTTTTTATTCTGAAAAGTTTCCAGGGCCTGAGCGGCTAGCGCGAAAAAACCATCCAACGGTTCAGCGCTGCCGCCCTTTTGTCACACCCGCCACAGGGCTTTACACCCATGGCGTACGTCGCTCGCTTGATCGCATCACCTAAGCCGATTTCGTCTTCAACCAGAAAGCCGGGCAATCGCACACGATGAGGCTTGGTCTCGCTCTCGACGCCGCTAGGCTTCTTTTTGCCCTTGACGCTCACGAAACGTTTCTCCCGCTGCCGACAAATGCCAACGTTTGATAAGCAGCCCATGCATTCAACAAGGGAGGGACGAGCGTCCTCCGCGGATGCCTACCGTTGCCAGTGATCGCCAGTTTCACTTCAGGCGCGGATGCGTTTGGAAATTCGGAACAGAGCAGCGCGATAGCGCCGGTTACGAAAGGGGCGGCAGCGCTGGTCCCGCTAAAGGCTTGCAGCTTGCCGCCGGCGGCGAGGCTGACAATATTTTCTCCAGGCGCGCTCAATCCCTGTCTGCCGATCGAACTGCCGAGATTCGATATATCACTGAGCCTGCCGCCGGCGCCGCATGCCACAACGGGAATGACCCAGGGATGGCGCGTGATTGCGGAACTGCCGAGCATGGCTTGATTTCCAGCCGCTGCAACCACCAAAGTGCCGCGACGCGCGGTGTGATCGAGAGCTTCGCTTAACCGCTGCTCGCCTTTGGGATCGCCGCGAAAAATAGCAGCGCTCAGATTAAGGACGCGAGCGCCGGCGTCCACCGCATCAATGATTGCCGCCGCTAGTTCTTCCGGCGTAGCGCTTGGAATGCCGCTGTTTTGCGACGGGCTGTCGCCGAAAATCGGGCGCACCAGCAGCGTGCAGTCCGGAGCAATACCCGGCGCCCCGCTCCCTCTTTTTGCCAGCAGAATGCCTGCAACAAGCGTTCCGTGCGTGCAGGCGGCACTTCCGGCGCGAGCGCAACTTCCCGGCAGCTTGCTCGGAATTTCACGAATGTTTGAGCTTGGCAGGTCAGGATGGTTTGCAGCGACGGGCCCGTCGATCAGGCCGATCTTCACATCGGCGCTTCCGCGAGTGCGCTCCATCAATTCTTTCAGATGGATCAGATCGAGAACGGCCGCAGAACTCTCGGTGCTTGCCGGAAGACGAACCGCCGGTGATTCCATTGCGTGTACTGAGAGGAAACACATGCCTCGCCGACCTCACAGATTGGCGACCAGCGTACTTGTACGCCGCGATACTAGCGATGTCAAGAGAATTTACTCTTATAACATCTTCTTCTATATGGATTAACATAGAAGTACGTAAAAGGGTTTCGGGAATCCTAGTCTGCGATTTCATTGGGAACGCCCGAAACCACGCGCGGAGATCTTCGGCGAGCAATTGCGGCTCTTCCATTGCCGAGACGTGGCTGCCGCGAGGCATCTCGGTCCAAAAGCGGGATTTTTTTCGAGGTCGATTAGCGCAGGCGGAATTTTACTGTGATCGAGGTTTGCACTGGCACGGGTTTGTCGTTGAGGAGCGCCGGCTCGTATTTCCATTTGCGGAGGGACTCGAGCGCGGCTTGCTGCAGCAGCGGAGAGCCCGAAATTACTTTCATGCTGGTGAGTTTCCCGGCTATATCGATCACGGCGCTCACGGTGACTTCGCCTTCGACGCCGGTTTGTTTAGCCACCGGAGGATAGTTGGGCGAGGAGCTGACAACGAGTCGAGGCTCTTTCACTCGGCCGCCCGTGGGGGAAAAGGCCGAAAATATTCCCGGGACACTAGTCGTGCCGGCAGCCGCATCGACTCCGCCCACGCTCGGCGGCAGATCACGCGCTCCCGTTGTGGTTGCATGATGCGCAACGAGGGGTGCGGCAAGAGTCTTTCCGTTTGCGATCTTCCGCTCCAGGCTTGACGTTTTCGCGGCAGGCTGAGAACTGCGCGCGTTGTAGGCAAATCCGCGCGTCTGACTGCCTGGAAAGTTTTCCGTCTTCGGAATGATCGGAACCGAAGGCACCGCCGAATTGGAATTGTTTTCTGGTTGCGCGCTCTCGTTGTTGTTCGCTGCCGGCAAAACCGCAGATGCAGCAGGGGCGGCGTTTATCTCAGCCGTTGAGACGGATTGCGTCGCGCCACGATGCAGAATAAAGAGTCCTGCGCCGCCTGCCATAAAAAGGATAGCCGCCGCGCCGCAAGCGAAGGCGAGCTTGCGTCCCGCGGAAAAATTGCCTGATGCGCCAGGTCTGCTAAATTGTTCGAGCAGCGAGCCCCATGACTCGCGTATCCAGGAAATCGCGGCCCACTCTCCGCCCGGTTCTTCTGCCTGACGCGGTTGCGCAGATGCCGAAAGTTTTCTTGCGGTCGCCACAGCAAGCAAGGGCAGGGAATTCGCCGTTCGGGCTGCGGTCGCAGCAGACGCGCGCTGCTCGGGCATTCCGATTGACGTAACTTGCTTCCGCTCGCCCGCGTTAGTAAGCGACGAAGCACTCGCAGCGTTTGCAGGAGCAGGAACTACTTCCGGAGAGAAGTTGCTGGTCCAGAAATCGTCCACTGACGTTTGCTCAGCGGCCAACAAGGTCCCTGCCGCCACCTTCAACAAGCCCTGCGGAGCGTAAGCGCCCCAAAAATTATTCGTGGATCGGAAGAACTCGATTTCAGCGTAGCCTTTGGCGTTTGAATAGTTTTTAGACTTCACTACGCGGCAAGCGGCCACTTCGCGCGACTTGCGATTCGTAACCATCAGCATTTGTCCGGGACTGACAGCGGCCGACAACCGAATCACCGCGCCATGCGGAAAAACGATGACGGTGGAAGTTTCCTCCGCGAACACTTCGATCTTTCCAGGCTGGCCCGCAACAGGCGCTCCGCGACGTGAACCCCACACACCAAGCGGAATCTCCAGTATGCCGATCGGCACTTCTTCGACGCTCGCTTGTTGCGCCGCGGAGGCAAACGTGTCCGCAGCCTGACTCATTGTCGTGGTCATAGAATTGTGTGGTTGCGTTGCTGAATTGTTCTTCCGCGACGGCGAATACTGTGGTGGGATTCCTGAATCACAGGTGGAGCGATCCAACGTGTCCGCCAACGATTCCGTCGGCGCTGCCGTGCGCGTCGTTCGCAGAAAATTTTCCCCCAAGCCCCCACCTCTACAAAGTGCGATTGACTGATGTTCTTCCCAATCCCCCAAATCGACCTATAGTACTTTGGTACTCTTGTTGTTGCAGAACTGGACACATCGTGCGGCGCGTAAGAGATGGCGGGGGAAAAATGGCAAGCAGCACGAACATGCGTATCGCGGTTTCAAACGTGGGCGATGTATCTGCGATTCTGGTGCGGCCCCCGAAAGCCGAGTCGTTTTTAGTCCTGGCCCACGGAGCGGGCGCTGGGATGAATCATCCGTTCGTGCAATCACTGGCCACCGAACTCGCGGCTGTAAGGGTGGCCACACTGCGTTTCCAGTTTCCTTATATGGAGCAGCAGCGGAAAATCCCCGACCGGCCGCCGGTGCTAACCGCTACCGTGGTTGCCGCCGTGGCTGCTGCCGCGAAAGCGGCACCGGACTTGCCGCTCTTTGCAGGAGGGAAGTCGCTCGGAGGGCGAATGACGTCGCTCGCCGCCGCAGAGCGCGGATTGAAAGATGTTCGCGGCCTGATCTTCTTCGGCTTTCCGCTGCATCCGCCGGGCCAGCCGGGAACGAAGCGCGCAGGTCACTTGCACGAAGTAAAACTGCCGATGCTCTTCCTGCAAGGAACCCGCGACAAGCTCGCCGACCTGAACTTGCTGCGCCCAATTTGCGCCGGGCTCGGTTCGCGCGCCACGCTTCACGTTATCGACACGGCGGACCACTCTTTCCACGTCCTGAAAAGCACAGGGAAGTCCGACGAGCAAGTTCTGCGAGAGTTGGCACAAACAGTAGCCGTATGGACTCGAAAGCTCAGCGGATGATGCTGGCGGTGTGACTATAGACCGCTAACGGAACGGTCGGGCCGAATCAGCGCGGCGAGGTGATCCGCTTCCTTTATCCGCGCAGCGCGCACCGGAGACGAGTGAGTCAAAAGAGCCGGGTGGAAGCCGGCGCTACGAAAACGGCAGTGGTGCCAATCTGAAGTATCCGGTAAGGCCCGACAGTTCGATTGCCCTTTTTTTGCGTGCGAACTGCGCGGGCACTGAGCCGCATGCCAACTGCACGAGGTCTGTGCACCCATTCCTGTGGGCGATCGCGTCTAAGATGGTGGCACGCTATTTTAAGCGAGGGGTGAGACCGTTCGTGACGGGAGGGATTATGGAAGGGAAAAAGTGTACGAGGTGCAGGAGGATGTCGACGTCGGCCGTAAAGTGCTCTCATTGCGGGTTTGAATTTCCGCAGGCGCGAACGCGTGATGACGAAAGGGAAGACCGGATACTCAATGCGGGGAATAAATCGGCATCGGAGACAACCGAACGCACGATGGATGAAGCGATGCAAAGGCCACTAAAAGTCCCTCCGCCTCAGAAGTGACCGGCGGAGGAAAGTTGTCCGTCCGGCCACAAAAGAGCCCGGGGCAAGGCCGGAATTGAAGAAGGCAGCCGCAAGAAGTGCAAGATGCCGGGTTGAAGCCCGGCGCTGCGAAAGGCACGGCGAAACGTAGGGCGAGCCGGCAGCCTCGCGATTTGTCACGACCTGCGCGGAAAACAGTTCTTAGTAATTTAGTAGAGGTTCACACCGTTGAGGTCGGGTTTGGCTTCGTGCTTGGCGTCATTGGCGGCTTTCTTTGCGCCGTCCTTACCCGCGTCCGGCTTCAGCGCAAGGATAGCGCCTTCGATCTTGGTGGGCTTGGCGGATGTTTCCGGCGAGCAGAATTTGCCTCCGAGTTCTGCGCATTTGAACTCCGGGAAGGGAACACCAAGATCGTGCGAAGCATGAGCGGCGGTCACGAAATCGCCGATGGCCTTGTAACCCTTGACGGCGTCCTCCGGGGCCATGCCACCGAGTAGCGGCTCGAGCTTGACGTTGAGCTGCGGATTGTTCTTGAGAACCCTCTCGGCCGATAACTCAATAGTCGGCCCGACGTTGCCGGGAACTCCTGCGTTCGAAGTGCCTTGAGCCCGCGCCGGCCGCGCAGCAAGGCAAAACGCCGCCCCTAAAATCGCAATCGACCATACGAACGACTTATTCATCGCTATCCTCCTGCGAGCGCCTAACTGACTGACGGGATAAGTTCTCCGATCGATTCACCGTAACGCCGCAGAACGCTCTCGCACGACAAATAAAGTTTACTCAGACTGATCCAACTCAGTAAACTTTTACGCCCTGAAGGTCAGCTTTGGTCTCGAGCTTCGCAGCTTTTGTGGCCTGCTTTGCGCCATCCTTGCCCGCGTCCGGTTTCAGAGCGACAATCGCGTTTTCCAGCTTGGTGGATTTCGCGTGTGCGTCCGGCGGACAATACTTGCCCAGTTCGGCGCACCTCAATTGCAGGAAGGGGATGCCGAGATCGTGCGCGGCATGAAGAGCTGTCAGAAAATCGCCAATTTCTTTGTAGCCCTGGGAAGCCTCTTGGGGAGTCATACCCAACGGGAGATATGGTTGGAGTTTCGAACTAAGCAGGGGATTGTTTTGGAGAACGACATCCGGCGGCTTTTCATTAGTGGACGGTAGATTGGTGTCGCGAACGCCTGTCGTTGAGTTCGCATTGCCTGCCGTCGCTGCTGCGCCGCCGCTTCCCGCCCCGCCACCGCCGCCAACGCCGCCTTTTTGCGCTTGTACAGGCAGCACTCCGATGCAGAGCATCGCGAAAATCGCAAGAGCCGATGCAAGTGTTTTCATTTTAGCGTCCTCCTCTAACCAGCCCATCTTACTCCGGCAATATATTTCTCAAAAGAAAAAATAACCAGAAAGGCGAGCGATCGTCTTTACGAACGCGCGCGATCGAGGGCGTGTCGCCTAAATCCAATTGGCGGGTTCGGCACAGCGTCCGCTGTCGCTCCGTTTTGTAGCCGGCAAGCGCCTAAGATTAACTCAGGGAAGTCATCACATCGGAGGCACGCATGTCCCGTACGCTAGTTGTTACAGCCGCGCTTCTGGCGATGTTGTTCACGGACGCAGCTTGGGGCCAGCAACCGAGCCAGATGTTGCTAAGTTCGGGACAAGGCGTACTCGCTGAGACGAAGTGCCACGGCGAATCTTACGTTTCTGTCACATCGGACTCCGAGCAAGCTATGCCTTTCAAATTGGTAGCTACATTGAAGTGCGGTGAAGAAATCAGGATTCTTTCCGATCCGCAAGGCTACACGGTAAAGGTACGAACCGCCAAGGGGACGGTCGGCTACGTCACGAGATACGAAGTTGCAATCGTCTCCCAACCCGCGCAACCAATCGCCGCGACGAACGCGAACGCGCCTGCGAGTTCTGTTCCATCGCAAAGCGAGGCGAAATCGGTAGCCGAATCGTCATCGCAAGGTCCAGAGAACGATCCTTCCAAGCCTCGCGTATATGTGAGCGACACTCAATCATGGACCGACTCGGGGGGATTCAGCAGGTCGAGCAGCGTTGCGGAGGGCAAGCTCTACGGCGGCTACGATCCCGAAATGGCCGATATCTACCAGGGTTTCACCTCGGATTGCCCTGCAGTAGTCGTCACTCAAGAAAAATCCAAAGCAAACTACGCCGTGCTGTTCGACAAGGGAACCAGCAAGAAGGGGCTGACCGGTTTGGGCGGCCTCGTGAAGGTGAACAAAGTGACTGTGCTGTCGCCAGACGGAGAAATCGTATTTTCGCAGTCCGCGCATTCTGCTGACACGGTCGTAAAACTCACCTGCCAGGCCATCACGCAAAAATCCAGTTCAACGACCACGGCTCAGGCGCGTCAGTAAGGGCGTAGTCGTCGACGTGCGAGGGCTTCCGCAATAGAACGTCAAATCAGCGCAAAAAGATAAGCGTTCAGTTCCTTGGTTAAGAATCGGCAAGGTGTCAGGCTGCCGCGATGGCTAACGTTTGTCCGTGGTGTTCGTCTACACAGGCAACTCACGATAAGGAGAGCATCCTTGCGCCGATTCCGCCGGTATTTTCTGTTGGCCTTTTTCGTCGTATCCAATCTCGCCACTGCAAAAGGACAAGTGCCTACGCTTCGCGGAGACAAGATGCTGGATTGCTCGGGATTGCCGTGCGTGGACGTCACGCTCGCGAGCGGCAAGCATCTTCGACTGTTAGTGGATACCGGTAACGTGAATTCCGTTATCGATACGGAGGTTGCGAAGAGCTTGGGGCTTGCTGTCGCACCGGCAAAGGGCGCGGACGGAAAGCCCCTGTCGGGTTACGGCATTTCGGTGCTTACGGGCGTGAAACTTGGAGACGCTTCGCTGGGCGACGTGAAAATAGTTGTGATGGACTTAGCTACTGACGTGAAGGCGGATCACATGCCGACTGCTGACGGCGCGCTGGCGTATACGGCGTTCAAAGATCGGCTATTGGAACTCGACTATGTTCGCCGGACGGTGCGGTTTTCGGATCCGCTGACGGCCGAATTAGCGTGTCCGGGATTTTGCGGCACGATGACGACGCCAACTTTTGGGAAACGAGGGCCGCCGATCATCGTGAGCACGGGCTTCTCGGTAAATGCAAAGCCGATCACGGCGCAAATCGACACGCTCTTCAGCGGAACAATGCTGATTTATCCGCCGTCTGTCAAGAAACTGGACTTAAGCGAAGAAGCCAAGACTACGAAAAAGCAGCTCTTCAAATATACCGATGGCGGTGTGGACATGATGGAGGCGCAGTCGAAAACAGAGGCTTTCGGCACGCTCGTGCTTGCCAAAAATGCTCCGCTCTACTTCGCCACGTCAGCAGTTCATTTGCCGGATGACTTGTTTGACGCGACGGTGGGACACGAGCTGTTCGAGCACTCGGTGCTATCGCTGGACTTCCACGACATGAAATTGTGGATGACAAAGGAATTGTGAACAGGAAACCGCGCTCCGTGTGAGACTCACACGACATCGCTAAAACACGAGAAAACAGCTCATCCCCGGCGTGCACACTTTTGCGGTGTGTCCGATTAAGGGACAGCGCATCCCGCATACGGACGCATGGTAAGGCGGCGTCTGTCTGTGCATGAGAGAAACCGTATGGCATCAGCAAGTTAAGGTGGGGCGAACTGGAACGCCGCATGCTTTGAGATCCTGTAATTTGCTGCGAGAACCCGTCGACCGGAGGAATCCGTGGGGACTTTGATTCAGGACATGCGGTTTGCGGCGAGGATGCTGCTGAAGAATCCGGGGTTTACGGCGGTGGTGGTGCTCACGCTGGCGCTCGGCATCGGAGCGAACACCGCAATTTTCAGCTTCGTCAACTCCTGGATTATCAACCCGCTGCCATATCCACAGAGTGATCGTCTTATCGTGGTTGAAAGTATGGATACGAAGACGGGCATGACGGGCCAGCAGAGCACTCCGGCCGATTTCCACGACTGGCAGCTCCAAACGAAGGACTTCGAGGAACTTGCCGCTTGGGTGCCTCATGCATTCAACCTGGCTGGAGACGGGCCGCCCGAGCGAGTAGCCGGCGACCGCGTCAGTTGGAACTTTTTTCAGACGCTCGGCGCAAAACCGCTTCTCGGGCGGACATTTGTTCCGTCAGATGACGTGGAGGGCGCGGCGCACGTCGCGATCCTGAGCCATGGGCTTTGGGAAACGCGTTTTGCAGGTGATCCGAAGATCGTTGGGCGACAGATTAAGGTTGGCGGCGAATCAGCCACCGTAGTCGGCGTGATGCCCGCAAGCTTCCAGCTTCCTCTGAGCGGCCACTCTAACGTATGGACGCCGCTGGCTCTTTCGCAGAAGGAGCTGAGCGATCGCGGCAATTCCTGGTTGGACACGCTGGGGCGCAGGAAGCCTGATGTTCCGTTGTCCTCGGCGCAAGCGGAGCTGTCCGCAATTATGGCGCGGCTCGAGAAAGCTTATCCCGAGACGAACACCAATTCCGGAGTGCGTGTGCGCACCTTGAAGGACGCCATCGGCGAAAACGCGGGCAATCAACCCGTTTTGATTTTGTTCTGGATCGTGGGATTTGTTCTGCTGATTGCCTGCGCCAACGTGGCGAACTTGATGCTCGCTCGCGCTACAGGGCGCGCCAAGGAACTGGCGATTCGTTCCGCGCTCGGCGCAGGACGTTACCGCCTGATACGCCAGCTTCTGACGGAAACTGTAATCGTATTTATCGCCGGCGGGGCGGTGGGTGTGTTTTTCGGGTATTGGTTTCTGGGCTGGATCGACGCGAGCATTCCCGAGCGTATCCGCGGATATTTGCTGAATTATGGCCAGGTGTCGCTCGATCTGCCGACGCTGGCATATACGTTCTGCGTCGCGCTGATTGCGGGGTTAGTTTTCGGACTCGCCCCGGCGCTCAGCAGCTCGAAGCTCGACGTGAACTCGATGATGAAGGATGCTTCCGGCCGCGCGACCGGCAACCGCTCCGGTTCGCGCCTGCGTAGTGCGTTCGTTATCGCGGAAATCGCGCTGGCGGTGGTGATCGTGGTTTGTTCTTCGCTGATGATCCGCAGTTTCGTGGGGCTCACGCGCACGAATCCCGGCTTCCGTCAGGAGAACGTGTTGGTTGCAGACCTTACTTTGCCGGAAGCGAAGTACAAGTCGCCGCCCGAGACAAAAGCCTTCTACGATCAAGTACTCGAAAGGATTCGCGCTCTGCCGCAAGTGGCATCCGCGGGAGCGAGCCAGCAGGTTCCGTTCGATGACTGCTGCTCATCCTTGGAAGTGACCGTGGTCGGCCGTCCCGCTCCGGATCCCGGGCAGGTTCCCGGCGCGCAATATTCCGTCGTCACGCCCGAGTATTTCGACGCCATGCAAATCAGTCTGGCCAAGGGCCGCAACTTTTCGTCGGCGGACGGCCCTACAACCCCACCCGTGGTGATCATCAATCAGGAAATGGCACGGCAATTCTTTCCGCATTCGGATCCTATCGGGCAGAAGCTTCATTTCCACCCGGACGCGTATGTGGACGCCACCATCGTCGGCATCGTCGCCAACGTTAAGCTGCACGGCGGCACGAGTTACCATCTCGAGCGCGAAATGTACGTGCCGTTCGCACAGTTTCCCTCGCGCGCAATGGGCATCGTGGTCCGCTCTTCCACCGAGCACGCCACTCTCGCCGACGCGATCCGCAACGCGATTTGGGCGGTGGACTCCGAGCAGCCCGTCTCGGCCATTCGCCCGCTGGAAACTATCATGTCCGAGGAGTACTCGGGCTATCACATCGTTTCCCAGCTCATGGGATATTTCAGTCTGCTGGGACTGTTTTTGGGCGCGATCGGAATTTATGGCGTGATGGCTTTCATGGTCGCGCAGCGAACCTCTGAAATTGGAATTCGCATCGCGCTTGGAGCCCAGCCGAGCCAGATCATGCGGCTGGTTGTCGGAAGGGGATTGTGGCTGGCGGGAATTGGGATTGCTGTCGGCGTTGTTGGCGCGCTTGCGATGGCGCGGCTCTTAGTGTTCATGCTCGCGGGAATCAGTCCTCACGATCCTCTGACGTTTACTGGCGTGGCGCTGCTGATTGCGGGCGTGTCGCTGGCAGCTTGTTACATCCCGGCGCGTCGCGCGATGCGCATAGATCCGATCGCCGCAGTGCGCTACGAATAAAAGCTACAAGGTTGGATGGAACCAATCTAAGCAGCAGTTGATTAATAAACGAGCTAGTTAAGCTCGGGATGTCTTCCGAGAAGGGTAAGTTAAACCTTGGATTGCAGTAGCGAGCGGACGAGCCACGAGCGCCAGAGCAAAGGTGCAGACCGCAGCACCCCCGACAGTCGCCGCAAGAAACTTCAAAAAGCTAACCATTTCCTTAACTCCCATGACTATAGGCCCAAATCAGCACGCTAGCAGTTAAAGCCAACGTCATAAAACCTAGGAACAAGACCATTGTACCACCCAGAAATGAGAAATGCTTATCCTCTTGCACGGCTCTCGCCCTTGCGAACACTATAATTGCGGAAAGAATAAGCTCTATTGCCACCAGGCCGATGGCCACCAGGGCGGAATTAGGACCGAAAGCCGACTCGACTTTTGAATTGTCGAATATTGCTCCCGTAGCTCCGAGGCTCAAAATCGCCAAATCTTGCGCGGTTTCCACCAGAATGTCCCACCCAACCATGCTTGGCAAACTGCGCACTAAACATCACGAACGCGGCACCGAAGAATAGCGGCAAGCCGATATGTGCTAAAAGAAACCAACCCATAATCGGCGGAGTGTAAGACAACTTCCTATTTGGCCAAATATTGACTTAATAGTTTTGCTACCTCCACGGTGTTCCGCGGCTGGTCAGGACGCGTGCGCATCCATGACTTTTCTCACCATCGGAACAAGATCGCTGGGGATCATTGACTTCGTGACGTAGCCGCTTGCTCCCACTGTCGCGGCTAGTCGCGCAGCTTCAAGGGACTGATGGTTCGTGACGATCACAATTTCCGCGTGCGGTGTGCCTTGGCGGATGAGGTGTGCCGCAGCCATACCATCAAGATTCGGCATGCTCAAGTCCAACAGGATTACGTCCGGCTTCAGCTCGAAGGCTTTTTTGACTCCTTCAAGGCCATCCGAAGCTTCTCCGCAAACCGTTAATCCTTCGTGCATCTCCAAAAACAGACGCATTCCGTCTCTTACACCGGGCGTGTCATCAACAATCAGGATTCGGACATTTTCCATAGCCCCCCCTCAAGCTTATGTAACGCCCAAAACGGTTTAGGTTAAATCGGGCTTTCAATGTATGTGCGAGTTCGGCAACAATTAGTACGAAAACCTACAGGAAACCGTTGGCAGACCTACCAGATGCACCTGATAGCGGGCAAACGGAAACGGAATATGATCTGCTTGCTTTAGAGGATACATAACGGTATGAAACGTCCCACTGGCTTGACGGTTATCGGTGTTCTGATGGTTGCCGTGGCAGCCCTCCTCAGTTTTGCCTGCTTGGCGTTCTTTTTCATTGGCGTAATGATGGTGACGGGCGGAATCTCTAGTGATCCCGCCTCTGATGCGATTACAGGCATGGCTATAGCCGGCGGTTTTTCTCTGCTGATTTTGGCGGCTGTTGCGGCATGTTTGGCGATTGGCGTATTCGAAATGCGAGAGTGGGCCTGGAGCGTGTCGGTGGTTTCGACTTGCGTGGGATTGGGAGTAACGGCCATCAGCCTCTTCGCTCTTCGGGGATACGTCTTTATTCCGGTGGTCCCGTCCGTCGTCTGCCACCTGGCTGTTGTTGCCACCGCAACGTGGATGCTGGCGTACCTTTTGCAGCCCGGAATAAAACAAGCCTTTAGCGCGTCGAACGCTTAACCTCGCCGATGCGCACCAAGTTTTATAGGATTTACGGGAGAAAATAAGGAATGGCTAAGCTAACCGCTGCCGCGAGGAAGAAACTTCCGAAATCGAGCTTTGTGGAAAAAGGCGAAAGAAAATATCCGATCCCCGACGCTGCACACGCACGCGACGCGTTAGCCCGCAGCTCGGGAAAAGCCGAACACGCCGATGTGGTTGCCGCAGTCCGGCGCAAATTCCCGAATATCAAAATAGCTAAGGGAAAATAAGTCTAGGTTTTTGGGCTGGATGCCGTCGCGCTCTTGAATCCGAGAATTTGCAGCTCGCAGCTATAGGAGGCAACACATGTTTGGATACGGAATACTCGGCACTTTGTTGATCATCTGCTTGATCGTCTGGCTGGTCCGCAGAGCCTAAGCACCCGCATGGTTTTGTAGGGACGCAGCATGCTGCGCCCACTGCTTCGTCGCCCAGGCGACTCGTGTACGTTATCGAGTCCAGCCAACGCGATTCGCCTTTCGCAGCGCCGGGCTTCAACCGGCATCTTTCTTTTCCTCGAAGTCCTGCAAACCAAGTTCTTGTGGAATTCCGCGATACAATTTGCCTTATGACGCCTGAACTTCAGACCGAACGTCTCATCCTTCGCCCGCTCGAACTCGCGGACGCCGAACAGACGCAACTCCTCTTTCCGGAATGGGAGATCGTCAAATACCTCAACTCCAAGGTTTTCTGGCCTTACCCGGCGGGTCGAGCGTTGATTTACTATCGCGACGAAGCGCTTCCAAATATCGCTCGCGGCGACGAGTGGCATTGGACCTTGCGATTGAAGGAATCTCCCGGCACGCACATCGGAGTGATAAGTCTATTCAAAGGCGAATGGGACAACCGCGGATACTGGCTCGGCCTTCCGTGGCACGGACGCGGTTTGATGACCGAAGCCGTCGTCGCCGTGAACGATTACTGGTTTGACGTTCTCGGCTTCCCAGTTCTCCGTGCGCCAAAGGCGGTCGCGAACATCGCCTCGCGCCGCATCTCGGAGAAGACTGGTATGCGCGTCATCGCCACTCATGAGCGCGAGTACGTTTCCGGGCGACTTATGGCGGAAATTTGGGAGATCACCGCGGAAGAATGGCGCGCGAAGCGAGCGGAGTTTTAGGCTTCGTAGAAGTCTTTCTCGCGCCGGGGCGGGGAAGGCAAGAGAGCCCTTCGACTACGCTCAGTCCGAGCTGGCACTACGAAAGGTAACGGCAAAAGCAAGATGCCGGGCTGAAGCCGGCGCTACGAAAGCCGAAACGGGAAAGCAAAAACGCCGGCGAGGACGCGGCGGCGCGAAAACCGGGCCATCCTTCGCACCTCGGATTTACGCCAAACCTTCGTGACCGTGACAATTTCATATTCACTATAAATGTATCCGGCTTCTTGGTGCTACAATACCGCATCAGAACCCTTGCAGCTGACGGAGGAATTGCATGCCTCGAATACGTGCCCTCACGGCGGTCGTTCTACTTTTCGCGTTACTATTTTCTCAGGATTTTGTTCCGCTAGTTCGCGCGCAGGATGATGTCGCTCCTCCGACGCCTGACCAGCTCGATCAGTTGCTGGCGCCGGTCGCGCTCTATCCTGATTCTCTTTTGGCGCAGATAACGACTGCTTGCACGAATCCGCAGGAAATTCTCGACGTCGATAATTGGCTGATCGAAAATCCCAATCTCACCGGCACCGCGCTCACCGATGCAGCGCAAGCAGCGGGATTCGACCCCGCGTTCATCGCGCTGGTGAATTTTCCGCAAGTCGTCACCATGATGGCGGAGAACATCGACGATTACACCGCGATAGGCGACGCATTCACCGCGGACCAGGCTTCTGTCACCGATTCGATTCAGCGGCTGCGCGCCCAGGCATATGCCTCAGGCGCGTTGCGCACCAATGAGCAACTCCAGGTGGAGGTGCAGCAACCTAACGGTCAGCCGGTTTACGTGATTCAGCCTGTAAATCCGCAAGTAGTTTACGTTCCGGTTTACGATCCGACTGTTGTTTACATTCGTCCCGCAGGGGGAGTTGTTGCCACTTCGCTGATTTCTTTCGGAGTTGGTATTGGGATTGGCGCGCTGCTCGTTGATAACCGGCCGTGGGGATGGGGAGGCTGGGGTTGGAATTGGGGATCGCGACGCGCCTATTACAATCACGCGGTCTGGGGAGGATGGGGAAATCCCTATCGTCCGCCGAACCGTTGGTATCGCCCGCGGCCCGTGTACTACCGAGGCCGTCCCGGCTACGGCGGAAACTGGGGCTATCGTCCACCGAACTATCGCCCGCCCAGCGTCCGTCCGATTACTCGCCCGAGCAAACCTTGGGGACCTGGCAATCGTCCTGGCGGCAACAGACCCACTCGTCCGGATAATTCGAGGCCTGGCACGCGCCCAGGTACAAAGCCAGGAACCACGCCGCGGCCGAGGCCAGACAACAATAAGCCCGGCACACGCCCAGATAACAACAAGCCGGGAACGCGGCCGGATAACAACAAGCCCGGCACACGACCGGATAACAACAAGCCTGGCACGCGACCAGATAACAGCAAGCCCGGCACACGACCGGATAACAGCAAGCCCGGCACGCGACCGGATAACGGCAAGCCCGGCACGCGACCGGATAACAGCAAGCCCGGCACGCGGCCCGGTACCAAGCCGAATCCTGACACGAAGCCAACGCCGGGAACCAGGCCCAGTCCCGGTGCGAAGCCGGCACCTGACAACAAGCCGCAGCCGAAACCAGCGCAGCGGCCATCGTCGCAGCCCAAACCAGCGGTTCAGCCCAAGCCCGACACATCAAAACCCGCGGCGCAACCTAAGCCTTCGCAAAGACCGACGTCCCAACCAAAACCAGCACAACAACCAAAACCGAGCGCGCAGCCGAAACCTGCTGCACAACCGAAACCTGCGGCGCAGCCAAAGCCGTCGCAAAGGCCGCAATCGAAGCCTGCGACCCAAAAGCCGGCCCCGTCCAAAACAAAGGACCAGCCTCAGCAGAAATAACGCGAGGTTGTGAAGTTCGATTTTACATTTGGAACATGATGGGCGTTCGAGGAACCATCGTCCGAGCGGCTGCCTTGCCGTTCTGAATCTATCTCGCGCGGTTTATCAACCAAGTCAATCAGGACCTACTAGATCGAGCATGGCTCTTTTGGACGAGCTGCTCGATCACTTTTTCAAGGTCTGGGTAACCGGCGCCAAGGCTCCGCGTGAGCCAATTTCCGCCGCGCTCGGCGATTCTTTCGCCGTCCGCTATCACGTCGAACTGGCCAGTCTTGCCAGGTGTACAGACAGCTTCAATATTTAGGCGCTGCTTGATCAGGGTCACGAGACTCGCGACCTCGGCGCGATTGTTCTGTCACGTTGGACAGTGAATGATTTCGACCTTCATACTGCTATGCATTGTACTCATCCATCGCCTTACCGGGGATCCACTTCGCGGGTGATTGTGTTTATCGGGCACTAGTCAACGACAGCGCTAAAGCCTGCCGGAAGGCAGGAAGCTAGACACGTGATACTTCGTCTGGCGTGACTCGAACGGAACCAGTCGACAAAGATATGGCTCCTCTTATTCCAGGGCGAGCCGTAGGAAAGGCCGGTGAAAAGCTAGCCGAATCGAGCTGCCTGACTGCCAGCTGATGTTTAACAGTCCAATCTTTCAATTCTGCCAATTCTAAGCCCGCCGTTCGGGAGCTATGCTGGGCCGAGAGTTCTTTTCAGCTGCTAAAACATAAAAAAACAAAGATCTCAAAGGACAAGAGCGCAACATGAGTCGTCTTCCGGGCACGTTTCTGTCACGGGCTGGGCTCGCTTTCGGCAGATCGTTCTGGCCACTTTTAGCGATTGTGGTCATCGCGGGCGCGATTCTTTGGGGGCCGTGGGTGAGCTTGGCAATCACGGTATTGGCGGTGACTGCGGCTTTGAGGCTGTTATGAACCGACAGCAAAGCGATGGCCCGGCAGTGTTCAGCTCCTGGCGTATTTTCTCCCATCCCCAGGACCGGCACTGCGTGGCCTTTCACGTCGCTTGCCTCGCGGCATACTGTTGCGCCTTCTGGATGTATCAGCACCCTAAGCTGGTTGGCGTTACCGGTCCGTGGTCCCGCATAGCCTTTGTGGCCGCGTCGGCGACGATGCTTGGTTGGATCTCCGGCATAAATGTCGGCGTCAACTTCCACAACCATTCACATCGCCCAATCTTCACTTCGCAATTCGCCAATCGCTGGTTCGGTCGAATCTGGGCGTTTTCTGCCGGGTGGCCGTCATTCTTTTGGGAGTACTGCCACGTGACCATTCATCACGCCCGGCTGCTAGCTGTAGATGATTGGACTCTCCCGAGGCAGAACGCCGACGGTTCATTTGAAGACTTCCGTCGGTATCTGTTCATGCATTGGCCGTGGCGTCTCATGAAGCATCTCTGGCTAGACCTGACCGCGCGCCGAAACCTGCGTCGCAGGTCGCTCCGCGAACTCGTCATTTTCCTCGCACTTTGGTCGATTCCTTTTTGGATCGATTGGAAAATGGCCGTATGGCTGTGGGCGCTGCCGCACTGGATTGCGAACGTGTGGGTGATGGGGTCTGGAATGTATGCCCAGCACGCGGGCTGTGTCTCGAAGAGTGATGCGAGGCCGCTTAGTCACTCCAATGTGTTTGTGTCGAAATTTTTTAACCTGACAATGTTCAATATCGGCTTTCACCTCGAACATCACGAGCATCCCAGAGTCCATTGGTCGCTACTGCCTGAACTTCATGAGCGCCTCAAACAGGAATTGATCGACGGCGGAGCGCACGTGGTTCCTTACGGCAATCATCGCGCCGCATGGTTGCTTGCAGGCAACGACGCAAGAAAAAAGCAGTTCGCCGAGCAAGCGGTGGGCTACACCAGCAATCGATAGCTTGGCGCGCCCCGCATCGCGGCGAATCGCTTGGACCGATCCTTGTGCGCGAATGCGGCGGTGCCATGCCGATAACGATACTCGACTGCACGTGTGGGATCGGAACACAAACATTGGGTCTGGCGAAAGCCGGTTTCCGCGTCACTGGAACTGACTTGAGTCCCGGCGCCATCGAAAGAGCACGCGTTGAAGCATCCGCGCGACGCTTGGATATACGCTTGCACGTCGCAGACATGCTCCATCTCGATGCGGTGCCGGAGACGGGATTTGATGCTGTCATCTGTATGGACAACGCTCTGCCTCACTTTTCATCCGATGAGATCCTCGCCCGGGCCGCAGCGCAGGTTCGTAGAAAACTTCGAGCCGGCGGAATTTTTGTGTCCAGCATCAGAGATTATGACCAACTGATTAAAGACAGACCAGTCGTTCAACGTCCGTCTTTCTTCTCTGATGAAGGGCGTCGTCGGATCATTTTTCAATTGTGGGACTGGATCGATGAGCGTGGATACACTTTGCATTTGTACATCACCCGCGATACTCCGGCAGGCTGGCAAACTCATCACGGCATTTCCACATACAGAGCAATTCTCCGCGAGGAACTGACTAGTATTCTTGAAAGTGCCGGATTTGCGAGGGTGACATTGATGCTGCCTGCCGAGAGTGGTTTCTACCAACCGCTGGTCCTTGCCGTGGCACGCTGACTCGGCAAGTCGCCTACAACCAGCGGCACGGCCAAAAACGATCGCAGGGCATTTTGCTTGAAGTGCTCTCCGCGACCCAGCCCTAGCCGCCGCTTGGATGTACGGTAGCGCAATCGGAAACTGGGAGTTCCACTTTACGATTCGTAGTTTACGGGATCGGCTTCCGCGAAATCGGGGCGGGCCGGGGGAATTACTCCGAGTGAAGCGCCTGGATGACGTTGACGCGGGCCGCGCGGGCCGCGGGGAGCATCGACGCAACTACCGCCGCGCCCAACAGGACAAACGCAGAAACGATCACTGGCAACACGCCCGGCATTTTTAAGTCACCAAAATAACTGCCCGCCACGCGCGCGACGATCAGCCCGAACGCCGCGCCCGCCACAACGCCAACAGCAGCTATCAGGGCGCCTTCCGTCACAACACGTCTGAGGAGATTTTCCGGCTGTGCCCCAAGCGCCAAGCGGATGCCGAATTCGCGTGTCCGCGCGCTCACCGAAAACGCCAGTACACCCGCGACGCCAACAACGGCAATCAGCAACGCGACCGCTGCGAACACGCCAAAGACCAGCGAGTTCAAGCGGTCTGGCGCAAGCACTTTTGCGCGGATGTCTTCGAGAGTGGCGGGGTGCTCAACGGGTTCATCGGCGGCCAGCTGCCGGATAATCTGGGTTACCGGCGTCACTAGAGAATAAGGATTTCCGGTGGTGTGGATGAAGAGGTGACCGCCGAACATTGCGCCGTCTGCAAAGGAGCCATAAATGGTGGAGGTGGGCGCGGGAACGATATGGTCGTCGTCCACATCGCCGACGACCCCAATAATGCGGTGTGGGGCCGTGACTCGCGCTTTTTCGCTCTCGGTGCCCGGAAGGAACTCGAGCACGGGATCGGTCCAATAGACATGGCGATTGATGGGATCCTGACCCGGAAACATGCGCTGCGCGAGAGTTGCGCTGACGATCACCACCGGCTCTTGATTCTGGTCATCGAGCGCGTTGAAATCGCGGCCGGCGATAATGGGAACGCCAAGCGCGGTGAAAAAGCCCGGAGAAACGGTTCGCGATTGCGCGCGAGGATCGTCTTTGCCGTGGACGTGACCATCACCGGAGAATTGGAAACCTGGACCGAAGTTTTCGGCGTCACGCCAGGGAGCGATCTCAGCGACAGCCGTCTTGGTGACGCCGGGTAGAGTATCGATGCGACGTACCGATTCCTTGTAAAAATCGAGGACTTGCTGAGGCGTTTTTCCATAGTACAGCGCCGGAACGTCGACGACGAGGACGTGACGCGTATCGACGCCGGTCTGGGTCTGTTGCAACGCGATCAGCGTCGTGATCAACGCACTTGCGCCCGCCAAAAGCACGAAAGACGCGGCGATTTGCGTGACGGCGAAGATGCGCTGTCGACGGTTGGTGCTGCTGGTGATGCGGACGCTGCCGCTCGCGAGATTCATGCCATTCGACGCGTTCGCCGAGGGCAGCCGCGGAACGAATGCCAAAATCACGGCGGCGACTACTGCCAGCGCCACTCCCACCCAAAGCAGGCTGGAGTCCACCGTAAGATCGAGCGCGCGAATGGAGAAGCGCGAGGCGTATCGAGCCAGGATTGTGACCAACGGCTGCGCGCTAATTACGCCGATTGCTGCGCCCGCGCCGCAAAGCAAAAGGCTTTCGGCTAGGAGCATGCGGCGCAGAGCCCAAGTGCTTGCGCCGAGCGCGGCACGGACGGCCAACTCGCCTTCGCGGCGAACCGTCCGCGCGAGAATCAGGTTGGCAACGTTCGAGCAGGCGATGATGAAGACAAGGCCAGAAGCCGCCAGCAGTACGAGCAAAACGGTGCGCGCGCCGGAAGTAATCTGGTCCCGAAGCATCCTGGCATCAATGCGGTAGCCGCCGTTATCGGGATACGCTTCGGCGTGGTCCTTCTCCATGGAGGCGTAGGCGGTGCGCAACTCGGCGCGTGCCTGGTCGAGAGTGGCGCCGGGAGCAAGCTTACCGAAGAGTTCGGTCATGCGATGGACCCGGCCCGTGACCATGGTGGCGGAAAGATGATGCGGGCTAGTGACGATGTTGCCGATAATCTCTGTATCTGCGGGATACGGCACACAGGGTTCCAAGACGCCGATGACCGTAGCCGAAACATCGCCAAGGCTGCTGAGGCGAACGGTCTTGCCGATCACACTAGGGTCCTTTTTATAAACGGTGGACCAGAAACGATACGTAAGCACGATGACGCCAGCCGCTTTGGGACCGTCGTCCTGAGGTCCGATAAGACGGCCAAGAACAGGACGCAGCCCCATTACTTCGAAATAGTTGCCGCTAACAACGCCACCCTGCACTCCGCGAGGTTCACCGAGCCCGATCATCGTTAAGGGTATCTGGGAGAAATCACCGAACTCGCTGACGGACCGGATGCTGGGTTCGAGATCCTTGAGTTCAGGGACGGAAAACGTTGTGTTCTCCTCTCCCATGCTTGGGGCGCTTTGGCGGATGTAGATGAGGCGATTCTCGTCACGGTTTACGAGCGGCTTCAGCAGCACTCCCCGCACCAGCGTGAAGATGGCCGCGTTGGCCCCGATGCCCAGCGCCAGCGTCAGGATCACAATGGTCGCAAGGCCTTTGCTGCGCATCAGAGAGTGGAATGCAACTCTTAGATCGCGAAAAAATGACATGTTCCGTCTCCCTCAGATTCTATTTGCACCACGCTTCCCACAGCAACATCCACATTGTAAACCAACTTACAACGAACTACGTCGCAGTGGATGCTCGTTTAGTAGAAATATTCGGATTGTCCTTGGAAACAAGACTTAGGAACTCGCGTACCTCGACCGGCGCCCGACAGGCAACGACAGCCTTGCTGCCCCATGCCAGTGCCTCGTCCAGGTTGGCGGCTTCCAGTATCCAAAAACCGCCTATGTGCTCCTTGGTCTCCAGGTACGGGCCGTCGGTGACGCGCACTTTACCATCAGGCTGAGCACGCAACGACCTAGCTCTACTAGCTGAGGAGAGGCCACCAGCGAAAACCCTGGCACCGGCAGCTATCATCTCTTCGTTGAGCGCGTGAATATCGCGCATCATCGCTTCACCCTCGAGGGACCCGTCGTAACCGTCGGGGTGGTGAATCGCGACCAAATATCGCGGCATGATTTCTCCTTTATCCTTCTTCCTGTAACGATCTTCGGGCCGGGCCGGTTGCCCTGCCTTCACTATATAGACGAATGGCCTGACGGGTATTCGACAACTCGTCCAAGAAATTTTGCTTCTTCCGCGCTTTAGAACTACGCTTTGCGCTATCAGCACCATGCGTACCAATAGAAAGTCCACATTGTAAATCACTTACCGCGGATCGCGTCTAAGGGGATGGTCGTTTTCGCCTGCCGATGTCCAGATTCGGACACCGACTCGGGTTGCAACGACCCTGATCATTGCGTTATCGGAAACCCACAGCGGCCCCATTTTCCAGAGAAAATGTCTAAGGCCGAAGGAAGAAAACGTTCGTGTCATCCACAAGACTGGTGCAAAGTATGAATTCGGAACATGGCTCCGCTGAGATTCGACGCGGATGTTTCTCTCTTCGTTGACTTGCTGGACGGCTCAACCTAAGATTGCGCCACTGCTCTCCCATGATTGGCCAAACCATCTCGCATTACCGCATCATCGAGAAATTAGGAGGCGGAGGGATGGGTGTGGTGTATAAGGCCGAGGACATCGAGTTGGGCAGATTTGTTGCGCTGAAATTCCTCCCCGAAAACCTGGCCCAAGACGAGCAAGCGTTGGAGCGATTCCGCCGGGAAGCCCGTACCGCGTCTGCTCTCAACCATCCCAATATTTGCACCATCTACGAAATCGGGAAGACAGACAATCTCTCATTCATTGCGATGGAGTATCTGGATGGGATGACGTTGAAACACAAAATCGGGGGCAAAGCGCTCGACACTGAAAGCATGCTGTCGCTTGGAATCGAAATCGCCGACGCTCTCGATGCGGCTCACGGTGCCGGGATAGTCCACCGCGACATTAAACCCGCGAACATCTTCGTAACAAGAAGAGGGGCAGCCAAGATTCTGGATTTCGGTCTGGCAAAGCCTTCGCTCAAGACGCAATCGGGTTCGAGTGCCGAAGCGACGATCGAGAGTTTGGATGAGCATCTCACCAGCCCCGGCGCAACACTCGGGACTGTACCGTACATGTCTCCCGAACAGATCCGGGGAAAAGAACTCGACGCTCGAACAGACCTGTTCTCGTTTGGAGCGGTGCTGTACGAAATGGCGACCGGTGCATTGCCCTTCCGGGGAGATACCTCCGGTCTGATGTTCGAGGCCATTCTGAATCGCGCCCCGATTGCTCCCGGGCGCCTCAATCCTGACCTTCCGCCAAGGCTTGAAGAAATCATCGACAAGGCGCTGGAAAAAGATCGCAGCCTGCGATACCAGCACGCTTCGGAAATCCGCTCCGACCTGCAACGGCTCAAGCGAGATGCGGACTCGACACGACTGAGGGTAGGGCAGCCGGCAATGGAACGAAGGAAACGTCCACTCTGGCAAATCATGGCCGCAGTGGGCGGAGTTGTCGCTATCATCCTACTCTTCGTTCTCTTCGTTATCGGGGGCCGATGGAAAAGCTCGGGCACAGCCTTGCAGACTACGCTCTCGCAAGTGACGTTTGCGGGAGGAGTTGATGAGTACCCGGCGTGGTCTTCTGACGGCAAGACTCTGCTCTATACCGGAGAAGTCGGCAAAGTCCGCAAGATTTTCCGGCAGGACTTAGCGTCCGGGCAGGTCTCACAACTGACGCACGGCGACTTCGACGAACTCCAACCGACATGGTCGCCTGACGGGAAAGAAATTGCATTTGTACGCTCACGCCAGTCCGGCGCAAAACTCCAACCCGGCGATGTTTTCGGGCAGTTCCAGGAGGGGGACATATGGGTGATGGACCTGCAGACCGGCAAAGAAAACAAAATTGTCGAAAACGCTTTCGACCCGGCATATTCGCCCGATGGAAAGCGCGTTGCAGCGGATGCCTCCTGGGCCGGCCCGCGGCGTATCTGGGTACTCGACCGGGAAGGTCACAACCCGCAGCAAATTACGACCGATACGAGCGAGGAGCTTTCTCATATTGCACCGGCATGGTCTCCTGATGGCAAGAAGATCGCATTCCAGAATCTGGAGCGAACGAAGTTCAACATTCGTGTTGTAAACATCGAAACGAAGCAGATGGACTGGATTACTAACGATTTCCGCATCAACCTGCGTCCGGCATGGTCTCACTCCGGCAAGTTCATCTACTTCTCATCAGACCGAAGTGGCGGCATAAACATTTGGCGAGTGCCGGTAAATGGCGATGGAACGGTTAGCGGGCCGTTGCAACAGGTGACCACCGGCGCCGGACAAGATGTTGAAGTCGCGGTCTCACCCAACGGCAAACGACTCGCGTATGCCACGCTGCACCAGAATGCCGACGTGTGGAGGCTTCCTGTTGTCCCGCAAACGGGACTGCCAAACGGCTCACCGGACGCAGTGATCAGCACGACACGGGAAGACAGTCGGGGCACGTGGTCACCGGACAGTGAAATGGTCGCTTTCAACTCCGACCGCGCCGGGGACATGAATATCTGGCTGTATTCATTAGCGGACTCAAGCTCACGCCAGCTCACCACCGGGCACGGCGGCGACTTCCAGCCGAACTGGTCGCCCGATGCGAAACTAATTGCGTTCTTCTCTTCTCGGTCCGGGAGTCCCAACATCTGGGAGGTAGAAGTGGCCAGTGGAGCCCTAAGGCAGTTGACATCGAATTCGGGTATGAACGTCAACCCGTTTTACTCTCCGGAGGGCTCACTCTTGGCCTACCAGTCTGACGAGGGTGGCCGGCTAGAAGTGTGGGTCATGAACGCCGACGGCAGCAACCCGCGCCGATTGACGAACGTCGGGGTTAGTGGACACTTCATGCGCTGGACTGGGGATGGTCGAGATGTCGTTTTCCGCTGCACCTGCGGCGGCAAACCTGCCACCATGAAGGTGTCAGTCGGGGGAGGCGATCCGCAGCCTTTCGCAGACATGAAGGGCGGCTCGCATATGTCGCTCTCGCCGGACCGTTCCCGCCTCATGGACGTCGTGGGGCACAGAGTGCTGTGGGTTTCTCCAGTGAGCGGCGGAGATCCCGAAATGGTCTACGAATTTCCCGACCCCGACGTTAGGATTGACTACCCCGTCTGGTCGCCGGACGGAAAGTGGGTCTTGTTTGATCGCTTCAGGCCACAGGGAGGCGACATTTGGGCTATGAGCGGCGTTGAGTGACTTGAAGCATGACCTTACCGGAGATGCCGACCGTGCATTTCCATCTTCGTCGCCGCGAAATCCGATTTCGCAAATCTGAAATAATAGTCAGAACTCGAGCCGCACTTCACACACAGCGCTGGGCAGTTTGTTGGAACGGGTCCTATTTCCTTCGCATCTCATGGAGAACAAAGCTCGAGGGAGAGGATATGGCGATTTTTGCAATTACAGGAATCACCGGTCAAGTAGGGGGCGAGGTGGCTCGCAACCTGTTGGCCGCTCATCAAAGCGTTCGGGGAGTGGTGCGCGACGTCAGCAAATGCAAAGAGTGGGCGGAGCGTGGCTGCGAGCTGGTGAGCGCGGATATTAATGATGCTGCGGCCCTCAGAACTGCATTCAAGGATGTCGATGGCGCGTTCATTCTAGTGCCGCCCAACTTCGATCCATCGCCTGACTTTAGCGAAGCGCGGACATTGGCCGCTACGTTGAGTTCAGTTTTGGCCGCGGCGCGCCCGGGCAGAGTCGTATATTTATCGACGATCGGGGCGCAGGCAACGCGCTCAAACCTGCTGACGCAGCACACCATCATCGAGCAGGCGCTCCGAAAGTTGCCGATGGCAATCACCTTTTTGCGGCCGGCATGGTTCATAGAGAACTTCACATGGGATGTTGCTCCAGCGAAGAACGGCGCGATTCAAAGCTTTCTGCATCCCCTGGATAAACTGTTTCCTATGGTTGCCACGGCCGACATCGGGCGCTTAGCCGCCGAACTGCTCCAGGAAAAGTGGGACGGCCACCGCGTGGTCGAGTTGGAAGGGCCGCGTCGTGTGACTCCGACGGAAGTCGCAAACACCTTCGCTAAGCTGTTGGGCCATCCCGTGAGAATGGAAGTTGTTCCGCATGAGAAGTGGGAGGCGCTCTTCAAATCGCAAGGCATGAAGAACCCCGAGCCGCGCATTCAGATGCTCGATGGCTTTAACGAAGGATGGATCGAGTTTGAAGGCAAAGACGTTCGAAAAGGAAAGGTCGCGCCGGAAACTGTACTGCGGACGCTCATCGAACGTGACAGTGCGACGAAAGCACGCTCCAGCGCGAGTTGAGGTTTCACCCGGCCGTCGGGATTTACTGCGTCTTCACGACCAGAACGTTCGCGCACTAGAAGCCTATCTTAGAAACGGTCTGCATTGACTCGACTCGCACGGCACTCTAAGATGTGCTGCGCGTGGCCAGCTCTGATCCACTTATCGGCAAAACCATATCGCATTACCGCATCGTCGAGAAACTCGGCGGCGGAGGAATGGGTGTTGTTTACAAAGCCGAGGACGTGAAGCTGGGGCGCTTTGTGGCCCTGAAATTCCTGCCCGAAAACGCAGCCAAAGACCGGCCAGCCCTCAGCCGCTTCGAGCGCGAAGCCAAGGCGGCTTCGGCTCTAAACCATCCCAACATCTGCACCATCTACGAAATCGATGACCAACACGGCGAAGCGTTCATCGCCATGGAATTTCTGGACGGTCTGACGCTGAAGCATCGCATTAGTGGACAGCCGATGGAGACGGAACCGATTCTGTCGTTGGCCATCGAAATT